>OMJG01000103.1_pt1 | contig 60311 bp, 41 predicted proteins | sample 1646431 | NCBI WGS metagenome assembly OMJG01 (sample SAMN03771674, study PRJEB25209) | food metagenome | isolation source: Cotija cheese | place: Mexico:Jalisco,Michoacan | collected 2011-12-12 | reverse complement strand
GCCCCCGCCCCGAGTGCCGTCCCCGCCCCGAGCAGACGACGCCGGCTCACCCCCGTCCCACCGGGCTGCGCCCCCGCACCCGCATGCACCGACACACGGCCGGTCGAGGCCGGGGCCGGGACGCCGTCGGGTGCAGGGGATCCGCTCATGAACCCACGGTAGCCGTATCCTCCGAAGCCATCCTGTACTCCACAGGTCCCCCGGGGTTATTTTCCATGGTTAATAGTGTTATATTCCTGGTGTCATCCACGAGGACGGAGACGGCCATGGAAGATCGCCGCAGCACGCATCAGGGCGGACCGGGATCACGACGCTCGCTCAGTCGGGCGGAGCTCCTGGAGACCCTGCGTCAGGAGGGCGCCTCCACGGTGCAGGCCCTGGCGAGACGAACGGGCCTGCACGAGAACACCGTCCGCGGCCATCTGGAGCGCCTCGTCGCAGACGGCAGAGTCGTCTGCGACCAGGCCGATCCGGCCGGCCGGGGCAGGCCCCGCAAGGTCTACCGTCCAGCCTCCCCCGAACGTCTCGAACGCGACGACGGGCAACCCGCATCGCCGTCCGCGCAGGCGGCCTCCACCCGCGACGCCGTCCTCCGACGTCTGGTCGCCGGCTACGGAAGACAGGTCACCAGCGTGCACGAGGCCGCCGTCGGGGACGGGGAGGCGATCGCCCGATCGCTGCCCCTCCCACCGGTCGCCGGCCAGGACCCGCGGCGTCGCCAGCTCAACATTCTGCTGGCCCGTCTCGAGGACTCCGGATTCGCCCCGAGCCCCGACGCCGAGGGCACCACCGTCGATCTGTGGGGCTGCCCGGTACGCGATCTTGCCGCCGGCCGCACCGACGTCGTCTGCGCGATGCATCTGGGCATCGAGCGCGAGCTCGCCCGACGCGCCGGCGGCCCGCTGGAGGTCGCGGGGCTGTGCCCCTTCGTCGGCCCCCGTCAGTGTCGCCTCCATCTCAAACGCACTGACGCCGCCTAACCGCCTCGGATGACCGGTCGCGCCGCGACGGCCTGACCCCTCGGACAGGCTGAATCGGCGTCAACCCCCTCGCAGTATCTCCCCTTGTCACCGGCCCTCAGGGCCGTCTGTGGGGATCGCTGCGCCCGAAAACAGAGCAGCAGGACATGTCATGGCCACGGATCTGCATCCTCCCCGGGAGGTCACCCTCGACCCGCCCGACTCCCCGCCGCACCGGCCCTACCGGAGACTGGCGACCACCCTCCTCATCACCCTCGTCGCGGCCTTCTCGGTGCTGATCGCCGGCGGGCTGGCGATCTTCCACAACGAGGCCCCGCGGCCTCAGCAGGTCGTCGACTCCAGCGGCGTCACCATGTTCACGAAATCGCAGCTGATCAGCGGCCAGGCCGTCTACGAGAGGTCGGGCCTCGCCGACTACGGCACATTCCTCGGCAACGGCTCCTACCTCGGCCCCGACTACACCGCCGAGGCGCTCCACGTGGCGCTGGGCGGGATGCACCGCTACTACGCCCAGCATCTCTACGGGCACAGCTGGGACAGCCTCTCGAAGGAGCAGCAGGGCGGCATCGAGGGCCGGGTGAAGCAGGAGGTGCGCGTTAACCGGTACAACTCCGGCACCGACACCCTCACCCTGACGCCGGCCCAGGTGGCCGGCCTCGACGCCGTCCGCAGCTACTACCACGACCAGTTCGTCAGTGGGAAGGCCCCTCAGGGCCTCAAGAACGCCCCGATCTCCCAGAAGACCTCCGATTATCTGGTGGACGGCGACAAGGTGAACCAGCTCGCCGAGTACTTCTTCTGGGGAGCCTGGATCAGCACCACGAACCGGCCCCACTCCGACACCACCTACACCAACAACTGGCCCTACGAGCCGGCCTCGGGCAACACCATGCCCGCATCGGCCATGACCTGGACGGCGATCTCGGTGGCCCTGCTGGTGCTGGGGCTCGGGGCCGTCATCTGGTTCCAGCGCCGCTACGACCTGGACACCAAGCTCTCCTTCGACCTCGAGCACCCGCAGCTGCCGGATCCCGACAAGCCCATCACCACCAGCCAGCGCAAGACGGGCAAGTACTTCCTGCTGATCATGCTGCTCTTCGGAGCCCAGATCCTGTGCGGCGAGCTGCTGGCGCACTACTACATCGAGGACGGCTTCTTCGGCCTTCCCATCCAGAACCTGCTGCCCTTCAACGTCGCCAAGTCCTGGCACCTGCAGCTGGCGATCTTCTGGATCGCGACCGCCTGGCTGGGAGCGGCCGCCTACATGGTGCCCAGACTGCTGGGCCGGGAGCCCAGACGCCAGGGCCGCCTCATCGACGTCCTCTTCTACTCCCTCATCTTCGTGGTCGTCGGCAGCCTGATCGGCGAGTGGCTCTCCATGATGGGCAAGGGGAACAAGGGCTGGTGGCTGTGGGGCGCCACCGGCTGGGAGTACCTGGAACTCGGCAAGGTCTGGCAGTTCCTCTTCATCGCGGCGATGGGCCTGTGGGTCTTCATCCTGCTGCGCGGATTCCTGCCCGCCATGAGGCGTGCCGGCACCCCCGGCGTCGACACCGACCGCACCCGGTTGACGACCATGCTACTCATCAGCGCCGTCGCCATCCCCGGGTTCTACCTGGCCTCCCTGTTCATCCTGCCGAACTCGCACGTGACCTACGCCGACTACTGGCGCTGGTGGATCGTCCACCTGTGGGTGGAGGGGATCTTCGAGTGCTTCGCCGTCATCCTCATCGGCTGGCTCATGGTCGATCTCAAGCTGGCCACCAGCCGGTCCACCATCCGGGCGCTCTACTTCCAGCTCATCCTGCTGATGGGCACCGGCGTCGTCGGGATCGGTCATCACTACTTCTGGATCGGCGACAACTCCATCTGGATCCCGCTGGGGGCCTGCTTCTCGGCCCTCGAGGTGGTCCCCCTGTGCCTGCTGGTGTGGGAGGCCTGGACCCACTACCGGGCCTACCGCGAGAACGGGGCGCAGTTCCCCTACAAGGGCACCTTCATGTTCCTGGCGTCGATGGGCGTGTGGAACGCGGTGGGGGCCGGGGCCACCGGCTTCCTCATCAACGCCCCGGCGATCAACTACTTCGAGCACGGCACCCAGTGGACCCCCGCCCACGCCCATGCCGCGATGGCCGGCGTCTACGCCTTCTTCTCGATCGCCATCATGCTCTACGCGCTGCGCAACATCAGCCGCAGGCAGGCCTGGAGCGAGAAGACCGAGGCGTGGATCCGGAGGTCCTGCTGGGCGCTCAACATCGGGCTGGCCGGCATGGTCTTCGTCAGTCTGATGCCGCTCGGATTCATCCAGCTGGCCGACGCCGTCGCCAACGGCTACTGGCACGCCCGGATGACCAGTTTCTACGACTCGACACTCGCCAAGGTGCTGCTGTGGGGCCGCCTGCCGTGGGATCTCGTCTTCACCGCCGGGGTGGTGATGCTGCTCGGGGTCGTCATCCACGTGGTGCGCAACCTCAAGCCCGCCCAGGACCACGAGATGGCCGAGTCCCACCAGCAGTGGGACAAGGTCGAGTGACCAGCAGGTAAAGACCGCCCTCCCCGTCGCCGCGGACTCGACGGGGAGGGCCCCGGGGGGGCGGCGTCAAGGATCTCGCGGCGCCGTCCCTCCCCTTCCCCCACTCGCCGACCTCATGCCCTCCCCCATCGATTCACCAAGGAACGGACACACATGACCGAATCAGCGGTCCTCGACAAGGACCTCATCACCTTCCCCACCGGATCCACCACGCCCCAGCGCCTCGACCTGCTGCTGCGGCGCCTGCCCGTGGAGCTCGATCTCATCGACCGGCAGGGCCGACTGGCATGGTTCAACAGAGGGTTCAACAACGGGTCCGGCAATGGGCTCGACAGCGGGATCAGCGCCGACCAGTCCGTCAGAAGCGGTCGCCGGATCCTGTCCAGGACCGCCGACCAGCTCGGGCTGCCGGCCACCGACCTGTTCCCCCACCTCGACCAGAGCTCGCTGAGGGAGACCCTGGCGGATCTGCGCGCCGGGGGCACCGACACCCACCGGGTGCAGCAGAGCGAGGACGGCCGCGTCATCTGCACCGAGCTGCACGCCCTGCGCGACGCCGAGGGCCGTTATCTCGGCGCCTCGGTGTGCACCCAGGACGTCACCGATCTTCGCTCCCTGCGCGGCTCCAGGATCCCCGAGCAGGACGAGATCCTGCGGTCCGGCCCCTCCGGGCTGGGGTCACCGGACCCGGCGGGAGCTGGGACGGCCAGGACCGGGAGCAGTACGGAGACGGCCGGGGCGGCGGGAACGCGCCGGGACGGGGAGCCGCGGATCGAGGACGGCGCCCTCGTCTCCCCCACCGGCAGGATCGGGATCCAGACGCTGTACGCCCTGCTCAACGCGCTGCCCTACGAGATCGGCTACTGCGACGAGACCGACATCTTCAGGTGGTACACCGAGGACGGTCACCGCATCTTCCTGCGCCATCAGTCGTCGATCGGACAGTACGTCGTCGACCTCCATCCGCCGCGCATCCGGGGCGCCGTCGAGGCCCTGCTGGAGGCATTCCGCCGGGGGATCCGCGACCACTTCGAGTTCTGGATCGAGCTCAGGGGCCGCATGGTCGCCATCACCTTCCTGGCCCTTCAGGACGCCGACGGCCAGTATCTCGGCTGCTTCGACCTCACCGGCGACGTCACGCAGCTGCGGTCCGAGGGGTCCGAGACGTGACGAATCTCCCGGTGGAAGGGGTGTTTCGGCCCATGTGGGCCGAAGTGCCCCGACTGCCGGGAGATCCGCCGTGCGCGCGACGCCCTGATCGTTCAGGATCCGGCGGGCTCAGGCCGCCAGGGTGTAGCTCAGCAGCTCGTTGACGTCGGCGTGCCGGTGTTCAGGGCGTTGCCGCTCCGGTTGATCTGGGTGTAGATGAAACCGGCCCGGTAGGCGTCGACCAGCTTGCGGTCGGGCAGCTGCGGGGAGGCGAGCTTGGAGAGCTGGCCGTCCCAGAACCGCTTCATGTGGCCGAAGTGCTGGTCGTAGCCGCCTGCGGCGGCCAGCTGCTCGGTGGTCGGCCAGGCGTAGGTGGCGCCGAAGCGGTCGGCGGCGACGACGTAGTCGTGGTTGACGGTCCGGTGAGGGGCCACGGTGGTCGACGCCGTGTTCAGGGCCGTCAGGCCTGACGACGGCTGCGGGTCGACGGTCACCGGCCGCCAGGTCGGATTGGTCACGGAGACCCGGGAGTAGATGAGGACGTAGGAGTGGCCGCCGAGGGTCACCTGGTCACCGAAATTGGTGATCGTGACGCGGGCCTGCCCCTCCTTGAAGCCGGTCACCAGGGCGGGCAGGTAGCCCTGCGCGTTGGTCCAGGTGGTGGCCGAGTTGTTGTAGACGCCGAAGCCGTAGCTCTGGTCGATGCCGTTGGGCACGTAGAAGCTCCCGCCCAGGCAGGCGGTGGCCCCATGGCCGTTCCCCAGCCATCCGATGGCGCTGGCATCCCCGTTCGACCCTCCGGTGGCCTTGCAGGGGTACGGCGTACCGGTGGCGGCGGCGGGCGTCTGGCCGGCCCCGCCGATCATCACGAAGCTGCACATCAGCGCAGCGATGACCGCCCCGACTCTCCCCCTGAGAGTTCGGCGGCGACGGTCTCCCGTTCTACCCACGGATCCTCCAAGATTCGTGACGTCGCCCTCGTCGGCGGCGTCGGTGGCCGGCATGCTGAGATCCATGCCGCAGGCCCGGCGTCAGCTATGACTTGTACCGGTACACAACGGGTACTCTGGCCCCCTCGCCGGGCTTGTCAAGACCCTGTTCACAGCACCGGCCACGGATCCGGTCCCAGCGCATCGCAGCGCAGGGGCGGCCCCTGGACACGGCCGTCGCCCCCGGCTCTGGCGAACCGGGGGCGACGGCGTCTCGGGGATCGGGACCGGGTGTCCGGGCAGGGGATCCGAGGGGACAGGCCTACTTGAGCGATCCTGCGGCCAGGCCGCCGACGATGCGGCGCTGGAAGATCAGCACCACGATCAGCAGCGGGACGGTGACGATGACGCCGGCGGCCATGATCGTCCCGTAGGGGGTGTCATATCCGGAGACGCCGGTGAACTTCGAGATCGCCACATTCGCGGTCATGTGGGTGTCGTCGTTCACCATCGTCAGGGCGATGAGGAACTCGTTCCACGCCGCGATGAAGGTGATGATCGCGGTGGTGAAGACACCCGGGGCGGCCAGCGGCATGATGACCTTCCGGAAGGCCTGGCCGCGGGTGGCGCCGTCCACCATCGCCGACTCCTCCAGCTCATGGGGCAGCTGACGGAAGTAGGCGTTCAGCGTCCACACCGCCAACGGCAGGGCGAAGCTGATCGACGGCAGGATCATCGCCTGGTAGGAGTTGATCCAGTTCACCGGGAAGAACGAGTACCCGCCGGTGAACAGCCTCAGCAGCGGCACGATGAGCGTCACCACCGGGAACATCGAGGTGGAGATGATGAGGAAGAGCACGAAGGGCTTGCCGCGGAATGTCAGCCTCGCCATCGCATAGGCCGCCACAGTGCCGATGAGCAGCACCAGGGCCGTGGTGATCCCGGCGACGATGAGCGAGTTGACCAGCGACCGGCCGAAGTGGTTCTGCCCCGAGAAGACCGCCTTGAAGTTGTCGAAGCTCACCGGGTCGGGGATGAAGCTGGTGCTCAGCCCCATCGACGGCAGCCTCAGCGCCGAGACGATCATCCAGTAGAAGGGCGCCAGGCAGTAGACGATGATGAGCAGGATGCCGATGATCGTGGCCGCCCGGCCCACCTTCTCCGAGGTCTTGAGGTGGCGGTGGCGGAGCTTCTCGATCTCCTCCGCGGTGACTGTGGACTCGATGGCGCTCATGCCGCACCTCCTGCATGCCTCGGGGCTCCGGCTGACGGCGTCGAACCCGACGTCGACCCGGTAGCTGATCCTGTGGACGTCGCGCTGACGATCGCCGGTCCGGCCGACGACGCCGCGCCGGCCCCGCCCGACCCGCGCAACTTCTTGCGCTTCTTCTTGTCCGGGTTCTGATCGCCCATGATGTCGGCGCCCAGCACCTTCACGAAGACGAACACCGCCAGGCAGATATAGGCGAACAGGTAGAGCGAATAGGCCGCCGCCTCGCCGTATCTGGACTGGCCGGCCTCGTACCAGGACAGCATCGACAGCGTCTTGCCGGAGTCGAGCATGCCCAGCAGGCCGTAGGGAAGGTCGAACATCCTCATGGCGTCCAGGGTCCGGAACAGCACCGCCACCACGAGCACCGGCCTCACCAGCGGCAACGTGATCCGCCAGAAGGTCTTCCACGAGCTGGCGCCGTCCACCTTCGCGGCCTCGTAGACCTGCGTGTCGATGGTCTGCAGACCCGCCAGGGTCAGCAACCCGATGTAGGGCGCCGTCTTCCAGATGTCGGCGATGAGGATCGCCGCCTTGGCCTGCCAGCCCTCTGTGGTCCACAGCACCTGGTGGCCGATGAGCCTGTTGAAGACGCCGTCGGCGTTGAAGATGAGCTTCCACATCAGGGCCGAGACGATGGTCGGGATGGCCCAGGGCACCAGGATCCCGGCTCGCACCCAGCCCAGCCCGCGCATGCCGCGCACCATGATGAGCGCCATGATGACGCCCAGCACGGTCTCGACGAGGACACCCACCACGGTCAGCAGGGTCGTGTTGCCGAAGGCGTTCCAGAACTGCTGGGAGGCGTCCGGGTTCGCGAAGACCGCCGAGTAGTTCTGCAGGCCGACGAAGGTGTCACCCTTCTCCACCAGCCCGGTCTCCGGATTGATCCCCGAACCGGTCTTGAAGAAGGACTGCCACAGCGACAGCACCAGCGGGAACCCCACGACCAGGGCCAGCACGATGAAGGTGGGCAGAAGCAGAAGATAGGCGAAGCGTTCCTCCTTGCGGGATTCGGTCGAGATCTTCTGCCGACTCATTTCGCCAGCGCCTCCAACTTCGTCTGCAGGGCCTTCAGGGTCGAATCGACGTCGCCGGAGCCGCCCAGCACCGGATAGACGGCGTTCTGGATGGCCAGCGTGACATCACCGTAGTTGTGCGCCTTCGGACGGGTGACGCCGTTGTCGAGGGTCGCCTTGAGGGTGGGCGTGTAGGGCATCGCCTTGATGAGCTCGGCGTCCTCGTAGAGGGAGGCCAGGGCGGGGGCGCGGGAGCCCGAGATCGCCCAGTCCTTCTGCACCTTCTCGGTGGCCATGTACTGGGCGAAGGCCAGGGCGGTCCCCTTGTTCTTGGCGAAGGCCGAGATGCCCATGTTGTAGCCGCCGAGCACCGTCTTGCCGGTGCCCGACCCGATGCCGGGCATCGGGGCGACGCCGAACTTGCCGGCCACCTTCGAGGAGCCGTCGGTCTGCGAGAACTTCGCGTAGACGTAGGGCCAGTTGGTGAGGAACAGCAACTTGCCGTCCTGGAAGGCCTGGCGGGACTCCTCCTCCTTGTAGGTCAGCGCCTGCTTCGCGATGTAGCCCTTCTTGAAGCCGTCCACCATGGCCTGCAGACCGGCCTTCGCGCCGTCGCTGGTGGCGGTCGGCTTGCCCTCCTCGTTGAAGAGGGTGCCTCCCGCCGAGGCGACGGCCGCCGCGAAGTTGACCGTGAGGCCCTCGTATTTGGCGAACTGGCCGGCGTAGGCCGTCATGCCCTTGGCCGCCGGGGTGCTCTTCACCTTGTCCCAGGCGGCCCACATCTCCTCCCAGGTCTTCGGGGCGGCGATGCCGGCGGCGTCAAGGATGTCCTTGCGGTAGAAGAGCATCTGCCCGTTGGTGACGAAGGGGATGCCGTAGAGCTTCTTGAAATAGGTCGCGGAGTCGACACTCGACTTGAGGTACATCGAGGTGTCGGTGCCGCTCGGCAGCGGAAGGATCCACTGCTGGGCGGCGAACTCGGCGGTCCAGATCGGGTCGACGGCGACGACCGTGTAGGCATCCGACTTCACCTGGAAGTTGCGGATCATCGACGCCCTCTGGTCGTCGGCGCTCTCGGAGAGTTCCGTCAGCGTCGCCTTCTCGTTCGGATGGGACTTGTTCCAGCCGTCGATGAGGGTCTGGAGCTTTCCGGTGGTGTCCTTGCCCATCGCGAAGGTGATGGGCCCTTTCTCGGTGAAATCGCCGGCCGATGCCGACGACGACGAGCCGGCTGATCCGGAGCCGGACTCAGAACCACAGGCGCCCAGCAGTGCGGCGGCGCTCAGGCCGCCGACCGCCGAGATGAAACCACGACGCGTGACTGACATGGGGGTGTTCTCCTTCGAACGCCTCGACCAGGGGGCCGAGTCCTTACTTGGCGAGGGTCTCCAGCTTCGACTGCAGGGACTTGAGGGTCTCATCGACGCTCTTGCCGCCGCTGAGCGCCGGGTAGACGGCGTTCTGGATGGCCAGGGTGACGTCGCCGTAGTTGTGAGCCATCGGGCGGGTCCCGGCGTTGTCCAGGGCCTTCTTGAGGGTCTCGGTGTAGGGGTAGGCCTTGATGACGTCGGCATCGGAGTACAGCGAGGTGGCCACGGGCGCCTGGCTGCTGGCGATCGTCCACTCCTTCTGCACCGACTCGGTGGCCATGTACTGGGCGAAGGCCAGGGCCGTGGCCTTGTTCTTCGCGAAGGAGGAGACGCCGAGGATGAGGCCGCCGAGCACCGTGGTGCCGGTGCCCGAGCCGATGCCCGGCACCGGGGCGATGCCGAACTTGCCGGCCACCTTCGAGGAGCCGTCGGTGGCGGCGGCCTTCGGGTAGACGTAGGGCCAGTTCACCAGGAACATGACCTTGCCGTCCTGGAAGGCCTGACGCGACTCCTCCTCCTTGTAGGTGAGGTTCGGCTTGCCGATGTAGCCCTTCTTGAAGCCGTCGACCAGCGTCTGCAGACCGGCCTTGGCCTCGTCGGTGTTGACGGTGGGCTTGTTCTCCTCGTCGTACACGGCCCCTCCCGCCGACAGGACGGCCGAGGTGAAGTTGACGGTGAGGCCCTCGTACTTGGAGAGCTGGCCGGCGTAGGCCGTCATGCCCTTGGCGGCCGGGGTGCCCTTGACCTTCTCCCAGGCGGCCCACATCTCGTCCCAGGTCTTCGGGACGGCCACGCCGGCGGCGTCCAGCAGATCCTTGCGGTAGAACAGCAGCTCGCCGTTGGTGGTGAAGGGGACGCCGTAGAGCTTCTTGAAGTAGGTGGCGGCGTCGACGCTGGACTTCAGCAGCTTCGAGGTGTCGGTGCCCGAGGGCAGCGCCTGGACCCACTGCTGGGAGGCGAACTCGGCGACCCAGATCGGGTCCATGCCGACCACCGAGTAGGCGTCCGACTTGACCTGGAAGTTCTGGATCATGGCGGAGCGCTGGTCATCGGCGGACTCGGGCAGCTCCTTGAGGGTGACCTTCTCGTCCGGGTGGGACTTGTTCCACCCGTCGAGAATCTCCTGGAGCTTTCCGGTGGTGTCCTTACCGGTGGCGAAATTGATGGGCCCCTTGCCGCTGAAGGCGGCGCTCGAGCCGGCGCTGGCGGTGGAGCCGGACGAACCGGAATCACTTGAGCCGCAGGCGCTCAGGACTGCTGCGGTGCCGAGGCCACCGAGCCCGGCGAGAAATCCACGACGTGAAACTGACATTGCACATTCTCCCTCGAATGGAACTGGGCACTCGACGGATCGGCGCCGTGCCCAACACCGGTCAGGCGCCTCCGTCGTACGACATGCTAGCAGCTTCCAACCCCTTGCTTGTACCGGTACAAAGTCGTAACGTGTGTCGCGCTATCCACGCCTCGCACGGACGCGGGGCGACGACGCCGGGGTCGTCAGAGGGGATCGGAAGGAGGGGGGCGAAAGACCGGACCCGTTCGGGGAGGCGAAGGCCTGACCCGAATGTGAAGTCAGCGAACCCCGGCCGGCGCGGAGGGATCGTCCCCTCCGCTCATCAACCCAGAAGGAAGATGATGAGACCACTCAGACGAGGCAGAGTGCTCGCGGCCGCCACGGCGGCGGCGATGGCGGGCACGGCCCTGGTAACGACACCCGCGGCATCGGCCGCCCCCCAGACGCAGAACGACACGCCGGTGGTCGGCGCCGAGGCGCTGTCCTTCGGGGCCGGCGTCGCCGGGCCCATGGACCTGACCGGGGAGGGCGGTCTGGACTGGCTGCATCCCACCGGCTCCGGCGTCGAGCAGAAGAACACCGATCACCACGCCCTGACGCTGGCGGCCCTCGACCCCTCCCTCAAGGTCTCCACCCTGGGCGACTCGCCGGTGCGGATGTCCTGGAGCGATGGCACCGCAGCCGCCTCCAATTCCGGGACCACCGACGGTGCCGTCTACAACAACGAGGAGATCGGCACCGGTGACGTCTCCTCCCAGAAGATCGGCTACACCCTCACCATCGCACCCGCCGACACCACCCGTCGACTCACCGTCGTCACCGGCACCTGGCAGGCCGACTCGACGCTGACCGTCTCCGGAACGGATGGCGGCAAGGCCGTCTACACGAAGAAGGTCTCCACCCAGGGCAACGCCGAGGCGAAGCGCTACACGGTGACCATCGCCGCCGGTCAGGGGGCGAGCGTCACCGCCAAGGTGATGAAGACCTACCACAAGGCCGGCAACGTCTCCCTGATGGCCGCCACCCTGGCCGACACCGCCGTCTCCCCCGCGCTGAGTTTCGCGCCGACCCCCGAATCCATGAACCTCACCAAGGAGGGCGACGTCGACTGGCTGCACCTGACCGGGGCGACCGTCAACCGCTCGGCCGACGGCGACGGCTCCCTCCAGTTCTCCAAGCGCGACGCCGACGGCACCATCTCCAAGCAGTCCGACAACCCGGTGACCTATTCATGGACCAACGGGACGCCGACCGCCACCCAGACCGGCACCCGGGGAGGCGGCGTCTTCAACACCCGCGGCGGTGACGACTTCACCAAGCCGTGGGGCTGGAATCTCACCGTCGCCAAGGCCTCGACCGACCGCACCCTGAGATTCGTCGCCGGCGTCTACCAGTCCTCGGCGACGGTCTCGGTCACCCTGGACGACGGCCGCCCGGCCGCCGCGACCACCATGGTGATCGGCGCCGCGGCGTCCTCCAAGCTCTTCACGGTGCAGATCCCCGCCGGGCACTCGGCCACCGTCTCGGCCCAGCTGGCCAACAAGACGAAGACCACCGGCAACGTCACCCTGGCCGGGGCGACCCTGTCCGCGGCCGGGATGCCGGCCGAGCTGAGCAGGCTCATCGCCCAGGTCGACGACGCCGACATCACCGACGCCGACGAGTTCACCACCGCCCAGCTCGACACCGAGGAGGCCGCCGCCAAGGCGGCCGAGAACGGATCGGCCGAGGCCGTGGCCACCGCCTACACCCGCCTGTCGGCGGCCTTCACCGCCGCACAGAACGGGGCCGGAGAGGCCAAGTACACCTACTCCAGCAATGCCGGGCTCACCAGCTCCTTCGGCTGGGAGGGCGACAAGGACGCCCCCATCGCCTTCATCGACGGCTCCTACCGGCTGCGCGATCAGAACAACGCGATGATCACCTTCGGGGTGCCCGACATCCCCGGCAAGATCAAGTGGTACAACGCCGAGGGGTACCTGCCCTCCTTCATCTCCGAGTACTCCAAGAACGGCCTGGACATCACCGTCCAGTCCTTCTCCGACGAGGCGACGGTCGACGGCAACCGGTACGAGATCGCCTACTCGCGGATGACCGTGCACAACTCCGGATCGGCCGCCGCGACGCTGCCGAAGGTCTCCCGCAAGCTCATCGGGCTCACGGCGTCCGCCTCGCAGACCAGCGTGGCGCCCGGCGCCACCGTCACCCGCGACTACGCCGTCGGGGCCGACCGCTTCGGCGGCAGCTACGCCTGGCCGAGCGACGAGAAGATCGCGGCCCTGGGGTCCTTCGACACCCACTACGCGCACATGCGCAGCTACTGGAACCAGCGCGTCTCCAGGATCGCCCAGATCACCGCGCTGCCCGACAAGCGGCTCATCGACGCCTACAAGGCCGGATACATCTACACCCTGATCATCCGCGATGACGTCGACGGGCAGAAGCAGCTGCACGTCGGGGAGAACGGGTACGACCAGATGTACGACCACGACACGATCGGCATCGTCTCCACCCTGCTGACCATGGGCGATTTCAGCTACGCCAAGGACTACCTGGCCACCCTGCCGGCCCAGCTGCAGTACCAGGACGCGAAGTGGAAGTACTCCGTCCCCTACGCCATCTACCTGCAGCGCACCGGCGACTCCGCCTTCGTGCGCGAGCACTTCGACACCATCAGGAAGAACACCCACACCATCACCACCGACCGCGAGGACGACGGCGCCGGCGTCATGAAGATCACCAATGCCATCGACTCGAACGGCCACTGGACGGTGGACAACTGGTCGGCCCTGTACGGCCTGTCGACATATCGGTATGTGGCGACCAGCCTGGGCCAGACCTCCGAGGCGGACTGGGCGAAGGCCGAGTACGACTCCCTGCTCAAGGCCACCACGGCGAAGATCACCGAGACGCAGAAGGCCAAGAACCTCAACTACATCCCGATGGCCGTCGACCAGGCCAACGAGGACGGGCCGCGCAAGGATCCCCGCGACGCCAACTGGGCGTCCATGTTCCTGTTCGGCGGCTGGGGCTGGGGCTCCTACCTGTACGGGATGCCGCAGGCCTCCAGCATGCTCACCCAGATCGACCAGACCTACGCCTACGGGATCGATCGCCGCAAGGACGTCTCGGACTCCCCGTACAACTTCGGCGGCTACCCGCACGGCTACTACTCCAGCGCCTACAACGCCGGATACGGGTCGGCGGCGCTGCGCGGAGAGAAGTACCGCGATATCGGCATCAAGGCCTACCAGTTCATGATCGACCACTCGCAGTCCGGCCCCTTCGGCTGGTGGGAGGGTGTCGACTACCCCAAGGACACCTCCCCGTGGAATATCTCCCACGCCGCCGGCGGCGGAGGCTCGAACCAGCACATGTGGGGCCAGGCGATGGGCTCCAATGTGCTGTGGGACTCGCTCGTCTCGCTGAAGTCCGACGGATCGGTGATCATCGGTCGCGGGGTGCCCTCCGAATGGGTGGCCTCCGGCAAGAACGTCGCCGTGTCCAACGTCCCGGTGAGCAACGGCGGGCGGATCGGCTACTCGCTGAGCACCTCCGGGAGCACCGTGACGGTGAAGCTCACCGGCGACCGGGGCAAGGTGACCGCGACCAGCATCGAGCTGGCCGCCGCGAGGAACAACATCTCGCACTTGGCGCTCAAGGGGGCCGGATCCTCCCTGGCCGGGATCGACCTGGCCGGCGGACGGATCCGGGTGCCCAAGGGCACCAGCGAGGTGACCATCACCCTCGGGAAGCCCGCGGCGTGGTCGGCGAGCACGGTCTACAACGTGGGCGACGTCGTCAGCTCCGGCGGCTCGACCTGGCAGGCCGGCTGGTGGACCCGCGGCGAGAAGCCCGGCAGCACCGCCACCGGAGCCTGGCAGGAGATGAGGGCCGACTCCGACGGGGTGGCGGTGTGGACGGCGTCGCGCGTCTTCACCGCCGGTGAGGTGGCGACCCACGACGGCATCACCTACCGGGCGAAGTGGTGGACCCGCAACCAGGCCCCCGGCTCGCCGTCTGGCCCCTGGGAGGTGCTGAAGTAGGAAGTGGAGGCAGGACGCTGTCGTAGGAGGCAGAGTCAGGAATCGGGGGCCGGCCCGCACGACTGGGCCGGCCCCCTTAGCTTGGAGGAATGATGTCGCCCCGACGGTCCCAGGCACAGCCCGGCCCGCGCTCCCAGTCGACGGTGAGAATGGCCGACGTCGCGCGCGCCGCCGGCGTGTCCACGATGACCGTGTCGCACGCCTACAACCATCCGGACCGGCTGGCGGCCGCGACCCTGACGAAGGTGCGCGAGGCGGCGAGAAAACTCAACTACTACGGCCCGGACCCCTCGGCCCGGTCGCTGAGTCGCGGCCGGACCGACAGCATCGCGATCGTGGTGGGCGAGGGCCTGCTCTACGCCTTCAGCGACCCGCAGTCCGGCCAGTTCCTCGCCGGGGTGGCCTCGGTCTGCGTGGAGCAGCGCCAGAGCCTGAGCCTGCTGCCGGTTGTCGGCGACGTCACCGACGCCGCGCGGATCAGAGAGTCCCCGGCCGACGCCTTCATCCTGTGGACCGGCGTCAACGAGGGCCCGCTGCTGGACGCCATCATGTCGACCGGCCGACCGGTGGCCATTCAGGGTGCGATGCCCGGCTCCATCGCCCCCCGCGAGCAACTGCACGTCGTGACGATCGACGACCGGCAGGCCGCCAGGGCGGTGGCCCGCCAGACCTTCACCGAGGCCTCCCGCCCGGCGGTGCTGAGCTTCGAGCTGGCCGCCCACCAGCAGCCGGAGGTGATCGTCGGGCCGGACCTGGAGACGATCCGGTTCCCGGGTGCGCGGCACCGGCTGATGGGTTTCAGGGACGCCTGCCAGGACCTGGGCATGGACTGGTCGCGGGTCCCGGTGGCGGTGGTGAGCAGCAACGACCGGAGGGGCGCTCAGGGAGTCGTGGCGACCCTGCTGTCTCGGCACCGGCCCGACGCCGTGGTCGCGATGAGCGACCAGCTGGCGCTGGCGGTGCTCGACCAGGCGCGAGAGGAGCTGCTGGAGGTGCCCTCCGAACTGACCGTGAGCGGATGGGACGACTCCGCACAGGCCGTGGGGGCGGACCTCACCAGCGTCCACCAGGATCTGCGGTCGCAGGGGATCCAGTGCGCCGAACTGGTACTGGGGCTTCGGGATCAGGTGGCCGAGTCGCCGTGGTCGCTGTCGCTGAGGGAGTCGACCCGTCGGGTGAGGTGACCGGTCAGGACAGGGTCCAGCGGACCTCCCAGGGGGCCAGCCGGTGGGCGGTGACCTCGTCGTCCGCCACGGGAACGATGTTGCTCAGCACCACCCGGCCCTCGGGCAGCGGCTGGGAGGCCTCGGCCAGGTCCAGGGGTGCCGAGGACATATTCGCCACGGCGTCCAGAGTGACGCCGTCGAGACGGCGCCGCACCCACCACAGCCGGGGATGGTCGGCGTCCAGCAGCTCGATCGAGCCGTCGGTGAGCACCGGCAGTTCGTGGCGCAGCCGGCACAGCGCCGCATGGAACTCGAAGACGCTGCCGGGGACGCCGACCTGGGTCTGCGCGTTGATCTCGGCATGGTTGGGGTTGACCGCCAGCCATGGGGTCCCCGTCGTGAAACCGGCGTTGTCGCCGGCGGTCCACTGCACCGGGGTGCGGGCGTTGTCCCGGCTGATGTAGCGCACCCCGGCCATCACCTCGTCGGGGTCGCGGCCGTCGAGGTCGACGGCCTGGTGCCAGTAGCCCAGGGTCTCGACGTCGCGGTACTGGTCGATCGTCTCGAAATGCGCGTCGGTCATCCCCAGCTCGTCGCCCTGGTAGATGAACGGCGTACCGGGGTGGGCATGGAGCATCGCGGCCCAGGCGGTCGACGACTGCTCACGGTGGGCCTCGTCCCCCCACCGTGACACGAATCGCGGCTGGTCGTGGTTGCCCAGGTAGAGGGAGTTCCACCCGGTCTCGCACAGCCCTGCCCAGCGGGCCATGTTGGCCTTCATGTCGGCCAGGCGCAGCGGGACGGGGCGGTACTTGTCGCCGTCGGGCCCGTTGTCGAGCCAGACGTGCTCGAACTGGAAGACCATGTTGAGCTCGTGGCGGTCGCGGCCCGACACGTCGGCGGCCTCGTCCAGGGTGACCGAGGGCATCTCGCCGACGGTCATGAGCACCTTGTCGCTGGTGGCCATCACCTCGCGGTTCATCTCGGCCAGGAAGTCGTGGAGGCGGGGGCCCACCGAGCAGGCGTTCATCGCCGGGCCGGCGTCGTCGGGGCCCCAGGCGGGTTTGGAGATGAGGTTGATGACGTCCATCCGGAAGCCGTCGACGCCGCGATCCAGCCACCAGTTCATCATCGTGTACACGGCCTGGCGGACCTTCGGGTTCTCCCAGTTCAGGTCGGGCTGGCCGGGGGCGAAGATGTGCAGGTAGTACTGGCCGGAGGCCTCGTCCCAGGCCCATGCCGGCCCCGAGAAGGCCGACACCCAGCCGTTCGGCTCGTCGCCGCGCCACTGGCCGGGGCCGGCGTCGTGGGCAGTGGCGCCGGGCCGGGGGTCTCGCCAGATGTACCAGTCGCGGTGCTCGGCGTCGGGGCCGGTGAGGGCGTCGCGGAACCAGGCGTGCTGGTCGGAGGTGTGGTTCACGACGAGGTCCATCACCAGTCGCAGGCCGCGGGCGTGCATCTCGGCGATGAGCCGGTCCATGGTGGCCAGGTCTCCGAAGACCGGGTCGATGTCCCGGTAGTCGGAGATGTCGTAGCCGTTGTCGGCCATCGGGGAGCGGTAGGCCGGGGAGAGCCAGACGGCGTCGACGCCGAGGGCCACCAGATGGTCGAGGTGGTCGATGATGCCCTGCAGGTCGCCGACCCCGTCGCCGTTGGAGTCGGCGAAGGAGCGCGGGTAGATCTGGTAGACCACCGCGGAACGCCACCACAGTGTCTCGTCCTGTGCCCGTGCGTGGTGGGCGGCACTGTCGTCGGCGACGCTGTGACGGGTGGAGCCGGGGGCCGGGGTCGGCTCCGCGGCCTGGTTCACGGCGTCGGGGGTCCCAATGGTCATCGTCGAGCCTTCCTTCCGGCGGCCCGTCGCGGCCGCGAGATCTGATGCGCCAATCCTCCCAGGCTCAGATCATCCCGGGCGCCACCTGGAGCACGGTCAGCCCGAGGCGCCGCCACATGGCGACCACGTGGGCGCGGTCGTCGAGCACCGAGTGCACCGTGTAGCGGGTCCGGATGTGCTCATCGAACAGCGCCAGCTTCACCACCGAGTCCCTGTCCTGTGGACGCTCGGCGGGGCGCATGTACAGCCCCTCAATCGGCACGCCGACATGCTCATCGAGCCAGGCGAGAGTGTCGGCCCGGCAGGTCTCGGGGCGCCCCGAGAGGAAGATCACCTTCATGTGCTCGGCGGCCATTCTCACATGGTCGACGATCGCCGCCCGGGGCCGGTCGAGGGACACCCTGGACCAGTCGTATGGCCCGCGCAGTTCGGCCCCGTCGGCGCTGAACCGATCGGCCACGGTGCCGTCGATGTCGACCAGCACCGCGGCAGGGGTGCCGGGCACCGGGGTGTAGGGCGCCCCGACCTCGGCGGCGATGAATCCTCCGGGGATCGGCTCCCAGACCTTCGGGCGGGCCCTCCCGTCGGCGATGTAGCGGGCGTGCCATTCATGGATGAGATCCTCGGGCACCTGCCGGTCACGGTGACGGTTGCGCTCCAGGCAGGTCTCCAGCGGCACGTCGGTGAGATCCTCCACCCGCCATGCGACGCCGCACCCCTCGGCCAGCCCCAGCCACTCGCGGACCCGCCGATGGGGCAGGTTCGTGTCGTCTACGATCACCGTGTGTCCCCGTGTCAGCAGCCGCACCACCGCGTCGGCCTCCAGCTCGGTGATCTCGTCCTCCATGATCCCGTCGACCGGGGAGCTCGTGGCGTGCAGCATCATCCGGTAGTGATCGCGGGAGACCACGGCGGTGGCCCGCGGGTCGTCGGCGACGCGATCCGCCACCCAGGTGGACTTCCCGGAGCCGGGAAGGCCCCGCATCACGATGAGCACGGGCAACCCCTTCCTTCCCGGCTATTCTGCACGCCGAGCTGGCGTGTAGCTGACGACCAGAGTCGACATATCACTCGCTGGAGGCCCGGTTCCGACCTTCGGCAGTCGAAATGGGCTGTCTGGCTAGCAATATGCGCACTTGGCCCGGCCACGCACGATTGAGGTCGTGGAGCGCACCGGCTTGGACATGGATCGGCGGCGCCGGCTGGTGATCACCGCCGACGACTTCGGCTACGACCCGGCCACCAATGACCTCGTGCTGGCCCTCATCAGGGGCGGATTCGTCACCTCCACCACCGTCCTGGCGGTCTCCGAGGAGCTCCACCCGCGCCAGCTCGCCCGGCTCCAGCACCTGGCAGATGCCGGACTGTGCACCATCGGCCTGCACTTCGCCACCACCTCGGACCGCAACCGCAGCGGCTGGCGTCCACTCTCGGAGCAGGGACGCGCCCTCACCGAGGCCGACGGTCGTCTGCCCACCGGCGGCACGACCGCCGAACGGCGCGCCACCTCCCGGATCATCGGCGCCGAGCTGGCCGCGCAGTACTCCCGACTCGACGAGTACGGCCTGCGCCCCACCCGCCTGGACTCCCATTCCGGGACCCTCTACGGGCTGCGCGCGCATTCAGATCAGAACAAGCCCCTGCGGGAGGGGATCCGATTCGCCGCCGAGCACGATCTGGCCCTGAGGATGCCGCGGTCGGTGCGCCTGGTCGTCGGGCCGATCACTCCCCCGCAGATCTCCCGGCCGCACGCCGCCGCGGTGGAGGCGGCGGACCGCAACGGCGTGCGGCTCCCGCAGGAGATGGCCACCAACCCCTTCCCCTACCCCCTCATCCCCGGCTACCGGTCCCTGCTGGCGTACTACCTGCGGCTGCTGCCCAGGCTCCCGGCCGGCACCACGGAGATCTTCCTGCACCCCGGATCGGACTCCCCGGCGTCGCGCCACCGCTTCGGCGGCTCGTGGATCAAGCGGATCTGGGAGGCCCGGATGCTGCGCGACCCGATCTGGCGCGCCGCGCTCAAGACCCAGAACATCGAGCTCGTCACCACCTGGTGACGCCGTCAGCCGGTGGTCCGAGCAGCGCTCACCGTCCCGCCGGCATAGCTGAGGGTGTAGCCGTGGTAGAAGTTCTGCTTGATGGCGGTACCGGACCGGTAGGTGTCGGTGATCGGCCCGCCGTAGACGCCGGCCTCCGACCCGCTGCGGGTCCAGGCGGTGTAGATCGCACCGCGCACCACATGGATACCGCTCCCCCAGGTGATCGCACCGGACTCGAACCAGTTCATCTTCATCACACCGCCCCCGCGCCCGGCGACCATGTCGGACTTCGGCAGGCCCATGGCGGTGGATCCGCCGATCTTCCGGTAGGCCTGCCAGATGCCGCCCTCGACGATGTAGGCCCGTGCCCGTCCCGCGTTCCACACGATCTCGCCGCGCCCGAAGGTGACGTCGGTGTTCCCGTCGCCGGTGGCATATCCCAGACGGTTGAACGCGGCGTCGACCCCCAGCCCCTTCCACCGCGAGAACACCGACCCGTGGATCTCGTGGGCCCCGGTTCCCCCGGAGTAGGTGATCGCGCCGTTGGCGAAGAGCTGGTAGTAGCCGTCCCCACGGTTGACCATCGCCCCCACCGGATTGCCGAGCACGCTCTTCGCGGTGGCGTACTTGCAGCCGATCGCCCCCGAGACCCGGTAGCCGTTGACGGTGGTGGTGCACGGGTCTGCGGGCGTCGTGCCGGCGGTCCTGGCGAAGGTGGCGAGCTCCGCACTGGTGCCGTTGAAGGAGTCCAGATCGTAGGGGGTCTCGGCGTACTGCCAGACGGTGTGCCTCGTCCACCCCGCCGGCAGCGTCCCGACCGCGCTGGCGTAGCGGGCCGTCCACAGCGGCTGGGCGGAGCTGATCGACGTCGCGGTGCCGACGCACTGGTCCCACCAGCTCGCCGAGGTGTAGATGATCGGATAGCGGCCCCACCGGTTGAGGTAGTAGCTGCTGAAATCGCGCACCCAGGACGCCATCTGCGCCTGACTCAATCCGTAGCAGGACCCGCCCGAATAGGGGTTGTACTCCATATCCAGGGCGCCGGGCAGGGTCTTGCCGTCCCCCGACCAGCCGCCCCCGTTGTCGGAGAAGTACTTCGCCTGGGCCGAACCGCTGGAATTGTTCGGCAGCGCGAAATGGTAGGCGCCGCGGATGAATCCCTGATTCGCCGACCCGTTGTACTGGCTCGCGAACTCCGGATTGGTGTAGCTGGTGCCCTCGGTGGCCTTGGCCCACACGAACCGCTTCCCTGCGCTCCACCGGCTCGCCCAGTCCACCGCCCCGTCGTGGCTGCTGACGTCCAGCCCGGGCACCGAGGCGGTCACGGCCAGCGCCCTGGGGGCCATCGCCTGGGAGGAGACGCCCTCGTGCTTGGCGATCTGGGATCCCATCGGATGGTCCTGCGGGTCGCCGGGGCTGATGGACGCCGTGGCCTCGGTGGATGGCTCGGCACTGGTCGTCGCGGCCGACGGTTCGGAGGACCCGCCGTCCGAGGGATCGCCCGACGATGCCCCCGACGTCCCGGCGGAGGATTCGGAATCGCTCGACGCCGCCGATGTGGACGCCGGTGAGCTTGAGGGTTCGGCGGCCGGAGAGCCGACGCCGCCGGTACCACCGGCCTGCGCGGACCCCGCACCGGCCCCCGGCGTCGAGCCCCCGCCCGGTGCGGCCACCGCCGTCACCGTCGTGATGGCGGCACCACTGACAGCAAGCGCCGCCATGGCGGACACACCGATCAGCAGGCTCCTGATTCCCGATCGACCTGACGCCATGACACACCTCCGAGATCCGTGATTCCCCGGTATTGAATCAAGGGGAATCCAGATCGCGGTAGGCCCGGCGCACCGCTACTTCAGAGTGGACTCGTGTCCACATCCGAGGGCCACCAGAAAGGCATTCCCGGCGGATCTTCGCGTGAGTTCACACGAGCATCCGCCAGGAACGAGTGGGCCTATCCCAGGAGTTCGGTGAGGGCCTCGACGAGTTCGGCGGTGGGCCGGTCGTACTCGTAGGTCTCGGCGGCGTGCCCGGTCGGGTGGGCGCCCTGGGCGATGACCGAGGCCAGCGCCCCGGCCCCGTGGGACTCCACCAGGCCGAAGATCCGGTCCTTGAGCCCGAATCCGATCCGGGCCCCGTGCAGCAGCTCCTCCACCTCGTCGGTCAGATCCGGCTGCCCGGCGGTGGTCAGCAGCCCCGAGCGGATCACCAGCGAGTCCTGGTCGGCGCGCACCCGCAGGAGCAGCCTCCCCCGGCCGGTCCGCACTCCGAGCAGCTCCCCGCCCTCGACCTGCAGATCGGCGCCGGCGTCCGGGGCACCCAGATCCAGGCCGAGCAGGGTGAACCGCCACTCGCCGCGGCGGGCCCCCATCCCCTCGGGCGCGTCGACCCGCAGCTCGCCGGCCTCGGCGTCCAGGGCGAAGCGGGTGCGCACCCAGGAGCCGTCCTGGCGCTCCTCGTCGAGATCGAACCTGCCGGACGCCCCGCCGGCCACCTGGACGTCCAGGGCCGGGAAGAGGTTGCGGACGTCCAGGGACTCGCCCTCGGCCACCAGCGGCAGGAAGCCGCCGGCGCGCAGCAGCACCGGGATTGAGGAGATGCCGCGGTACATCCTGATGGCCCGGCCGCCCTGGTAGGAGTGCCCGGTGACGACGTCGGTCCAGCGGCCCTCGGGCAGCAGGACGTCGGCCGACGCCCTGCGCACCACCGGATCGGCGGGCCGGATGATCGGCGCCACGAGCAGCTGGGAGCCGAAGAGATACTCGTCGAGGTAGCGGTAGGCGTCGAAGCCGTGGGTCTCGTAATAGACCGGCTCGACGATGGAGCGCCCGTCGCGGTGGGCGCGCAGGTTCATCGAGTTGAGGTAGGGCAGCATCCGGTGGCGCAGCCGCAGGTGCTCGACGATGGCGCTGCGGCCGGGCTCGGCGACCTTCCACGGCTCCTTGCCGGAGAACCGGGAGTTGCTGGAGTGCAGTCTCATGATCGGGGAGAAGACGCCGAACTCCACCCAGCGGGTCTCCAGCTCGTCGTCCTTGAAACCGCCCATGTGGCCGCCGATGTCGTGACTCCACCAGCCGTAGCCGATATTGGCCCCGGCGGCCGTCATCCGAGGCTGGAAGGCCAGGGACTCCCAGGTGATGATGGCGTCCCCGGAGAATCCGACCGGGTAGCGGTGGGAGCCGGGTCCGGCGTAGCGGGAGAAGGTGAGGCCGCGGTCGGTGTGGGCGTCGGAATCGGTGAAGTGCTCGTGATTGAGCACCCACAGCGGATCCATGCCGTCGCGCTTGGAGTAGGGGCCGGACTGCCAGTCGATCCACCAGAAGTCGGTGCCCAGATCCTCCAGGCCGCGGTGCAGGACGTTGAAGTAGGCGTCCATGAAGGCCCGGTCGGTGACGTCGAAGTCGATCGGGTCGCCGTTCGGCTCGCGTCCCATCGCCCGGCACATAGGTTCGTAGGCGTCCTCGAAGGCGCGGACGCCGTCGGCCGGGTGGACGTTGAGGGTCACCTTCAGCCCGCGGCGGTGCAGCTCGGCCTGGAAGGCCTCCGGGTCGTCGAAGAGTTCCCGGTTCCAGGTGTATCCGGTCCAGCCGGCGCCGTACTTCGGATCGATGTCGGTGAGGTGCCAGTCCATGTCGACGACGGCCACCGACAGCGGCACCTTCTCGGCGTCGAAGCGGTCCATCAGCCGCAGGTACTCGGTGTCGGAGTACCGGTGGTAGCGCGACCACCAGTTGCCGAGGGCATACCGCGGCAGCAGCGGCTGGGGGCCGGAGATGGCGAAGAAGTCCTCGACGGCGTCGACGTGGTCGTGCCCGGCGGCGAAGACGTAAAGGTCCAGGTAGCCGGGTTCAGCGTCGCGAGGGGCCAGGTGGCCGTCGGCGTCGAAGACCATCGAGCCGGAGTCGTCGATGACGGCGTAGCCCAGCTCGGAGTTGACGCCGGGCTCCAGGGGGATGACGCCGTCGGCGCAGTCGAGGGTGCGGGCCGCCCCGCCCAGGTTGCCGTCGAGTGAGCGCGCCGGGCGTCCCTCGTAGCGGACCTGCCGGTCAGCTGGAAGGGAGAGATCCTGCCCGTAGCGCCACACTGAGTGGTAGTTGGAGATGCCGCCGCGCACCGCCACCGACAGACCGTTGGCGGAGAAGGGGCCCCGGTCGTAGTCGAGGACGTAGTGGCCGGTGACCACGCGGAGGCCGGTGTCGGTGGCCTCGACGCGGACCTCGGGGGCCGGCAGGTCCCGGCGGATCGCGAAGGTGGTGGGGCGGTCCTCGAAACGTCCGGAGGGGGACCATTCGAGCCTCACCACCCGTTCGGTGAGCGGAGTGATGCGGTAGTGCTCGCCCTGGAGCAGAGCGCTGTGGTCGTGCGTGACGTGGTCGTGCGTGACGCTGTGTTGGGAGGCGTCGGTGTGCCTCATGGGATCACTCCTGTGGGATCGCTGATGGACTGCGGGCGGGGCCGCGCCGCCCCGTCGGTGTCGCGACGGGCAGCTGCCGTGGCCCCGGGGGCGATTGGGTGGATCTGGATGTCAATCCTGCACCACCGGCGGGGCTGCCCTTCCCGCCGGGATGTTCCGGTCCTTCCCGTCGGCGGGCGCCGACGGAATGCCGTCCCGAATCTTACCGGTAGAATTATCCAGCCGGAAACGGGCTTCGCCGGCATTCACCACCTCGGTCCCATAGGATTCTGGGGCGGTCGCGCCAGGCCGCCACGACGTCGTGCCGGAAGGACCGCAATGACCACCGTCAACCCGCCCTACCTCGATCCCGCACTGCCGGTCCACCAGCGGGTCTCCGATCTGCTGGGGCGGATGACGCCGGCCGAGAAGGTGGGCCAGATGACCCAGCTGCCGGTCTTCTCCGACCCGGACCCGGTGCTCGACGCCGTCCCGGTGGGCTCGATCCTGCACACCGACCACGACCTCATTGACCACTGCATCACCCGGGCCCTGGACACCCGGCTGGGCATCCCGTTGCTGGTGGCCGACGACTGCATCCACGGCCACTCCTTCTGGCACGGGGCCACGATCTTCCCCAGCCAGCTGGCCCAGGCCTGCACCTGGCTCCCCGACCTGGTGCGCGACGCCGCCCGGGCCACCGCCCGCGAGGTCGCCGCCACCGGTATCGGCTGGACCTTCTCCCCCGTGCTGTGCATCGCCCGCGACACCCGCTGGGGCCGGGTCGACGAGACCTTCGGGGAGGACCCCTGGCTCATCGGCGAACTCGGCTCGGCGATGACGGCCGGCTACCAGAGCAACCGCCTGGACGATCCAGAGACGGTGATGGCCACCGCCAAGCACTTCCTGGCCTACTCCCAGACCCAGGGCGGGCGCGACGCATCCGAGGCCGACGTCACCCCCCGCGGCATCCGCTCCTGGTTCGCCCCGCCCTTCGAGAGGGCCGCCCGCGACGGCATCGCGACCTTCATGCTCGGCTATCAGGCCATCGACGGCGTCCCCATCACCATCAATGAGCCGCTCATCCGTGGGCTGCTCAAGGACGAGTGGGGGTTCGACGGGCTGCTGGTCACCGACTGGGACAACGTCGGGCGGATGGTGTGGGAGCAGAAGATCTTCGCCGACTACCCCGAAGCCTGTGCGGCCGCGATCAACGCCGGGATCGACATCGCGATGTCCACGCCCCAGTTCTTCCAGGGAACCCTCGACGCCCTGGACGCCGGCCTGGTGACGATCGAGCGGATCGACGAGGCCGTGGCAAGGATCCTGTCGCTGAAATTCCGGATGGGGCTGTTCGAGAACCCGCGTCGCCCCGACCTCGAGCGCCAGCGCGCCGTCATCGCCTCGCCGGCCCACCAGGAACTCAACCTGGACGCTGCCCGGGCGTCCCTGGTCCTGTTGGCCAATGACGGCGTCCTGCCCCTGATCACCGACGACGGCCCGGCCCCCGCCGCGCCCCGGCGGATCGCCCTGGTGGGGCCGAGCTGCGACGATCCGGACGCCCAGATCGGCGACTGGGCCCGCGCCTCGGGGCAGGGAATGAAGTTCCTCGGCCACCCCGGCGACGTGACCACCGTGGCCGGCGGGCTGGCGAAGCTGCTGCCCGAAGGCTGGCAGCTCTCTGTGGACCCTGCCTGCACCATCACCACCACCGCCCCCGACCCGGCCGGGGAGTTCTTCCCCGACGGGCAGCCCCGGCCCGCCATCACCGTCCCGGCACCCGCCGACGACGCCGCACTGGACCGGGCCGTTGCCGCCGCCGGGCAGGCCGACGTCGCAGTGGTCGTGGTCGGCGACAATGTCGCCCTGACCGGGGAGGGGCGCTCCACCGCCACGCTGGAGTTGATCGGGCCCCAGAAGGAGCTGTTGGAGCGGGTGATCGCCACCGGCACCCCGACAGTGGTGATCGTCGTCTCCTCCAAGCCGCTCGTGCTGCCAGGCTGTGCGGATGACGCCGCCGCCCTGATCCAGGCATTCAACCCGGGGCTTCGCGGCGGGCAGGCGATCGCCGAACTGCTGCTGGGACTCACCGAGCCCGTCGGCCGGCTACCCATCTCGATGCCGCGCCACGCGGGGCAGCTGCCGGTGCACTACAACATGGTGCGCGGCACCCACGGCGCCCGCTACGCCGACCTGCCTTTCGAACCCTTCCGGGCCTTCGGGGAGGGGCTGGCCTACACCCGCTTCCACTACGAGGACGCGGCCCTGGAGGCCGACCAGATCGGTGCCGACGACGTCGTGGTCGCGACGGTGAGCATCGTCAACGACGGCGACCGGCCACTCACTGAGACCGTGCAGGCCTACGTCCGCCACCCCGTCACTCCGGTGACCTGGGCAGACAAGGAGCTCAAGGGATTCACCCAGGTGCAGGTGCCGCCGCACTCCTCGGCGACGGCCAGAGTGGAGGTGCCGGTCGCCGACTGCTCGATCGTCGACGCCGCCGGCCACCGCGTCGTCCCCGCGGGTCCCTGCGAACTGCTGATCGGCCACTCGTCGATCGACGCCGATCTGACCGGCCTGCCCTTCACCATCGCCGACCGCGCCTGACCGCCCGGGCTGACGGACCGGCCCCGGACTCACCGCCCGGATACCAGGAACCTCACCCGCCCTTCCAGACACCCTCCCCAGAACCACTTCGGCAGAGAGTTTTCACGTCGGCAGCGATATTCCACTGCCGACGTGAAAACTCTCTGCCGAGGTGGAGGGGCAGGGCCGAGAAGGACCGTCGGACGTTCAGCCACCCTCTATTCCATGTCTCCTTCGGGGACGATCTCGACCGATAGGACGCCGTCCGTCCCGGTGAGTTCGGAGAGCAGCCCCGAGGTGTCGCGGGGGCCGTCCAGCTCGAGGACGAGCCGGGCCTTGTCGGAGCCGGGACGCGAGCGCGGCATGGCCCGCTCCACGGCCCAGCCGGCCCTGGTGATCGAGGACAGCAGGGTACGCAGCAACCCCTGGCCGTCGCAGTAGGTGACGTCGAGGTGGGTCAGTGTGCGCCCCTTGGCCGGCAGGATCTTTTCCAGGGCGTTGAAACCGAAGGTGATGATGAAGTGCATCGCCGTGACGGTCACCGCCAGCAGCCACATCCCTGCCCCGGCCGCCATGCCGATCGCCGAGGACTCCCACACCGACGCGGCGGTGGTGAGGCCGCGCACCCGGCTGTGCTGGGTCATGATGAGGCCCGCGCCCAAGAAGCCGACCCCCGAGACGACCTGGGAGGCGACTCGGGAAGGATCCAGCCGGATGTCGTCGCCCATCCATGGCAGCAGGTCGAAAAAGCCGTACTTGCCCACCTGGAGGAACAGCGCCGAGGCCACGCCCACGATGCTCTGGGTCCGCAGGCCCGCGCCCTTGCCGCGCATATTGCGCTCCAGACCCACCAGGGAGGTCAGGACGAGAGCCAGGGCGAGCTCGCCGACCTGGATCCAGCCCTGGCCGAAGCTGATCTGCGCCTGAAGGATCGCTGTCATCGGTCTCATAATCGGTCACCTCCTTCCAATCCTTGCACCCGCGTCGATGCGAAGTGCCAGTGTGTTCCTTTGATAGTCGCGCCGCCTCCGCGCGCCTCATGGACATCATCACACTCCCGATCGGCACCGGGTGCCCCGAGTCATGGTCACTCCGGAGGTCGAGTTCGAAGGGGACCGCCCGTGCTGCCCTGGCCTCCAGCCGTCGCAGAATACGGCTCCCACGTCGGCACCGGCCCGAAACCGTCATCACACACCCCGGACGTCGGCCCGCCCGTCTGGATAGGCGGCGGGTCTGACTAAATTGACTTCATGACCACAGAAGTTCCGATCACCCCGGCAGAGATCGAGTCGGTCCGGTTCGGCGCCGGGCAGCGCGGCGACTACCGCATCGACGACGTCGACCCCTTCGTCGACGGGCTTCTGGCCGAGGTGCGCGCGGGCCGTCCGATCGACGCCATGCTCGCCGAGGCCCGGTTCCGGATGGCCACCAAGCGCGACCGGGCCTACCCGGCGAGGGAGGTCGACGACTTCGTCAAGGGGCTCCGCGGCCGGCCGGTCCAGGACCACGACGATCCGGCGATCTTCGCACCGGAGCCGTACACGCCGGCCCATCACGGGATCTGGTCGCGGTTCACCGACCGCTGACTCGGAGCCTCCAGACCCTCCCCTGCGCAGGGGCCATCGCCAGCTGAGGATTCTCCCGAGGCCCACCAGTTTCTGTTCGGGCACGTTTTCTCTAACTGCTTGCGCGCCGAGAGTGCCTTGTGCGAACCTAGTTGTCGGTCCGCACAAGGAGGTGCCATGGCCCATAGTGAGCCGACGACCAGAGCACGGCTGAGACGGCGGAGGTGAGCCGCCGCCTTCGTGTTCTTGATCCCTGCCCTTGTCATCTTTGTCCTGTTCATCTTCTACCCAACGATACGCAGCGTTATTCTTTCTTTCCAGGGAAGCAATATCTTGGGTCAGCCGTCAGGATTCGTTGGTCTGAAGCATTATCAGAAACTCTTCGTAGACCCATCATTCGGCCAGACACTGTTGAACACCTTGATGTTCACAATTTTGACAGTGGTACCGACTCTTGCGATATCTCTGTTCATATCACTCATGTTGAATCAAAGAATCGGAGGCATGAAGTTCTTCCGCAGTGCGTTTGCGATTCCATTCGCATTCTCAGTGGCGACGGCATCTGTAGCCTTCTCGATCATGTACAACCCGGCCAGCGGAGTGCTCAATGGGATTCTGCAGCGGCTCAATGGACCGCAGATCCATTGGCTCACATCCTCACCGGAACTCGCGATGGTGTCGGTGGCACTGGCCACCGTCTGGATGAATCTGGGCTACTACATCCTGGTCCTCATGGCAGGACTGGGATCCATCTCCGATGATGTCGTCGAGGCTGCGCGCCTCGACGGCGCACACGGCGTCCGGTTGCAGACCGGAATCATCATCCCCCTCCTAGGGCCGCAGTTCTTTTTTCTCACCGTGACAGGCACCCTCCAGGCACTCCAGAGCTTCGGCCAGATTCACATCCTCACCAAGGGCGGGCCAGTGGGAGGAACGACCACCCTGGTGTACTCGATCTACCAGCAGGCCTTCGCGAACAACAACGCCAACTACGGTTACGCATCGGCCCAGGCCGTTGTGCTCTGCGTTGTAGTTCTCATCATATCGGTGCTCCAGTTCGGCCTCATGCAGAAGAAGGTGTACTACCAGTGAGCAGCGGACAGATGACAGAGCAGCGTCTGAGGCCCCGCAGACATCGTCAACGACACTGGGGTTCCTACCTGGTTCTGGCGATCCTCCTTATCGTCGTGCTATTCCCCGTCTACTACGTGGCGGTGGGCTCGATCATGACCGTCAAGGACCTGTTCAGCAGCCCTCCCAAGCTCTTCCCGGTCTCGGGGCTCAACCTGTCGAACTACGCCCAGGTGATCCAGGGCAGCCAGCTCGTGCAGCAGTACGGCAACTCCATCCTGGTGTCCGGGCTTGTCATGGTGGCCCAGATCATCACCGCGACGATGGCGGCCTTCGCCCTGGTGTTCCTGCCTCTGAAGCACCGAGGACTCTGGTTCGGGGTCTGCATGGCGACGATGATGGTGCCCTGGGAGGCCATCATCATTCCCAACTTCCTGACCCTGAGCGACTGGGGAATGATCGGCGACAACTGGTTCGGCTCGATCCTTGCGATGTCACTTCCGTTCATGGCAACGGGATTCTCCATCTTTCTCATGAGGCAGGCGTTCCTGACGTTTCCCAGAGAGCTCCACGAGGCGGCAATTCTTGACGGCGCGAGCGACTGGCGCTTCCTCTTCTCCGTTTTGGTGCCAATCGTGAAGCCCTCCTTGGCGGCCCTCGCGATCTACGCCTTCCTCAACACATGGAATATGTATTTCTGGCCCCTTCTGGTTGCTCGTTCGGCGAGTCAGCAGACGATCCAGATCGGCATCACCCAGTTTAATTCTTCAGAGCAGTTCAATCCAGGATCAGTCATGGCGTCGGTGTTTCTGGCAGTCCTGCCCGTACTCCTCGTCGTGATATTCGCGCAGAGATTCACTGTGAAGGGACTCACCGCGGGAGCGGTTAAGTAGCAGAAGTCAGGGAGGCTGCCATCAATGGCTGATGGCTATTCCAGGTATCACTTGAAGGATGGAACGAGAAAATCATGAGAATCAAGAAGCTCGCCGCCGGCCTGCTGGCGCTGGGGCTCGCTGCCGGCAGCCTGTCCGGGTGCGGGTCCAGCGATGACAGCTCCAAGGTGTCCTCGGCCGGGGCGGACGGTCCGGTGACCGTCGAGTTCTGGCACTCGATGACCGGAGCCGTCAACGGACCCCTGCTCAACCAGCTGATCGCCGACTACAACAAGACCAACGGCAAGAAGATCACCGTCAAGGGAGTCTTCCAGGGCAACTACGACGAGGCCATCGCCAAGTACAAGGCCGCCGCGCAGACCGGAAGCACCCCCGCCCTGATGCAGGCCTACGACATCGGAAGCCGATTCATGATCGACTCCGGAACCATCAAGCCGGTGCAGGACTTCATCAACGCCGAGAAGTACGACGTCTCCGACCTCCAGCCGAACATCGCCGGGTACTACACCATCGACAAGAAGCTCTACTCGATGCCGTTCAACACGTCGATGCCGGTCTTCTACTACAACAAGGACGTCTTCAAGAAGGCCGGCCTCGACCCCGACAAGCCTCCGACCACGCTCGCTGAGATCCGCACCGACGCCGAAGCCATCAAGAAGGCCGGAGCTGCGAAGTATCCCTTCACCTCGGCCATCTACGGATGGTTCGTCGAGCAGGAGATCGCCGCGAACGGGGACCTCTACTGCACCCCGGGCAACGGGCGCAGCGGTGTAGCGACCAAGATGAGCTTCGACAACCCGACAGCCGTGGAGTTCCTGGAGTGGTGGAAGAAGCTGATCGACGACGGCCTGTCGATCAACAACGGCCGCGACACCGCGCAGAACCAGACGACCTTCTCGTCGGGAGCCTCAGCGATGATGCTCGAGTCCACCGGCGTCCTGGGCGGATTCGTCAAGACCGCCAACTTCAACGTCGGAGTCGGAACCTATCCGAAGGTCAATGCTTCGAGCTCTGGCCCGATCATCGGCGGCGCGTCACTTTGGATCGGAGGAAAGGGGCATTCCTCGGCCGAGCAGGCCGCCGCATGGGACTTCATCAAGTACCTCTCCTCGCCGAAGGTCCAGGCCAAGTGGCATGTCGCGACAGGCTACTTCCCCATCTCGAAGGCGGCGCTCAAGGAGCCCGAGGTGGTCTCCCTGTACAAGAAGGTGCCTCAGTTCAAGGTGGCGGTCGACCAGCTGGCGGCCACCAAGCTCAGCCCGGCCACCCAGGGCTGCGCCGCGGGGGTCATGCCCCAGTCGCGCAAGGCGGTCGAGGACGCGCTTGAGAAGGTGCTGACCACGAAGGCGGACGCCAAGACGACTCTGGAGGCCGCCCAGAAGGACATCACGTCGCAGCTTGGCGACTACAACTCATCGGTCAACCAGTAACCGCACCGATCGGGGCGGCCACGATTCGCGATCTCAACCATCCGCGATTCGTGGCCCTCCCGATCAGCGATCCGTCTGCAGCCCGGCCACCAGGGGCATCGCCCCGTCGTAGTAGCCCTCCTGGTCGTCGATGATCTCGTTGGCCCCGAAGACCCGTGTCTCCCGGGTCTCCTCGGACCATTGCGGCCAGGCCGGATCCTCCCCCCGGACGAAGGACACCGCCGCGGCGTGCATCGCCTCGGCCAGATCCTGGCGGGGGCGCAGCCCGGCGACGGCGCTGACCGCCGGGTCGTCGAGGCAGTCGAACCAGAAGGGCACGTCCAGGCAGTGGTGCGCCCAGCCGTTGCGCGGGGAGCGCCAGCCGAAGCCGTACACCCAGGTGCCGCCGTCCTCATCGCCGATCCGGGCGTCGGCGACCGCCGGCACCACGCGGCGGAAGACGGCGTCGGTGACGAACTTGGCCAGCAGGACCGAGCCCCCCTCGGCGAGCAGCCGCCTGTTCTCACGCAGGTAGCCGCGTCGGGCGGCGGCGTCCTGGACGACCGATCGCATGAGCCAGGAGGCCGGGATCCGATTCGTCCATTCCGGCAGCTGGTCGGCCAGGGTGCCGACCTCGTCGCGGGCCGCGCCGATCAGTAACGGCTTGGAGGCTCCGACTCCGGCGCGCAGGGACTCCAGCGTGGCCCGCTCGACCACCTCGCCGTCGACCGTCGGGCCCCACATCCGCCCCGCCAGGGCGCCGCGCAGCACCTTGAGCCCCTTGGCCTTCTGCTCGATGGCGTCCTGGGCCGCCAGCAGCCGGTCGGGCGCCACGCCACGCAACCCCTCGACGGTGGCCGGCACCCCGGCACTCTCGGCGACCGCACGGGTCCGCTCCCGCGCACTCTCAAGAGGGGCGTCGACGAGGGTGGGGGAGATCGCCAGGGCGCGGGCGAACAGTGGCTGGGCCTCGGGCATCGCCAGCAGGGTGAGCACCGCCGTCGCGCCGGCCGACTGGCCGGCGATCGTCACCCGACGCGGGTCTCCGCCGAAGGCCGCGATATTGCGGCGCACCCACTGCAGGGCGGCCAGCTGATCCAGCACCCCCAGGTTGGAGACCTCCGGCCCGGCCCCGGGCTCGGCGTCCAGGACGCCGTACCCCTCGCACCCCAGCCGGTAGGACACCGAGACGGTGACGACGCCGTCCCGGTTGAAGGCCCGCCCGTCGTACCAGGGGCTGTTCGGGGAACCGGAGACGAATCCGCCGCCGTGGATCCACACCATCACGGGGGCGAAACCGGTGATATCGGGGGTGAAGACGTTAACGTTGAGGGTCTCCTCCCCCGGCACCGCGGGCTCCGGGATGAGGGTGGCGTCGACCTGTCGGCGCAGCGGCGTGGCACCGGGCTCCACGGCCGCGCGCACCCCGGTCCAGGGTGACACCGGCTGCGGAGCGGCGAACCGGAGCTCGCCCACCGGCGCTGCGGCGTAGGGGACGCCGAGGAAGGCGATCGAACGATGCCCGTCCTCAAGATCACGGACCACCCCGCGCACCGGCCCCGCCTCGGTGGCCACCACCAGATCCTCATCCCGGCTCATCTGCACTCCTCGTCGTCGGACGCCCATCATCTCAGGGTCGGCGCCGCGAGTCCCGCGACGCGGCCCGCCACGGCGCCGCCGATCGCCCAGAACGCAACCGCGGAACCGGTTCCGTCGTCCGTCGTCCAGCGGATCGCTCAAGACAGATACTGCAGCGGATCGGCGCGCAGCAGCGCCAGTGCGTGGTCCACTGCCCCGTGCACCACCCCGTGAACCCCCAACCTACCGGGAACCAGACGCGGCAGCGGCGGGTAGAACTCGGTCTCCAGGATCGTGCGGGCCCTCACCAGGACCGCCTCGATGAGATCTGCGGGGGCGCCGGTGAGGATCACCGTGTCGACGTCCAGCAGGCTGGCCAGGGCCAGCGCGATCCTCGCGATCCGCCAGGAGATCCGGTCGACGATGCCCGACGCCGTCGCATCGCCGGCGGCCAGCGCGGCCGCGACGTCGGCGACGGTCACGCTCACCCGCCCGTCGGGTCCCGGCGGACGCCGCAGCACCGTCTCGACCGTCGGATCGGCCAGGGCCTCGACGGCCCAGGTGCGCGCCAGGTAGGCGATTCCGGCCGTGCCGTCGGAGTCGAAGAAGGCGTCCAGCAGGCGCATCTCCCCGGCGCCGCCGTGCGGGCCGCGCAGCAGCCGCCCGTCGACGATCAGCCCCGATCCGAAGCGCTCCCCGGTGAGCAGGGTGGCGGAGTTGCGGGAGACGTCGCCCACCCCTCCCGCCTCGGCCAGGGCGGCCAGGTTCGCGTCGTTCTCGAGCACCACCCGGCCCGGCAGCCCATCGGCGAAGCCGGCGTTCATGAGCGGCCAGAACCCCTTCTGCCCCTCCGGGGAGCGGCCCTCCGCGTCCACCGGGGCGGGGATGCCGACGACCGTGAGCAGCAGATCCTCCTCGCGGCAGCCGGCCTCGGCCATGCTGGCCTCCAGGTACTCGCGGGCCACCCTCACCCTGCCCTCGCGTCCCAGTGCGTGGGAGTCCACCTCCTGGCGGCCGGCCGTGATCTCCTCGCCGTGGAGATCGGCGATCCGCACTGAGAAATGGCCCTCACCGGCGTCGATCCCGGCCACCCGGAGACGTCCGGAGATCCGGTACCGGTGGGCGGGGCGGCCGGGACCGCTGCGGGCCCTGACGTCCCCGGACTCCTCCAGCCAGCCGGCGTCGGCCAGCTCGGAGCACAGTCCCAGCACCGTCGCGCGGGTGAGAGAGGTGGCCTCCATGGCCTCTGCGGCCGTGAACTCGTCGGCCCCCAGGGCGTACCCCAGGACCACGCCGAAGTTGATTCGCCGCATCAGGCGTGGCGAACGTGCCGAATCCATGACCACTCCCAGACTTTAACTGACAGACTGACCACGCGGCCCGCCGCGCCGTCGTGGCAGAGTACGCGCGACCCCCTTGACGCGACGTGTCCGATGTCACATAATTATGCCACGTTATAAATCTATGGCGTGAATAAAAGTGCACTGTTGCACCAGCTCCAAGGAGACGCCGATGTCATCCGTTGCGTCACCCGCCGGGAAGCACCGCTTCCGGCGGCCCCTCACCAAGGCCCTCGTCAGCCTGCTCGCGGCAGTCATGACCGGCCTCACCGTCGCCGGGTGCTCCGCCGGCGGCCAGACCAAGATCGTCTTCGCCTTCAACAAGCGCGAGGCGATCCCCTTCATGACTCAGGTCGTCAAGGAGTACAACGCCTCGCAGTCCAAGGTGCGCGTCACGATGGACACCTCGGGCATCGGCACCACCGCCGCGGGATTCGTCCGCGGCAACCCGCCGGACTTCCTGCTGGCCAACTTCAACAACCAGGCCGCCCGCTACGTCACCCACTGCTCGGTGACCGACCTGTCGGACACCGACGCCGCCAAGCGGATCCGCCCCGACGTCAAGACCCTGGTGAACCAGGTGGGCGTGTGCCCGGGACGCACCAGTGCCGTCCCCTACTCGATCATGGCCGCCGGCGTTCTCTACAACAAGGACATCTTCGCCAAGTACAACCTGCAGGTGCCCACCACCTGGGACGAGCTCATCGCCGTCTGCAAGAAGCTCCAGGCCGCCGGCGTCACCCCCTTCTACGGCACCCTCTTCGACTCCTGGACGGTCTCCCAGGGCTGGTTCGACTACGCGGCCGGCGGATCGGTGGACCTCAAGTCCTTCTTCGCCTCCATGGACAAGGAGGGCAAGGACGTCGGCCCCGACTCCGCGGTCTCCTTCCAGAAGGACTTCCTGCCCGGCATGGAGAAGATGATGCAGCTCGTCAAGACCTACACGAACAAGGACGCCAACTCGAAGATCTACGGCGACGGCAACACCGCGATGGCCAACGGCAAGGCGGCCATGTACCTCCAGGGACCGTGGGCCTTCAGCGAGATCTCCAAGACCAACGACAAGGCGCCGCTGGGGACCTTCCCGCTGCCCATGACCAATGACGCCTCCGACCTCAAGGTGGCGGTCAACGTCGACCTGGCTGCCATGATCCCCGAGCAGTCGACGCACCAGGCCGAGGCCAAGGACTTCATGGACTTCCTCTTCCAGAAGAAGAGGATCGACGCCTACAACGCCTCCCAGCTCGGATACGGGCCGACCACCGACGCCGCCAAGGTCACCGACCCCCGGATCGCCGGACTGCGCTCCTACTACGAGGGCGGCAAGTTCTACGCCGGCCCCTCCTACGTCATCCCCCAGGCGATCCCGATCACCAACCTGTCCCAGAGCATCGTGCTCGGCAGCGATCCCAAGACCGTCCTGGCCACCATCGATGCGGACTGGGCTCGGTTCGCCCGTCGCCAGTAGGCACGGAGCAGAAGGAGCTAACCCATGGCTACGACATCACTTCCCGCGTCCGCGAAGATCGACCAGAAGGTCGACCATGCGACGCTGCACCACACCCGGCACAAGGTGGCCCCGGTCTTCTGGTGGATGACCATCCCCACCCTCGTCATCTTCACCCTGGCGATCCCGCTGCCCGCGGTGGTCGGCATCTTCTACAGCTTCACCAACTTCATCGGTGTGGGCGACTGGAAGTTCATCGGACTCCAGAACTACATCGCGATGTTCACCGATCCCCAGATCCGGTCGAGCTATTTCTTCACCGTGGGCTTCGCCCTGGTGACCGTCGTGCTGGTGAACGTCGCCTCCTTCCTGCTGGCGATCGGGCTGATCTCCAAGATCCGCGCCAAGGTGGTCCTGAGGACGATCTTCGTGATCCCGATGGTGATCTCGGGCATCGTCATCGCCTACGTCTTCCAGTTCCTCTTCTCGAACTCCCTGCCCGCCCTCGGCAACACCCTGGGCATCGGCTGGCTCAAGGAGAGCATCATCACCAACCCGAGCCTGGCCTGGCTGGCCGTCGTCTTCGTCACCGCGTGGCAGTCGATGCCCGGCACCCTGCTCATCTACATCGCAGGCCTGACGGCCGTCCCCGGTGACGTCTACGAGGCCGCCGACATCGACGGCGCGACGAAGTTCCAGCAGACCATCAGGATCACCCTGCCGCTGGTCTTCAGCTACGTGGTGATCAACACCATCCTCGGCTTCAAGGGCTACCTCAACGCCTACGACATCATCGTCGGCCTGACCAACGGCGGCCCCGGCACCTCCACGATGAGCGTCGCGATGAACATCGTCGGCGGCCTCACCAACGGCGACTACGCCTACCAGATGGCCAACGCGACGGTCTTCTTCATCTTCACCCTCATCGTCTCGCTGCTCCAGCTCTCACTCATGCGTGGAAGGAACGACTGATGACCGCGCTACCCATGGCTCCGGCACCCGCGGAGAAGCCCCAGAAGATCCGGATGCGCCCCGAGAGGGTGAACTGGCCGGGCACCATCATCCTGGCCATCTGCTCGCTGACGGTGCTCGTCCCGCTCTACGTCACCATCTCGATGGCCTTCAAGACGACCAAGCAGGCCGTTGACGGCAAGGCCTTCAGCCTCCCCCACCCGTTCAGCGTCGAGGGCTTCAAGGAAGCCTGGACGATGACCAACACGGCGGTCGGCGCGGGCGTGTCGGCCGTCATCACCGCGGGAGTCGTGGCGGCGACGATCTTCCTCGCCGCCTTCGCCTCCTACGCGATGGTGCGCAACTGGGACCGGAAGTTCTTCCGCTACTCGTTCTTCTACGTGCTGGCCGCGATGTTCATCCCCTTCCCGGTGGTGGCCCTGCCCCAGATCAAGCTCACCGGCATGATCCATCTGGACAACCCCTTCGGGGTCATCGTGCTGGCGACGATGTTCCAGCTGGCGTTCAGCGTCCTGCTGTTCACCACCTTCCTGCGCTCGATCCCCTACGAACTGGAGGAGAGCGCGCAGATCGACGGGGCGACCACCTGGCAGACCTTCTGGCAGCTGATCTTCCCGCTGCTGGCACCGATGAGCGCGACGGTCGGCATCTTCGCCTTCCTCTACGCCTGGAACGACTTCATGATGCCCTCCCTCATCATCTCCGACGCCGCCATGCAGTCCCTGCCGGTGCGCCAGAACATCTTCCAGACGCAGTTCTCCAACAACTACAACGTGTCCTTCGCGTCCTACCTGATGGCCATGGCCCCGGCGATCATCGCCTACATCTTCACCCAGCGATGGGTGATGTCGGGCGTCACCCAGGGCGCCGTCAAGGGCTGACCGACGAGGACTGCGCGCATATCACTCGCTGGAGGGCCCGTTCCGGGCCGCCGCCCGCGACGAACCGCCCTCCAGCGAGTGATATGCGCACGTGTCAGATCTCAGGCGTGGGCGATGATCGCGAGAAGGTCGCGGATCCGGCGCAGCACGACCGGCCCGACGTTGCCGATCCTGGCCGCCACGTGGACATTCCGGTCCACAGCCGCCGAGCCCGGTGACCACCCACGCACCTCCGACTTCCGGACGCCCGGGTCGCGGTCCCGGCAATAGATTTATACACTGAATATATGCCCGTCCGGGTGCCCCGCCGTCGGGCATCTGCGACCCCCCCAACTCGTTGAAAGGCCTTCCGTGACTCTCACGCAGACCGCACCCTCGCCCTTCCGCATCCCCGCCGACTCGCCGGACTGGTGGCGTCAGGCCGTCGTCTACCAGATCTACCCGCGCTCCTTCGCCGACGCGAACGGTGACGGGATCGGCGACCTGGCCGGCATCATCTCCCGCATCGACTACCTGAAGCAGCTCGGCGTCGACGCCGTGTGGATGTCCCCCTTCTACCCCTCGGCCCTGGCCGACGGCGGCTACGACGTCGACGACTACCGCGACATCGACCCCCGCATCGGCACCCTCGACAAGTTCGACCAGCTGGTCGCCGCCCTCCACGGCGCGGGCATCCGGCTGATCGTCGACATCGTGCCGAACCACTCCTCCGACCGCCACCGCTGGTTCCAGGAGGCCCTCAACTCCCCCCGGGGATCGGCGGCCCGCGATCGCTACATCTTCCGCGACGGACTCGGCGAGCACGGCGAGCTGCCCCCGGCCGACTGGACCGCCTCCTTCGGCGGCCCGGCCTGGACGCAGGTGCCCGACGGCCAGTGGTACCTCCACACCTTCGCCGTCGAGCAGCCGGACTGGAACTGGGACAACCCCGACGTCCACGCCGAGTTCATCAGGACCCTGCGGTTCTGGGCCGACCGGGGCGTCGACGGGTTCCGGATCGACGTCGCCAACGCCCTCTCCAAGGACCTGCCGGAGCAGCTCCCGACCGCCGCCGAACTGGCCGCGATGCCGAAGGACGGCAACCACCCCATGGTCGACCGCGACGACGTCCAGGACATCTACGCCGAGTGGCGCCAGGTCTTCAACGAGTACGACCCGCCGCGCACCGCCGTCGCCGAGGCATGGGTCGACGACCCGGCCCGACGGGCCCGCTACGCCAGCCCCGAGTCCCTGGGCCAGGCCTTCAACTTCGACCTGCTGCAGGCCGATTTCGACGCCGCCTCCTTCCGGCGGGTCGTCGCCGCCAACCTCGACCAGGCCGCCCTGTCGGGGTCCTCCTCGACCTGGGTGCTGTCCAACCACGACGTCACCCGTCACGCGACCCGCTACGGGCTGGCCCCGCTGGCCGGCTCGAAGGCCAAGCAGGGCGCCGAGTGGATGCTCGCCGGGGCGCCCGCCGACCAGTTCGACCGCGAGCTGGGCCTGCGCCGCGCCCGCGCCGCCACCCTCTTCGAGCTGGCCCTGCCCGGCTCGGCCTACCTCTACCAGGGCGAGGAGCTCGGGCTGGCCGAGGTGACCGAGATCCCCGACGACCGGCGTCAGGACCCGGTCTTCTTCCACAGCACCCCCGAGCACCGCAGCTACGACGGCCTGGGCCGCGACGGCGCCCGCGTCCCGATCCCCTGGACCCCCGCCGGGCCCTCCTTCGGATTCGGGCCCGACAGCCCCGAGGCCGCCCCCGCCCACCTGCCCCAGCCCTCCTGGTTCGGGCAGTACTCGGTGGCCGCCGAGGAGAGGGACGAGGGCTCCACCCTCACCATGTACCGCCGCGCCCTGGCGCTGCGCGGCCGTCTCGAGGGCGCCGAGACCCTGGAATGGGAGGAGGAGCTCTCGGGAGGTGACGTGCTGGCCTTCACCCGCCCCGGCGGGTGGCTGTGCCTCACCAACTTCGGCGAGGATCCGGCTCCCGTGCCTGCCGGCGAGGTGCTCCTCGCGAGCTCCCCGCTGGTCCACCAGGACGGGTCGGCCCTCGTCCCCGGAGCCACCACGATCTGGATGAAGGTCTGAGCGGATGCCGTTGTGGGGCCGGGATCCCGGCCCCACGTGCGGTGTGAGGAGAGCGTCAACATCAGGGGGATCATGCGCGAACTCACATCAATTCTGATTGACCCCTTCCCCTGGACCCTCCGGATGGCGGAGACTGACTCTCGGTGCCTCTTCACGAGCACCTCTGTTGTCCACGTCGAGGGAATGCGATGAGTCAGAGCCCGAGGAGTACCGGTCACGACACCGACCATCCGTGTCGTCGAAGTCTCTTCCCGGGCAGGGCCCACCGCATGAGCCGCTCCGAGAGTCGCCCGATCAGTAGCGCTCGGGGTCACCGCGCGGTGACGACCGTGATGAGTCTCGCCTGCACCGGAGCGCTCCTCCTGGCGGGGGCGGCCGGGACGGCCCAGGCCGCGCCGGCCCCGAGCTCGCCGACGCCGACCAGCCGCTGCGACGCCAGCCGGAATCTGTCGGTGTTCAGCTTCAACGGCTTCCAGGGACGGATCGCCAACGCCGCCGCGCTGTTCACGCCGGTCGCTCGGGAGCGTGCCCGCCTCGGCGCCGACAACGTCCTGCTGCTCAGCGGCGGAGACAATGTGGGCGGCTCGACCTTCGACTCGTCGTCCCAGGAGGACATCCCCGCCCTCGACATCCTCAAGACCGCCGGGGTGGACGCCTCCGCGATCGGCAACCACGAGCTCGACCGCGGCTTCGCCGACCTCCGCGACCGCATCGTCCCCCATGTCGACGGGGACTTCCCCTACCTCGGTGCCAACGTCAGGAACACCGCCACCAGGACCATCGCCTCGCCGCTGTCGGCGTCGACGATCATCGACCGGGACGGGCTGAAGATCGGGGTGGTCGGCGCCGTCACGAAGGATCTCCCCTCCCTCGTCGCCCCCGGCGGGATCAAGGGCCTGCAGATCTCGGACCCGGTCGCGGCGGTCAACGCCGAGGCCGCCAGACTCAAGAAGAACGGCGCCGACATCGTCGTGGCCAGCTACCACGAGGGCACCGCATCGTCGGGGTCGACCGGCACGGGCCTGTCCCCCATCGTCTCCGGGACCAGCCGCGACGTCGACATCGTCTTCACCGGCCACACCAACCACCAGTACTCGCGGCGGACGAACACCGGCGCCCCGATGATGCAGGCCGGATCCTACGGCGCCGGCCTGGCGCAGGTGCGGATCGGCTACGACACCGCCCGCCACAAGGTCTGCACCACCAAGGACGCCATCGTCCCGGCGGCCGCCCAGCCCGACACCTCGAACCCCACGATCGTGGCCATCCGGAAGCTGGCCTCCGACGCGGCCGAGCAGGCCGACGTCGCGGGGCAGCAGAAGATCGGGACGGCCGCCTCACCGATCACCACCGCCGCCGACGCCGCGGACAGCTCCTACGGCAATGAGGTGCGCGACCGGGAATCGACCCTGTCGAACATGGTGGCCCAGATGTACAAGGACACCCTCGGCCGCACGGACCCGAATTTCATCGGCCTGCAGAACCCGGGAGGCACCAGGGCCTCGTTGACGGGATCCCGGGTGACCTACGGTCAGGCCGCTCAGGTGCTGCCCTTCGCCAACACCCTGGCGACGAAGAAGGTGACCGGGGAGCAGTTCCGCAAGGTCCTCGAGCAGCAGTGGCAGGCGGGCGCCGGGAGCGCGAAGGCGTCCAGGGCCTACCTGCAGCTGGGCCTGTCGAGCAATGTCACCTACACCTATGACGAGTCCCGGGCCCGGGGACGGCGGATCACCGCGATCTGGGTGAACGGTCGCCCGCTCGACCCGAAGGGCACCTACACCATCGGCTCCGGCGCATTCCTCGTCGACGGGGGCGACAACTTCTCGGAGCTGGCCAAGGGCGCCCGACCGGTCGACACGGGGAAGGTGGATCTGGAGTCCTGGGTGAGCTGGATCCGCTCCAAGCGAGTCCTGGAGCCGTCCTTCGCCAAGCAGGCGGTCCCGGTCACCAGCTCGCTGCCGGCCGACGGGAGGACGGGGAGCTTCGTGATCGGGATGCCCCGCAGCGGCGGCGACGCCCCGGACACCGTCGACCTCTCCAGCCGGGGAGCGGCCAGGAACACCCGCGTCACGGCCTACCTCGTGCAGAAGGGCCGGAAGGTCAAGGTGGCCACCGCACCGGTCACCGGGGGCACCACCACGGTGTACTTCACGGTGCCCGCCAGCCAGGGCCTGACCAGCGGTGACGCCGTCGTCCGGTTCGAGTTCCCGGCATCCGGGACGGTGGTGCGCGTCCCGATGCGGATCACCGTGCCGGCCGTCGCCACGCCGAAGGGCACCCCCTCGGGCGATGCGAGCCGGGGCGACGGGAACAGCCCGACGCCGTCGGCGGCCGATCCCACCACCTCGGTGCCCGTCAGCGGACAGTCCGGGACGGCCCACCCCGCCGACGGGGCGCCGACGCTGCCGCGGTGGCTCCCGGCCACCGGCAAGGCCTGAGTTCCCCGCCCTCATCCCCCCTGACCGCCTCGGTCACCAGCATGCTGTGCCTTTGCTATGCGCCAGATGATCCGCGTTCCTCCCCTTGCTAGAGGGCCAACGCCACATGAACTGGCGCATAGCCAACACACAGGGCGCTGGGTGACCGGGCATCAACCGGGCCGTCCTCCCCCGAGCGCGGCCCGGCAGGACTCGACTCAGTAGAACTCGACGGTGTTGACGACGTGGGTCATCGGCTCGCCGTTGAGAAGACGGGTGGCGTTCGCGGCGAAGTGCTCGGCGATACGACGATCCTCCCGGGCGTCGAGAGTCGCGGTGTGAGGGCTGATGAGGACGTTGTCCATGGCCCACAGGGGCGAGTCGGCGGGCAGCGGCTCGACCCTCGCCACGTCGAGGGCGGCGTACGACAGGGCCCCGGACCGCAGACCGGCGATCATGGCCTCCTCGTCGACGGTGGACCCGCGGCCCACGTTGATCACCATGGCTCCTGGCCGCAGCCGGGCGAGGATGTCGGCGGAGACGAGCTTCTCGGTGGCGGCAGTGGCGGGCAGTGCGACGACGATGATGTCGGCGCGACTCGCAGCCTCAGCGAGGTCGTCGACCAGGTAGACCTGCTCCACCCAGGGCACCCGTCGCACGGTGCGGTTGCAGCCGATGACGTAGGCGCCCATGGCGCTGAACCGTGCGGCGCAGGCCCGTCCGATCTCACCGAGCCCCAGGACGAGCACCGTGGCGTCATAGAGCTGACGCATCGGCCAGCGCTCCGGCCAGGTACCCGAGGCCTTGTCGGCGGCCAGCCGCGAAAGATCCTTGAGCCCCGCCAGAGCCCCGAAGACCGCGAACTCTGCGAGGTTGTCGGCGTGGACGCCCGACGAGGTGGTGAAGACCACGCGATGCAGATCCTCGGATGTGAGACCAGCCTCGGCGACGGTGGCGCCCGCCCCGGCGGCCATCCCCTGCACCCATCGCAGTCCGGGATTGGCCTGCACGGCGGCCCTGAGGGAGGCGGGGTTCCCGTCCGGGAATCCGTAGAGGACCTCCGCGTCGCCGAGGAGACGCTCGAACTCGTGCTGCTGGGTGGGGGTGCGCCGCCAGGCGGGGTCACCGGAGTGGTCGGCGGGCCAGCGCATCGGGGGGAGGAGGTCGGGGCGGTAGTCGATGGTCAGACGGGGCTCGATGTGGCGCATCAGTGTGCACAGGTCCTCGTCGTCGGGCAGCGGCGTGGCGATCGCCACCGACAGAGTGCCGCCCATCGCGGAGTTGACAGGGGTCATGGCCAGAGCCTACGACCGCATCACGACCGCGGGAAGGCCGGATGGCCGACCACTCAGCCGATCGAGGTGGAGATTCTCCTCCCACCACGCCGTCCGGCGGCCCTGGTGAGCTCCAGGACGGCGTGTTGGGAGGAGAATCTCCACAGCTGGGACTCAGGATGAGACGCTCACCTCCCAGAGCTCAGAGCGAGACGCTCTCCTCCCACGACCTGTGCAGGTCGGCGTAGCGGCCTCCCCGGCGCCTCAGCTCGTCGGGGGCGCCGTCCTCCAGGATCTGCCCGTGCTCCAGAACCAGGACCCGGTCGGCGTTCTCGACAGTGGACAGCCGGTGGGCGATGATCACGGCCGTCCGGTCGGCGAGGATGGTCCTCAGCGCCCGCTGCACGAGCCGCTCCGAGGGGATGTCCAGGGAGGACGTCGCCTCGTCGAGGATCAGCACCGCAGGGTCGGCCAGGAAGGCCCTGGCGAAGGCCACCAACTGACGCTGCCCGGCCGACAGGCGTCCTCCCCGCTGGGAGACGTCGGTGTCGTAGCCCTCAGGCATCGCGGTGATGAACTCGTGGGCACCGACCGTGCGGGCGGCCTCCTCGATCTGATCCCGGCTCGCGCCCGGGCGGCCGAAGGCGATGTTGTCGGCGATGGTGCCGTTGAAGATGAAGTTCTCCTGGGTCACCATCACCACAGCCCGCCTCAGGTCGTCGTCACCGATCCGGTCCAGGCCGACGCCGTCGAGGGTCACCCGGCCCGAGGTGGGGTCGTAGAACCGGGCGATGAGCTTGGCGATCGTGGTCTTGCCGGCACCGGTGGTGCCCACGAGAGCGACCGTCTGGCCCGCCGGGACGTGCAGGTCGAGATCGGGCAGCACCGGACGGCCGGCGGCGTACTCGAACCGGACGTGATCCAGATCGACCCGGCCCTCGGCGTGATCCATCTCTGCAGGATCCTCGGGCTCGGGCACCCCGGGCCTCTCGTCAAGGACCCCCGACAGCTTCTCCAGCGCCGCGGAGGCGGACTGGAAGGTGTTGTAGAACTCGCCGATATCGGTGAGGGGCTCGAAGAACTGCCGCAGGTACAGCAGGAAGGCGGTGAGCACCCCGACGGTGGACCAGCCCTCGATGACGAACCAGCCGCCGATCAGCAGCATCAGCCCGATGGTGACGTTGCCGATCAGCCGGATGCCGGGCATGAAGATCGCGAAGATCCGGAAGGAGCGCACGTTGATCGCCCGGTAGCGGTCGGACAGCTCGGTGAAGATCTCCTGGTTGCGCGGCTCCCGGCGGAACGCCTGGACGGCCCGGATTCCCGCCATCGACTCGGTGAAGTGCATGATCACCGCCGCCGAGGCGTTGCGCACCTTGCGGAAGGTGCGGCTGGACTCGTTGGAGAACCACTTGATGAGCCCCGACACGAAGGCCAGCGAGGCCAGGCAGATCAGCCCGAGGCGCCAGTCCATCACCAGCAGCATGACGCCGGTGCCGATGAGCGTGAGCACCGCCGACACCAGGCCGTCGAAACCCTCCTCCATGAGGTCCGAGATGGCGTCGGTGTCATTGGTCATCCGGGAGATGACGCGCCCGGAGGTGTAGCGGTCATGGAAGGCGACGTCGAGCTTCTGGAAGTGCATGAACACCCGACGCCGCAGCTCCAGCAGCAGGTTCTGGCCGACCCTCCCCGAGATCCTCAGGAAGAGCACACGGGTGACCACCTGGACCACCAGGGCCGCCAGCATGGCCGTGACGATCTCGACGAGGACCCGTCCCGAGCCGGTGTCCAGCAGGGACCGGATGCCCAGGTCGATGCCGCGCTGGACCAACCAGGGCGGCGCCAGCCTGGTGACGTTCTCCACCAGGACGACGACCACCAGCACCCAGATGAGTCTGCGGTAGGGGCGCAGCAGATCCCACAGGAGGGCGCGACTGCGAGCCTTGAGCATGCCCGCCGCCTGCGCCGAGACGTCGGCGGCCTCCTCATTGGCGACCCCGCGCCAGTCTGTGGCGGTTTCGGCGCTGCCGCGCCGGTCGGTGGCGGTTTCGGCGCTGCCGCGCTTGTCGGCGTCAGCCACGGGTCATCACCTCCTCCTGATCCTCACGGTCTTCCCCTTGATCTTCCCCGCCCCTCTCCCGGTCGCCCTTCGACGCGATGCCGGTCTCGGCGTCGTAGTCGGCACTCAGCAGCTCCCGGTACTCGGGGACGGTGGCGAGCAGCTCGGCGTGGGTTCCTACGTGGGTGACGCGACCCTCCGAGAGCATCGCCACCTTGTCGGCCAGCAGCACGGTGGAGGCCCGGTGGGCCACCACGATCCCGGTGACGTCGACGAGCACCCGTTTCAGCGCCGACTCCACGAGGGCCTCGGTCTCCATGTCCAGGGCCGAGAGGGTGTCGTCGAGGACCAGAATGCGAGGGCGCACGAGCACCGCCCGGGCCAGGGCCAGGCGCTGACGCTGACCGCCCGACAGGCTCATTCCCTGCTCCCCGATCCTGGTGTCCAGGCCCCAGGGGAGGTCGTGGACGAACCCGGCCTGGGCGACGTCGATGGCCTCGTCGATCTCCTCCTGGCTGGCGTCAGCGCGGCCGAGGGTGAGGTTCTCCCACACGCTCATGGAGAACAGGGTGGCGTCCTCGAAGGCGGTCGCCACGATGGAGCGCAGCTCGGCGACCCGCAGGTCCCGGATGTCGACGCCGTCGATCCGGATCGCTCCACCGGTGACGTCGGCCAGCCGCGGCACCAGGGCGGTGAGGGTGGTCTTTCCCGAGCCTGTGCCGCCCACCAGGGCCACGGTCTGCCCCGGTTCGATGTCCAGATCCAGATGCTTCAGGACGTCCTCGTGGCCGTCCGGGTAGCGGAAGGTGACGTCGTCGAAGGTGAGCCTGCCGGATGGATGGTCGAGGCTGCGGGCGCCGTCCCGGATGGTCTCGGGGGCGTCGAAGATCTCGCAGATGCGGTCGGCGGCGGTCATCGAGTCCTGGGTCATCGACAGCAGGAATCCCAGCGAGGCGATCGGCCACACGATGCTCAGCATGAGGGTGATGAACGCCACCAGGGTGCCCAGCGAGATCCGGTGGTGGCCGACGGCCAGGGCCCCGAAGGCCAGCACGACCACCAGGGTAAGGCTGGGGATGGCCTCCAGCACCGTCCAGAACCAGGAGGTGAGGCGCACCCTCGCCATGCTGGTGCGCCACAGGGCCACGGCCTTGTCGTCGAAACCGCCGAAGATGTGGTCCCGTCGGCCGAAGGCCTTGATGACCCGCAGTCCACCGACCGACTCCTCGACGGCCGAGGCGACGTCGCCGGTCTGGTCCTGGATGGTGCGCGACAGCTTGGTGTACCGGCGCTCGTTGACCAGGCAGAGCCAGACGATGGGCACCGCGGAGATGACGACCACCAGGCCCAGCGGCCAGTACATGTTGAGCAGCAGTCCGGTCGTGATGACGATCTGCAGCAGGTTCATGATGAGGAAGAGCAGCCCGAAGCCCAGGAACCGGCGCACCGTCGACAGGTCGTTCATGATGCGGCTCAGCAGCTGCCCGGACTCCCATCCGGTGTGGAAGCCCAGCGGCAGGCGCTGAAGTTTGGCGTAGAGGTCCAGCCGGATGCCGGTCTCGGTGCCCAAGGTGCCGCGGGCCACCACCCAGCGTCGCCAGAACATGAAGACCGCCTCGACGACGCCGATCGCGATGGCCGCCGACCCCAGGGTGTAGAGGCCGCGGTGGGCGGAATTGCTGATCGGGCCGTCCACCACCCGCTGGGTGACCAGCGGGGTGACGATGCCGGCGATCGTGGAGGCGATGGCGAAGACCACCATGAGGGCGAAACGCGTGGCGTAGGGCCTCAGGTAGGGCAGGAAGCGCAGCAGATTGCCGAAGCGACGGCGGCTCCGTCGGGGTGCCAGCGCGGGAGCCCTGTCGAGGGCGTCTCCGTAGAGGGTCGCCACCTCGGTGCTGATGCCGGTGGTCTCCGGCGCGCCGACGGTGGCGGGGCTGGCATGGGTGTCCGAGGACACGGGGGTACTCCTGAACGGATCGGTTCGGATCGGTCTGCGGAACGGGTCAGGCGCTGCGCCGAGGGCGGTGCGCGCATGGCCGCAGGTCAGGAGTGTTGAAGCATGGCAAGGAGCCTATGCCCCTTCAGTGCGAATCGCCAGAGTCGTCTCACCACGCGGTGAGCGAACGACCCGATAGCGTGGGTTCTCCCGTACCCACCAGGAGGCCCGCCATGACCCGCACCCCGTCCGTCGTCTTCGTCTGCTGGGGCAATATCTGCCGCTCCCCGATGGCCGAGCGGGTGGCGAGGAAATACCTGGACGACGCCGGCGTCGAGGCCGTTGTGACCAGCGCAGGGGTGAGTGACGAGGAGGGGCCGGCCCCCATGGACCGTCGCGCCCGGGCCGTGCTGGAGCGGGCCGGATACGACGCGTCGGGCCACACCGCCCACCAGATCGACGCCGAGGAGATCGACGCCGCAGATCTGGTGATCGCCGCCGAGCCGATGCACATCCAGGCGATGCGCAGGCTCTCCCCGGTGGCCGACAACCTGCGTCTCATCAGCGATTTCGACCCGTCCAAGAAGCCGGGAACGCCGCTTCCCGACCCCTGGTACGGGCCCGACTCCCAGTTCGTCGCCACCCTCAGGGCGATCGAGGCGGCGATGCCCGGGATCGTCGACGCGGTGCGAGACCTGGCCTGAGCCCAATACCCTGTGACGCTCTCCTCATCGGTCAGGTAGACCGATCTACCTAGCTCGGTTCATCGTCTGAGGGTCTGAGGGGTTGGTCGTGGCGGTGCAGGCGGTGTCGGCGAGGGAGCGGTGGCGGTGGGGGTGTATCCGTTGGCGTTCTACAGCTCGATGCACTTCGCCGGAGTCGCGATCGGTTCGGTGATCTCCTTGGCCTCGGGGGTGCTGGAACGGGTCGTGGATCGTGCCCCGCTGAGCCGGTGGTGGACGCTCGCCGCCGGGCTCGCATGGGCAGGTCTGGCCGTGATCGGGTTGGGGCTGGCCGTGCTCGCCCTCACCCCGACCAGCACCCCACCCGCCGACTCAGCCCACTCTCTCGCGCCTGGGACGGGCTCCTGGCCGCTTCGCCCCCGCGCGACAGTTGAGACCACACCGACGTCAGCACCGGGCGAGGGCCCCGCGAACGACGTCAGCACCGTGAAGGAGACTCTTTGATGAACGACACCATCACATCCATCACCCCCGGATTCGTGCTGCGATGACCACGCCCCGCCACCTCGACGCAGCCACGATCACCGCCGCACTCTCCCCGGCCGCCGCGGTCGGGGCCATCGCCGACGCCCTGCTCGGCGGGTACGACCCTGCCAGTGACATCGCCCGCGCGAGCCCGCACACCAGCAGTGGGCAGTTCCTGCTCATGCCGAGCGAGGTCGCCGACGTCGCCGGCGTCAAAGTCGCCACCGTCGCCCCCGACAATCCGGACATCGGACTGCCACGCATCCAGGCCAGTTACCTGCTGTACGACGCGAGGACCCTGACCCTGCGGGCCACGCTCGACGGCACCGCGCTGACTGCGCTCCGCACCCCGGCCGTGTCCGTGGCCGCCGTGCGTCCGGTCCTTGACCGGTTCACCGAACCCTTGCGGGTAGTGGTCTACGGCGCCGGCCCTCAAGCCATAGGACACGTCCAGGCCCTCGCGGCGATCGCGCCCGACCCGCTCGCCGAGGTGACCTTCATCGTTCGCCACCCCGAGGCGGCGGCACCGGGTGTGCGCGAGCTCGGCGAGGTGGCCGGCACCAAGGAGTCCCGGGCCCGAACAGCCGTTCGCGGCGCACAGGTGATCGTGTGCGCCACCACCGCCCGCACGCCCCTGTTCCCGGCCGAGGCTGTCGCGTCGAATGCGGTGGTGATCGCCGTCGGTTCCCACGAACCCGACGCCCGCGAACTGCCCAGCGCGCTGCTGGCCCGCTCCACCGTCATCGTCGAAGACCCGGGTACGGCACTGCGGGAGGCCGGAGACATCATCCTCGCGGTCGACGACGGTGCCATCACCGGGGAAGACCTGGTCCCCATGCGCGACGCCCTCACCGGCACGACTGCGATCCCGACCGATCGGCCCACCGTGTTCAAGAGCGTCGGCATGTCCTGGCAGGACCTCGTCATCGCCAACGCCGCGCTCCGCGCAACAGTCCACCAGCTGTAGCCGCGGAAGCACGACTGAGAGATCGCGCCGGAGGGGTGTTGTTCGGGGGGCGGTGGACGGTCCCCACAGGGCCCCAGGATCCATGACGGTACGGCCAGGCATGGGGAACTGAGGCTGAAGAGACACAGAACACCTCGTCATCCACCAGTTCCCCAGGCCTGCCCGCACGCCGGGATATGCCCCTGGTGGCGCAATCTCTGAGCCGGCGACACCTTGAGAACGACGGCGCTCGGCCCGGCGGGCATCGTCACGGTGAGCACTCCGGCCTCGTCCCAGTGGTGCTCGACGGCGCCGGCGGGGAAGACCTGCCGTACCTCAGCGGCGCCCCTGGATCTCAGCGGCAGCTGCAGCCTGGCCGCGTCGTCCCCCCGGTTCCACACCGAGACCAGCTCCCCCGCCGGCCCGTCCATGGCCAGGGCGAGGACGTCGTCGTACCAGCCCGGCAGGCCGAGCGGCCAGCTGGGCAGCGAGACGGGGATGAGATGGCGGATCTGCTTGTAGGCGGTGATGGCGTCCGCCACGATTCTCGCCTGCTCGGGATCGACGTCGTCCAGGTGGCCGCTGAGATGGATGCGCTGCATCAGGGCGTTGACCAGCGTGAACTCCAGCAGCCCGCGGCTCATGCCCGGCTGCGGGTAGGCCCACACGGCGGCCTGCTCAGGGGCCACGGCGCTGGGAGCGGCGGCCGCGATGGTCGCAGTGAGCAGCGGCGACTGCTGGTCGGAGGTGGACTGGATGGACAGCCGGCTCAGCTGGGCGTAGTCGACGCGCATGCCTCCCGAGGAGCAGTTCTCGATGACCAGATCCGGGTGGCGCTCCAGAAGACTGTCGAGCCATTCCGACAGCGCCCGGGTGTGGCCGTCCATCGCCTCCCCGACCCGCTCGCCGGTCCCCGGTGCGGCATTGATGTTGTGGTCGAATTTGAGATAGCCGACCCCGTAGACGTCGACGATCCGGTCGATCGCCGCGTCGAGGTGGGCGATGGCCGCGGGATGACGCAGGTCGAGCTGGAAGCGGTCCTTCTCGACGATCCGGGTGTCATCGCGGTGGAAGAAGGCGTCCTCAGGCAGTGTGCGAGCGGCCGCGGACCGCTTCCCGATGACCTCGGGATCCAGCCACAGGCCGGGCACCATGCCGTGGGCACGGACGTCGTCCATCACCTCGCGCAGGCCGCCGGGGAAGCGTCGCGGCGACTCCTGCCAGTCCCCGACCAGATCCCACCAGTCCTTCTCGTCGGTGTACCAGCCGCAGTCCACCACGTAGTACTCGGCGCCGGCCTGGGCGGCGGCCTCGATGAGGGTGTGCTCGCGCTGGGTGGTCGGATCGCCCATGAGGGCGTTCATGTAGTCGTTGAAGATGACCGGCAGGTTCTCATCGTCGGCATTGGGACGCCGGATCGCCCGGCGGTGCTCGGTGAGGGCCCGCAGCGCGTCCTCGAAGCCGTCTGCGGAGCAGGCGATCGCGACGGGGGCCGTTGAATACTGCGCCCCGGGTTCCAGCTCCCAGCACCAGGAGTGCTCGTCGCGGGTGGGCCCCGACATCCGGACCACGAGGTCGGGCTCCTGGGCGCTGATCTCCCAGTGCCAGGGCCCGTTGTTCTCCACCTGCCAGGCCCAGGAGACGCCGTCGGCGCGGCTGAGACCGCCCATCGGCAGGGCGTCTCCGCTGGACCACGAGCCTCGTCCGGTCTGCGCGAACCGGGCGTTGAGGCCCGTGGAGCCGGGGTAGCCGGTGTTGACCAGGCCGACGTCCTCCAGTGATAGCGCCCGCCAGCGGAACTCCCCGGACCAGGCGTTGTAGCCGACATGGACCCGGGCGTCGCGCCAGCCGGCCTCGTCGTGGAGGACGCCGGTGATCGCCGCCGACGACACATAGGCCAGAGTCTGCGGCGCGGACCCCCCGTTGGTGATGACGGTCTGCTGGTGAATCACCCGCCCGGATGCGGTGGCCTTCACCAGGACCGTGACCCGCAGGCCGGTCCGAGGATCCTCCTGGACGACGGTGAGCTCATCGTCGGTCGCCTCATGGCTGACATGCCGGAGCCGCTGGGAGGTGAGGTAGTCGGCGTGGGCGGCGTGGGTGGGGACGACGTGGCCGTCGGCCGACAGGGCGATCTCCACGAGGCGCACGGGCGCCGCCGCGCTGTGCCGACCGGCCCCCTGCGCGGGCTGCCGACCGGCCTCCTGCGCGGGCTGCGGGCCGGGCTCCGGGCCCACGCCGAGAAGCCGGACGGGACCGTCCTCGGGGATCTCGAGGCGCAGACCGGTGGGGCCCGGGTTCCAGGAGATGATCATCAGAGTCCTTTCAGGCACGGATTCACGGTCTCAGGCACGGATCCACACCGACATCTCGTTCTCGCCGCGGTTGGCCCACCCGTAGTACGGGATGGCGTACGCCTGGCCCGCCTGACCGGCCTGAGGCCGGTAGGCCGAGTACAGCGGGGCGTCCTGGGCGGCCGGGAGCCGGCGGACCGGCACCCTCAGGCGCACCATCGGCTCCCCCAGACCCTGCCACGGCTCGACGGCGATTCCGCCGGGTTCCAGGGCCTGCGGATCGAGGCGCAGCAGGTGCAGGTCCGCCCCGTTGTCGGCCTCCTCGAAGGTGAAGGTGATCGGGCCGCGGGCCAGCGCCACCTTGCCGGTGTCCTCGCGGACGGCGGGGTTGGCGGCGAGCACCCGCGCCGGCATCGGGAAGTCGAAGCTCACCGTGTCGCCGTCGCGCCATGTGCCGGTGAAGTACACGTATCCGTCGACAACCTCGCGGCTGATCCGCCCGTCGGCCTCGGCGCTCGCCGACAGGGCCGCGTCGTCGGCGTCCGACCAGCCCGGCAGCCGGAAGGCCAGCGTTCCGGTGGCCCCGGACCCGCAGTGCAGAACCGCTGACCCCTCGCCCGACCAGGGCAGGTTCGCCGTGACGTCGAGTCGGACCGGGCTGCCGGACAGTTCGGCGGAGACCTGGCCGCCCACGTAGAGGTGGGTGAAGAGGGTGTCGTCGGTGGCTGTCCAGGCGTAGGAGGCGACGTCGGCCACCGTCCGCGCGAGGTTCGGCGGGCAGCAGGCGCAGCCGAACCAGGGCTGGCGTACGGGCTTGACGTGGCGCTTGCGGGAGTCCTTGGCGGAGCCCTCGGGGGTGACCTCGAGGGGGTTGACGTAGAAGAAGGACTTGCCGTCCAGCGCCACGCCGGCCAGCACGGTGTTGTAGAGGGCCAGCTCCATGACGTCGGCGTACTCGGACCTGGGCCTCAGCTGGAGCATCCGCCGGGCGAAGTACACCAGGGAGATCGCGGCGCAGGTCTCGGAATAGGCGAGGTCGTTGGGCAGGTCGTAGTCGTAGGAGAAGGCCTCGCCGTCGACGGTGCCGCCGATCCCGCCGGTGACGTAGAGCTTGCGGTCGACGATGCTGCGCCAGAGCCGCTCGCACGCCTCGACCAGCGACTGGTCGCCGGTCTCGCGGGCGACGTCGGCCATCCCGGTGTACAGGTAGCCGGCGCGGACGGCGTGGCCCACGGCCTCGTCCTGCTCGCGGACCGGCTCGTGGGACTGGAAGTAGGCCATGTCGGCGTCCCAACCGGCCCTCGGGTATCCCTCCGCCTTGGCGCGCTCGGCCTCGACGTGGAAGTACTTGGGGTCGGTGCCGCGCTGGTCGAGGAAGAACTTCGCCAGGTCGAGGTAGCGCTGCTCCCCGGTGGCCTGGTGTAGGCGCACCAGGGCCAGCTCGGCCTCCTCATGGCCCGGGTAGCCCTTCAGCTTGCCCTCCTGCGGGCCGAAGCGGGAGTCGATGTAGTCGGCGAACCGCTTCATGGCCTCCAGCAGGGCGTCCTTGCCGGTGGCCTCGTGGTAGGCGACGGCGGCCTCGGTCATGTGGCCGAAGCAGTACAGCTCGTGGTTGAACTCGAGGTTGGTGAAGTGCTGATCCATCCCGGTGAGGATGTAGTAGGTGCACAGGTAGCCGTTGTCCAGCTGGGCCGAGCAGATGAGGTCGATCGCGGCGTCCACCTCGGCCTCGAGCGTCGCGTCCGGGTGCCCGGCCAGGGAGTAGGCGGCCGCCTCGATGAACTTGGCGAGGTCGCTGTCCTGGAAGACCAGGCCGTAGAAGGTGTCCGGGTCGGGGTGGTCGGAGTCCTCGGGCCAGGTCTCGAAGCCGCGGTTGGTGAGGGTCGGGGCCTTGAACGCCGCCCCCTGCGCGGTCCTGCGATCGCGCTGCCGGGCCGCCGCGGCGAAGTTGTGGATCACATAACTGGGTGCGGCGCCGGGAACGCGGTCGTTGAGGGCCTCCCACTGGTAGGGGATCACCTGGGTGCGGACGAGCTCCTGCTTCGCGTGCCAGAAGGGATCGGTGACCGTGACGGCACCGAGTGGGAGCGGAGCGGAAGGGTGAGACATGTGAGGACTCCAGGGTTGCGGATGGGTTGCGGATGGGGTCGGGTTCAGCCGGGTGCTGGAGCGGCGGCAGAGCGCGTCATCCGACCGACGACGACGCAGTCGAGACCGAGGGCCACGACGACCAACGGCAGGCAGACCAGCGCCACGAGCACCGTGGCCGCCGTCGCGACCAGCAGGGCTGCCGGTTTGAGCGGGGATCTGGCCCCCTCGAGGGCAGCCCCTTTCACGACGTCGCGGACCCTTCGCGCCCCGGCCAGGCGGGCGGACCCGAGCAGACAGATCGACGAGCCCAGCCAGGCCAGGATCAGGGCCGCGGCCACCACGGGTGTGGTCGCCGGCCCGAGGGGCCGGCTGGTGGCCCAGATCAGGTCCCAGCCCACGACGACGGTCATGACGACCATGAGCAGGCCTATCGGAAGGCTGCGGCGCCACCCGGCCCGGAAGGCCTCCCAGAATCGGGTGAAGATCGAGCCGCCGACGCCGCAGTGGGCGGCGGCCCCCGCGCCGATCGCCGCCGGGAGGGTGACGATCGGCAGGGAGGCGACGAGGACAAGCAGGCCCACGAGCAGCACGCGGCCGATCCAGGTCATGATGCGGACCGGAAGCCAGTCGGTGTCCCAGGTCATCGCTCAGCCCTTCAGCCCGGTGAGTGCGACGTTCTCCAGCATCATCCGCTGGGCGAAGGCGAAGAGCACCAGGATCGGGAGGATGACCAGCAGGGACGCCGCCATGAGGTAGCCCCACTGGCTGCTGTACAGGGAGCGGAAGGAGGCTAGGCCCAGCGACAGGGTGAACTTCGACTGGTCCGAGAGGTAGATGAGCGGCCCGAGCAGGTCATTCCACGCGCCGATGGTGGAGAAGATCCCGACCAGGGTGAGAGGCCCGGCGTTGAGCGGCAGAATGACGCTCCAGAACACCCGCCAGGGAGAGCCGCCGTCGACGTACATGGCCTCGTCGAGCTCGTGGGGGATCTGCAGGAAGAACTGGCGCAGCATGAAGATGTTGGAGGCGCCGCCGACGGCGAACCATGCCGGCACGACGAGCGGGAAGTAGGTGTCCACCGCGCCGATCGCCTGCCAGCCGATGAAGGTCGGGATGAGGGTCGCGGCGTAGGGCAGCATCATGGTCGCCATGCAGACCCAGAAGCAGAGGGTGCGGCCCTTCCACACCAGGCGGGGGAAGGCGAAGGCCGCCGCCGAGGTGGCCAGGATCGTGCCGGGCACCACGAGCACGACCACGGTGAGGGTGTTGAGGAAGTACCGTCCGAAGGGCGCCGAGGTCATCGAGCCGGTGAAGTTCGACCACTCAAATGGCTTGGGGATCCACTGGGGCGGGTAGGAGAAAATCTGCTCGGTGTTCATCATCGAGCTGCGGACCAGCCAGACGAAGGGGATCAGGCAGGCGACGACGACGACCGCCAGGATCACGTAGTTGACCCCGCGGCCGACGCGTGCCGCCGGAGTGTTCGACTGCACTTTCCGGGTGGTCGTGGTGGTGGAGTGCTGGGTCACTTGGCACCTCCGGCGTAGACCCACCGGTCGGAGGACCGGAAGACGAGCAGGGTGGCCACGAGGATCAGCAGGAACAGCACCCACGCGAGGGCGCAGGCGTAGCCGAGCTGGCCGTCGGTGAAGGCCTTGGAATAGAGGTAGAAGACGTAGAACAGCGTGGCATCGTTCGGACCGCCGCTGGTCATGATGAAGGCGGTGTCGAACTGCTGGAAGGCGCCGACAAGCCCGGTGATGAGGTTGAACAGGATGATCGGGCTGATCTGCGGCATGGTGACGTGCCACATGCGCATCCAGGCATTCGCGCCGTCCATCTCGGCGGCCTCGAGCAGCTCCCTCGGCACGCCCTGGAGGGCGGACAGGAAGATGATCGCCATATTCCCGAAGGCCCACATGGCCATCAGGGCGATCGACGGGACGGCCGTGTTCTCGGCGTAGATCCACTGCGAGGTGGGCAGGTGGAGGAACTTGAGAATCGTGTTGAGGATGCCGGCGGTGGGGTCGTACATCCACATCCACAGGATGGAGTTTGCCACCGGGGGCACCAGGACCGGCAGGTAGAAGATGGTGCGGAAGAGCCCGACGCCCCGCCGGATCCGGTGCATGAGCAGGGCCATGCAGAAGGCCACGAGGATCGTCCCGGGCACGGCGATCAGTGCGTAGATCACGATGGCCTTGAGGGCGTGGTAGAACTTCGGGTCGGCCAGCATCTTCTGGTAATTGTCGAGGCCGGCCATGTGCGGGCTGCCGCCGATGTTCCAGTCAGTGAAGCTGATAATGATCGACGCCACCATCGGGCCGAGGGTGAAGACCAGGAAGCCGATCACTGCAGGAGCCGCGAAGGCCCGGCCCCAGCGGGACTGGGACTTCTTGAAGGACGGCGGCTTGTTGACGGAGGTGGCGCGGTCCGCGCGCGTCCGGGACGTCGCGACGGCCGGGGTGCTCTTGACGGCGCGGCTGACGGTACTCACTTCGCGCCTCGATCCACGCCACCGAGCTGATCCGGATATGCGCCCTCCATGAGGCCGTTGACGGCGTCCGCGGTCCGGCGCATCTGCGGACGGACGGGTCCCGGCGTCGCGAACATCGTGGAGAAGGTGCCCTGGATCGTGCTCTCGATCTGGGCGAAGTTCCGCAGGCGGTAGATCGGGTAGGTCTCGGCGCTCTTCAGCAGGCTGTCGACGACCGCTGTGCGGAAACCCTTCTTGTGCACCTTGGGATCGATCCACGCCGAGATCTTGTCCTCATCGGTGTAGTAGCTCGACTGCATGGGCATCCACAGGCCCTTCGTGTAGAGATCCGACTGTCTCGGATCGGCCAGGTCGGTGAGCATCTTGGTGGCGAAAGTGGTGTGCGGGCCCTTCGCGAATGCGATGGTCGCTCCGCCGACGATCGAGTTCTTGAACTCCTGGAACTTCGGCAACGGTGCCGTCTCATAGTTCACCGACGACTGCGAGAGGTCCAGGAGCGCCCAGGCGCCGTCCATCGCCATGGCCACGCGCTTGCTGGCCAGCAGGAGGGAGACGCTGGCGCCGAAGTTGCTCGCCTGGGCAGGGGTGGGGGCGACGCGGTGCTTGGTCACCAGGTCGGTGATGGCCTGGAAGACCTTGATCGATCCGGCGGTGGCCGCGCGGGTGGTCGTGCCCTTGTCATCGAAGAGATGGACGTCGTTGGACAGCAGCAGCGGGTAGACCCGCTGCAGCGCGGTGGGAACGGCGACGCCGTAGCGGACGACGTCACCGGCGTCGTAACCCGATTCGGAGGGGTGCTTGCCGTTGGCATCGACGGTCAGTCTGTCGGCCGCCTCGACGAACTCGTCCCAGGTCCAGGTGTTCCCGGCCGAGGTGGGCATCGTGAGGCCGGCCTTGGTGGTGGCGTCCTTGTCGTAGTAGAGCCCGAAGCTCTCGACGGCGGTGTTGGAGACACATCCCTTGTCGGAGTACCAATGGATGGTCTGTGGCATGAAGTCGGCGAACTTCTCATTGCCCGCGATGTTGACCAGCAGACCGTCCTCACCGAACCTCATCGACATCGGGCCGGTGAGATAGCCGGCGTCGGGCGCAGTGCCCGCTGCGACGAGAGTGTTGATACGGGTGTCGTAGTTGGTCTGGGTGGATTCGGGGCGGGGTACCAGGCCCGCCGTTCTCGCGTTCTTGTTGACGACCTTGGAGACCTCGTCCTTCTCAGAACCGGTTCCCCAGAACGTGAAGACGAACTGCTTGGGGTTCCTCCTCGAGGAGACGAAGTTGTCGTGACCGAGGGCCACAACTGCAGCGATGGCGGCGGCTCCTCCGCCTTGGAGCAGGCGTCGCCGGTTGAATTCGATCGGGCTCATACACGCACCTCCCTGTGCTGTCAGAACTGCGTTGTCAGACATGCGAAAGCGTTTTCGCGTTGCAGACGTTAGCACTCCGGGCGAACGGATACCAGAGCCCTTCTGTCTTGATGCCTGGGGCTCGCGGTGCTAAAAGACACGTGCCGCGCGCGGCGGCGCACGAAGACTCGCGAAGACTGTGGACGGGCAGACCCGGGTGGCCCCCGGCGCCCACAGGTAGTCTTCAGGCGTGCAGAAGAGAGCCACCCTCGCCGACGTCGCCGCGGCCGCCGGCGTATCGGTGGCCACCGCGTCCAAGGCGCTTCACAATCGCCCACGGGTCGGGGCGGCGACCCGGGAGCGAGTCCGACGGGCCGCGTCCGAGCTGGCCTACGTGCCCAACGCCCAGGCGCAGTCGCTGGTGACCGGACGCTCAAGCTCCATCGGGTTGATCACCTCCGATCTCGGCGGCATGTTCTCCTCGCCCATCATGATCGGCGCCGAGGACGAACTCGGCTCCAGCTCGAGCACCGTTATTCTGGCCAATGCCCGCGGCGATGCGGCACTGGAGAAGCGAAAACTGGACTTCCTGGTCTCACGGAATGTCGACGGCATTCTGGTCGTCAATGACAATCCGAATCCGCGCATTCCCCTCGACGCCCCCATTCCGGTGGTCTACGCCCACGCAGCATCCGTCGACCCGGCCGACAGCGCCGTCGTGGTGGACAACGCCCATGCCGGTCGGATCGCGGCTGAACGCCTTCTCAGAGCCGGACGGAGGCACATCGCACTGGTCGCCGGCGAGCCCGACTTCGAAGCCTCCCGGGACCGCCTCGCAGGGTCCCGGGAGGCGCTCGAGGAGGCCGGTCTGACATTCGCCGAGGAGCCCCGTTTCGGACCCTGGCAGGCGGAATGGGGACGCCGGGTGGCGAGGGACCTCCTCAGTTCCGGAGTTCCCTTCGATGCCGTCATCTGCCAGAGCGATATTCTGGCTCAGGGATGCATCTCTGCCCTGATTTCACGCGGCGTGAGAGTTCCGGAGGACGTTGCGGTGATTGGGCACGACAACTGGGGAATCATCACCCGACTTTCCGCGCAGCGGCTCACGACGGTCGACAACAACCTGTCAGAGATCGGCGCGCGGGCCGCTCGGCGCCTCATGGATGCGATCGACGGACACCCGGATGAGGGGATCGAAGCGGTCCGCGGCGAGGTCGTGGAGGGCGAGACGGTCCCCTGACCCCTGGTCCCTGTCCCTCGACTGCCCCAGTCCCGGTCCCCCGACTGTCCTGAACCCCCGACTGTCCCGGTCCCCGTCCCACCGTCATGCTCCCCCACCCAGGCAGTGAGTTTTCACTTCGGCAGTGGAATACCGCTGACGACGTGGAAACTCGCTGCCTGGGTCGGGCATGACAGCTCGGGGTGGCAGGAGCGAAGCGACGTGGAGGGGTCGCGAGCATGGTCACAGACCCGACCCGCCCGGGGTGGCAGCGAGCCCTGGCGAGCGTGGAGGGGTCGTCCCCTCCTCTCAATAGATAGTCTTGGCCTATGAGTTTCTTCCTGGTTGGCGGCGGAGTCGATGACGGCCTGGGTGAGGTCTACGACGAGTTCATCGCCGAGGCCAGGACCCACACCGGTCATCAGGGCGGCAGGAACGCGGCCGGGGGCAGGATCGCCGTGGTGGTCGCCGGCCCGTCCGAGCTCTCCGGGGAGCACGCCTCGGCCCTCTCCCAGATCGTCACCTCACGGTGGCCCCAGGCCGAGGTGACGCCGATCCACCTCACCGGGGCGGGCACCTCCCCCGACGTCAACGCCGCGTCCCCTGACGATCCCGAGCCCACCTGGGAGGAGGACCCCGATTTCGCTCTCCCCGAGGGGCTGGACACCTTCGACGGCATCATCGTCGGCGGGGGCCGCGTGGCGAGCTACATCGCAGGTCTCGGCCCGGCGGCCGACCTCCTGTCCCGCCTGGTGCGCGGCGGGGCCCCGTGGCTCGGCTTCTCGGCCGGCGCCATGGTCACCGCGGTGGCGGCCGTCCAGGGCGGCTGGCGTCTGAACGGACGCCAGGTCGCCCCGCAAGCCGCCGCCGAGGGCGTCGAGGAGCTGACGATCACCGAGGGCCTGGGCCTGGTGAGCGTCACCAGCTATGCCCACAACGACGTCCTGACCGCCGACGGGCTGCTCATATCGGCCGTCGAGGGTGGACTGCTGCACTCGGCCGTCGCGATCGACGAGGGCACCTGTCTCAAGGTGCAGCAGGGTTCCGGGCGGGCCATGGTGATGGGCGAGGGTCTCGTGCGCTGGTTCACCAAGGACCCCGTCGGCGTCGTGGTCCGCAGCGAGCGCGGCGCCCACCGTCCGATCGCCCCGGCCCCCACCCCGCCGAAGTTCGCGGGGCTGGCGCAGGTCGCC
>OMJG01000102.1_pt1 | contig 60986 bp, 59 predicted proteins | sample 1646431 | NCBI WGS metagenome assembly OMJG01 (sample SAMN03771674, study PRJEB25209) | food metagenome | isolation source: Cotija cheese | place: Mexico:Jalisco,Michoacan | collected 2011-12-12 | reverse complement strand
CTGGAATGGCTGTCATTCCATCAATTATTGGTGCTGTGATTGTCGTCGCTGTTGTGTCATTCTTCTTAGGAAGAAAATAATCGCATAAAAAACGGTTAGCTCTAGATAGGTTCAGACACCTTTTTTGAGAATGTCTGACTGTCGAAAGAATCGTAAGTAAAAAGCCATCAATCCAGTATTTTCTCTGGATTGTATGGCTTTTTGTTATGCGTACAATTGAGCGACACGGCTCTGTACGTCTGGATTTTCTAAAAATTCATCATACGTCGTTTCCGCACGGTCAACAACACCTTTATCAGATACTGCAATAATACGGTTTGCTAACGTTTGAATAAATTGGTGGTCGTGTGAAGCGAATAGCAATGAGCCAGTAAAGGACATTAAGCCATCGTTTAAAGCGGTAATGGATTCTAGGTCTAAATGGTTTGTCGGATCATCTAATACCAAGACATTGGCTTTAGAGAGCATCATTTTTGATAGCATACAGCGAACTTTTTCGCCCCCCGAAAGAACATTGACCGATTTTAATACTTCATCACCAGAAAAAAGCATTCTTCCTAAGAAGCTTCTTAAGAATGTATTGTCGTCTTCTTCTTTGCTTGCGTATTGGCGTAACCAATCAAGAATGGTCAGATTGCTAGCAAATTCACTACTTGTGTCTTTCGCTAAGTAAGCCTGACTAGTCGTTACACCCCAACGAACAGAGCCAGTATCAGGAGTCAAATCACCCATAATGACTTTAAAGAGTGTCGTTGTTGTGATGTCATCTTTGGCAACGAAAGCGACTTTGTCATCTTTATTCAAGGTAAATGAAATGTTGTCTAAGATTTTTTTGCCATCAATCGTCACGCTGACATTTTCGACTTGTAATAAGTCATTGCCGATTTCACGTTCTGGTTTAAAACCAACAAAAGGATAGCGACGAGAAGAAGGCTGAATATCATCTAAGGTAATTTTGTCGAGCATTTTTTTCCGAGATGTTGCTTGTTTTGACTTCGATGCATTGGCACTGAAGCGCGCGATAAATTCTTGCAACTCTTTGATTTGCTCTTCTTTTTTCGCATTGGCATTGGCTTGTAGCTTGGTAGCTAATTGGCTAGATTCTAACCAAAAATCGTAGTTACCGACGTATAGTTTGATTTTGCCAAAATCTAGATCGGCCATATGCGTACATACTTTGTTTAAAAAGTGGCGGTCATGTGACACAACGATAACCGTATTATCGAAGTTAATCAAAAATTCTTCCAACCAATTAATGGATTGGATATCTAGTCCATTGGTAGGCTCATCAAGTAAGAGAACATCTGGCTTGCCAAATAGGGCTTGTGCGAGCAAAACTTTTACTTTTTGGCCGGCTGTTAATTCTTTCATTTTTACGGAATGCAATTCTTCGGGAATATTTAATCCTTGCAACATGACTGCTGCTTCAGGCTCTGCTTCCCAGCCATCTAATTCGGCAAATTCGCCTTCTAGCTCAGCGGCACGAATGCCATCTTCATCACTAAAATCTTCTTTCATATAAATGGCATCTTTTTCTTTCATGACGTCATATAGACGCTTGTGCCCCATGATAACTGTCTCAATTACAGGATATTCTTCAAAATCAAAATGATTTTGTCGCAATACGGCCAAACGTTCATCAGGTCCTAATGAAACATTCCCTGTTGACGGTTGAATATCACCTGCTAAAATTTTTAAGAAGGTTGATTTTCCTGCACCATTTGCACCAATTAATCCATAACAATTTCCGGGCGTAAATTTAATATTTACATCATCAAAAAGTTTGCGATCTGAAAAGTGCAAACTCACATCACTTACTGTAATCAACGCATTTCCTCGCTTTATCTATATTTGACCGCAGTCTTATAAGATTATAGCGGTCGTAGTCAAAACTTTCAAGGAAATCCCCTGATTTGTCACAGTTTTACTTTTTATCTGATGCTAAACTGTTCATCCAATAGGTTTGATTGCTATTTTCAAGGTAAATCACAATTTTGTCGGTTTTTCCTTCTTCTTCATCAATATCACGTGCAACGCCACGAACGACGTAGTGCTTGCCACGACCGGTTAGTTTTAGCATGTCACCCGTTCTTGGGATATCGTCAATTTCACTATCAACAAAATGTTTGGTATATAAGTCAATAAAACGTACTTGATACATGATTTCTCCTATCTTTTTCAATTTTTTTCTATTCATTCCCCAATACAATTAGTGTAAACGTTTTACACTTTTCTGTAAAGGCTAACAAATAATGAAAAAAAGCTGAGTGAAGGAAAACAAATTGTCTCTTTCACTCAGCGTAGGATTAATGGCGAATTTGGCCCTCACCATAAATAATGTATTTAATTGACGTCAATTCGTGTAAGCCCATTGGTCCTCGAGCGTGAATTTTTTGCGTGGAAATGCCGATTTCTGCACCAAAACCAAATACATAGCCATCGGTAAAGCGGGTAGAAGCGTTGACATAGACTGCGGCAGCATCAACTTCTTTGAGAAATGTTTGCGATGCAGCATAATTATCGGTAATAATCGCTTCAGAATGTTTGGTATTGTACTTGTTGATATGTGCAATGGCATCTTCTAATGTATCGACGACTTTGATAGCTAAAATATAGTCTAAATATTCCGTCGACCAGTCTTCTTCGGTGGCAAGTGTCGCAGTTTTTAAATAAGCCATTGCTTGTTCGTCTGCGTGAATCTCGACTTGCTTTTCCACCAATGCGGCTTCAATTTTTGGTAAAAAGGCTGCGGCTACTTGGCGGTGAATCACTAAGGTTTCCATTGCGTTACAGACGGATGGTCGTTGAACCTTGGCATTGATGATGATTGGGATGGCCATCTCTAGTTGGGCATCGCGATCGACGTATACATGATTGTTCCCAGTACCCGTTTCGATGACGGGCACGGTCGCTGTTTGTTTGACTCTGCGAATGAGACCTGCACCGCCTCGAGGAATGAGGACATCTAAGTAATCGGTTAGTTGCATGAGCCCTTTAGCCGTCTCGTGTGACGTATCTTCTACAAATTGAATGGCATGAGGGACGACTTGCTCAGCCACTAGGACATCTTGCAGAATTTGAACTAGTTGTTGATTAGAGTGGAAGGCTTCTTTTCCTCCTCGTAAAATAACCGCATTCCCAGATTTAAAGCAAAGACTAGCTGCATCCGTCGTGACATTTGGTCGTGATTCATAAATGATCCCAATTACGCCTAGTGGGACACGTTGTTGACCGATAAGTAACCCATCTTCATTTTTCCACATTTTGTCGACGTTGCCGATGGGGTCTGGTAGCTGGGCTACTTGACGCATGCCATCTGCCATCGCTGCGATGCGCTCAGGTGTAAGGCGTAGTCGGTCTTTCATCACTTCACGCACTTGGGTATTTTCTAGGTCTAGCTCGTTGGCTTTTAAAATGTCGGCGGATCGTTGTTCGAGCGCGTCAGCCATCTTGTGTAGTAGCTCATTTTTCTTCGTTGTTTCCATTAATCCTAGCTGATGAGCGCTCGCTTTTGCTTGTTTACCGAGTGTTTGTAAATCTGTCATGGTCATTCCTCCTTAAATAATGTGCCAACTGCCTGTCCGTCTAAAATGGCAAAAATCACTTTGGGGTGTTTGCCATTTGCTAAGACCATCGCGCTGTTCGTTGCTAAGACGCGTTGCGCTGCTTTTAGTTTACTCGTCATGCCACCTGTACCATAGCGGCTACCTTTTCCTGTCGCTTTTTCCAACAATTCAGTAGTAATTGTTGATATATGCGGGTAAAGTGTGGCATCTGGGTTGGTCAAAGGATTATCAGAGTAAAAACCATCAATATCAGAAAGCATGATTAATAAATCTGCTTCCACTAATTCAGCGACAATGGCTGACAACTGATCGTTGTCGCCAAATTTTGTTTGATGATCGAGTTCTTCAACGGCTACGGTATCATTTTCATTGATGATTGGGATAATATTCATTTGAACGAGCTGTTCCAACGTGTTCATCACATTTTGGCGACTAGTAGGAAATTCAACAATGTCACGTGTGAGCAACAGTTGGGCTGTTTGTTGGCTATATGTCAAAAAGCGTTGGTTGTAGATATCCATCAAGGCAGCTTGGCCGACTGCGGCAACGGCTTGCTGTTCGGGGATAGCTGAGGGACGTTTTTGCATATGCAGCTTGTTCATACCAACGCCAATCGCGCCGGAAGAGACTAAGATAATTTCTTTCCCTTGATTGCGTAAATCACTCAGGACAAAAGCGAGCTCATCAATGCCGGCTAGGTTGATATTGCCATTGGGATACATAAGGGAACTTGTGCCAATTTTTACGACAATGCGTTTGGCATCTTTTAACGTGTGACGCATGGGTGCACCTCAAATTCTCATTTTTCTAGTATTTTTCTCATTTTACCTAAAAAAAGTCGATTCGTCATGTAGGTTTTCTTAAAAAAATTGTAAATTGAAAGTCAGATGTTTTTTTTTGCATTTTTCCCCGTATTATGAGGAGAGAGTGTACAATAAGAAGAGAATCATGATTGAAAAAATAGAGGGCTTATTTATGATAGAATAAGACCAATCGTTTAGTAGGAGGACCAAGTAGATTGGAAAAAAAACGCGGATTTGAAGTGATTTCCACTTACAAAAATAAAGATATTCAGTTGCCCACGCGCGCAACGAAACAAGCAGCAGGCTATGATTTTGAAGCAGCGGAGGATGTCGTTATCCCAAGCTTAATCAAACATGTGCTTCATTATAAATTAGCTGACAAAACACAAAAAGGCATCAAGCCAACGTTGGTTGCGACTGGCATCAAAGCCTATATGGGAGCTGATGAGTATTTGCAACTAGCGAATCGATCAAGCAATCCTTTGAAGCGCTTTTTGTTACTAGGCAATGGCATTGGTGTGATTGACGCGGATTACTATGGCAATGATGCAAATGAAGGCCATATTATGTTCCAATTTTTAAATATTGGCTTAACGGATGTGGTCATCAAAAAGGGTGAGCGAATTGGCCAAGGGATATTTTTGCCATTCTTAAAGGCAGACAATGATCAAGCACTGCAAGAACGCACGGGTGGTTTTGGCTCATCAGGTAAATAAGGAGGAATAGATGGCAAAAAAAGCAAAGACTCAATTTGAATGCCAACATTGTGGCTACATTTCTCCTAGATACTTAGGAAAGTGCCCGCAGTGTCATAGCTGGAATTCGATGGTAGAGGAAAAAGTACAAGACACCTCTGACCGCCGTGCTCGAACAACCATCACCGGTCAAAAAATGAAGCCGACACGCCTCGCCGATGTAGTGCCTAAAAAAGAGCCCAGGGTGCAAACTGATTTGACCGAGCTGAATCGGGTCTTGGGCGGTGGTGTCGTGCCCGGATCATTAATTTTACTTGGCGGTGATCCAGGAATTGGAAAGTCAACGTTGTTATTACAAGTTTCTCAGCAGCTTGCCGCGACAGGTGGCACAGTATTGTACGTTTCGGGCGAAGAGAGTGCTGAGCAAATCAAGTTACGGGCTCAACGTTTGGGTGTCATTAATGATGAATTTTATTTGTATGCTGAGACAGATATGTCTGATATTCGTAAAGCAATCGAGGACTTGGCGCCGCAATATGTGATTATTGACTCCATCCAAACCATGACGCAACCAGATATCACAAGTGTGGCAGGCAGCGTCAGCCAAGTCCGTGAAACTACCGCCGAACTATTGAAAATTGCTAAAACAAACGGCATCGCTATCTTTATTGTCGGCCATGTGACCAAAGAAGGCTCGATTGCTGGCCCGCGAATGCTTGAGCACATGGTAGATACAGTGTTGTATTTTGAAGGGGAGCAACATCAGAGCTTCCGTATTTTGCGGGCGGTCAAAAATCGCTTTGGCTCGACCAATGAAATTGGTATTTTCGAAATGGTAGAAGGTGGACTACGCGAAGTGGCGAATCCTTCACAAGTCTTTTTGGAAGAACGGCTAGCGGGTGCGACGGGATCTGCGATAGTGGTCGCGATGGAAGGAAGTCGTCCAATCTTAGTCGAGATTCAAGCCTTGATCACACCGACGATGTTTGGCAATGCCAAGCGGACGACTACAGGTTTGGACTTTAATCGGGTGTCGTTGATTATGGCGGTGCTGGAAAAACGCACAGGGTTACTGTTACAAAACCAAGATGCTTATCTAAAAGCGGCTGGTGGTGTAAAATTAAATGAACCAGCCATTGATTTAGCAATTGCGATGAGCATCGCGTCAAGCTACAAAGAAAAAGGAACCAATCCGACCGAGTGTTTCATCGGTGAAATCGGCTTAACAGGTGAAATTCGTCGCGTCAACGCAATCGAACAACGTGTCAAAGAAGTAGAAAAACTAGGGTTTAAAAAAGTCTATTTACCAAAAAATAATTTGCAAAACTGGGAGCCACCGACCTCGATAGAAATTGTCGGCGTAGCAACCTTGTCAGAAGCATTAAGGAAAGTTTTTTCTTAAAATAAAAAGAATGGAGGGAAGCACGTGAAAAAACGAGTAGTCAATATATTCATGGCCCTCGCTGGTGTGAGTTTAGGCTTATCTATTTTACCGTTAGCTTGGAGAGCAATCGGTGTCGCGCAAAATCAATGGTTAAACAACAATATTACAAATAGTATTATCGGTGGACTTATTTTTTATTTATTCTCTTTGTTAGTGGCAGATTATGTGCTGCGTATTATTCGAAGAACGGAAGAAAAGCTGAGTGAATTTAGCTTGCCCTATATTCTTTTTGGCGCCACAGGGGTTATTATTGGTTTATTAATCGGAGTTATTGTTTCGATTCCTTTTTTTAATTGGAATGTTCCTTTTGTAAATAGTGTGGTTCCGGTCGTGTTAATGAGTGTCCTGGGGTACTTAGGCTTTCGCATGGGGACGACACGGATCGATGAATGGCGGAAAATTTTCATTACCAAGCCAAAGAAAACCGAAGACACAGATGCGCAACTTTTGGATCGCAAAAGCAACGAACACTTTCGCAAGTACAAAATATTAGATACGAGCGTCATTATAGATGGGCGAATTTATGATATTGCCAAGACAGGCTTCATTGAAGGCGTGATTTTGATTCCAAACTTTGTCTTGTATGAGTTGCAATACATTGCTGATTCAGGTGACAGCCTTAAACGCGTGCGTGGCCGTCGCGGCTTAGATATTTTAAATGCGTTACAAGAAGAAGATGGCATTGAAGTAGAGATGTATGAAGGGGATTTTGACGATATTGCAGAAGTAGATAGCAAGCTATTGAAGTTAGCTAAATTACTTGATGGCGTCGTTGTGACCAATGACTTTAACTTAAATAAAGTCGCATCGTTTCAAAATGTTCCAATCTTAAACATCAATGCCTTAGCCAATGCCGTCAAGCCGGTCGTGATTCCAGGTGAAACCATGCAAGTCTTGGTGGTCAAAGCTGGGACAGAGCGCCAACAAGGGGTCGCTTATTTGGATGACGGTACGATGGTAGTCGTCGAAGATGGACAACACTTTATGAATGAACGCATTCAAGTTGTCGTGACCAGCGCGCTTCAAACAGCTGCTGGCCGGATGATTTTTGCAAAACCAGACCATGCCACAAGAGGCATCAGTAATTCAGAAGAAAAAAGCAATCATAAACCAAATAAAAAGTAGAAAACCAAGGAAGGTTGTTCAGTTGACTTTACTATTCAGGCTAATGAATGTACAATTCAATTGAACAGCTTTTTTCAAAGTGATTGTTTTGTTTATCAAGAAAGATAAATGAAAAAATGAGTTAAAGGAAGAGGAACGACATGACAAAAGTACGCGTACGTTACGCACCAAGTCCAACCGGTCATTTGCATATTGGCAATGCTCGGACTGCATTATTCAACTATCTATTTGCCCGCCACAATGATGGAGAGTTTATCATTCGGATTGAAGATACCGATCAAAAACGCAATATCGCTGATGGTGAAAAGAGTCAATTAGAGAACTTAGCATGGTTGGGGATGGACTGGGATGAGTCACCGCAAACACCAGGGAATTATGGTCCGTACCGTCAATCAGAACGCAAAGAAATTTATCAACCTTTAATTGACCAACTTTTAGCAAGTAATTTGGCTTACAAGTGCTACTGTACAGAAGAAGAATTAGAAGCTGAACGTGATGCACAGCGCGCGCATGGCGAAATGCCTCACTATGGTGGAAAGTGTGCGAACCTTTCACCAGAACAACAAGCAGCTAAAGAAGCGGCTGGCTTAGAGCCTGTCATTCGTTTCCGCGTACCAAAAGGCAACGAATACCGCTTCCATGACATGGTCAAAGGCGAAATCGTCTTTGAAGCAGAAAATGTCGGTGGCGACTTTGTTATTCAAAAACGTGATGGCATGCCGACGTATAATTTTGCGGTAGCAGTAGATGATCATATGATGAAAATTACGCACGTCTTGCGCGGGGATGATCATATTGCCAACACACCAAAACAATTGATGATTTATGAAGCATTTGGTTGGACACCACCAGAATTTGGCCACATGACGTTGATTATCAACGCAGAAACAGGGAAAAAATTAAGCAAGCGTGATGAGTCGATTCTTCAATTTATCGAACAATACCGCGAGTTAGGCTACTTACCAGAAGCTATGTTTAACTTTATTGCCTTACTAGGTTGGTCGCCAGTAGGAGAAGAAGAGATTTTCTCTAAAGAAGAGCTGATTAAATTATTTGACTACGAACGATTAAGCAAATCACCCGCTGCGTTTGATGGCAAAAAGTTAGAATGGGTCAACAATACGTACATGAAGAAGATGGATGTGGCGAAACTTACGGATATGTGTTTGCCATACCTTGTCAAAGCCAATGAATTGTCAGAGCCTATCACAGAAGAGAAGAAACAATGGTTAGAAAAAATTGTTGCCTTGTATCAACCACAAATGAGCTACGCACAAGAAATTGTTTCACTATCACAACTATTCTTTGAAGAGCATCCGACATTGGATGACGCAGCGAAGGAAGTCCTAGCTGGTGAAACAGTACCGACCGTCCTAGCAGCCTTTAAAGAACAACTAGAACAAATGAATACGGTCGATGCACCGACTGTGAAAGCAGCTATCAAAGCTGTCCAAAAAGAAACAGGAGTAAAAGGCAAAAATCTCTTTATGCCGATTCGCGTAGCAGTGTCGGGTCAAATGCATGGACCAGAACTACCAAATACTATCGAATTACTAGGCAAAGAAAAAGCCCTCGCTCATTTAAATCAAGTCTTATAATCAAACACTGAGAACAGACGAAGTACGACTTCTTTTCTTACAGAGAGATTGCGTTAGCTGAAAGCAATTAGAGAAGATAAGGAAATGCACCTGGGAGTGGTTTTGGCGCAAGTCAAAAACGGCGATAGACCGTTAACTATTTGAGGCAGAGTTACTCTGTAAAAAAAAGTGGAACCACGCGATAGTTGCGTCTTTTGCATAAGAATTTCTTGTGCAAAAGACGCTTTTTTAATAGACGAAAAAACAAAGAAGGTGAATGAATGAATTGGTTTAAGCGAGCAGTGCAGGCAGCCAAGGAAAATGATCCCGCAGCTAGAACGACACTCGAAATTTTGCTGACATACCCAGGAGTCCATGCGTTATTTTGGCATCGACTGTCTCATTTTTTGTACCGCCATCACTTGTTTTTACTAGCTCGTATCCATTCACAATTTTGGCGTTTTATGACCGGAATTGAAATTCATCCTGGGGCGCAGATTGCTCCTGGTGTCTTTATTGATCATGGAATGGGTGTAGTAATAGGTGAAACGACTGAGATAGAAGAAGGGGTCGTATTATTCCATGGTGTGACCTTAGGCGGTACCGGCAAACATACCGGCAAGCGCCATCCCACAGTAAAGAAAAATGCTGTGATTTCCTGTCATGTACAGGTCCTAGGCCCAGTGACCATTGGCGAACGTGCCAAGATTGGTGCTGGTTCTGTGGTTATTCATGATATTCCAGCTGATGCGACGGCTGTCGGCGTCGCAGCAAAAGTGGTACGTTTGAAAGGAGAGAAACTAGTAGATGATCCAAATTTATAATACCTTAACTCGTAAAAAAGAAGTCTTCCAGCCAATAGAAGAAGGAAAGGTAAAGATGTACGTCTGTGGCCCAACTGTCTATAATTATATCCACATTGGCAATGGACGCAGCACGGTGTCTTTTGATACAATTCGCCGGTACTTTGAATACCGAGGATACGATGTGACCTATGTATCGAATTTTACCGATGTAGATGACAAAATTATCCATGCGGCCAAAGAAGCAAATGAGACAGCCTTAGAAGTAGCGAATCGATTCATCGCTGCTTTCTATGAAGATACAGAAGCACTGCACGTTAAAAAGGCGGACATCAATCCGCGTGTGATGGATCATATTCCAGACATTATTGACTTTATTTCCGTGCTAATCAATAAAGGATATGCGTATGAAGCGCAAGGGGATGTCTACTATCGCACACGCAAATTTACAAAATATGGCCAATTAAGTGATCAATCAATCGATGAATTAGAAATTGGTGCTAGCCAACGCACAGGTCAAGAGCAACAAATCAAAGAAGACCCATTAGACTTTGCGTTATGGAAAGCAGCCAAAGCAGATGAAATTTCTTGGTCTTCACCATGGGGAGCAGGTCGTCCTGGGTGGCACATCGAATGTTCGGTGATGGCGACGAAGCATTTGGGCGAAACGATTGATATTCATGGTGGAGGGCAAGACCTAGAATTCCCGCATCATGAAAATGAAATTGCGCAAAGTGAGGCCAACACTGGCAAACCATTCGCCAACTACTGGATGCATAATGGCTACGTGACGATTGGTGAAGATGATCAAAAAATGAGCAAATCGCTCGGAAATTTTGTGACGGTCCATGAATTAGTCAAAGAAGTAGATCCGAAAGTATTGCGCTTCTTTTTAGCAACGACGCAATACCGGCGACCAATCCGCTATTCTCAAACAACCTTAAAAGAAGCGGCGACTAATTTGCAGCGCTTGAAAAACACGGTCGATAATGTGGTATTTCGTCAAGAAAAAGCAGTCGCTCAACTAGCGAGCGATGCGGACAAGCTTACTGAGTTGGCCAAATTAGAAGAACAATTTATCACGGAAATGGATGATGATTTTAATGCCGCAAACGGTATTACTGTGACATATGAATTAGCTAAATGGTTAAATATTTACCTAGAGCAATCAGATGTCTCACAAGCTGTCTTGGCACAAGGATTGTCCCAATTAACAAGCTGGCTAGAAATATTTGGTATCGAGTTTACGAATGAATTAGTCGACGCAGACATCGAACAGTTGATTGAACAACGCAACCAAGCACGAAAAGACCGTGATTTTGCACGAAGCGATGAAATTCGCGACCAATTAAAAGAACAAGGAATCGTATTAGAAGATACCGCACAAGGAACACGATGGAGAAGAGAATAATGAGAGATTATCGACAATTAAATGGATTGGCATTGGCGTATGTTGGTGATGCCATCTATGAAGTCTACGTTCGGGATTACTTAATCCAAAGCGGCTTGACGCGCCCGAATCAATTGCATAAGACAGCGACTCACTATGTCTCAGCAAAAGCGCAAGCCAAGCTTATTCAACAAATGAACGAACAAGAATTACTGACAGAAGAAGAGCAAGATATTTTTCGTCGTGGTAGAAATAGTAAAAGCTACACAAGTGCCAAAAATGCCGATATTATTACGTATCGCATTTCGACAGGATTTGAAGCCTTGATGGGCTATTTACATTTGACAGGCCAAAAAGAACGATTGGAAGAATTGGTGCAGTGGTGCATTGAAAAAGTAGGTGAAGAAAATGGCTAGAAACTATAAGAAAGAGTCAAGAAACGTTGGCAATAAAAAAGATACCCGCAAGCAAACTGTGCGTAAAGACAAAGAAATGACGGCAGAAGAATTAGCAGAGAATTTTGTATTTGGACACCATGCCGTAGTTGAAGCCTTAAAAAAAGGCCGCGGCAACAAATTATTTTTACTTGAGGATGCACGTGGTGAGCGCATTGATGAAGTCAAAGAGCTAAGCAAAGAGCAGTCGGTACCAGTGAAATGGGTACCCAAACAAAAACTAGAACAATATAGCCAACAAGGTGTGCATCAAGGGATGGTCTTGGCGATTACCCCTTACGAATACTTGAGCTTGGATGAATTGTTAGCAAAGAGTCCAGAAAAACCATTTTTTGTTATTTTAGACAATTTAGAAGATCCGCATAACTTTGGTTCTATTTTACGGACTGCTGACGCAAGTGGTGTGGATGGCATTATCATTCCTAAGCATCGAGCGGTAGGCATTACACCAGTAGTCGTTAAAACGTCGACTGGGGCGGTCGAGCACGTACCCATCGCTAGAGTAACCAATCTATCTCAAGCGGTCCAAACGCTAAAAGAGCGTGGATTTTGGACATTTGGTACAGCGATGGAAGGGACCAACTATCGTTCATGGAATACCCAAGGTGCGATTGCCTTAATTATCGGCAATGAAGGCCGTGGCATGAGTGAAGGATTAAAAAAATCAGTCGATGAATTATTGACTATTCCAATGGTAGGACACGTACAGAGCTTAAATGCGAGCGTGGCAGCGGGCTTATTGATGTATGAAGCCTTTATGCAACGCTCGGATACCGGCACTAGCCTATGAAAAAAAATCTATTAATTGTCGATGGCTACAATATGATTGGCGCTTGGCCAGAGTTGGTCGTGTTAAAAAATCAAGATCGCATGGAAGAAGCACGCGAAGATTTATTAACACGGCTGTCCAATATGGCAAAATACGAAGGACTCGAAATCATCGTCGTTTTTGATGCCCAATTCGTACCTGGTGTGACGAAAAGTTACCAAAAATATCAGCTAGAGGTCATCTTTACTGAAGAAGGAGAGACAGCTGATAGCTATATCGAACGCATCGCCGGTGAAATGAACACCTTATTGACCCAAGTCACCGTTGCGACAAGTGATTTAGCTGAGCAATGGGTCATCTTCTCACAAGGCGCATTGCGAACATCGGCGCGCGAACTCTACAAATCCGTCAAAAAAACAGAAAAAGATATTCGTCAGCATCAAAAAGAACTTCACTTTGAGCAGTACCGACGTAATTCACCATGGAACGAGCAACAGCTCTCTTCGCTTGGTGAGAAGCTCAAAGAACTGAGTCAAAAAAAGAAAAACTGACCAAGAAAATGAGAAAAAAAGAATAATGAATATGGTAGGCTCTTCTCACTGAATGAGAGGAGTGAAAAAGATGCCATTATTCAATAGCGATGAAGAGTTAGAAGCGTTGTTTCAAAAGTATCAGCCAGTCGTATTAAGTTTGCAGGCGCAGTATTATGTTCGAGATATGTTAGAGGATGATTGGATACAAGAGGGGCGTATTATTTTTTACAAGTGTTGGACGGCGTATGACGAAGCATTTGGTAGTACGTTTGGCTCTTTTTATAAGCAAGCTCTCCAAAATCATATTTTCAGCCTGTTACGCAAACAAAAAGCAGTGAAGCGGCAAGCTGAGGTCAATGCCAGCTCTTATGAGAGTCTCACGCAAACGTATGGTGCGGAATTTTTCGATGCTGCTTTAGGTTGTGAAATGGATGATCCAATCAGTCGCTTGATTGTCAAAGATGTCCTTTCAGAGTATCCGACCTTTTGTGCGCCAATGGAAAGGCGTGTGCTGAATTTGTTCCTCCAAGGGAATGAAATTGCCGAAATTGCGGAAATCATGCACGTGCATCCTCGATCGGTTGGAAGTGCATTTCATCGAGCATTACGCAAAATACGCCAAGAAATTCTTTAAAATATTTTCTCAGATGAAAAAAAATAATTGAAACCTTTTGAATTTTATGATAAAGTTGAATTTTTTGGTATTGTGTGGTACACTTAAGTTAGAGGTGAATGCGATGCCAACAACGTTAGCGACGATAAAAAAAGACATGGAATGTAAAATTGGGTGTGAATTGATGCTGGTTGCTCAAACTGGCCGTAAACGTCAAACCGAACGAAAAGGAATTTTAGCAGAAACCTATCCATCTGTTTTTGTTGTGGATTTAGATCCAGAAGAAAATTCATTCGAACGTGTGTCCTATAGTTACTCAGATATACTAACAAAGACCGTGGAAATTGAATTTTTAAGCGAAGCAATCTAACAAATTGAAAAAAGATGATAAAATCATCCTACATATGAAAAAACGCCGCTGAACAGCTACTGTTTGGTGGTTTTTTTGTGTAGAAAGACGTGTTAAAAAAACTTACAAAAAGTAAGTATTTTTAGTTGGCATTCTTTTTTTCAAGGTGTACGATAGGTTCATAGATAAGAAACAAACTTTAAAGGAGGAAGACAACATGGCAAACGTAACAATTTTTGGTAAAGGAAGTATGGGACAAGCAATTGGTAAAAACTTCGAGGATGCAGGAAATACTGTCGCGTACATCGGTTCAGAAACTGTAAAAGGTGAAGTAACTGTAGGAGAAATTGTTGTATTAGCTGTACCGTATCCTGCGGTATCAAGTATTTTAGCTGACTATGAAGAAGAATTAAAAGGAAAAATAATTGTGGACATTACCAATCCAGTCGACTTTGACACGTTTGATGATTTAGTAGTACCAGCGGATAGCTCAGCTGCGGCTGTCATTGCTAAAGCAGCGTCTGACTCAAAAGTAGTCAAAGGCTTTAATACAACCTTCGCGGCAACCTTAACAACGAAAAAAGTAGCTGGCGAACATCAAACGACTGTCTTATTGGCTTCTGACGATCAAGAAGCAAAAGAAGCTGTAACGAATGCCTTAAACGGTAGTGACTTAGCTGTGCTAGATGCAGGTAGCTTGAAGCGTGCCCGTGAATTGGAAGCATTAGGATTCTTACAAATCTCATTAGCAGCCGCAGAAAAAATTAGCTGGACAGGTGGATTTGGTGTCTTTCACTAATCACCAGTAAGAATAGAAATAAATGAAATTTTGACAGAATTGGCTACTACGAAAAAGACCAGACCATCCCAAAGTTTATGACATAACTTCAGGATGGTCTGTCTTTTTTGTATGTGACGGAACAATTCTGTCACAGTGGTTTAATAGTATTAGTTTTTTTCGTTGGCTTGCGCTTTTAATAAATCACGAATCTCAGCCAAGTAATCTTCTGAAGTAGGTGTTTTTTCCACCACCACAACTGGTTTTTCACGTAGGTTTTTCGCACGGTTAGCAGCACGAACGACTAGGAATAAAACAAAACCAGTAATAATAAATGTAATGATTGCACTAATCACATCACCGAATTGGAAGGTTACCCCACGGAATTTAACATCTAGAATATTTAACGTATCTTCTAGATTGCCATTTGTAGTTCCTGGAATCAGTGAAATAACTAAACCAACAAGTGGTGTAATTAACCCATCAACAACTTGTTTGACGATTGCAGTAAATGCACTACCAATAACGACACCGACAGCTAGGTCTAGTACGTCACCTTTCATAATGAACTCTCTAAATTCTCCAAGCATTTTTTTCATTTTCTTTCACCTCCCTTTGTCTTCACAAAACAGTATAGCGAAAGTTACTGGTTTTTTAAAATCAAATACTCAGACGTGCCAAGATTACTATGAATAGAGGGTTGTGTTATAATTTTCAATAAGACAAGCGATAAAGGAGTCAACTAAATGACAAAGCAAATTCAACCTGGAATCAAGGTTACAACGATTTCGACCAAAAAATTTAAGACCATTCGTATTCTTATTCGCTTTACTGCTCGTCACACAGCCAAGGCAGCTTCGGCGCGGACGTTATTAACCAGTCTACTGGAGACCAATAGTCTGCATTTTCCAACGCAAACAGCACTCAGTAAAGAGCTAGCAGCGCTATATGGCGCAAGCTTTGGTATCAATGTGGCGAAAAAAGGCAATACCCATCAAGTAAACGTAGCAATGGATGTTGTGAATGGTGAGTACGTAGGGGATAAGCAAGTGTTCGTACAGGCGCTGTCCTTTTTGCAGGAAATTTTGTTTTCACCAAATCAACAAAATGGGCAATTTGACACACAAACATTTACGCTAGAAAAAGAAAACTTGATGGCGTATTTAGCAAGTATAGAAGAAGACAAGCAGATGTGGGCATCATTGCAATTACAAGAATTGTTTTTTGAACAAGACCAAGATCAAAAAGTACCAAGTTTTGGGACCGTCTCAGGTGTCAAAGCGTGTACGGCGGAATCAGTTGTAAAAACCTATGAATCAATGATGAATGAAGACCAAATCGATATGTTTGTCGTAGGTGATATTTCAGCCGCTGAAGTAGAGGCAGGCTTTGCAAAGTGGGACTGGCCTAAAACCAGTCGTGTGCATCCAGAGATAGTTACGGACTTTCAGACGAGCAATATCATCCGTGAAAAACAGGTGACTGAGCCAGTCAGTCAATCCAAACTAAACATAGCCTATCACTTAGATGTGACTTATGAAAGTACGCTACGCTTTCCGGCGATGGTATTTAATGGGTTATTTGGCGGTTTTTCACACTCAAAACTCTTCTTAAATGTGCGCGAAAAAGAAAGTCTGGCTTACTATGCATCAAGTAGTCTAGATCTGTTTCGTGGCATGGTCACTGTGCAAACTGGTATCGATAGTACCAACCGCAATCGAGTACTGCAGCTGATTCATGAGCAACTTGAAGCGCTAAAAACAGGTGATATCACTGATTTAGAGTTACAGCAGACCAAAGAACGTATCAAGACACAATACTATTTGGGCCAAGATTATGCTCAAAATTTAATTGAGAAAGCCTACTATGAGCAATGGCTGCCAAAAACGAAAAAGACAGAAGAACAATGGCTGCAAGCATTAGCAGCAGTGACGAAAGAATCGATTCAGCAAGTAGCGCAAAGACTTTCCTTGCAGGCGATATTCTTTTTAGAAGGGGAGGACGAGCATGGAGAAGCTTGAGTATACGCAAATTCAAGAAACATTGTTTAAAGAAGTACTACCCAATGGCTTAAAAGTTTTTTTGCTGCCAAAAGCGGGATATCAAAAGACATATGCCTTATTTAGTACGAATTATGGCTCGATTGATAATGAATTTGGGTATGAAGGGGAAGCATTACGGACTGTACCAGATGGGATTGCCCACTTTTTAGAGCACAAGTTATTTGAAAAAGAAGAGGGCGATATCTTCCAAACTTTTAGCAAATTAGGTGCATCGGCCAATGCTTTTACGAGCTTTACCCGGACGAGTTATTTGTTTTCTACGAGTAATCATGTTGAGGAGAACTTAGTCACATTGTTGAACTTTGTGCAAGAACCGTATTTTACGAAAGAAACTGTGGACAAGGAAAAAGGCATCATCGGCCAAGAAATTCAAATGTATCAAGATGATCCTAATTGGCGTCAATTTTTTGGTATTTTGGGTAATTTGTATCCGAATCACCCATTACATGTAGATATTGCCGGCTCAATCGAGAGCATCGCGACGATTACAGCGGAAGATTTGTATGAGTGCTACCAGACCTTTTATCACCCAAGCAACATGACATTGTTTGTTGTAGGGGATTTTGATCCTACTGAGATGCTGGGATTGATTAAAGAAAACCAAGCGCAAAAGACCTTTCCAGCGGCTAAAAAAATTGTCCGTCACTTTCCTGAGCAAACGTATGATGAAATCAAGCCCTTCGCTGAAATTCACTTGCCTGTGACGCGACAAAAAGCAGTGCTTGGAGTCAAAGGTTTGGCGCAACACTTGCCAGAGTCGACGCGCGCACAAGTAACCTTTAAGACTGCTATCCAGCTCTTGTTGCAATTATTAGTAGGGTCAACATCAACGGCGTATTTAGATTTGTATAATCGTGGCATCATCGATGATACATTTGGCTTTGAATTTACGATGGAGCGTGAGTTTCATATGGCTGATTTTTCGACTGACACCGATCAACCGGACGCATTCTATGGAGCCATGACCGAATTGTTGTTAGGCTTTGAAGACAATCGTGATGTCAATGAGGAGAATTTGACGCTATTGAAGAAAAAAATGCTCGGTAAGTATTTCCAATCGCTAAATTCCCTAGAATATATCGCGAACCAATTTACCCAAGAATTATCTGAAGATGTGACACTCTTTGACTTGCCAGAAGTCATTCAAGCCATTCAGCTGACGGATGTTCTTGAGGCGGGAAGATTGTTCTTAAGACCAAAAGCAGTTAGTCGCTTTTCAGTGTTGCCGTTAGCCGAGAAAGAAACCATTTAAAAAATTTGTAAACTAGCTAGTTTATCCGTCAGATTGATGTGATTTGTGGTATCTTTAAAAGGAAGTAAACAAAACAGAAAGTAGTTAGACTGGAGTAGATGAACGAGTGAGCAATGAAATATTGATTGGCGCACAATTGCGGGAAGCCCGTTTAAATAAAAATATTACCATTGATGAATTGCAGCAAAAAACAAAAATCCAAAAACGATATTTAGAAGCGCTTGAAGAAGGGGCATTTGACCGACTTCCGGGGACGTATTATGTGCGGTCTTTTATTCGCCAATATGCAACGGTTGTAGAGCTTGATGGTGATAAGTTGGTGTCGATTTTTGATGGGAAAGCTGACTTTGGTCCAACTCTGCCTAAACGACCTCAACCAGAGCACGTCCAAGGTTCCAGAAAAGCGCAGCATGTCGCCGAAAAGCAACAGAAAGTATGGATTGATTATTTGCCAGTTATTTTATTGGCATTGATTGCGTTAACGGTACTCAGTGTCGTCTTTTACATGTCTTGGAGTAATCGCACGTCTAAGCCGATGATTACGCAAAATGAATCTTCTATATCAGTCAATAATCAAGTAAGTTCAGTATCATCTTCTAGCCAAGAGAGCACGACCCAGACTTCGACTACAACCTCTTCTTCGGAAAAGAAACAAGAGATGAAAATTGAACGGACGCAATCAACGCAAAGTCAAGCAACGATGACAGTGACTAATGCAACGAATCCTATTGAGTTGTCATTTACAGGGAAAGATGGCCGTTGTTGGGTAGGTGTATTGGTCAATAATGCCTACGTTTACCAAAATACATTTGAGTCAGGTGCAACAGCTAGTTTTACGCTACCTGAAGGAACGACGAATGCGACGATTGTCCTAGGAGCGAGTGCTTATATTGATATCAAGGCGAATAGTAAAACCATTGATTTTGATGATCCACAATACTCATTATTGAAAAAGAATGTGGTCTTGTCAATCTCTTATTTGAATTAAGAAGTGAAAGGAGAAGAAAAGTGAATTTACCGAATAAGTTAACTGTATTACGCATTATTATGATTCCGATTTTTATTTTATTAGTCGCTTTACCGTTAGATTGGGGAATGCTAGGTGCAGACTCTTTTCAATTACCGGTGACGCATTTGGTAGCAGCGATTGTCTTTGCAGTAGCAAGCTTCACGGATTGGTTAGATGGTCATATCGCCCGCGCGCAAGGATTGGTGACGAATTTTGGCAAGTTTGCTGACCCTTTAGCAGACAAGATGCTGGTCATGACGGCCTTTATCTTACTTGTGTCATTAGATAAGGCACCAGGGTGGGTGATCGCTTTGATTGTCTGTCGTGAGTTAGCTGTGACGGGTCTGCGTCTATTATTGGTTGAAGGTGGCGAAGTGATGGCGGCTGCTTGGCCAGGAAAAATTAAAACAGCGACGCAAATGATTGCGATTATTTTCTTATTGCTTAATAATGTTCCTTTTTATTGGTTAGGCATTCCGTTTGCCCAAATTATGTTGTATGTCTGCTTAATCTTTACGATCTACTCTGGGGTCGACTATTTTGCCAAAAATACAGCTGTATTTAAAGGATCAATGTAAATACTTACCCAACCGCAAGAGAGGTGTGAATCTAGTTTTATGACGGATTGACTACCGCCTTTTGTGGTTCTTTTTTTTAAATTTGTTTTATACTACGATTATGCGTATGTATAGTTAGGAGCGGGAAAAATGAAAGCAGAAATTATTGCAGTCGGTACAGAATTATTACTAGGACAAGTGGTTAATTCCAATGCTACATTTTTATCAGAGGAATTAGCAGGCTTAGGATTTGAAGTGTATTATCATACAGTAGTTGGAGACAACCCTGAGCGGCTAGAGACTATCCTTGACTTAGCCGATTCGCGTAGTGAGTTGGTCGTATTGTGCGGAGGGTTAGGTCCGACCGAAGATGATTTGACAAAGCAAGTAGTAGCCAAGCATGTGGGCAAAGAATTAATTCGTGACGAAGCGGGCTATCAAAAATTACAAGCTTTTTTTGCCAAGCGGGAACAACCAATGACTGAAAATAATTTGCTACAAGCTCTAATTATTGATGGTGGGCAAGCATTAGCCAATCGGACTGGTTTAGCAGTTGGGATTTTTTATCAAGCACCTAGTGTGAATTATTTGCTTTTACCTGGGCCGCCTAATGAGCTGAAGCCAATGGTCTACGAACAAGCCGTTCCTTTATTAAAAAAGCAATTTATTCAAGAAGAGCAGCTGATTTCTCGGGTACTACGCTTTTATGGCATTGGTGAATCTCGTTTAGTTACAGAGCTGAAGGAGTTGATTGAAGAGCAAACCAATCCGACAGTCGCTCCATATGCCAAACCCAATGAAGTGACGCTACGTCTAACTGTTAAATGTAAAACAGAAGCGATAGGGCAACAACAATTGGATGAATTGGAACAAGTAATCATGAATCGCGTGGGTGAGTTTTTCTACGGCTATGGTGAGACCAATTCATTGGCCAATGTCGTCGTAGATTTATTAAAACAACAGCAAAAAACCATCACTGCTGCGGAAAGCTTGACTGCTGGATTATTTCAAGCAACGTTGGGTGATGTACCGGGTGTTTCGGCTGTTTTTCCGGGCGGATTTGTTACCTATTCAAAGGAAATGAAGCAAGCGTTGTTAGGCATCGATGAAGAACTACTGCACACTTATGGCACAGTCTCAAAGGAATGTGTCGAAGCGATGGCGCAACAAGCTCGGCAACGCGCACAAACAGACTATGCGGTAGCTTTTAGCGGTGTGGCGGGACCGGAAGAGATAGAAGGACAAGAAGTCGGGACTGTCTGGATTGCCTTAGCGAGCAAAGAAGGAACGTATTCGATACGTAAAGTCATCCCAAGAGATCGCGCAGCCATACGGAGAAATGCTGTAATGGATGGATTAAATATAGTAAGAAAAGCGTTACTAAAACATGGAACTTTATAGAAGGCGAATATTTGTTCGCTTTTTCTTGCAATTTTTTAAGAGAACCGCTATGATAAGAATAGCTAAGTAGTAGAAAAAGGAGGATTGTCTAGTGGCAGATGATCGAAAAGCAGCGCTAGATGCTGCGTTAAAACGAATTGAAAAGAATTTTGGTAAAGGTGCTGTCATGAAGCTAGGAGAAAAGGTTGATCAAAAGATATCGACTATCCCTAGTGGGTCATTAGCATTAGATGTAGCTTTAGGTGTCGGTGGCTATCCTAGAGGTCGGATTGTGGAAGTCTATGGACCTGAGAGTTCAGGTAAGACGACTGTTGCACTCCATGCCATTGCAGAAGTACAAAAAAATGGCGGTACCGCGGCATTTATCGATGCAGAGCATGCATTGGATCCTCAATATGCGCAAAATCTAGGAGTAAACATTGATGATTTATTACTTTCTCAGCCTGACACAGGTGAGCAAGGGTTAGAGATTGCCGATGCCCTTGTATCAAGTGGTGCTGTTGATATTGTCGTGATTGACTCAGTGGCTGCTTTAGTACCACGAGCAGAAATTGACGGCGAGATGGGCGATACCCACGTTGGGTTACAAGCTCGTTTGATGTCACAAGCCTTGCGTAAACTATCAGGTTCTATCAATAAAACGAAGACCATCGCCATTTTCATTAACCAAATTCGTGAAAAAGTCGGCGTGATGTTTGGGAATCCAGAGACCACACCAGGTGGACGTGCATTGAAGTTCTACGCTACCATTCGTTTAGAAGTACGACGCGCAGAACAACTAAAATCAGGGACAGATATTATCGGTAACCGTACCAAAATTAAAGTAGTTAAAAACAAAGTTGCGCCACCATTCCGTATAGCTGAAGTCGATATCATGTACGGGGAAGGAATCTCACAAGTCGGTGAATTGCTAGATATGGCAGCTGAGATGGATATCATTGATAAGAGTGGTGCTTGGTATTCTTATAAAGGCGATCGGATTGGCCAAGGTCGGGAAAATGTGAAGTCTTATATGAAAGAACATCCTGAGATGGTAGCAGAAGTCTCCGCTCGTGTCCGAGATGCATATGGCATTGGTTCAGGTGAAACAATTGCCGAAGACGCGCAAGAAGAACTCCAATTAGACGATGAATAACAGCAAATCATTGGTTATGCAAACGCGTAGCCAATGGTTTTTTTACTGTATCCACCAAGCAAAACTTCTATGACTTTAAGTTGACACTCTGTGATGTAAACATTAGAATGAAACTGTGTGGTATACACATATGCAAGTAGGCATATTGATAAGAATGAAGATGAATAGTTTATCAAAAAAACTACAAAATAAAAAAATGATAGTATGGAGGTGATTCAATGCCCACTGGAGCACTGGTTATTCTTTCCATCGCTATCGGTTTATTTGTCGGTCTTGGTATAGGGTTATTGCTTATGCGTCGTTCAAACGAACGCAGAGAAAAGGAATTGGCAGAAGCGCAACAATCTGCTTCGGCTATCCTTTCAACCGCTAAAAAGGAAGCAGAAACCGTAAAAAAAGAAGCACTTTTAGAAGCTAAAGAAGAAAGTCAGCAGCATCGATCAGAAGTTGAAAGAGAGTTGAAGGAAAGCAAACTTGAATTAAAATCGCAAGAAAATCGCTTACTACAAAGAGAACAATTGCTTGATCGAAAAGACGATTCTTTGGAAAAAAGAGAGCACTCACTTGAAACAAAAGAACACCTTGTGAGTGAAAGACAATCCCAAATTGATGAGCGAGAAAAAGAAGTTGAACAATTAATTACGCAACAACAAACAGAATTAGAACGAGTGGCGGCGTTATCGAAAGAAGACGCTAAAACAATCATCATGAAGACCACTGAAGAAGAATTGAATCATGATTTAGCTGTTATGGTCAAAGAATCTGAACAACGCGCAAAAGAAGAAGCTGATCGCAAAGCGAAAAACATTCTTTCTCTAGCCCTACAACGTTGTGCAGCCGATCAAGTATCAGAAACGACGGTCTCCGTTGTGACGTTGCCAAATGATGAAATGAAAGGTCGGATTATTGGTCGAGAAGGCCGTAATATTCGTACCTTAGAGACGTTGACGGGGATTGATTTAATCATTGATGATACTCCTGAAGCGGTCGTATTATCTGGATTTGATCCGATTCGTCGTGAGATTGCACGCATGACATTGGAAAAATTAATCCAAGATGGGCGTATCCATCCAGCTCGGATTGAAGAAATGGTTGAGAAATCTCGTAAAGAGATGGACGAACGGATTCGTGATTATGGGGAACAAGCAGCCTTTGAAGTAGGGGCACATACGCTACATCCTGATTTAATAAAAATTATGGGTCGTTTGCATTTCCGTACGAGCTATGGTCAAAATGTATTGGATCATTCGATTGAAGTGGCTCGTTTGACGGGCGTGATGGCTGCCGAACTAGGCGAGGATATCCAGTTAGCAAAACGAGCTGGCTTCTTGCATGATATTGGTAAGGCCTTGGATCACGAGATTGAAGGGTCACACGTCGAGATTGGTGCTGAATTAGCAGCAAAATACAAAGAGAATGCCGTTGTCATTAATGCCATTGCTTCTCATCATGGTGACGTCGAAGCGACATCGGTGATTGCCGTCTTAGTGGCCGCAGCCGATGCATTATCCGCTGCTCGCCCAGGTGCCAGAAGTGAATCGCTTGAAAATTACATTCGTCGTCTCGAAAATCTTGAAAATATTTCCAATAGCTTCGCTGGCGTGGCATCAAGTTTTGCAGTACAAGCAGGACGTGAAGTGCGCGTGATGGTGAAACCAGAAGAGATTTCTGATTTAGATGCCGTACGATTGGTACGCGATATTCGCAAAAAAATTGAAGATGACTTGGATTACCCAGGTCATATCAAAGTGACGGTCATTCGTGAGACTCGTGCGACTGACTACGCAAAATAAGTGGCTGAAATAGCATGATTTAGCTACAAGTAAAAAAACCAGAACATCCAAAAGTTGTTTCGAAAGCTTTTGGATGTTCTGGTCTTTTATTGTAGTTGCTACGCCGTTTCATTCGCACTTAGTAGCAATTTTTATCTCAAGTACTTATTTTTGGGTTTCGTCTTTTTCTCGATAGACATAGTTAATAAATTTAAAGCGATCGAGTCGATGGATTGATTCGGTGTATTCAAAGCAACGATTGTCATCGAGATAGACCAAGCTTCGGATGGTAATCACATTTTGGTCTTCAGGTCTAAGGCTCATTAACTCTCGACATTCTTTACTGACAGGGTCGACGGTGATTTCGCGCCTCGCAAAGGCAATCGACAACGCCAAGTCATTTTCAAAATAATCATAGATGGAATGTTCTGCTTGGTCTTCCGGTAATTCAGGGATGATGCTATAGAGCAAGTAATCTTTGTCTAAGATGACCACTTCATTGTTAATGCGGCGTTGGCGTACTAATTTCCAGACATAGGAATCCATTGGCCAGTTGGTCGCTTCGTGGATTCGTTTGGAAATAGGTTTCAGTGAGATTTCAACGACAGAGGTCTCACTAGGAATGCTTTGGGCATCTTGTAATTCCTTGTAACTCGCTAGCCCTGAAATTGGAAAATCCACACGATTCACATCCAAAACAAGTGAACCTTTGCCTTGTTTTTTTTGGATGTATCCGCCATTTTGTAGCAGCTGCAAAGCTTTACGGACCGTCTCTCTCGATACGGCATACATGTGGATTAATTGATTTTCGCTCGGTAAAAAAGTGTGGGGAGGGTATTCATTAGATAGAATTTTTTGTTCCAAATCTAAAAAAATTTCCCGAAATTTATTCATGAGAACCTCCTTTATGGTAAACGGATAAACGACTTATTTAAAAAAACTTGTCTAGACAGGTAACTTCATTATACTGTGAGAGAATAGAGAATTCAACCGGGAAAAATGCCCAAAAAAGAAACGAGAAATCATTGTTTTCGTAGTCAAAGTGTTCAACTATTGCTGAAATCTGATATGATAGAAAAAATAGAAGAAAATTTTAGGGTGAGGATATGGAGATTTTCGAAAAAGCACCAGCCAAAATTAATCTTGGACTGGATGTCTTATACAAACGAGAAGATGGCTACCATGAGTTAGAAATGGTGATGGCCAGTGTCGATTTAGCAGACCGCTTAACGTTTGAACGATTGGCTGAAAATAAAATTGTTTTAGAATCAAACAAGGCTTTTTTGCCATTGGACAAGCGAAACAATGTCTATCAAGCAGCAGAAAAACTCAAACGTCGCTACCACATCAAAGAAGGGGTTAAAATTACATTGGATAAATCCATTCCGGTCTCAGCTGGACTGGGCGGAGGCAGCTCAGACTGTGCGGCTACGCTACGTGGCTTAAATCGTTTGTGGTCATTAGATTTATCGATGGAAGAGCTAATCCAAATTGGTGTGGAAATCGGGACAGATGTTCCATTTTGTTTGAGTGGTTCGACAGCTCATATTTTGGGCAAAGGAGAAATCGTGCAACCCATACCAGCGATGCCTGCGTGCTGGGTTGTATTGGTTAAGCCCAAAATTAGTGTCTCGACACGAAAAATATTCCAACAAGTCGATCTTGAAAAATTGCATCATCCGGATATGGCTGCGTTACGGACCGCAATTACTGAAGGTGACTACCAAAAAATGATTCAGGAGATGGGCAATAGCTTAGAGAGTATTACCATTCCACGTTATCCCATCGTCCAACAAATCAAAGATCGCATGATGAAGTATGGAGCAGATATTGCACTAATGAGCGGCAGTGGGCCGACTGTTTTTGCCTTGTGTCAAAAATATTCACGCGCACAACGAATCGTTAATGGCCTAAAAGGTTTTTGCGATGAAGTCTACTTGGTACGTACGATTCGTTAGTAAAGCGGCTGAGACAGAGTTGTTTAGCTACTAGATAAAAAATCAGAACATCTGAAAGTTGGTTCATAAACTTTTGGATGTTCTTTTTTTATCGGCGCTCAGTTTGTCTTGAGCTTAAAATGATGCTTCCAAGCTCTGATTCATGAAGATCGTCTTTCTAAAGCAATTTTCTTACCAATCAGCCACACTAGCGAGGAGTACTTTTTTCTGCTCCTCTTTTTTCGAAGTCGTTTTTGATTGACGAATGGGGAGCACTTTGATAAAGTAGCTAAGGTGATAAATCGTAAAAATTACGATTTGTTAGAACGCAGAATGGAGTCAATCGATGAAAAAAAGAATTCAATTGGTTGTGTTGGCTATGAGTGTCTTTTTTATCGGCGCGTGTGGCAAACAAACTACAGATACAACGTCAGACAGGTCATTGAATGTTGTCACGACCTTTTACCCAATGTATGAATTTACCAAGCAAGTTGTCGGCTCGGAAGGCACTGTCACGCTATTAATACCGGCCGGGACCGAGCCACATGATTATGAGCTGAGTGCCAAAGATATGGCTAAAATTGTGCAAGCTGATGCCTTTGTATATAATAGTGATACTCTTGAATCATGGGTGGATCAAGTGTCGGACAATATCGATACGAAAAAGACAGCTGTCATCCAAGCGGCTAAGGGGATTACCTTATTAGATGAAGAGGAGGAAGAGGGCCTTGACACTCATGACCATGTCAAAGATCCGCACGTCTGGCTTGATCCAGTATTAGCCAAGCAGGAAGTAGTGACGATTGCGCAACAATTGAGTAAAAAGTATCCTGCCAAAAAGGCTGTTTTTATGAGCAATGCGGCCGCCTATACTCAAAAACTAGATCAGCTTCATCAGTCATACGAACAAGCCTTTGCTTCAGCAAAAAATAAGACCTTTGTTGTGCAACATGCGGCGTTTGGTTATCTGGCAAAACGCTATGGTTTGACGCAAGCGGCTATCTCGGGAGTGTCTTCAGATCAAGAACCATCACCAAGCAAGCTGGCAGAGCTAAATGCCTATGTGCAAAAGCATGATGTACAAGTCATCTATATGGAAGACAATGCTTCATCGAAAGTAGCGGAGACCTTGGCGCAAGAAACCAACGTCTCGTTAGCAGTATTGAATACATTAGAAAGTTTAACGAAAGAGCAACAAGAAAATGGCGAGTCGTATCTTTCGGTGATGGAACAAAATTTACAAGCATTGAAAGAAAGCATTCGCTAGGAGGGATGACTGTGCAGTATATAGGTGTGAAAAACCTGACTTTTTATTACGATGAAGAGCCGGTATTATCAGATATTAGCTATGAAGTAAATAGTGGAGAATTCGTTATTTTAACTGGTGAAAATGGAGCGGCCAAAACCACCTTAGTACGAGCAACGTTGGGTCTATTAAAGCCTGCGACTGGGGAAGTGACGATTGCCAAAACCAACGTCTTAGGCAAGCCATTAAGCATTGGCTATATTCCGCAACAAATTGCTTCGTATAATGCGGGCTTTCCAAGTACCGTTTTGGAATTGGTGCAATCAGGACGCTATCCGAGACAACGGTGGTTTAAACGTCTGACTAAAATCGATCACGAACATGTCAAAAAAGCCCTTGATGCTGTAGGTATGTGGGAGATACGGCACAAGCGCATCGGCGAACTCTCAGGAGGACAAAAGCAACGCATTAGTTTGGCGCGGATGTTTGCGACTGATCCAGATTTGTTTATTTTAGATGAGCCGACGACGGGAATGGATGATCAATCGCGTATGGAATTTTATCAATTATTGCGACACAGTGCGCATGAACATCAAAAGTCGATTTTGATGATTACCCATGATCATGAAGACATTCAAGCTTTCGCTGATCGTCATATTCATTTGGTACGAAAGGAGGGGACACCATGGCGTTGCTTTCACTTGAATTCATGAGAAGAGCATTTTTAGCTGCCCTCTTTATCGCGGGGATTGCTCCAATGTTAGGGGTGTTTTTAGTGCTACGGAGACAGTCATTGATGGCGGATACTTTGTCACACGTGTCACTTGCAGGCGTTGCTCTAGGTTTTGTCTTAAATATTAATCCCAACCTGACGACGATGATGATTGTCGTCTTAGCTGCCATCATTTTAGAATATTTGCGGACTATTTATCGGACGTATTCTGAAATATCCATTGCTATCTTGATGGCAGGAGGCTTGGCGTTAGCGTTGGTCTTGATGAATTTGAATGGTGGCAATTCATCGCTTAGTGTGCAGTCGTATTTATTTGGCTCCATCGTGACGATCACGACTGAGCAATTATATTTTTTAGGGATCTTATTTGGTATCATCGTCTTATTGTTTTTCTTCTTTAGACGACCGATGTATGTGTTGACATTTGATGAGGATACGGCTGAAGTAGACGGACTGCCCGTGCGATTGATGTCGATGTGCTTTAATATTTTGACCGGGATTGCGATTGCTGTCATGATTCCCATTGCGGGTGCATTGTTGATTTCGGCAATCATGGTCTTACCAGCGGCGATTAGCATGCGACTAGGCAAAAGTTTTACGGCAGTCATCGCTATGAGTGTCGTGGTTGGTTTAGTCGGTATGACGAGTGGTTTGGTAGGCTCGTTTTATCTAAGTACACCACCGGGCGCGATGATTACGTTGGTCTTTATTGCTATTTTCTTGGTGGTCCAACTTACCCGAACGTTCGTCATTCAATGGCAAAGAAAGAAGCGACAAAGAAAATCTTTCTAGATAGTTCTTATAAGCGATAGTGAGAAGCGAAAGTTTCTCGCTATTTTTTTAGGCTCTTCTCATAAATGACGAACGATTTTCTGGTAGAATAAGAATAAAACTCGAAAAAGCCGGAAAAAAGCTATATAATGAGAAAAAACTTAAAGGAGTGACATGCGTGAAAACTCGTCGAAGTGAACGATTAATTGATATGACGCATTATTTATTGGAACACCCACATGAGCTAATTTCTTTGACGTTCTTTGCCAAGCGTTATGAATCTGCAAAGTCATCGATTAGTGAAGACTTAGCAATTGTGAAGAAGACTTTCCAACAGAGAGGAACAGGTATTTTAGATACACTACCTGGTGCAGCTGGAGGCGTGATTTTTGTGCCAACAATTCGTCCTGAAGATGCGAGAAACTACATTGAAGATTTGGCTGCACGATTATCTGAGCAAGACCGACTATTGCCTGGTGGCTATGTCTATTTGTCTGATTTATTAGGTGAGCCAGAGCTATTGAAACAAGTCGGTCGTATTATCGCAGCAAAATATCTTGGCAAAAGAGTGGATGCCGTGATGACAGTTGCTACCAAGGGTGTGCCTATCGCCCAAGCCGTTTCTTATTATTTGAACGTGCCATTTGTGATTGTGCGCCGGGATTCTAAAATTACGGAAGGATCGACGGTGAGCGTAAACTACGTATCAGGGTCTTCCGAACGAATTGAAAAGATGGAATTGTCCAAACGAAGCTTAAAGCGTGGTTCTCGCGTATTAGTCGTGGATGACTTTATGAAGGGCGGCGGAACGATTAACGGTATGGAAGGGTTAATCGAAGAATTTGAAGCTGAATTGGTCGGCGTGACTGTCTTCGCGGAAGCAAAATTTAAAGGCAAGCGCGCAGTCACTGATTACACATCATTGTTATTTGTCGAAGATGTCAATACACAGACCAAGACGATTTCGGTCGTGCCTGGTAATTACTTTTCAGAATAAACCTATCCCTATCAATAAAGAGGAGTGTCGAGAGTGAAAGAACGATTTGCCATTATTTTAGCTGCTGGAAAAGGAACTCGCATGAAGTCAGCTTTATACAAAGTATTGCATCCAGTCTGTGGGAAACCCATGGTCGAACACATCATGAATCGCGTCCAAGAGATTCAACCAACCGAGATTGTAACCATTGTCGGACATGGTGCAAAACGCGTGCAAGAGCAACTAGGAGAACGGACGCACTACGCACTGCAAGCCGAGCAATTAGGAACAGGCCATGCGGTATTACAAGCGGCATCTTTTTTACAAGGAAAAAAAGGAACAACGCTCGTCATCAGTGGCGATACGCCGCTTTTAACAAGTGAAACACTCCAAGCTTTATTTGAGTACCATGAAGACAAAAAAGCAGCTGCGACGGTCCTAACAGCACATGCAAGTGACCCGACTGGCTATGGAAGAATCATTCGTGATGAAGCAGGCACGGTGTTAAAGATTGTCGAACAAAAAGACGCAACACCAAGCGAAGCACAAGTGAAAGAAATCAATACTGGGACGTATTGTTTTGACAATGCGTTGTTGTTTGATGCGTTAGCCAATATTGATACAAACAATGCACAAGGCGAGTACTACTTAACGGACATTATGGAGATATTAAAAGATGCAGGAGATGTAGTAGCAGCCTTTCAAACAGCAGATTTTACTGAATCATTAGGAGTAAATGATCGCGTGGCGCTGGCTGAGGCCAATCAAATCATGCGTGAACGAATCAATACGACGCATATGAGAAATGGCGTGACTTTGGTTAATCCAAAGGCGACTTATATCGATGCAGACGTTACGATTGGGGCAGAGACAGTCATTGAGCCTGGTGTCTATCTAAAAGGTAAGACCACAATCGGTGAAGGCTGTCAGCTACTTGGTCAGACACAAATCGTCGATAGTACCATTGGCTCACAAGTCACAATCACTTCTTCAGTGATTGAGGAAAGCATCGTGCATGACCAAGTCGATATTGGGCCATTTGCACACTTGCGCCCGCACGCGGAGATCAAAGAGCAAGCCCATATAGGAAACTTTGTCGAAGTGAAAAAAGCGACGATTGGGAAACGAACCAAAGTCGGTCACTTAACCTATGTCGGTGATGCGACATTAGGCGAAGACATCAATGTCGGATGCGGCGTGGTCTTCGTGAATTACGACGGCAAGCAAAAACATCATACTACCGTAGCTGATCATGCGTTTATCGGCTCAGCGGCTAATTTAATTGGTCCAGTAAATCTAGGGAAAAATGCAGTCGTTGCAGCTGGATCGACCATAACGGAAGATATTCCGGATGATGCGATGGGCATTGCCCGTGCTCGTCAAGTGAATAAAGAACAATTTGCATCAAAATTGCCTTTTAACCAATAAGATAGGCGAAAGCACTTGATTTATGAACAAAAAATGTCTACTATTTGTTAGTAAGATAGTGCTAGTTGTTCTAGTTGAAGAGATAGAAAGTGGAGGTTCTCATGTCAAATCAGTATTTTGATCCAAGGTTAAAGATTTTTGCCTTAAATTCCAATCGTCCCCTAGCGGAAAAAATTGCAGCAGCTGTCGGTGTTGAGTTAGGAAAATGTTCGGTGAAGCAGTTTAGTGATGGCGAAATCCAAGTAAATATTGAAGAAAGTATTCGCGGCGCGCATGTATACATCATTCAATCGACAAGTAGCCCCGTAAATGACAACTTAATGGAGTTGTTAATTATGATTGATGCGTTGAAACGTGCAAGTGCGAAGACAATCAATGTTGTGATGCCTTATTACGGATACGCGCGACAAGACCGTAAAGCTCGGTCTCGTGAACCAATTACTGCAAAATTAGTAGCCAATATGATTCAAAAAGCTGGTGCTACTAGGATGGTAACATTGGATCTACATGCGGCTCAAATTCAAGGATTCTTTGATATTCCAGTTGACCATTTGATGGGTGCGCCATTAATTGCCAACTACTTCTTAGAACACGACATTAAAGGCGATGATGTTGTCGTTGTATCACCAGACCACGGTGGTGTGACACGTGCACGTAAGTTAGCTGAATTTCTAAAAGCCCCAATTGCGATTATCGACAAGCGTCGTCCAAAAGCAAACGTGGCAGAAGTGATGAATATCATCGGTCGCGTTGATGGCAAAATCTGTGTGCTAATTGATGACATTATCGATACAGCGGGTACGATTACCCTTGCTGCGAATGCCTTGAAAGAAGCGGGTGCTAAGACTGTGTATGCATCTTGTACGCATCCAGTATTATCAGGACCAGCCTTGCAACGAATTTCAGATTCAGCAATTGAGCGCTTAGTTGTTACAGACTCTATCAATCTGCCAGAAGATCGTAAAATTGCCAAAATTGACGAAGTAAGCGTCGGTGAATTAGTAGCAGAGGCAATCAAGCGAATTCATGAGAACAAGCCAGTAAGTCCACTTTTCGAATCAAAAGTGCCTTTAAAAGGTTAAGCCATAAAGGGAACCATCAAGAACGAAGTAATCGTTTTTGACGGTTCTTTTTTTGGACATTTTTAGTAAACTGTCTAAAAAAATTCAAAAGTAGTCGACAATTATTTGAACAAAAGGGAATTGAAGGATAGTATGGAGGTAGTAAAACTGATAAAAAAAGGAAGTGACAATGATGAAAAAAGGAACGAACTGTCTTGCGCTAGGTGTCGCTCTAATAGCGATAGGCACATTTTATTTAGCTAAAAAGACTGGCTTTTTTGAAGATGATGCTCACTTGTACGATGCCTTTGATTCAACACGCTAATTTGACTAAGAGGAGGAAAAGAAGATGCAAAAGAAAAAAGCAATCATGATTGGAGCAGGTCTAGCCAATATGGCTGCCGCAGTATACTTGATTCAAGAAGGTCATTGGCAAGGGAAAGATATCACCTTTTATTCTTTAGATGATCATGGTTCAAACGACGGAGCACCCACTGAAACTGTGACCGATGAATATTGGAATAAAAATCATCCCATGGACAATCAAAAAGGCTATCTGGCTCGTGGTGGAAGAATGCTTAATTATCGGACGTACGTCGATTTAATGGACTTGCTTGATCGCATCCCTTCTGTCACAGAACCAGGCATGACTGCAGCCGAAGATACGCGTGACTTTGATAGCAAACACCCGACCTTTGATAAGGCTCGTCTGATGGAAGGAGGCAAAGGAATCATTGATGGTGGTCATTTGGGCTTGGATACAAAGAGTCGGATGCGTTTGACCAAACTAATTATGATGCCTGATTCAGAAGAAGAAAAACTAGATAACGTGACAATTGCTGAATATTTTGCTGATAGTACTGCTTTTTTTGAATCGAACTTTTGGTTTATGTGGGAAACAACCTTTGCATTTCGGACAAAGAGTTCCGCCCAAGAGTTAAGAAGATATATGCATCAAATGATTTATGAATTTACTCAAATCGAGCATTTAGTTGGTGTCAATCGTACGCGCTACAATCAATACGAAAGCATAATGTTGCCATTAATTCAGTACTTAAAGCAACAAGGCTGTCAGATTGTACTAAATCGTCGGGTGGTTGATTGGACATTCAAAGACACACCGATGCAAGATGAAATTACCGTTACTGGCCTGCATATGATTCATACAGATACGGAAGAAAAAGAGTATGTACCTGTCGATCAAGATACAGCCGTCATTTTTACTAATGGTTCAATTACTGACTCAGCTACATTGGGTGATTTTGACACGCCTGCTGCAGAAAATATGGACTATGGTGCAGCTTCTGGCTTATGGAAAAAGGCGACGGAACGGTTTTACAATCTAGGAAATCCGGATAAATTCTTTGCCGACCGCGATGCAAGCGAATGGGTCAGCTTTACTCTAACGACAAAAAATCATTTGCTTCTAAATGAAATTACCCGCATTACGACACAAGAACCAGGCAATGCCTTGAATTCCTTTGTCTCGACCACCCCAATCACGCCGTTAAATCAAAAAGATGTCACGATGTCGATCGTGGTGCATCACCAACCGCACTTTACGACACAAAAACCAAATGAAACAGTTATCTGGGGCTATTTTTTGTATCCACGTAGAAGAGGAGAATTTGTCGACAAACCCTATATTGAAATGACCGGCAAGGAAATGTTAGAAGAACTCCTTGGACAATTAGCTAAAGTGGATCCAGGTCCGGTCAATATTCGCGAAAAAGCAGAAGCAATCATGGACAGTGTGATTAACAATATTCCAGTCTATATGCCTTATGCTTCCGCGTTGTTTAATAATCGTGCCAAATCCGATCGACCAACAGTGATTCCTGCACATTCGACCAATTTAGCCTTTACAGGAGAATTTGTTGAACAACCGTATCAAATGATTTTCACGGAACAAAGTGCTGTGCGCTCAGGTGAAATTGCGGCCTTCCATTTTGCGGGGATTCCAATGTCTAAATTAGTAAAAAATCCGCGCTATGACAAAGACTTGAAGACCTTGGCTAAAGCAGCGAAGAAACTATTTCAATAAATAAAAACGACCGTTTATTATCTATTCAGATAATAGGCGGTCGTTTGTTTCATATCTTTTTTTAAAAAGTATAGAGCAATCAAAGAAAAGAGCGAGGCAATACTGCCAATGCCAACACTTACAGTTGCCAAAAAATGCAGATGATGGATTGAAAAATAGATCCCCACCGCTACCAAATAACTAAATGTCCCTAGCTGTACTAAAAGATAGGCTCGATAGATTTTGGTATAGGTCTTTTTTTGTCGGACATGTAGCCATCGTGAGGCGGCATAGCAAGCTAGTGTCACCGCTAAAAACACGAAAAAAATTGGCAAAAGCAGACTCGACCATGCATGCTGAGCTAGATGATGAATGATAAAGACGACCGATGGCAAAAACAGTGCACAAGCAAATAAAAGATAGAAGATTCCCTCTAGTTTTTCAAAATGCATAGCAAAAACTCCCTTAAAAAAAACTCGTTATTTGAAGTGTAGCACAGCTTCTAGCAAATGACCATCTTTTCACAAGAGGATAATGAATTTTCAGATGGGATGGCGGTGACGAATTATCAGAAAATTTTTTCATTCTTTCTTGACAAATGTCGCAAATGTGGCTATATTTACAATCAATCAATAAAAAAATGCGGTGAAAAGAAGAGTACAATTTTTTTGGTTTTTAGAGAGTCTCGTTTTGGTGAAAAGAGATAGCTGAACTAATTGGAAGATGGTCTTGAAGCATTTGGATGTGAGCACAGCAAGCATTCAACGGTCGTTGCTCGTTAGCACAACACAGTATGATGGTACTGGTAGAGGTTGGGTTCGTAAGGATTCGACGAACAAAGGTGGTCACACGAAGCATAACGCTCTCGTCCTTTTTCTTCAGATGAATGGAGAAAAAGGATGGGGGCTTTTTTTATTGAAAAAAGAGAGGGGTTTTTGGAAATGAAACGGTTTAAGAAATTAGGAGCAATCGCTTTAGGATTAGCAGCAACGGTGACGTTAGCAGCATGTGGAGGAAGCAAAGAAGCAACGAGTACGAGTGACTCAGACAAAGTAGTGACAAAAGTGGTCGGTGTGGCACCTGGACCTTATGGCGACATGGCAACAAAAGTTATCAGCCCACTATTAGAGAAAAAAGGCTTTAAATTAACAACCAAATTATTTAATGATTATGTTCAACCAAATAAAGCCTTGGCGAGTGGACAAATTGATGCCGACTTATTCCAACATACATCGTATTTGGAAAAATTCGCTGCAGATAATGACTTGAAATTATCGGTCGTTGAAGAAGTCCCAACACTAGGGATGGGGATTTATTCGAAGAAATTAAAAAGCTTAGATGATTTAGAAGATGGTGCGACAGTTGCCATTGCCAATGACGCATCAAATCTAGCTCGTACTTTGCAGTTATTAGCTGCGAACAACTTGATTACTTTGAAAGGCGATATTGATGAAACCAAAGCAACAGTCGATGACATCGCGACAAATCCAAAAAACTTAACGTTTAAAACCTTGGATGCTGCACAATTGGTTCGTTCAATGGATACGGTAGACATTGCTTTAGTCCCAGGAAATTATTCATGGGCTGCCGATTTAGATCCAGCTGATGCACTAGCTCTAGAAAAATTAAAAGAAAACTACAAAAACGTCTTTGTCGTTCAAACAGATGAAATCGACTCTGATTTCGCCAAAGCGGTCAAAGAAGTATTAGAAAGCCAAGAATTTAAGGATGCCATTGCAAAATCAGACTTTAAAGATTTTGACAAACCAGCCTTTTGGAGTGAATAAGGATGACAAACCAAGCAAAAATTGAATTACAAGCGGTGTCGGTCGCATTTAAAAAGCAAAAAAAAGAAATTGCTGCAGTCCAAGATGTCACGCTAACGATTGAAGCCGGTGAAATTTACGGCATTGTGGGCTTAAGTGGCGCAGGGAAGAGTACGCTGATTCGGACGTTGAACTTATTGCAACGTCCGACAGCGGGTCGTATCTTGATTGATGGGCAAGATATTACTAGCCTAAAAGGAGCGGCTATTCGCGATGTTCGTAAGAAAGTCGGGATGATTTTTCAGCATTTTAATTTGATTAGCAATCGAACCATCGCACAAAACCTGACATTTGCCTTAAAAGCTGCCAACTACCCAAAAGAGCAGCGAGAAGCGCGAGTGAAGGAAGTCTTGCAACTGGTCGATTTACAAGATAAGTACCATGACTATCCTAATAACTTGTCAGGCGGCCAAAAGCAGCGGGTCGGTATTGCCAGAGCAATCATTAACAATCCGGAAATTTTGCTGTGCGATGAAGCAACGAGTGCATTGGACGTCGAGACGACGGAAGAAATTTTGAAGTTACTAGCCAAAATCAACCGTGAGCTGGGCATTACGATTGTCTTTATCACGCATGAGCTAGAAGTCGCGCATCGCTTGTTTGATCGGATGGCCGTAATGGAAGATGGCCGCGTCGTTGAAGAAGGGCTTACCTATGACGTGTTTGCCAATCCAAAAGAATCTGTCACGAAGCGTCTAGTTGGCCGTTACTTTGACTTAGCGATTCCGGATGAATTAAGTCACTCTCTTTCAAAAGGAATAATTGTGGAGTTACGCTATCAAGGCAATCATACGTTAGATCCATTGATTTCGACCATTTCAAAAAACTATCCTGTGTCGATTGGCATTATTCATGGCAAAATCGAATACATTAAAGAACAAGCGATTGGTATTTTGCTTGTCTATGTCACAGGAACGCCAGGAGCCGTTCAAGAAGCGATTCATTCGATGCAAGAACAAGTTTCCTTATTGCGCGTGGTGAAGGAGGGGTAGAGATGGATTCAACGACAGAAATTTTGCAGCAGTATTTACCGCAAGCTTTGTGGGATACGTTTAAGATGGTGAGTATTTCGACAATCATCGGGGTTGTATTGGGCGGGTTAGTCGGCTTGATTCTTTTTTTAGCCAACAATGCCTTGTTTCATAAGCATGAGTGGTTGCATAAAGTTGTCGGCTTTTTGGTCAACGCTTTGCGGTCATTGCCATTTTTGATTTTATTGGTGACCTTGTTGCCTTTGTTGGCGTTGCTTTTGGGGGATCCCTATACACCAATGGGCGGAGCGGTTGCGCTGTCGATTGCGGCGATTCCTTTTTTTGCTAGGGTGGCAGAGAGCTCCTTTGCAGAAATCGACCATGGTGTCTTAGAAGCGAGTGTGGCACAAGGTGCGTCTACTTGGTTGATTATTACCAATGTCATCATCCCAGAAAGTTTGCCATCTTTGGTACGCGGCATTGTCTTGACGATTGTTAGTTTACTTGGGTATTCGGCGATGGTCGGTACGATTGGTGCAGGTGGGATTGGTGATTTGGCTATCCAATATGGTTACAATCGATACGAGACGATGGTCTTAGTTGTGGTTATTATTATTTTAGTGATTATTGTTCAGATTATTCAATGGTTGGGCGATTGGATTGCTCGCTATTTTACCAAATAAGGAGATAGATTCGGTATGAATGATACACATACTGTGCCAGAAAAATATATTACGCATCGTGTGACTGGTGAAAAAGGAAGAGCGGCAAAGATTGCCTTCCCTGAGACGGAAGCAGCGATTGCTGACTATTTAAAGCAAGCAGCTGCTCAAAAACAATCCGTCATTACAGTCGGTGCTTCTACTGGGTTGACGGGTGCGACCTTCCCGCAGACAGGTGAATGGTTGTTGTCACTTGAACACTATCGCAACATCTTGGCATTAGATGAAGAGACGCTGACGCTACATGTCCAGTCGGGTGTGACCTTGGCCGAGATTCAAGACTATCTTGAGCCAACGCCTTATTTTTATGCGCCCGACCCTGGATCCAAGCAAGCCACAATTGGTGGGACAGCAGCGACTAATGCTGGCGGGATGCGTGCCGTGAAGTATGGTGTCACGCGTGAGAATATTCGGAGCATGGTGGTTTTTCTTGCAGATGGCAGCAAGCTAGCAGTCGGCAGTCTAAACAACAAAGATAGTTCTGGTTATGACTTGAAGGATTTATTTATTGGCTCGGAAGGTACACTAGGAGTCATTACTGAATTAGGACTAAAATTGCGACCAAAACCAGCAGCCAAGGTGAGTGTCGTCATTGGCTTTGAACAGTTGGATGATTTGGCACCAGTTGTTTATCAAATTCTAGGTTCTTCATTGCAGCCAGCAGCATTGGAGTTTTTTGATCGAGAGGCCATTCGATATGCGGAACGATTTCTAGCCGAAGACTTTCTTGAAATTGAGGGCGAGTGTTTCTTATTGTTGACACTTGATGGCTCAGATGAAGAAAGTGTCGCGCAACAATTGACGCAACTAAGTGATGCGAGTGCGAAAATGAAGAAGCAATCGTTTCAACCATTAAGAGAAGAGCAAGCACAGCGCATCTGGCGTTTGCGTGGTGCAATCGGTGCCGGTATCGAGCATGTGACTCAGCAAGAGCCATTGGATGTGGTCGTGCCGATTAATCAAATTACTGCTACAATTAAACGTCTAAGAGTTGTATGCCTGCAATCCAATTTACGGGCAGTCTTCTTTGGTCATGCAGGCGATGGCAACATTCACATTTGTTTGTTAAGAGAAGGCTTACCCCAAGAAGAATGGGAAGAGCGTTTGGCGGTGGTTTTACACCAAATTTATCAAGAAGTGGCCAAGCGAGGAGGGCTTCCTTCTGCTGAGCACGGGATTGGTTTATTGAAAAAGCCGTACTTTAAAGAGGCAATCGACCCTGTTAAATTACAAGTCATGCGCCAACTTAAGCAAGCGTTGGATCCACAAAATCGCCTAAATCCAGGTAAAATATTTGATATCACGGATAAATAAGATAGAAGAGGCTGAGAAAGAAGTCTTCAGCTTAAAAAGACCAGACCATTTGGAAGTTATTTTTTCAACTTTCGGATGGTCTTTTTATGGTTTATTTAAGAAAAAAAGCTTTTAATTCACCTATAAGTGATTGTCTGGTATCCTTTCAAAAATGAAGGGAGCGACGATGATGGATTGTTGCGAATGGGCACAAGGGTCAGAACAACTAAGGGCCTATCATGATGAAGAATGGGGAAGACCGGTACACGAAGATCAAAAATTATTTGAGGCCTTATCACTTGAAATTTTTCAAGCTGGCTTGAGCTGGGCCATCGTACTTAAAAAAAGAGCGGCCTTAACGACGAGTTTCTTTGACTGGCAGATTGAAAAAGTTGCTATGATGCAACCGGCAGATATACAGAAAATGATGCACGATCCAGCGGTGATTCGCTATCGTAAAAAAATAGAAGCCATCCGTCATAATGCTCGATTGGTATTAGCCATTCAAGCTAGTTACGGTTCGTTTGATCAGTATATTTGGTCATTTGTAAAGCAAACACCAATCATCCATGATATTGAGGATGCACGAGCGATTCCAGCTGAGACGGAGCTGTCAAACGTGATTAGCCAAGAGTTAAAAGCAAAGGGATTTCAATTTGTTGGTGCCAAAACAGTTTATGCTTTCATGCAAGCTGTCGGGTTAGTAGATGACCATGAGAATCTCTGTAAAATGAAACGGCTAGAATAGCCATGGAAGTGAGGGATACGAATGAATAAGATAGGAGAAGTTTTGCTGGGGTCGATTTTTACAACTAGTGATACACAGCACTGGCTGATTCCTGTCTTACTAGTGTTAGCAATGATTAGTTGGTTTTTATGGAAGCAGTCAAAGAAGCGTTTGCGACATATCTTTTTCCTAGGATTGCTTCTTAGCTTGATCGGTGTGGCAGTCAAGAGCACGACGGTGGTTTCTTCGACACTGTCTGATTTATTTACGAACAATGAAACGACAACAACTAGTGGATCAGCAGCAGAAAAAAAAAAGCAGCCAAAAAAGCTGCTCTTAAGAAACAATTACTAGCAGCATGGCAGTCTGTGGGCCAAGAGTATACGAGTCAATATTCAATTGCCATCTTAAATGCTGATGGACAAGAGGTTTCTTATACGACGACTGACAGTACCTTTTCTACGGCAAGTATTGTTAAAGTCAGTATTGCAGCGCAACTCTTACATAATAATGGCACTACGCAAACAACGCTATCGACGACACAAGCTAATTTGCTGACGGCTATGATTGAAAATAGTGACAACGATGCAGCCACATCGTTATTAACCAATGATTTGGGCGGCTATAGTAGTCTATCGTCAACGTATCAAGCATTAGATATGAATGACACAACGGCCAATGCAGATGCCTGGGGCTACACACAGACCACAGCCGAAGATCAAATTAAGCTTCTGTCGACAATTTTTGGGACAGCGGACTACTTAACGACGAATAGCCAAGACTATTTGCAGTCATTAATGAATACTATCTCGGCAGATCAAGCTTGGGGTATTAGTCAAGGAGCGACCAATTATTATTTGAAGAATGGTTGGTTACAAGATGAGGACGGCTGGATGGTTAATAGTATCGGGAAGGTCGAATTAGGCGATGACGAGTCGTATTTGATTGCTATCTTGACGAAAGAAAATACAACGTTTGAAGAGGGGCAAACCTTGATTGAAGCTCTGACAGAGCAGACAAACAGTGTGCTTTCCTCATCAGATAAGTAAAAAAACCAGAACGTCCAAAAGTTGTATCTCAAACTTTTGGACGTTCTGGTTTTTTTAAATGAATAATAAGTTCTCTTCTTCTAAATCCAATGACCAAGTATGCGTGTCAAAATGATAGCATAATCTACCAATAGTCATGTCGCTTGCAATGGTGGGCGAGGCTGCAAGCTCTTCTTCAGCAATGAAAAGGGGGATGCACAATACTTTCGAATCTTGTGTGAGCTGATGAAAACAAAAAATCATCCCCTCTTTCATCGGCTCTCTTAAATTCTTTAATAAATCAACAGGCAAATTATCCAGAGTTGTCGCGCGCTTAAAGAATGAACGCTTCTCATTCATGCGCGCGATGGCTAACTGCTTGATGCGACCGGCTAAAATATGATAAAACTCATCCAAATAACGGTAATACACCCGAGCGACGTCGTGTGGCAAATCGAAGTAAACAAAATTATTTTGCAATTTATAGAAAAAAGGTGAGTGGAGGTGATTGCGCATGTGGCCAAAATAAAGCAGCTCCGAAATTTCAAGAGGAGACAGCTCTTTTAGCATGGATACGTCAGTGAAATCAATCCATTTATTTTCCTCATTCATGCGCCCTTTGGTAACCAATCGCGCGTAACGATCGACCGCACCGGCACCGCGAATAATCTTCAGGCCAGTATGTGTCTCATAATCGCCGTATTCCGTTGCAGGATTAAGCAGTAATAAGTTCTTTGGGGGGTGGACGACACCTAAGTGGAAATCTTTTGCATTGATGCCACGTGTAACCACGACGTTACTGGTTGTATCAATGTGAACATATACTGTTTGATCCATTCCTCTTCCCCTTTCATTGCGTACTATCCTTAGTTTATTTTACAACAAAATCCTCAGTTTGTTCGTTAAAATTAGGTTACAACAGTTCACTTGTTTCAGCAATCTTTGTAATCTTACTTTTTTGTCATAAGCATGGTATCATGAACAAGAGGTGACTGATTATGAAACTGGGGCGCATCAAAAATTGGCTGGTGAATCTAGCATTGCTTTTGTTACTGCTCATCGGTTTAGCATTAGTATTTAATAATCAAATTCGCTCGTTTTTTATGGCGCAACGTACTGCTCAGTATGAGTTGACTAACGTTTCCCAAGCGACCATTGAAAAGAACGAAAAAAAAGAGGCTTCCTTTGATTTTGATGCGGTCCAACCCATCAGCACGCAAGCGGTCTTAGAGGCACAGCTATCGAATAAAGCCTTGCCCGTCATTGGAGGCGTGGCGATTCCGAGTGTCTCGATTGATTTACCAATTTTTAAAGGTGTCTCCAATGAAGCGCTTCTCTATGGAGCGGGCACGTTTAGTCCGTCACAGCAAATGGGTGAGGGGAATTATGCGTTGGCTAGTCATCGGACGGATCGCCAAGACTTATTATTCACCTCATTGGATCAAGTAGAGACAGGTGCAGTCGTTTACTTAACGGATTTGAAAACAATCTATACCTATCGAGTCTATCGAAAGGATCGGATTCAACCAACACAAGTCGAAGTCCTTGATGACGTTCCGAATAAAAAGATCCTCACATTGATTACTTGTGGAGAGTTGACGGGTGAGACGCGCATTGTCGTCCAAGGTGAATTAGAAGCAACGACTGCGATCGCTGACGCAACGAAAGACATGTTAGCTGCTTTTGAAATGGCGCAAAAAACGTATTAATCAAATGAGTGGGAGTGAGCAAAATGGCAGATGAATTTCGTTATGAAATTGTAGAAGAAATCGGCGTGGTGTCAACCAACGCAAAAGGATGGCAAAAGGAATTGAATTTGGTCAGTTGGAATGGTCGGCCGCCGAAGTTTGATTTACGTGATTGGGCCCCGAACCATGAAAAGATGGGCAAAGGCATCACACTAGCCAATGAAGAATTAGCAGAACTGAAAAAAATACTCACAACTATGTAATGAGGGTGAATCATGAAAAGTATGACCGGATTTGGCAAAGCACAAGTACAGACGGGCCAAGTGCAGATTGATATTGAAATAAAGACAGTCAATCAACGTTTTTTAGATACGCAATTTCGCATGCCACGAGTACTGAATGAATCAGAGCATTTGCTAAGAAAAGTACTGACTACCTACCTGACAAGAGGGCGTGTGGAAGTCTTTGTGACGCTCACTGATCTTGTGCCAAGAGCCAAAGAAGTGCGGATAGACTGGGATACAATTACAGCAATTGTCAATGAAGTAGAAGCTGAGAGTCAAATACGTTTTGGCGTAGTGCTTGCCAAAGAGCCATTAATCCAATCACTTTTGGTGCAGGAGCAATTTTTTACGTTGCAAGAGCAAGCATTGTCTGGTTTTGTGCCCGATGTGTTAGCGACTTTTGAGCAGGCTTTACAAGCAGTCGTAGCTAGTCGCTTGCAAGAAGGACAACTATTAAAGAATGTTTTATCAGAACAACAGGTTGCACTGAATGCGACATTAGCCGAGTTAAAAGGGTTTTATCAGACGTATGAGCAAGAGTATCAAGAGCGCTTGACGAAAAAAATCAGCGACTATCTGAATGAAGTCGATGAAGCACGCTTACTGACAGAAATTGCCGTATTGATTGAGCGTGGGGACATTCATGAAGAATTGGACCGGCTTACGGTGCATCTTGTGAAGCTAGAGCAATTACTAGAGAAGACCGAGCCGGTGGGACGTGAACTAGACTTTTTGATTCAAGAAATGAACCGAGAAGTCAATACCATTGGCTCAAAATCGACAGCGATGGTGATTAAAAATGCTGTCGTCCAATTAAAAACCATTATTGAAAAGATGCGCGAGCAAGTCCAAAATGTCGAATAAGGCGTGGCTGAACCAACGCAGGAATAAAGAAAAAATTGTTCTTTTTAATGCTATTTTCAAGATAAACTTGAAACTTTCACAAAAAAAGTGCACAATAGACGTTAAGTAGATTTTTTTATTGAGAGGGCGTCGTTATGACTGAACGAGGGTTATTAATTGTTTTGTCTGGACCATCAGGAGTTGGCAAAGGTACAGTAAGAAAGGCCATCTTTGATAGCGAGGACAATGATTTTCAATATTCGATTTCGATGACAACGCGTAAGATGCGGGATGGCGAAACGGAAGGTGTCGATTATTATTTCCGCTCACGAGAAGAGTTTGAGGAATTGATTGCCACAGGTGAGATGCTAGAGTATGCAGAGTATGTCGGTAATTATTACGGTACTCCTTTGTCTTATGTACAAAAGACGCTAGATGAAGGCAAGGACGTCTTTTTAGAGATTGAAGTCCAAGGTGCAAAGCAAGTAAAAGAAAAAGTGCCAGATGGTGTCTTTATCTTTTTAACACCCCCAGACTTGAGCGAGTTACGCTCACGGATTGTTGGACGTGGAACAGATGCGATGGAAGTCATTGATGAGCGCATGCGTGTGGCACGAGAAGAGATTGAAATGATGGCGTTGTATGATTATGCGGTTGTAAATGATGAAGTCCCTAAAGCTGTGAAGCGTGTGAAAGAAATCATCGCCACAGAGCATTTTCGGGTCAATCGAGTCATTGGTAAATATAGAAAAATGTTAGAGGAGTTGTAAGAGTATGATGTTAAAACCTTCCATTGATTCACTGTTAAATCAAGTGAACTCAAAGTATTCATTAGTTATCTTAGCGAGCAAGCGCGCGCATGAATTAGATGCTGGCGCCCAAGCGACCTTAGAAAAATTTGATTCTGTAAAAAGTGTCGGGCAAGCACTAGAAGAGATTGATGCAGAGACAGTTGTCGTTGATCCTCATCCAGAAGTTAAACGAGCACGCTTGAAATTAGAAGCTGAAGAACAAAAAGCCAAAAAAGAGCTAGAGCAAAAAGACTTAGAAAAGCGCATCAAACAAGAACAAAAACTATAACAGGTGGGGGCAGAGTGAGCAATCATACTCTGTCCATTCTTTTTTTGTCGCATCGTGTCCTTGGGTTGTGTTACAGACAAACTGAGTATTTTCTAGTAAAATAAAGCTGCGAGTAAGCAAGGAGGGATAAGGAAATGAATATTGCGCAAGTCATTGTCGATGTACCAACAATGCAAACCGATCAGCCATTTTCTTATTTGATTCCAGAAGAAATGCTTACGGTGATTGAGCCAGGCATGCGGGTCGAAGTACCGTTTGGCAATGGCAATCGACATATCCAAGGCTTTGTGGTCGAGCTCACTCAGCTACAAGAGTCAGAACATGAATTAAAAGAACTCATCCGACCCCTTGACGTCACACCAGTCTTGAACCAAGAATTATTGGCGCTAGCTGATTATATGAAAGAAGAGACATTTTCATTTAAAATTACTTGTCTACAGACCATGTTACCGAGTGTGCTAAAGGCTAAATACGACAAGCAAATCCAAGTGCTTGTGCCTAGTGCATTGCCAAAAGAGTGGCAAGAGTTCTTTGCGCAAGGAGTGGTGCCGTATGAAGAAGCCATCCAACAAATGGGCATCGCGGCCATCCAAAAATTACGACAAGCCGGCATACTTGATATCCAGTATTTGGTTAAAAAACAAAACCGCGTACAAGCCATAAAGATGGTGTATTCGACCGTTACGGCAGAGAATTACCAACAATTTGTCCAGTCTATTCGTAAAGGTGCCACCCGCAAAGTGCAGCTACTGGAGCGCTTGACGCAAGTGCCTAAGCGTAAGTTGCAAGAGTATCTAGATGAAGGAATCTCTCGTGCTGTGATCAATCAGGCAGCCAAAGAGGGGTGGTTACGAATAGAGGAAGAAGAGCGCTACCGTGATCCTTATGCCAATCGTTCATTTGCGCCCTCTTCCCCTTTACAATTAAATGCTGAGCAAGAAGCTGCGCTCAAAGCGTGCGAGCAAGCGGAAGGTCAGAGTCAAACGTTTTTACTTGAAGGCATTACAGGCAGTGGGAAAACAGAAGTGTATTTGCAAGCAATCGCCAGTGTCTTAAAAAAAGGCAAAACGGCGATGATGCTCGTACCCGAAATTGCCTTGACACCTCAAATGGTCGAGCGCTTCAAAGGTCGCTTTGGCGAAGCTGTTGCAGTCTTACATAGCGGTCTCTCGCAAGGAGAAAAGTATGACGAGTGGCGCAAAATCGAACGCAAAGAAGCCCAAGTCGTCGTCGGTGCTAGATCGGCGGTGTTTGCGCCATTAGAAGATATCGGCTTGATTGTCGTCGATGAAGAGCATGAGTCTAGCTACAAGCAAGAAGAAACACCGCGCTACCATGCACGAGATTTGGCTCTTTGGCGCAGCAAGTACCATCACTGTCCAGTCATCTTAGGAAGTGCTACGCCGTCTTTAGAGTCACGGGCCCGTGCACAAAAAGATGTCTATCACTTTTTACAATTAAGTCAACGAGGCAATCCCAACGCGCTCCTACCAAGTGTCGCCATCATAGATATGAAACAAGAAATCATACGCAAAGATACGAGCACTTTCTCACGCGTCTTACAAGAAAAGATTCACGATCGTCTCGAGAAAGAAGAACAAGTCGTCTTGATGCTAAATCGCAGAGGGTATTCATCGTTTGTCATGTGTCGTGATTGTGGCTTTGTCCTACCTTGTCCAAACTGTGACATCTCGTTAACTTTGCATATGGATACCAAAACAATGCGTTGCCATTACTGTGGGCATGAAGAGCGCATCCCGCATCAATGCCCTAGCTGTGGCAGTGACAAGATACGCTACTACGGGACCGGTACACAAAAAGTACAAGAAGAGCTACTCCAATTATTCCCTGAGGCCTCTGTTTTAAGAATGGATGTCGATACGACGCGGAAAAAAGGCGCGCACGAGCGAATTTTACGAGCGTTTTCGGAAAAGAAAGCTTCGATTTTATTAGGTACGCAAATGATTGCCAAAGGATTGGACTTTCCAGATATTACGCTAGTCGGCGTATTAAATGCCGATACATCGTTGAATTTACCTGATTTTCGTGCAAGTGAGCGGACGTTTCAGCTATTGACCCAGGTCAGTGGTCGTGCGGGAAGAGCGCAAAAGCCAGGAGAAGTAATTATCCAGACGTTTAACCCTGAGCATCACGCGATTGTCTTATCGCAGCAGCAAAATTATGAAGCATTTTATCAAAAAGAGATGCATCTTCGTCATCAGAGTGACTATCCGCCGTATTATTTTACAGTCAAGATTGTCGCCAGTCATGAACAAGAAGAACCAGCAGCACGCAAGATGTACCAGGTCTTTCGAGAAGTCGAGCAGGTGCTTAGTCCACAAGCCAAAATTCTCGGCCCTACACCACATGCGATTATGCGCATCAAAAACCGCTACTACTATCAAATTATCATCAAATACAAACGAGAGCCTCAGCTGGCTAGCTATCTGAAAGAATTATTGGAACGTAGCCAAGTCGACCAAAGAAATGGATTGTTTCTTTCGATTGATAAAGAACCACTTTCGTTTATTTAAAAAAGGAGCGCACCATGCGATACCCAATTATTATTCAACCAGATGAACAACTGAGAAAGCCAAACCAAGAAATTCAAGAGCTGACCGATGAGTTAGTTGACTTATTAGATGATATGTATGAGACGATGCTGGCCCATGATGGTGTGGGAATAGCAGCACCGCAGATTGGCAAAAATTTGCAGATGGCGGTGGTTGAGGTCGATGAAAATGATCGGTTTGACTTAATTAATCCTCAAATTATCGATCGCAAAGGCAAGAGTGTCTTTGTAGAAGGCTGCTTAAGTATTCCGCACGTCTTTGGTACAGTAGAACGAGCAGAAGAAGTTACGGTGCGTTATTATGACCGTGAAGGCGATGAGATGGAAGTGACGGCTTATGGGTATTTAGCCCGTGCCATCCAACATGAAATTGATCATTTGAATGGGGTATTATTTACAGATAAAGTACTAGAAGCCATTCCAGAAGAAGAACTTGAAAACTATTATGAGGAGCATGAACATGACTAAACTAATCTTTATGGGCACACCGGCGTTTTCAGTCCCTATTTTAGAAGGATTAAGTGAACAAGGTTACGAAATAGTAGCAGTAGTGACCCAACCTGACCGACCAGTTGGCCGCAAGAAAATCGTGCAACCGACACCAGTCAAGGAAGCCGCACTTAAGCTAGGTATTCCGGTCTTGCAACCAGAAAAACTCTCCGGCTCACAAGAACTCGAGCAGCTGATTGCGCTGGCGCCTGATTTGTTGGTGACGGCCGCTTATGGGCAATTTTTACCAGAGCGCTTGCTACAAGCTCCTACCCACGGCGCCATCAACGTCCATGCGTCATTGCTACCCAAATATCGCGGTGGTGCACCGGTTCATTATGCCATTATTGAAGGTGAACAAGAAACGGGTGTCACCATCATGGAAATGATCAAAAAGATGGATGCTGGTGGAATCTACGCACAAGAAAGCTTACCAATTACCGCAACCGATGATGTCGGCACGATGTTTGATAAATTAAGTTTATTGGGCAAAGAGTTGTTGTTACGCACCTTGCCAACATTATTATCTGGTGCATTGCAACCAATCCCTCAAAATGAGGAAGAAGTGACTTTTTCACCAAATATTACTCGCGAACAAGAGGCGATTGATTGGCAAAAAACAGCCCATCAAATTGACTGCCAAGTGCGGGGCATGCGTCCATGGCCAGTCGCCTTTACGACGTACGAAGGAGCGCGCTGGAAAATTGTAGACGTGCAACCACAAGTGACAAAAACAACGGCAACGCCGGGAACAATTATCGAAAAAACCAAAACCATTTTGGCGATTGCTTGTGGCGAGGGCACGGTGCTTCATCTATTACGTTTAAAACCAGCAGGAAAAGGCGAGCAAACCATTGCTAGCTTCTTGAATGGCAGTGGCCAAAGTGTACAGGTAGGTGAACGATTAGGTGAGTAAAACAGTCACTAAGACCGTACGTTATATCGCTTTCACCCTATTGGAACGAGTCGATAAAGGTGGAGCGTATTCCAATCTAGCCATTAAAGAGGCGATTGCCACGACACAATTAAATGAAAAAGACGCACGCTTATTGACAGAGCTCGTCTATGGGACAATCGGTAACCAGTTGCGCTTGGATTATTACTTAGCACCGTTTTTAAAAAAGGCGAAGAAAGTCGACAGATGGGTCAAGGTCTTATTGCGTATATCGGTCTATCAGCTGCATTTTCTGGATAAAGTCCCTAGTCATGCGATTTTTAATGAAGCAGTAGAAATTGCCAAATACCGCGGCAATGTAGGTGTCGGTCAATTTGTAAATGGTGTCTTACGTCAATTGCAACGAGTCGGCGTGCGAGATGTGGAGCAAATTGCTGAGCCAATGGAACGTGTATCCATCACGTATAGTTTGCCGATGTGGCTTGTACAAGCGTTGGTCAAACAAATTGGCCTAGAAGCGACAGCAGAGCTAGGCGCGTCCTTGATGAAGCCAAGCCATGTCAGTGCGCGTGTCGATACGCGTGTTTGCACCATGCAAGAAGCGCTCGACTCATTAGCTGCAGAAGGCATTACGGCGCAGCCAAGTGCGATTTCACCAGTTGGTCTAGTTGGAGAAAAAGGCTTTTTAGCCGGTAGCGAATTATTTACACGCGGCCAGCTAACAATCCAAGATGAAAGCTCTATGCTAGTGGCTCCCATGCTAGCGATCGAACCAGGAGATAAAGTCTTAGATGCCTGTGCTGCTCCGGGAGGCAAGACGACCCATATAGCGACTTACTTAGATGCTGAAAAGGGCGGCGAAGTACGTGCCTTAGATATTCATCCACATAAAGTAGCCTTGATTGAAGAAAATGCTATGCGCTTGCATGTCGAAACGGTCGTTCATGCGCAGCAATTAGATGCTCGCAAGGTGTCTGAAGTATTTGCCCCGGAGACATTCGACCGTATTTTAGTCGATGCCCCTTGCTCGGGTATTGGCTTAATTCGACGCAAACCAGATATCAAATACCAGAAAACACCACAAGATTTTACCAATTTACCTAAGATTCAATTAAGTATCCTTGAAAGTGTTGCGCCCACTTTGAAATCAGGTGGACGAATGGTCTATAGTACGTGTACAATCATGGAAGAAGAGAATGAGCAAGTAGTGGCTGCTTTCTTAGCGAAGCATCCAGAGTTTGAATTGGTCGAACCCGTCGTATTAGAGAGTGTGCGTGGAGCAATCAAAGATCATATGTTAACGATTTATCCGCAAACATTCCATACGGATGGATTCTTTATTAGTTGTTTACAAAAGAAGTAACGAGGTGACAAGAATGGAAGTCTGTTTTTTAAGTGATGTTGGCCAAAAGCGGCATACGAACCAAGATTACGCTCAAGTCTATTACAATCGTCAAGGCTATCTTTTAGCATTATTGGCAGATGGGATGGGTGGACACCAAGCCGGAGATGTCGCAAGTATGCAAACAGTCGAAGACATTGGCAAAAAATGGCAAGAAGCAGAAGTAGATACCGGTGAAGAAGTTGCAAAATGGTTAATTCAGACCATCCAAGATGAGAATCAAGTCATCAAAGAATTGGGTGAGTCACGGGCCGAATTAAATGGCATGGGAACAACGATTGTAGCTGTCGTAAGTATTGCTGATCAATTTATCATTGCCTATGTAGGTGATAGTCGTATTTATTTGTTGCGCGAAGGACAATTGATTCAGTTGACAGAAGATCACTCTTTAGTGAATGAGCTAGTCAAATCAGGAGAAATCTCACCTGAGATGGCCGTAAACCACCCACGTAAAAATGTTCTGACACGCTCGATTGGCATGCCCAATACCTTAGAGGTTGATGTGGCCAACCATTTTTATCAAGAAGATGATTATTTATTGTTGTGTTCAGATGGGTTAACAAACATGGTGACAGAAGGTGAAATGGCGCAGATTATTGAAGAAAGCCCCTCAATGCCCGCGGCGTTGCAAGCCTTAATTGACCGTGCCAATGAATACGGTGGCCTAGACAATATCACGGCACTCTTGTTGCATTATGGAGGTGAAGTCATTGCTTGATATCGGTAAAAAAATTAATGACCGCTACTTAATTATTGGCAATATCGGTAGTGGTGGGATGGCAAATGTCTTTTTAGCCCGCGACTTGATTTTGGATCGCGAAGTAGCGGTCAAAGTCTTACGCTATGACTTCCAAAATGATCAAGCAGCCATTCGCCGCTTTCAGCGTGAAGCGCTGGCTGCTACTGAGCTCGTCCATCCGAATATCGTCTCTGTGTATGATGTCGGAGAAGAAGACGGCCAACAATATTTGGTGATGGAATACGTCAAAGGAATGGATCTAAAACGGTATATCCAAACACAGTATCCGATTGCCTATGACAAAGTCGTCGATATTATGGATCAGATTTTATCAGCGATGTCCTTAGCCCATCATCATCGCATTATCCATCGTGATTTAAAGCCACAAAATATTTTGATTAACGAAGAAGGCGTCGTTAAAATCACTGATTTTGGGATTGCCATTGCGCTCTCTGAGACGTCGATTACCCAGACGAACTCGATGCTAGGCTCGGTGCATTATCTTTCACCTGAACAAGCACGTGGAAGCATGGCGACCAATCAATCAGATATTTATGCGATGGGAATCATTCTTTATGAGATGATTACCGGACGGGTACCATTTGATGGTGAATCAGCAGTTACGATTGCGCTGAAGCATTTCCAGGATGAATTGCCAGATATTCATATCTATAGTCAACAAGTCCCTCAAGCATTAGAGAATGTTGTGTTAAAGGCGACAGCGAAAGATCCAATCAATCGCTACAAGACGACAGAAGAGATGCAAGCAGATTTGTATACGTCACTAGATGCCAATCGGGCCCAAGAAGCAAAATGGTCACCAGTCCCAATCTTGGATGAAACTCGCGCCATCGAACCAGTCGAAGAAGTCGTACCAGAAGCACCTAGTGTTCCTGAAGATGTCGTAGAGGAGCAGCCGACCAAAAAGAAACCCAAGCGTCGTTGGTGGATTCTTCCTTTGATTGTCTTATTGATTGTGCTAACAGCTGGTGGGTATTGGGTCTATGCAAGTGGTCGCCAAGAAGTGACCATACCTGATGTGAGTAATCTTAGCCAAACAGCTGCTGTCGAAAAGCTGACCAATGCAGGCTTAAATGTTCGGAATACAACCAAAGAAGTTTCTAGCGATGAAGTAGAAAAAGGAAACGTTGTAAGGACTGACCCGCAAATAGGTACAGAAGTGAAAAAAAATAGCCGGGTAACTTTATACATATCCACTGGGAAAGATACCGTAGACATGCAAGATTATACGGATCAGACCGTTGCAGATGCGAAAAAAGCACTCATTGCCCTTGGGTTTGTCGAAGCGAATATTACATCTACGGAAGAATATAGCGATGAGGTAGACAGTGGCAAAATCATCTCGCAAACACCTGCAACAGATGACAAAGTCGTACCAAGTGAAGCGAAGATCGCCTTTGTGGTAAGTAAAGGAAAAGAGCCGGTGACGGTTCCTAACCTTGTCGGTATGACGAGTAGTCTAGCTGTTCAATCACTAGCGGATATCGGCATTACCAGTCCAGATATCACCTACCAATACAGTGATCAAGATAAAGGGGATGTCATTGCTCAAAGTCCAAATAGTGGACAACAAGCCATCCCAGGAGAAACAACTGTGACACTTGTTGTTAGTAGTGGCGTAGAAAAAGTGACAGTTCCTGACCTAACTGGTAAAACGAAAGCCGAAGCAACCAAAGCTTTAAGTGATCTTGGCTTGACCATGACGACGACAGAAGAATACAGCGATACTGTCAAAGAAGGATCTGTCATAAGTAATGATCAGACGAATCAAGAAGTCAAAAGAGGAACAGCAATCGCCGTTGTCTTATCTAAAGGCAAAGAGCCTGAGAAAAAGACATTCACTGTTAATTTAACTGCGGCTTTTGATAAAGATGGCGCGGACACGCAAGTAATCAAAGTCTCTATCAGTGGGGCAGACGATCCGACTGGTCAAGTCAATGAAGTGACATTGACCAAAGACTCTGATGACTATACTCAAGCGATTGCGATTACCGTTAGTGGTGATAACAAAGCAACAATCACGATTACGAGAAATAATACGCAAGTTGTCAGCCAGCAAGTCGATCAAGCAAAACAAATTACCATTCCATAAAAAGCTGAAATAACTTGTTCAGCTACAAGTATAAGACCAGAAAATCTAGAAGTTGTTTCTCAAACTTCTGGATCTTCTGGTCTTTTTCTACAACAACAGGCAAAGCAGAGAGTTGTTTCTTTTTACAAATCGATGTATAGTGAACAAACAACAAATTCTCACAGGCGATAAGCCTTCTTCTTTCCAATGAGAAAAAAATTGGGTATAATTAAGGTCAGTATTAGTCAAGGGAGGAACGAATTCATGGCGCAACAAAATACCTCTGATTTAATCGAAGCCTATATTAAGCAGATTTTAGAAGAGAGTGAAATCATTGAAATCCGACGGGCCGAGATGGCTAGTTTGTTTCATTGCGTTCCCTCACAAATTAACTATGTCATTAATACTCGCTTTACCATCACCCGCGGCTATAGTGTCGAAAGTAAGCGAGGTGGCGGTGGCTACATTCGCATTGAGAAGGTTCGCATGAGCAGTTGTCATCAGTTTTTGGAGCATGTCAAGCGATTGTTTGGCGATGAGTTGACCGAAAAGGATGCCATTGCGATTATTCAAAAGTTGTATGAAGAAGGAATTATAACAGAACGAGAAGGGCATTTGTTGTTAACGACAATTGCCAAAAGTGTGTTAACTATTGCTGAAGAAGATCAAATTCGTGCGTCTCTAATGCGTGCTATATTGGAACGTTTGAGTTATGAAGATAGGAAGTGACTAGTATGGATGAATTATTCACACCAAGAGCAAAAGCCGTATTAGCAATTGCTCAAGAAGAAGCAAAATATTTCAAGCATCAATCGGTCGGTTCTGAGCACCTCTTATTGGCACTCATCATCGAACAAGAAGGAATTGCAGGTAAGGTCTTACGCGAAATGAATGTCCAAGAAAATGACGTTCGCGAAGAAATTGAGCATTTGACTGGTTATGGCATGGTAAAAGTATATCCAGAAGGTAGTTTTTTACCATACTCACCACGAGCAAGACAAATCTTTGCTTATGCTGGTGATGAGGCCAAACGCTTTGGCTCTCAACAAATCGGCACGGAGCATTTATTATTGGGATTGATGCGTGATGAAGAGATTTTAGCCTCTCGCATCGTCTTGAACTTAGGCTTTAGCCTAGCCAAAGTCCGTCAATTACTAAAAAAAACAATGGGCGTCTCTGAGAATAAAGCTGCTGGCAATCGCCGGCGCCAAACACGTGCGAACAATCAAGCAGACGGGACCCCAACATTGGATGCCTTGGCGCGTGATTTAACCAAATTGGCGCGCGAAAACCGCTTGGATCCAGTCGTTGGTCGGACCAAAGAAGTCAAGCGCTTGATTCAAATTTTAAGTCGTCGTACGAAAAATAACCCGGTCCTAGTCGGCGAACCAGGTGTCGGTAAGACAGCTATTGCAGAAGGCTTGGCCCAAAAAATCGTCAACGGTGAAGTCCCAGACGATATGCAACAAAAGCGCCTAATGATGCTAGATATGGGTGCTTTAGTAGCCGGGACAAAATACCGCGGGGAATTTGAAGACCGCATGAAAAAAATTATTGATGAGATTTACCAAGATGGTCAAATCATTTTGTTCATCGATGAATTGCATACCTTAATTGGAGCAGGAGGCGCAGAAGGGGCAATCGATGCCTCGAATATTCTGAAACCAGCCTTAGCGCGTGGGGAATTGCAGACGATTGGTGCGACTACTTTAGACGAATACCAAAAATATATCGAAAAAGATTCTGCCTTAGAGCGACGTTTTGCGCGTGTGCAAGTCGATGAACCGACAGCAGAAGAAGCAGAAGAAATCTTAAAAGGGCTCCGTCCACGCTACGAAGAACACCATGGCGTAGAAATTACTGACGATGCATTGCATGCGGCCGTCCAACTATCCATTCGTTACATTAACTCGCGCCAATTGCCAGATAAAGCGATTGACTTGATGGATGAAAGTGCTGCGAAAGTTCGGTTGGATAAAGCGGATGAAGCGACTCGCTCGACCGTTTTACAAAATCAATTGGTTCATTTGATGGAGCAAAAAGAAATGGCCATTCGTGACCAAGCATTTGATGAAGCAGCCGCGATTCGCCAAAAAGAAAAAGTCGTGAGCCAAGAATTAGCAGCGTTGACATTAAAAGAAGCAAATGAAGTGGCTAATTATCAAGATGAAGTCTCTGCAGAAGATGTCGCAGGCGTCGTGTCACAATGGACAGGCATTCCTTTGAATCAGTTAGAGAAAAAAGAAAGTGAACGCTTGTTGCAACTAGAAAGTATTTTACATCAACGCGTAGTCGGCCAAGATGACGCAGTCAAAGCAGTGGCCCGTGCCATTCGCCGTGCGCGCAGTGGCTTAAAAGATCCGAATCGTCCGATTGGCTCATTTATGTTCTTAGGACCAACTGGTGTCGGCAAGACGGAATTAGCAAAAGCATTAGCTGAAGCGATGTTTGGTAGTGAAGATGCCTTGATTCGTGTCGATATGTCTGAGTACATGGAAAAATATAGCACCTCACGCTTGATAGGGTCTCCTCCAGGCTATGTGGGCTATGATGAAGGTGGTCAATTAACAGAAAAAGTACGCGCCAAACCATATTCTGTTATCTTGCTTGATGAAGTCGAAAAAGCACATCCAGATGTCTTTAATATTTTGCTACAAGTATTAGACGATGGTCGCTTGACCGATTCAAAAGGGCGTAACGTTGACTTCAAAAATACGATTTTGATTATGACGTCAAATATCGGTGCAACCCAAATTCGGGAAGAAAAAAATGTTGGCTTTAATGTCGTTGATGTCAGCAAAGATTACCAATCAATGCAAAAAAGGATTATGCAAGAGCTGAAAAAAGCGTACCGACCTGAATTTTTAAACCGGATTGATGAAACAGTCGTCTTCCGTGCGTTAAACCAAGAAGAAATTCATGAAATTGTGAAAATCATGAGTCAATCGATTGTTCGACGCTTGCAAGATCAAGAAATTCAACTAAAAATCACACCAGCTGCTTTAGATGTGATTGGCAAAGTTGGTTTTGATCCAGAATACGGAGCGAGACCAATCCGCCGTGCCTTGCAAAAAGAAGTGGAAGATCGCTTGAGTGAAGCGTTACTTGCCGGTCAAGTGCACCTAGGAGATCGAGTAACCATTGGCGCGAAGAAAGGAATCATCACCCTATCTGTGCGTGAGCCAAAAGAAAAGAAAGTCTTACAAGAAGTCTAATAAAAGCTATCTGATCATGAGCGATATGTGCTCGGATTAGGTAGCTTTTTTCTTCGTGAAAAAAAGAAAAGGTTCTTCATTTCACAAATAGTTTGTGATAATATGAATAAGTTGATAGGAGGAGAGAATATGATTGAATTGATTGCAACAGTTGAATCACTTTCACAAGCGGAGGCCTTGCTTTCGTACGTGGATACTCTCTATTTTGGTGAAGAGCAATTTGGTTTGCGCTTGCCGCACTCGTTTTCTAGAGAGCAGCAAGCCGAGTTGGTTGCTTTGGCACATCAAAAAGGGAAAAAAGTGACCGTTGCCGTAAATGGCATCTTGCATCCAGAAAAAATGACAAAAATTCCAGCATATTTAGCTTTTTTACGCGCGATTAAAGTAGATCAGATTGCGATTGGGGATCCAGGAATTATCTATGTGATGAAGCATCAGCCAGAATTGGCGATTCCCTTTATTTATGATGGTGAGACGCTAGTGACGAGCGCTAGACAGATTAACTTTTGGGCGAAAAAAGGGGCAGTCGGCGCCGTACTCGCACGCGAAGTTCCCTTTGAAGAGATGCACTCTCTTGTAGAAAGTGTCACAATTCCGACTGAAGTGTTGGTCTATGGAGCGACCTGTATTCATCAATCCAAGCGACCATTGTTACAAAATTACTATCACTTCACAAAGCAAAAAGAGCAGTCCAGTAAAGAGCGTGGTCTCTTTCTTTCAGAACCGAAAAAACCCGATACGCATTATTCCATTTTTGAAGATAGTCACGGCACACATATCTTTGCCAATAATGACCTATGTCTGACTGACGAGCTAGCTGAGCTAGTGGCTACTGGCTACGGCACGTGGAAGCTAGATGGTCTTTTCACACCGGGGGATAGCTTCGTTGAAGTCACAAGCTTATACCATCAAGCACGCCAAGCCATACTAGCTGGTACGTGGGATGAGCACCAAGGGCAAGCGTTATTTGCCAAGCTGGCGGCAATTCATCCCCAGTCACGCAAACTCGATACAGGATTTTATCATCTCGATCCAACAAAAATAAAATAACTCAAGGAGGGTTTCTTTTACCATGCAAGTAAAAAAACCACTGAAACGTCCAGAGATTTTAGCACCAGCTGGGACCTTGGAAAAATTAAAAACAGCGATTCATTATGGAGCGGATGCTGTATACATTGGCGGCAATGCATATGGATTACGTAGCCGTGCGGGAAATTTTTCTTATGAAGAAATGGCAGAAGGTGTCGCGTACGCCAAAGCGCATCAAGCCAAAGTCTATGTGGCAGCAAATATGGTCACCCATGAAGGCAATCAAGAAGGGGCGGGTGAATTTTTCCGCCAACTACGGGATGTCGGTATTTCAGCAGTTATTGTATCTGATCCAGCGTTAATCGAGATCTGTATTACCGAAGCGCCAGGATTGCCGGTGCACTTATCGACGCAAGCATCGGCCACAAATGTCGAGACATTAGAATTTTGGAAAGAAGAAGGCTTGGAACGCGTCGTATTGGCGCGTGAAGTGTCAATGGAGGAAGTTGCTGCTATTCGTGCCAAGACCGATATTGAGATTGAAGCCTTTATTCACGGTGCGATGTGTATTTCGTATTCTGGCCGCTGCACCTTGTCCAATCACATGTCAATGCGTGATGCCAATCGTGGAGGCTGTTCGCAGTCTTGTCGTTGGAAATACGACTTATACGACATGCCATTTGGCTCTGAGCGCCGGTCATTAACCAATCAAGGAGCGGTGGCAGAAGAGTTTTCGATGAGCGCGGTAGATATGTCTATGATTGAACATATTCCTGATTTGATCGAAAATGGCGTCGATAGTTTTAAAATTGAAGGGCGGATGAAGTCGATTCATTATGTATCGACAGTGGCCAATGTGTACAAGGCAGCCGTCGACAGCTATATGGCTGATCCCGAACACTACGTCTGCAAGCAAGAATGGGTTGATGAGTTGTGGAAAGTAGCGCAACGAGAGTTAGCAACGGGTTTTTATTATCATGTTCCTACCGAAAATGAGCAATTATTCGGTGAGCGTCGTAAAATTCCGGAATACAAATTCATCGGTGAAGTAATGGCTTACGATGAACAAACCAAAGTAGCCACCATTCGTCAGCGTAACCACTTTTCAGTCGGCGATGAAATCGAATTTTATGGCCCAGGCTTCCATCACTTTGAACAGACTGTCTTAGAGATGAAAAATAAAGAGGGCGAGGCCATTGATCGTGCGCCGAATCCAATGATGATACTAACGATGCCCGTCGTTGAACCCGTTCAAGTCGGTGATATGATGCGAAAGAAGAAATAAGAACGAAGAGGCCGAGATAGATTCAAGCAACCAGAAAATCCAGAAGTTGTTTCGCAAACTTTGTGGGTATTCTGGTTGTTTGCTTGCTAATTCGGTTGCGCTGGTTTATTTGAAATCAGCGAAAAAGTATGTGACACCTTTTCCACAAGTTACTTGTCTTGACCGACTGTCAGACGCGTGGTAGCTTAATGATAAGTTATTCTATGAGGAGTGAAGAGATGAGCCAAGTGAAGTCGTATGATTATATTGTGATCGGAGGAGGTAGCGGTGGGATCGCCTCTGCTAATCGTGCGGGAATGCATGGAGCAAAGGTGTTATTAGTAGAGGGAAATGAACTAGGTGGGACGTGTGTCAATGTGGGCTGCGTGCCCAAAAAAGTTATGTGGCAAGCAAGTGATTTACTGGAGAGTGTTCGCCGAGACACTTCCGGCTATGGGATTTATGCACATGTGGACAAAGTTGATTTCACCGAGCTTGTGGATAACCGTGAAGCATACATTACCTATCTTCATAGCGCGTATCAAAAGGGATTAGACGGAAATAACGTAACAGTTTGTAGAGGTTATGCACAATTTGTGGATAACCATACGATTTCTGTGGATAACCAATTGTTTGAAGCCAAGCACATTTTGATTGCGACGGGAGGACGGCCAAAACCATTGGCCATTCCAGGTGGGGAGTATGTGATTGACTCAGATGGTTTCTTTGCCTTAAGAGAATTGCCAAAAGCGGTACTTGTACTTGGCGGCGGCTATATTGCGGCGGAGTTAAGTGGCGTCATTCATGGCTTGGGTAGTCAAGTGACGTGGGCGTATCGCAAGGGATTGCCACTAAGGACGTTTGATCAGATGCTTTCAACTAATTTAGTTGAGCTATATCAAGAGATGGGTATTGGGATGTGGCAAGATGCCGTTGCGAAAAAAATCGAAAAAGTCGGTTCAGCGTATCAAACGACTTTTGAAGATGGTCGTACTGTGGTGAGTGAGTGCGTCATTTTTGCCGGTGGTCGCCAACCGAACACTGGGAATTTAGGCTTAGAAAAAACCGACGTCACATTGGATGACCAAGGGTTTATTCAAGTTGACAAATTTCAAACGACGACAAGTGAAAACATTTACGCTGTTGGCGATGTGACGGGTGCGGTAGAGTTAACACCTGTCGCGATTGCAGCGGGCAGACGTTTGTCTGAACGATTATTTAATCAACAAACTGAATTATTTTTGGATTACCATTTGATTCCGACTGTGGTCTTTACCCATCCACCTATTGCGACCATCGGACTGTCCGAACAGCAAGCAAAAGAGCAGTATGGTGAAGAGGAGCTGACCATCTATCGCAGTCGCTTCACGCCGATGTACTTTGCTTTGAATGAGTACCGCCAAAAATGCGAAATGAAACTGATTTGTCTTGGCAAAGAAGAAAAAATCATTGGCTTACATGCGATTGGTCGCGGAGTTGATGAGATGTTGCAAGGCTTTGCTGTGGCAATCAAAATGGGCGCAACCAAGGCTGATTTTGATAATACTGTAGCCATTCACCCGACTGGCGCAGAAGAATTTGTGACAATGCGCTAAAAATTGAAAGGTGGGAACAAGATGTATCTAAAAAACGACTATGCATCTCCAGTAGGTCAGTTAACACTTTTGGCTAAGGGAGAGTCTCTTGTTGGTATTTGGTTTTCTGATCAAAAATACTTCTTTGCGTCGTATTCCTTTGAAGAGATTCCGACAGGGACGAATGAAATCATCGACCAGACGCGTGTGTGGCTCGATGAGTATTTTTCAGGACATCAGCCATCAATCGAACAGCTACGCATTGCACCAGAAGTGACACCCTTTCGACAAGCGGTCTTAGAAGTGTTGAAAAAAATTCCATACGGTGAAGTCTGGAGCTATCTAGACATTGCTAAAAAGCTGACAGACCAGTCGAATGCAAAGAACTGGGCGCGCGCGGTAGGTGGTGCAATCGGTCATAATCCAGTAGCTATCTTACTTCCTTGCCATCGTGTGATTGGGAAAAATGGTAAGCTAACAGGCTATGCTGGAGGCATTCAACGCAAGCAGGCCTTACTTGATTTTGAAAGAGGACAAGCATAAAGACCATACCATCCAAACAGTTGCGAAACAACTTCTGGATGGTATGGTCTTTTTTCTTGTAGCTAGTCTGTCATAAATTTCATGATTGTCGCGATAAGATAGTCTCTGTCAATTGAGCGAGTTGATCGCGCTCGGCTGTAGCTGGCAATTTTTTAATTAGCTTTAGCGCTTGGTCAGTATACTCTTTGGCAAAATCTTGCGCCCGAGTAACGCCGCCCAAGTCATGCACCAATTCAAAAATCAGGTGTTGTTCTGCCTGGGATAAGTTCCCACGTTTTTCAAGTAAAGGTCTGAGACGTGTCGCATCACTTTCTAAGGCTAAAATTAGCGGCAAAGAATAGACGCCTTGCTTCACATCTTCTAAGACAGGCTTGCCAAGCTTCTGTTGGTCTTGTGTATAGTCTAAAATATCATCCATAATTTGAAATGCCATGCCGATTGCTAGG
>OMJG01000101.1_pt1 | contig 61070 bp, 50 predicted proteins | sample 1646431 | NCBI WGS metagenome assembly OMJG01 (sample SAMN03771674, study PRJEB25209) | food metagenome | isolation source: Cotija cheese | place: Mexico:Jalisco,Michoacan | collected 2011-12-12 | reverse complement strand
AATATACTGGCAACCCACAGCGCTAACCTACCCCCAACCCTCTGATATGCCTCGCGAGGCGCCAATTGGGGACCTTCAAGGCCTCCCGCTACCAAAGCGGGAGTGTGTGTAGGGGCTGTTTTCTATGCCTAGGCAGAGTACGGCGTTCGCAGGTGGAGGCGTGTGGGTTTTGTGTTTGTGAGAGGTTTGCCAAAAAGCGGGCGGCTGAGGTTGGGCAATATGAGTACCCCGAACAGGATTCGAACCTGCGACCTTCTGCTCCGGAGGCAGACGCTCTATCCACTGAGCTATCGGGGCGTACCGCAACATACTAGCAGCTTGGCGGGCCTCGCTTGCGCGTGAACGGCGTCCGTGCGTGGTGAGATAGGCGACGAATGTGAGCAGTGATGAGCGCAATTCGGTGGGGAGGGCTAGAACACGTAGAATCTGCTGCGTGACTCCTGAAGAACTTGGTAAGGCAATTGCTGCGGCGCTGAAGGCCGCGGTTGATGACGGAACATTCTCCATCGAGGGTGAGCTGCCCGAGGTGCGCGTTGAGCGCCCGCGATCGCGCGAACATGGCGATTGGGCAACGAACGTTGCTATGCAGCTGGCGAAGCGCGCGGGGATGAAGCCGCGGGACTTTGCGGATCTGCTGGCAGTCCGTCTCCGCGAGATCAGCGGCGTGGACTCCGTGGAGGTAGCTGGGCCCGGCTTCCTCAACATCCGCCTATCTGCCGGCGCCGCGGGTGAGCTCGCGCGGACGATCCTTACCAAGGGTGCCGATTATGGCCGCTCCGATTCAGCCGCGGGGCACACCGTGAACCTAGAGTACGTGTCCGCAAATCCCACCGGCCCGATCCATATAGGTGGTGCCCGATGGGCTGCCGTGGGTGATTCGCTAGCTCGGATTCTCGCGTTCTCCGGCTCGGACGTTGTACGCGAGTACTACTTCAACGATCACGGCAATCAGATTGATCACTTCTCCGCCTCACTGTTGGCCCGCGCGCACGGCCGCCCCGTCCCGGACGATGGTTACGGCGGCCAGTACATTGAGGACATTGCCAACACTGTGATTGCGCAAGCGATCGAGGCTGGAGATCCTGACCCCCGCTCGTTGCCAGACGATGAGGCTCAGGAAGTGTTCCGCGCTCGCGGTGTTGACCTCATGTTCGGCGAGATTCAAGATTCGCTGCACGAGTTCCGCTCGGATTTCGACGTGTATTTCCACGAACAGTCGTTGCACGAATCGGGCGCGGTGGACCGCGCGATTGAGCGCCTGCGCGAGCAGGGTGCCCTTGTGGAGAAGGACGATGCCCTATGGCTGCGTTCTACTGATTACGGGGACGATAAGGACCGCGTGATCATCAAGTCCAACGGCGAGAAGGCGTACTTCGCAGCCGATATCGCATACTACCTCGATAAACGTGACCGTGGGGCGGACCAGTGCGTATACATGCTGGGCGCCGATCATCACGGCTATATCGGACGTATGTACGCCATGGCGCGAGCCTTTGGCGATGAATCTGGCACGGGCAAGAACATGGAGATTTTGATTGGCCAGCTGGTCAATCTAGTCCGTGGCGGAGCGGCCGTGCGGATGTCTAAGCGCGCTGGCACGGTGGTCACGATGGAGGACCTCGTGGATGCAGTGGGCGTGGATGCGGCACGCTATTCGCTGGTACGCGCCTCTGTGGATACAACGCTGGAGCTCGATCTAGATCTCGTTGCCTCACATTCGAATGAGAACCCGGTCTACTACGTGCAGTACGCTCACGCCCGCACCTGCGCGGTGTCCCGCAACGCGACCGAACACAAGGTGGCGCGCGAGGACGGCTTTAAGCCCGAGCTGCTTGAAGCCGCCGATTCCGAGCTGCTCGGAAGCCTCGCGCGCTTCCCGGATATTGCCGCTCAGTCCGCCACCCTGCGCGAGCCCCACCGCGTGGCGCGCTATCTCGAGGAACTAGCAGGCTCGTACCACACCTGGTATGCAAAGGCCCGTGTCACTCCTCGTGCTGATGAGGAAGTTACTGATCTTCACCGGACCCGCCTCTGGCTCAACGACGCTACCCGCCAAGTATTGGTCAACGGACTGGGCTTGTTGGGAGTCTCGGCACCGGAGAGAATGTAGTGAGTGTTCGCCACTGAAAGGAAGCCGATGACATCGCCGCTGGAACACCTTGCTGCCCCCGAACCAGATGGTTCGCCCTCGGGTATTTGGCCCATGAACGTGGACCGGGTGGGAGGCGAGCTGACACTTGGTGGAGTTTCAGCTTCCGATCTGGTGACTCAGTTCGGTTCGCCCCTGTATGTCATTGACGAAGGGGACATGCGGGCCCGCGCCCATGCGTGGAAGTCCGCGATTGATGAGAGCTTCGCCGATCTAGCCGGGGGAGATGTTTTCTATGCCGGTAAGGCGTTCCTGAGCGTTGCGGCGGCCCGCTGGATGGCCGAGGAAGGCCTGAGCATAGACACGTGTTCGGAGGGTGAGCTTCGCACGGCGATCGCGGCCGGCGTTCCCGGATCGAAGATTGGCCTGCATGGCAATAACAAATCCCGGGCTGAAATCGAGTTGGCGCTTCAGGCGGGGGTGGCGCACGTCGTCGTCGACTCTCTAGCAGAACTCGCCCTCGTAGAACAGGTAGCGGGCCAACGTGGCCAAACTGCACCCATAGTCTTGCGGGTAACAACTGGGGTACACGCGGGCGGCCACGAATATATCTCGACGGCGCACGAGGATCAGAAGTTCGGACTATCCATCTCAACTGGGGCCGCCTTGCGTGCGGTGGAGGAAACCCTCGCCGCTTCGCACCTGGAGCTCGTGGGGTTGCATTCCCACATCGGATCGCAGATTCTTGCAGTGGAGGCTTTCCAAGCGGCGGCCAACGCCATTCTGGCCCTCCGTGCTGAAATCTCCGCCCTCCACGGAGTCACGGTGCCAGAAATCGATTTTGGCGGCGGATACGCGATTCGCTACACGGTAATCGACGACGTCCCGCCTGCACCGCTCACCTACACGGCCGCACTTGCCGGCGCGGTGGCGGCTCACGTTGTCGAATCCGGACTTGCCGCCCCGCGGGTTTCCATCGAGCCGGGCCGCTCCATCGTTGGCCCCGCAGGCATCACCCTGTACACAGTTGGCACGATCAAGAATGTTGAGCTGGAGGAAGGCTCGCGCCGCTACGTATCTGTTGACGGCGGCATGAGCGATAATATCCGGCCAGCGCTTTACGAGGCCGATTACACGGCGGCGCTTGCCAGCCGCGAGCCCTTTGACGATCAGGTTCGTTCACGCGTGGTAGGAAAGCACTGCGAGAGCGGAGATATCCTAGTTAAGGACGTTGCACTCAGCGCCAGCCTTGGTCCGGGCGATCTGCTGGCAGTGCCAGCCACGGGCGCTTACGGGCGCTCCATGGCCTCAAACTACAACATGCTGCCGCGCCCGGGCGTCGTGGCCGTCAGCGATGGCAGCGCCAAGCAGCTCATCCGGCGGGAGACCGTTGAGGATCTGCTCACCTTTGATGAGGATGCTTAGGCTGTTGGACGCTTAGGCTGTTGGACGCTTAGGCTCTCGGACTCAGGCCTCCTCTGCCCACTTCTCAATTGTGGTCAGAATCGGCTTGAGAACGGATGCCGGAACCTGACCTGGGGCGGAAGCATCCCCAACGGTCGCAAACGTGGCGGATGATCCGAACAGGCTGCCGGCCACACGTGAGATGGTTCCCGTGGGGCCCATGGCCGCGGTGATGATCGGGATGTTGAGCTTTTGGCTAGCCTGCCAGGTTGCCTGCATGAGGGCCAGAGTATCGCCCGCGTCCTTTGGCATGCACACGAACTTGGCGATATCTGCGCCGGAATCCTCCATTGCCGTGAGCGTATCCACGATCGATTGGGTGCTGGGCGTTGCCTTGAAATCGTGCACGGAGGCCACGACGCTGCTTCCGGCCGAATGCGCGGCATGCAGAATCGTCGCTATGACTTCGCGGCCGCGGGAAAGCTCTACGTCAATACCCGCCACGGATCCGGAGTTGGCAAGAGTGGTGAGCAGACGAATGTACTGGCCGGTGGCTAGATCCTTCTCCCCGCCTTCGGGCGTGGTGCGGAAGGTCGCAAGGATGGGCAGCGGCGTTCGGGAGCGGAGGATCGCGGCAGCATGCGTGATTGCACTGGGATCTAGCGCATGCTCATAGCAATCAATGCGCCACTCCACGATGTCCGAAATAAAGGTGGGTTTGGAACCCTCAAGTCCGTTTGTGTCATATGCGAGCTCACGCCCCTTGTAGTCTTCGAGCTTTTGGCCGCCGAGCTCAAGGGCCTGCCTCTCCAGTTCCTCAAGAGTCCTTGGCGTAATCGGGGTGATGATTTTAGGGCAATCTTTACCCAAGATGACACCGTCAAGATTTGCAAATGCCATGGTCAGCCTCTCCTCTTCGAATCGCTGCGTCTACGCCTTCAACTTATAACATTGGCCACATTTATAGGACATGCTTTGGTCCCGAATACACCGTATTGGACAAAGTGAACCTCTGCCGTTTTTGTGGTGGACATCCTCCCAGTTTTCCGGCTTCCCCCAGTACGCTGGGGACATCTGAAAGGAGAATCCGTGGAAGATGTGAGAGTTGCCCTTCTTGGATGTGGCACTGTAGGTAGTCAGGTAGCTCGCCTGCTCGATGAACAAGCGGCGGATCTGACGGCCCGCGCCGGTGCGTGGCTGCACTTGGAGGGTATCGCTGTACGTGATATCAACGCGCCCCGAGACCAAGCGGTTGACCGAACGTTGCTCACTACGGATGCCTCCAGCCTGATTGATGGCGCCGATATCGTGATCGAGTTGATGGGCGGAATCGAGCCCGCTCGATCCTATATCTTGGAAGCGTTCGAACATGGGGCGTCCGTTGTTACGGGCAACAAGGCCTTGTTGGCTGCTCACGGCCCCGAGCTTTACGAGGCTGCCGCCCGGGCGGACGTGGATCTGTATTACGAGGCCGCCGTGGCAGGTGCCGTACCCGTTGTATACGGCCTACGCGAATCACTGGCTGGGGACCGCATCACCGCGGTGCTCGGGATCGTGAATGGCACCACGAACTATATTCTTGATGAGATGACCACCAAGGGCCTCGAATTTGATGATGTCCTAGCCGAGGCCCAGCGGCTCGGGTACGCGGAGGCGGATCCTACTGCGGACGTGGACGGTCTGGATGCCGCGGCTAAGTGCGCGATTCTGGCCTCACTCGCCTTCCATTCACGCGTGGCGATGGACGAGGTTCACGTGGAAGGAATCCGTTCCATCACGTCCTCTGATATTGCGGCGGCAACGCGGGCGGGATACGTCATTAAACTCATCGCCTCTGCCAAGCGCCGCGAGAACGGTATTGAGGCCACGGTTGGGCCCACCCTTATCCCAAATTCACATCCGTTGGCTGGAGTACATGGGCCCTTCAATGCGGTGGTGATTGAGGCCGAGGCCGCCGATCGCCTCATGTTCTACGGACGCGGCGCTGGCGGTGCCCCCACTGCCTCCGCCGTCCTGTCGGATGTGGTGGCCGCGGCTAGCCATATCGTGGAAGGCGGCCACGCCCCGCGCGAGCTCATTTACGCGGACCTGCCCGTCCTTTCCCTAGAGGAGAGCGTCGCGCGCTATCAGGTTGAAGTGGCAGTTGACGATACTGTGGGAGTCCTCACCGAGGTTAGCGGTATCTTCGCCCAGCACGGCGTTTCGATCAGCGCGGTGGCTCAGGACCACGAAAAGATCATCAAGGGTGAAGATGGTCTGCCCGGGCAGGCAGTATGCCACCTGACGGTCACCACCCATGCAGCGTCCCACGAGGCGCTTGAAGCAACTATCGCCCAGCTTGAGGATTCGGATGCTGTGGCCGGTATTAATCGCGTTATCCGAGTAGAGGAGGCCTGATGGCTCATCAGTGGCAGGGCGTAATTTCCGAGTACCGCGAACGGCTCCCGTTCGCTGAGTCTGATCCGATCGTCTCGCTGGGTGAGGGAGGAACACCGCTGGTTCATGCTCGCGCGCTGGACGAGCGTACGGGCGCCCGCGTGTACGTCAAGGTCGAGGGAATGAATCCCACGGGTTCCTTCAAGGATCGCGGCATGACAACCGCGATCTCGAAGGTGTTGCAGTCCGATACGCAGGTGGTTGCCTGCGCTTCCACGGGCAACACCTCCGCATCGGCCGCCGCATACGCGGTGGCGGCGGGCCTGAAGAGCGCCGTGATCCTACCCGCAGGCAAGATCGCCGCAGGCAAGCTGGCTCAGGCAATCGTGCACGGCGCCCATTTGGTGGCCGTAGACGGAAACTTCGATGATTGCCTCAACATCACCCGTGCCCTGACCGAACGCTATCCCGTAGCGCTCGTGAATTCGGTGAATCCCTACCGGCTCCAGGGGCAGAAGACCGCCGCTTTTGAAATCGTTGACTATCTGGGAGACGCCCCCGATATTCACGTGTTGCCCGTGGGTAATGCCGGCAATATCTCCGCCTATTGGATGGGGTACAACGAATATGCCGGGCGCCCCACGATTGCGTCCCTCGATGAGTCTGCGGCCCATATGCCGCCGATTTCCACGAAGGTGCCCCAGATGTGGGGTGTTCAGGCATGGGGGGCCGCGCCGCTAGTTCTGGGCCATCCGGTTGAGAAGCCGGAGACCGTGGCAACGGCCATCCGCATCGGAAATCCCGCCTCCTGGAAGTTTGCCGAAGCTGCCCGCGATGATTCCCACGGCTGGATCGATCGCGTGACGGACGATCAGATTCTCAACGCACAGGCGATCTTAGCCGCGGAGGTCGGGGTGTTCATCGAGCCCGGTTCCGCCGCCTCGATTGCCGGCCTCCTTAAGGCTGCCGAAGCCGGGAAGGTGCCTGAAGGCGCCACGATTGTCTGTACCGTAACGGGTAATGGTCTGAAGGACACGGCCACGGCTTTGGGTGGGCGCGAGCTCGATTTCGATCCGATCGCACCTACTCCTGAAGCTGCCGCCGCCGCACTGGGGTTCTAATGCGTGAGACCGCGCGCGCACGCGTTCCCGCAACGTCGGGAAACCTCGGCCCTGGGTTTGATTGCATGGGTATGGCCCACGATCTGTGGGACGAGGTTTCGGTACGTGCCTTTTTTAACGACGACGACGAAGCACCGCCCTCCGCCCACATCAACATCACGGGCGAAGGGGCAGATTACCTTCCTCGCGATAACTCGCACCTTGTGGTGCGGGCGTTGCGGCGCGGGCTTGATCAAGTGGGTGCCCCACAACCGAGCCTAGAGCTGACGTGCGTCAACGGTATTCGCCAAGGGCGGGGTCTCGGATCGTCGGCCTCGGCCATTGTGGCGGGACTCTTGCTAGCGCGAGGCTTGGTCGAGGATCCGCAGACTCTGAGTGATCAGGTGATTCTTGAGCTAGCCACACAGTTCGAAGGTCATCCCGATAATGCCGCCCCCGCCATCTTTGGTGGAGCAGTTGTGGGATGGGTTGATGAGAGCGGTGCCCACGCTGTTCCGATTCGGGTGCGCGAGGATCTGCGGACAACCCTCTTGATTCCCGAATCTGAACTTCTGACGGAAACAGCTCGTTCAGTGCTGCCCGAAAAGGTCCCACATAAGGACGCTGCGTTTAATGCGTCGCGAACAGCTCTCTTGGTTTTGGCGTTAGAACACGATCCCTCTGTGCTGTTTGAAGCAACCGAGGAGCGGCTGCATCAGCAGTATCGAGCATCGGCCATGCAGCCGTCTGCGGACGCCCTTGCAGCGTTGCGAGAACGCCGAATTCCCGCGGTCATCTCGGGCGCCGGCCCCTCGATCTTGGTGTTGGGTGAACTGCCCGAAGAGGTGAAGGAAGAGATGGAGAGGACTGGGTTCAGTGCTGTTGGTGGCTTCCCGGCGCGAGGCGCTTATCTAGTTTGAAATTGCTGGGTGTCCCTAAAGTCCTAACCCTGGGTCGTGTCCACAACTAGGATCGGCAATAGCAAGAATTGCCGAGAGGACAGGCCACCTGTGCACACGAATAATCCACTCCCTATTGGTTCGGTTCGTCCGTCGAATTATGCCTATGATCGTGCGCCCATGATTGTGTATTGGGAGCTCACGTTGGCCTGTGATCTGGTGTGCCGTCATTGCCGGGCAAAGGCGATGCGCCGGGCCCTGCCAGGAGAGCTTTCCACCGACGAATGTAAGGCAGTTCTTGACAGCATTCTCGATTTTGGCGATCCGCTCCCACACCTGATCCTTACGGGCGGCGATCCTCTCCGGCGGGACGACCTAGAGGAGATAATGAGTGCTGCCCGCGAGCGTGGCATCGGGGTATCCCTCTCGCCTTCGGCCACTCCGCTTCTCACCCGCGAGCGCATGGCCACGCTGAAGGACGCTGGAATGCAGGCGATGTCGCTCAGTTTGGACGGTGCTACCGCCGCCACGCATGATGGCATCCGGCGTGTAGAGGGGACGTTCGATCACACGGTTGAGGCGATGGAATGGGCCCATGAGCTAGACATTCCGCTTCAGGTCAACACATTGGTGGCTGAACAGACTATCGGTGACCTTGAGGGGATCCGCGAGCTGATGGAACAGCACGACATCATGCGATGGACTCTGTTCTTCTTGATTCGGACGGGGCGCGGCCTGATGCTTTCGGAGATCGAACCGGCGGAGGCGGAGAAGGTACTTAGGTGGGCTGACCAGCTTAATGAGATTGAGCCTTTCGAGGTTCGCACCACCGAGGCTTTGCATTTTCGGCGTGTTGCCGCCCAGCGGATGATGGCGGAAGGCATGACGCCGGAGCAGGTTCGGGCAACGAAACTTGGGCGTTCTTTTGGTGTGCGCGATGGCAACGGAATCGTGTTTGTGAATAACCAAGGCAACGTCACTCCCTCGGGCTTCCTGCCAAAGATTCTTGGCAACGTCAAAGAGCGTTCGATCGTAGACATGTATCGGAACGATCCGCTTATGCACTCCCTACGCACGCCCGAGAGCTTCGGTGGAAAGTGCGGCGTGTGCGAGTTCAATAATTGGTGTGGCGGTGGGCGCTCGCGTGCCTACGCCGTGAGCGGAGATCCACTAGCCGCCGATCCGATGTGTCTTTATGTGCCGGCCCAGTTGCGGCAGCCGCAACCCGTTTCGGGCGTGTAGGCGCAGAGCGGCGTTTCCTAGTTCACTTTGCGGAAATAGTGCATCCTGTGGGTGAAGCCTGCTAAAGTAACCACGTACCGACAGATATACATATATGTTCGGTAAGGCATCAAAGATCTCTCGGATGAGTCATTCCGTGAAATCATTTCGCGCAATTAGTCAAGATGCCATCCTCTAAGTACTCAGCCGAAGCCATTTCGGCTACAGCAAAGCGAATGTAACAGGCTTTGCAAGGAAGGAAACTCGTGAGCGAAACTCGCACGAGCGGCGCAATCTCAACGATGCGTCTCCCCGAACTAAAGGATCTCGCAAGGTCTTTGGGCATCGACGTGCAACCAAAGGCGCGTAAGGCAGATCTGGTCGAGGCCATCCGCACGGTGCAAGGCCCGGCCAAGCGTGGGCGCCCGCCGAAAGCGGGACGAACTACGCCGGAGGACACGTCCGCCCAGCCGCAGCAGGACAAGGATGCGGAGCGGAACACGGCCTCGGCGAAGCCTGCAGAGCAGGAAAAGTCCAAGGCACCCGAAAAGGCTGAAGAGCCCTTTAAGTTGGACTTGCCCGCGAAGAAGGAAGAACCCGCCAAGCAGGAAGCGCCGGCCAAGAAGCCTGAGTCTACTGATGACATCGTGCTGCCCGATCACTCCGGGCAAGGTAATAAGCACGAGAATCAGCGCAACCGCCGCGATCGGCGCAACCGCCAGGGTATGTCAGACGAAGATCGTCGTGCAGCCCTAGACGCCATTGGCGAAGCCGCCGAACGTAAGGCGAGCGATTCCGGCGAAGAAGACAACACAAATCGGCGTAACCGCCGCAACCGCCGCGATCGAAACCGCGGCCGCGATAATCAGCGCAACGATAATCAACGTAACGACCGGGATAACCAGCGTAACGATAACCAGCGTAACGATAACCATCGCAACGACAATCAGCAGAACGATCGTCAGCAGAACGATCGTCAGGATAACCGTCGCGATTCGGGCGATGAAGAGGTCTTGATTCCCGTCGCTGGAATTCTGGACATGGAAGGCAATCATGCCTTCCTGCGTACTGGCGGCTACTTGCCGGGTAACAACGATGCTTCGGTGTCTCCTCAAATTGTTCGCCAGTTTGGTCTGCGCCGCGGCGATGCGTTGGTGGGTGCTGTCCGCCAACGAAGCGAGCGTGAAAACCAGAATCAAAATCGCGGGCGCAATCAGCACCGCAAGTATTCGCCGAAGCTCAATCCGTTGGTTCAGGTGGATTCGATCAATTCGCTCGATCCTGAAGAGTCCCGGCAGCGTGCGGAGTTCAATAAGCTGACGCCTCTCTACCCGCAGGAAATGCTGCGGATGGAAACAACGTCTAAGGCTCTGACGGCACGCGCAATCGATCTTGTTGCCCCCGTTGGCAAGGGCCAGCGCGGACTCATCGTTTCTCCGCCCAAGGCCGGCAAGACGATGGTCATGCAGCAGATTGCTAAGGCGATTGCCACAAACAATCCGAATGTCCACCTGATGGTGGTGCTGGTGGATGAGCGCCCCGAAGAGGTTACGGACATGAAGCGTCTGGTCAAGGGCGAGGTTATTGCCTCCACCTTCGATCGGCCGGCCTCCGATCATACGATCGTTGCTGAGCTTGCGATTGAACGCGCAAAGCGCTTGGTGGAGTTGGGTCAGGATGTTGTGGTTCTGCTCGATTCGATCACCCGCTTGTCGCGTGCCTACAACTTGGCTGCACCGGCATCCGGCCGAATTCTGTCTGGTGGCGTGGACGCGGGTGCGCTGTATCCGCCCAAGAAGTTCTTTGGAGCTGCACGCAACATCGAAGATGGCGGATCCCTGACCATCATCGCCTCCGCGCTTGTGGAGACGGGTTCGAAGATGGACGAAGTGATCTTCGAGGAGTTCAAGGGTACGGGCAACATGGAGCTGCGCCTGTCCCGCCAGCTTGCTGACCGCCGAATCTACCCGGCAATCGATGTCAACGCTTCGGGTACCCGCCGCGAGGAGTTGCTCTTCACGGCCGAGGAACTCAAGGTGATCTGGCACCTGCGCCGTGCCCTAGGTACGTTGGATGTGAACGATGCCTCCGACTTCCTTTTGGGCAGGATGCGCAAGACGGAAAACAATGCGGAATTCTTGGTGTCCATCATGCGTTCAATGCAAGGTGGGGCGAAGAAGTAACCTCACGGGTAGCTCCGCCAAAGGTGGAGTTACTCACCCGGCCCGGTCCGCTCTGGTAACTGAGCGGTTGGGCGTGTCATAATATTTCGTCGGCTTTCGGTTCACCGATCTGCACAAGCAGGTTGGACCCGGGGCGCAAAACGATCCAAGGAGAATACTATGAAGCAGGGAATTCACCCTGATTACCACACCATCGAAGTGACCTGCACCTGCGGGAACGAGTTCGAGACGGGTTCGACCTTCGCAGGCGATCACCTTCGTGTTGATGTGTGCAATGCTTGCCATCCGTTCTACACCGGCAAGCAGAAGATCCTCGATACCGGCGGCCGCGTGGCTCGCTTCGAGGCTCGCTACGGCAAGCGCAAGAAGTAGTCTTTGAACATCAGATGCCGGCACAGCTTGCTGTGCCGGCATCTGTCATGATTATGGGTATTGCCAGCTTGAATCGAGGAAACCGTGGATAAGAAGGTCGAGCTTGCCGAGCAGATGCTTGCCGAATACGAGCAAGTTGAAGCGAAGATGTCTAGTCCGGAGGTGCTGAAATCTCCGGCAAAGATGAAAGCCGTGGGACGGCGCTACGCCGAGCTGGGACGCATCGTGCGTGTGTACCGCGACTACAAGAGTGCTGGCGCTGATCTAGAAGAGGCAAAGGAGATCGTGGCGGCGGGCGGCGAGGATGCCGAACTGTTCAAGCCAGAGCTTCCCGGCTTGCGTAAGAGCTTTGAGACCCTAGAAGAAGAACTTCACGACGTTTTGATTCCCCGAGATCCAGACGATGCGCGTGATGCCATCGTGGAGGTCAAAGCCGGGGCCGGCGGCGAAGAATCCGCCCTGTTCGCCTCCGATCTGGTGCGGATGTACCAACGGTACGCAGAAACGATGGGCTGGTCCGTTGAAGTTCTCTCGGCAACCACCACCGATATGGGTGGGTACAAGGAATTCCAGATGGCCGTGCGTTCCAAGGGCAACTTGGCCGATCCCGCCGACGGGGTGTGGGCCCATCTCAAGTACGAGGGCGGCGTGCACCGCGTCCAGCGAGTGCCAGTCACCGAATCTCAGGGTCGCGTCCACACGTCGGCTGCCGGCGTCCTAGTGTTCGCCGAAGTAGACGATCCGGGTGAGGTAGAGATTCATGATGCCGATTTGCGCATCGACGTTTATCGCTCCTCCGGGCCTGGTGGCCAGTCCGTGAACACCACGGACTCTGCCGTTCGCATCACCCACCTGCCCACCGGTGTGGTGGTTTCTATGCAGGACGAAAAATCACAAATCCAAAACCGCGAGGCAGCGATGCGAGTGCTGCGCTCGCGACTTCGCCAGATGCAATTGGACCAGCAAGCCGAAGAAAACGCTGCGCTGCGCCGCTCGCAAGTGCGCACAGTCGATAGGTCTGAGAGAATCCGTACCTATAACTTCCCCGAGAACCGCGTCTCTGATCACCGCACGGGATACAAGGCGTATAACCTCGATCATGTACTCTCCGGAGATTTGGGGCCGCTCGTAGACTCGGCGCGCAACATGGACGAGGCTGAGCGGATGGCAAACGCGGAGGAATAATGCTGTGGAACGATCTGGTGATTCAGGCCACCGGCTGGCTCGCAGCCAAGGGGCTAGAGTCACCAGCAGCCGATGCGCGTGAGATTGCTGAGGTGGCGGCGGGATCATCCCTTCATAAGGCGTCAGATCCCACAACGCAGCAACGCGACCGCTTTGCCGAAATGGTGGTTCAGCGCGGTGAAAGGGTGCCCCTCCAACACGTAACGGGACAGATGTACTTCCGCTACCTGGAACTTGCCTCGCGCCCCGGATGCTTCATTGTGCGGCCCGAGACGGAATTGGTGGCAGGTGACGCCATCGATGAGGCAGCGGCGATGGTAGAGGCGGCGGGTCCCGATGAGATTATCCGCGTTGCAGATCTATGCACGGGAAGTGGCAATATCGCACTTGCAGTAGCTACGGAGGTCCCAGAAGCATACGTGATGGGTGTGGAGCTATCCGAGGAAGCCCTCGTTACGGCCCGTGAGAACAACGCACGGTATGGCAACCCTGTGGCCCTCATCCATGGGGATGCGCGCACTGCATTGGAGGGGCTTGAGGGGGAAGTTTCCGTCGTCGTCTCAAATCCTCCCTACGTGCCTCCCACCGTAGAACTCAGCCCCGAAGTGGAAGCGGACCCGCCGATGGCGTTATGGGGCGGCGGACCGGACGGTGAGGACTTCCCGAAGGCAATTATCGAGCGGGCGGCGCAGCTGCTGAAGCCCGGCGGTATCCTCGTGATGGAACACGCCGAGAACCAGGGGGAGGGCCTTCTGGACTACGCCCGCGCATCAGAATTCGAAGAAGCGCACACGGGCTGTGATTACACGGGCAGGCCGCGGTGGCTGTGGGCAAAGAAGGAAGCAGAATGACGATAGTGGACTGTTCAAACGATCTGGACGCGGCAATCGGCCAGGCCCGCCACGCCGTAGCGGACGGCGGACTCGTGGTCCTTCCAACAGACACGGTATACGGGGTGGGTGCCAACGCGTTCTCCCCGCGAGCCGTGGACAAGCTCCTGACCGCCAAGGGCCGCGGCCGCGACAAACCCTCTCCGGTGCTCGTGGCTTCCCCCGAGGATGCGGCGAAACTAACAACCAGTATCCCCGAGGCCGCCCGCGCCCTCATGGACGAATTCTGGCCGGGAGCTCTCACCATCATCCTGCCAGCCCGCCAGGAGATCGGATGGGACCTCGGCGAAACTGGGGGAACTGTTGCACTGCGCATGCCGGATAACCCGATAGCCCTCGCGCTCCTCCAGCAGGCCGGGCCGATGGCCGTCTCCTCCGCAAACCTCACGGCTCAGCACCCGGCGGCAACGGCGCAGCAGGCGCGGGACCAGCTAGGCGACAAGGTGGCTGTTTATCTGGACGGTGGAAAATGCGGTGGGGGCGAACCTTCCACTATCGTGATCGTAGGCGAGAAGCTGGAGATCGTTCGCCACGGTGCCATCGCTGATTCAGATATCGCTCGGTTCGGCACACTCGCGGGCTAGAAGGCAGGCTAGAAGGGTTCATGCGCGTATACCTGCTCATCATGGTGCTTGCCGCGGCCATCACATATCTGATGGTCCCGGTGGTCCGGCGCATCGCGCTGGCGGCTGGTGCCGTGACAGGGGTGCGCGCTCGCGACATTCACACGGTGCCTATCCCGCGGCTTGGCGGGATTGCGATGTACATCGGGTATGTGGTGACGCTACTAGTTGCTTCCCAGATCCCCTACCTACATTGGGTGTTCGCCTCCGGCTCTGGAGTATGGGGAGTACTGCTGGGCGCTGGAATCATGTGTGTTGTTGGGGCTATCGATGACATCTGGCAGCTGGACTGGTACGCGAAACTGGCCGGGCAGATCCTCGCTGCCGGAGTGATGGCTTGGCAGGGTGTCCAACTGGTTTCCGTCCCTTTCATGGGGCTGACCGTGGGATCCTCCCGGCTGACGCTGTTCGCTACCGTGGTGATCGTTCTGATAGTTGCCAACGCTGTGAACTTCATGGATGGACTGGATGGGTTGGCGGCCGGAATCGTGGGGATCGCGGCCCTCGCCTTCTTTGGATACTCCTACTTCCTTGCCCGGGATGCCAGCCCCGATAACTATGCGGCCGTCTCTTCGGTTGTAGTGGCTGCACTGGTGGGGATCTGTGTGGGATTTTTACCGCACAACTTCCACCCGGCAAGTATCTTCATGGGGGATTCCGGGGCGCTTATGCTTGGGATGGTGATCGCTGGCGCCGGTATCCTCGTGACTGGCCAGATCGATCCCGCCAACACATCCGTTGGCGATTCCCTACCAGCCTACATGCCTATTTTGGTGCCAGTTGCCGTTATTTTGCTTCCGATTATCGATTTTGTGTGGGCCGTTGTGCGCAGGCTTGCGCGAGGGCAGTCCCCATTTCACGCCGACGCCGGGCACCTGCACCACCGTCTTCTTCGCAGGGGCCACTCCCATCAGGGAGCTGTCCTCACACTTTATTTGTGGGCTGCCATTGCATCCTTTGCGTGCGTTGCGCTGGTGATTTTCCCAGCCAAGATCGTTATATCGATCTCCGCGGTTTGCATTGTATTGGCCATCGTGGTGTCGCACCGCGCGCTTGGGCGCCGGCGTCATAGTGTGGGTGCCCGCGATGACGATACGCACATTCCCGATGAAGACGTTGTGGGCGATGACTAAGCGCCATCACTGGCTGGGACGGCGCGAACCCGGGGAAACGCTAAGTATTGCCCAATTGTTCGGGCTGATCTTCGTGTGGTGTGGCGTGAGCGTTGGTGGCATCGGAGCTGCTGGTGCCTTGATTGCCTATGGTACCGGCAACCCCGATTGGGGGATCGCCGCGTTGATTAGTGCGGCGGCGGTGGTTGTCTCCTTCGGGCTGACTGCCCTCTTTGTGCGGTGGGGTGCCTTGGGCGGGGTTGCGAGTGGCATACTCTACGGTCTTAAAGTGATCGTGACGGCGGTTGCCGTTGTTGCGTGCGGACGCTGGGCCGGTGCGGATGATATTGCCCTTGTGGTCACTCTCATAGTGGCCGAAATTATCGCCCTGTCCGCGATGGTCGTGGTGGTGCTGCGGGCCGAAGGTCCCGGTTTAGACGTGGATAAACCGTAGCGAGCGCACGAAAGAGCCAGAATTGCTTGGGCGGGCTGGACGAAGCTAGGTTCTTCGGCGCTAACGTGGTTAGAGACAGCTAAGAAAGAATGTGCGTGGGTGCTGGTTCCCGTGCCTGTGCATTCATGGGTATCATGTACGGGTGTCTCGGGGAACGTAGCTGCTCCTCGTCCACCTAACTTACGGAGGATGGTTTGTTGGTTTCTCTCGCCGCGGCTTCGGCAACCACTCTCGCCGATGGCGATAGCCTGTGGCATGTGCCGGGTCTAGAAGAGTTTTTCCCCGAACCGTTCCTCTTTGAGGGGACACCGTTCGAAATCAACCGCCTGATCATGGTTCGCCTGATCGCGGTTGTTTTGCTTGCGATCGTTTTTGGACTCTATGCCCGCCGAGCCCGGCTTGTGCCGGGGCGCTCACAATCCGCCGTAGAAATGCTCATGGAATTCGCGCGCAAGCAGATCGGCTTTGAGATCCTTGGTGAAGAAAAGGCCGATCGGTACATGCCGCTTCTGGCAACGATCTTCTTTGGGACGCTCTTCATGAACCTCACCGGCGTGATCCCCGGCCTGCAGATCGCTGCAACGTCGGTGATCGGCATGCCGCTGGTATATGCGTTGGTTGCCTACGTGGGCTTCATCGCGGCGGGAATCAAAGAGCAGGGCCTCGGGCACTTCTTCAAGAGTCAGCTGATGCCACCCGGAGTACCGAAGATTCTGTACCTTCTCATGGTACCGATCGAATTCCTTTCCACCTTTATCATCCGCCCAGCCACGCTCACCATCCGTCTCTTAGCCAACATGATTGCGGGACACTTGATCCTAGTGTTGTGCTTTGTGGGTACGAACTTCTTGTACTTGGGCATGAGTGGATTACCGGGAATCGCCCTCGGATCCGTCACGCTGCTAGCCGGCATCGCGTTCGTCGCATTCGAGCTTTTCGTCGGAGCGCTGCAGGCTTACATCTTCGCGCTGCTCACCTCCATCTACATCTCGCTTTCAATCGAAGAACACTGATACTTCTTTAACCGAAAATCAAAGGAAGAATAATTATGGAAATCGTCGGTAACATCGCAACCATTGGTTACGGCCTTGCCACCATTGGTCCTGGAATCGGTATTGGGCTGCTTGCTCAGGGCACTCAGGAAGCAACGGCTCGCCAGCCAGAGGTTAAGAGCTTCCTCCGAGTGAACATGCTGATCGCTACGGCATTCGTTGAGGCGTTGGGCCTTATTGGTTTCGTGGCTGGACTTGTCTTTGGCGCATGATGGCTGACTACATTCTGGCAGCGGCAGAGGATCAGAACATCCTCCTGCCTGGGATGCCCGATCTTGTATGGGGCTCGATCGCTTTTGTGATCGTGGCTCTGGTGGTTGGAAAGCTCGCGTGGCCTACCTTCATGGAGACGCTCGATGAGCGCAAAACCAAGATTGAAGATGGTCTGAGCGCCGCCGCAAACGCCAAGAAGGAAGTGGCCAGCCAACGCGAGGCGCTTACGGATGAGATCAACAATGCTCACCGCGAGGCGGCCGAGATTCGCAATAAGGCGAAGGATAATGCGGTGGAGATCGCTCGCGTCGCGAAGGCTGATGCGGCCTCTGAAGCAGAGCGGATCACCTCGAACGCTGAGCGCCAAATCGAAGCTGACACCACCACAGCGAAGAAGGCTCTGGAGAAGCAGATCAGCACCCTCGCAGTGGATCTTGCGGAGAAGATCGTTGGGGCTCAGGCCTTGGATCCGGATATTTCACAAGGTGTCATTGATCGCTTCCTCGATGATCTCGAGGCGCAGAATGCCCAGATAGCCAAGGCGGAGGTCAAGGAGAACTGATGCGTTCAAGCACCGAGGCCGCCTTAAATCGGTTGGCAGACGTTTGGGACACCATCCTCGCGGGACGCGACGGTGGCGAACACGAGTGTGCGCGGGAGCTCTTTCGCACGGCTCGCCTTGTAGAGGGAACGCCAACCTTAGGAAAAGCGCTGACGGATCCTGCGCGCGCTAGTGCAGATCGGTCGCGTCTGGTTCTTGACGTGTTTGGGGATTCGGTTTCGGGTCCAGTATCCGATCTGCTCTCCGGGATCGCGCGTGAGCGGTGGGGGAGCCCATCGGAGCTTGTTGATGCGATCAATCGCTTAGGCGTTCAGTCCGTTCTTTCTGGTGCGGGGCGCGCAGGCATTCTCAAGCAGGTGGAAGAAGAGTTGTATCACGCGAGGCGATTGCTGCGTGATCAGCGAGATCTTCGCGTGGCTCTTGGGGATAGGTCACGGTCGGCAGACGAGCGTGCGGCGTTGACCCGAAGCGTCTTCACAGGCATGGGGGGTGACGCCCAGCTTTTGCTCGTGCACGCGGTACGCATGGCCCCTGACCGGGCAATCACCCAGACGCTTTCGGAGATGACTCAGGCAGCGGCAGATCGAAGCCATCGGCTGCTCGCATCGGTAACCGTGGCTGTTCCGCTCACGCGAGCCCAAGAAGAAAGGCTTACCCGCCTTCTCTCCGAGCGTTACCACGGCCCTGTCAACGTGCACGTGTACGTGGATCCAGCGACGGTCGGAGGCATCCGGGTCCGGGTGAGCGACGAAGTGATGGATGGGACTCTTGCCCATCGTGTTGCCAAGTTACGCGAAGAAATCAAGTAGTGAGCGATAGCGTCCGGTCCATAGCCGGTATTGAGATACGGCAAGAGCCGTCGAACGAAGGAATGAGGAATGGCTGAACTGACAATCCGGCCCGATGAGATCAGGGCTGCCCTTGACAGTTTCGTGAGCTCGTACAAGCCGAGCGAGACGGCCAGCGAGGAGGTTGGTCACGTAACAGTGACCGCCGATGGTATCGCTCGCGTCGAGGGCCTTCGGGGCACGATGGCGAATGAGCTTTTGAAGTTTAGCGACGGAACGCTCGGCTTGGCTATGAATCTCGAGGAACGCGACATTGGTGTTGTTGTTCTTGGAGACTTCTCCAACATCGAAGAGGGCCAGGACGTCCGGCGCACCGGAGAAGTACTCTCTGTGCCCGTGGGCGATGGCTACCTTGGGCGTACCGTTGACCCTCTGGGTCATCCGATTGACGGCTTGGGAGAAATCACTGATCTTGAGGGACGCCGGGCGCTTGAGCTTCAGGCTCCGGGTGTTATGGCCCGCAAGAGCGTGAGCGAGCCACTGCAGACGGGGCTCAAGGCGATTGACGCCATGATTCCGATCGGGCGTGGCCAGCGCCAGCTCATCATTGGTGATCGTCAGACGGGTAAGACCGCGTTGGCGATCGATACGATCCTCAATCAGAAGGACAACTGGGACACCGGAGATCCGGACCAGCAGGTGCGGTGCATCTACGTGGCTATTGGGCAGAAGGGATCAACGATCGCTTCCGTGCGCTCCACACTGGAGCGCTTCGGCGCCATGGAGTACACGACTATCGTCGCTTCCCCCGCCTCAGATCCGGCAGGCTACAAGTACCTCGCTCCTTACACCGGTTCGGCCATTGGTCAGCACTGGATGTACGGCGGCAAGCACGTTCTGATCGTGTTTGACGATCTTTCCAAGCAGGCCGAGGCCTACCGAGCAGTTTCCCTGCTCCTGCGGCGGCCACCGGGCCGTGAGGCATATCCAGGAGACGTCTTCTACTTGCACTCCCGCCTCCTCGAGCGTTGTGCCAAGCTGTCCGATGAGCTAGGCGGCGGTTCGATGACGGGCCTACCCCTCATTGAGACGAAAGCAAATGACGTTTCGGCTTACATTCCCACGAACGTCATCTCTATTACAGACGGCCAGATCTTCCTGCAGTCCGATCTCTTCAACTCGAATCAGCGTCCGGCCGTCGATGTGGGTATTTCCGTATCGCGGGTAGGCGGTGATGCCCAGATCAAGGCCATGAAGAAGGTTGCTGGAACGCTCAAGATCACGCTGGCTCAATATCGTGCGCAGGCTGCGTTCGCAATGTTCGCGTCCGATCTTGACGCCACTACGCGCCAGCAGTTGACTCGTGGTGAGAGGTTGATGGAGCTTCTGAAGCAGCCGCAGTACACGCCCTATAAGGCTGAGCAGCAGGTTGTTTCTATGTGGACTGGAACCGCCGGTTACCTTGACGAGATCCCGGTAGAGATGGTCCATTCCTTCGAATCCGGCTTGCTGGATTACGTTGCACATAACTCGGATGTTTTGTCCACGATCGCAGATACGGGACAGCTGTCAAGCGAAACCGAGGATAAGCTGCGAGAGGCTGTGGAGGCATATCAGCACGGGTTCCTCGCGTCCGAGGGACTGCTTCAGGATTCTGAGGCCGAGGTGGAAACGGAACAGGCCAAGGAACAAATCGTACGCGGTAAGCGGGGCTAAGCGTGGCGGGAAAGCAGCGGGCCTATAAAGAGAAGATCCGGGCAACGGCCACCCTTGAAAAGGTGTTCCGTGCCATGGAGCTTATCGCGGCTTCACGTATCGGCAAGGCTCGGGAGATCGCGCAGGGCAGAGATCCCTACAACCGTGTGTTGACCGAGGCCATCGCCACCGTTGCCGCACACTCTGACGAAGAGAATCATCCCCTCCTCAACGAGCGTACGGATACGAACCGAGTCGCAGTTCTCGTGGTGACGTCCGATAGAGGGATGGCAGGCGCTTATTCGGCCTCGGTACTGCGCGAAGCTGATCGCTATATGGAGGAGCTGCGTGAGGCGGGCAAGGAGCCGGTTCTCTATGTGGCGGGCCGCCGGGGGATCTCGCACTACCATTTCCGAGGGGCTGATGTTCAGCAGAGTTGGTCCGGGGAATCGGATCGGCCAAGTCCCGAGATGTCCCGAGATATCGCGGACGCGCTCTTAGAACGTTTCTTGGCGGATACCGATGATGATCCGGTGGCAGAGCTGCACGTAGTGTTTACCCGTTTTGAGTCCATGGTTCGTCAGGTTGTTCAGGTTCGGCACATGCTGCCGATGGAGATCGTGGATACGGATGAACCCATGGCTGACCGTACGGCGGAGCCGGATGAGCTGGGTGAGTACCCCGTTCCGATTCATCCGGTTTACGAGTTCGAGCCATCGGCGAAAGAACTATTTGATCTGATTCTGCCGCTGTATGTACGTCAGCGTATTTCTAGCGTTCTCTCAATGTCCGCAGCGTCCGAGCTCGCTTCGCGCCAGCAGGCGATGCATTCGGCAACGGAGAACGCCGGACAGCTTATTGAGGATTACACACGGTTGGCGAACAACGCACGCCAAACCGAGATCACCACCGAGATCACCGAGATTGTTTCCGGTGCGGACTCTCTGAAGTCCAGCTAGCACACGGAAGATGCAAGGAAGAGAAGAACATGAGTGCCACTGTTGAGACCACTACTAGCCAGGGCAGGATCGTCCAGGTGCTCGGCGCCATTGTGGACGTGGAGTTCCCGGCCGATGCCCTACCAGAGATCAATAACGCTCTGACCACAACCGTGGAGCTTACTAGTCAGGGCGAAGGCGAAGCTGATTACCAGATGACTCTTGAGGTGTCTCAGCACCTCGGGGATAACGTGGTCCGCTGCATCGCAATGAAGCCGACGGACGGGCTTGTACGCGGAGCCGTAGTCCAGAACACCGGAAGCGCTATCACGGTGCCGGTTGGCGATGTGACTAAAGGCCACGTGTTCAACGTGCTGGGTGAATGCCTGAACCTTGAGGAGGGTGAGAAGCTCGAAGTTACGGAGCGCTGGCCAATTCACCGTAAGGCCCCCGCCTTCGATGAGCTCGAGCCTGAAACCCGCATGTTCGAGACGGGAATCAAGGTGATCGATCTGCTCACCCCCTACGTTCAGGGTGGAAAGATCGGCCTATTCGGCGGTGCCGGTGTGGGCAAAACCGTCCTGATCCAAGAGATGATTCAGCGCGTGGCGCAGGATCACGATGGCGTTTCTGTGTTTGCCGGTGTAGGCGAGCGTACGCGCGAAGGCAACGATCTCATCATGGAGATGGGTGAGGCGGGCGTGCTGGATAAGACGGCGCTAGTGTTCGGCCAGATGGACGAGCCGCCCGGCGTGCGCCTGCGTATCGCCCTGTCCGGCCTCACTATGGCCGAATATTTCCGCGATGTTCAGAACCAGGACGTGCTCCTGTTTATCGATAACATCTTCCGCTTTACACAGGCGGGTTCTGAAGTTTCCACGTTGCTTGGACGTATGCCCTCTGCGGTGGGCTACCAGCCCACGCTTGCCGATGAAATGGGTGCCTTGCAGGAGCGCATTACCTCCACCCGCGGCCACTCGATCACCTCGCTGCAGGCCATTTACGTCCCCGCGGATGATTACACGGATCCGGCCCCGGCAACCACCTTCGCCCACTTGGATGCCACCACCGAGCTTTCCCGTGAGATCGCCTCTCAGGGACTATATCCTGCGGTGGATCCTCTGGCCTCAACATCGCGAATCCTCGATCCACAGATCGTTGGCCAGGAGCACTACGATGTGGCCACCCGTGTGAAGGCGATTCTTCAGAAGAACAAGGAACTTCAGGACATCATCTCGATTCTGGGTGTTGACGAACTGTCCGAAGAGGACAAGGTGACGGTGGCTCGTGCTCGCCGTATCCAGCAGTACCTCTCGCAGAACACCTACACGGCCGTGAAGTTCACGGGCGTTGAAGGCTCTACGGTACCCGTGGATGAAACCGTTGAAGCCTTCAAGCGGATCTGTGACGGCGTGTACGATAAGGTGCCTGAGCAGGCATTCTTCAACATCGGTGGTATCGAGGATCTTGAGCAGGCTTGGGCCAAGATTCAGGCGGAGCAGCGATAATGCTTCTGGAGATTGTTTCACCGGCTGGTGTGGTGTGGACCGGGCAGGCCGAACAGATTCGCATCCCCTCCGTTGGTGGCGAGATGGGCATCTTGGCCGGGCACACCCCACTCATGGCGGGGCTTGAGCAAGGATCCGTGATTGTTGATACGCCGGAGGGGACGAAACTCGGTTTCAGCGTCTCCGAAGGCCTTGTCACCGTGGATTCTGATCACATCTATGTGGTTGTACAGTCGGCGGAGAAGCAGGAAGCCTAATGACAGGAGATGCGGCCATGAACGAACTACTCTTCTGGATAGTGTGCGTTCTGGCCGTTCTTCTCGTTCTGGCCGCCCTGTGGCTCTTGCTGCGCTTTGTGCTGCTGCTGCGGGCCGGTGGCGCCGTCCAGTGCTCATTACGTAATCCTCACGCGAAGTGGCGTACGGGCGTCTTGATCCTCGGGCAGGATTCGCTTAGCTGGTACCGGGCTAGGTCAATCTCTCCCGTTGCTCGGCGCGTGATTACACGAGAGAACTTCGTTCTTGTCTCTCACCGGCCCTCGAAGGAGGACCCGGAAACCATGATCATTGAAGTTCTAGATCGCGATTTTCCGCTCGTGGCAGCGATGAGTGCCAACTCATTTGCCGGGTTGGTTTCGTGGATCGATTCAGCTCCTCCCGGTGTACAGAGGACGGGGCTCTAAGAGCTGGTAAGGTGTGCTGCTGTGCGCACAGTATATGCAACGTGTTCGGTCGAATACTCTGGGCGGCTTGACGCTCACCTCGAGATGGCCAATCGCCTCCTCATGGTCAAGGCCGACGGCTCGGTACTAGTCCATTCTGATGGGGGCTCCTACAAGCCACTTAATTGGATGAGCCCGCCTGCCACCATGAAGGTCCGCGAGCCCGATATCGAAGAAGCTGAGGCCGGCGTTACGGAAGTCTGGGAGGTAGCGCATAAGAAGACCAGCGACCTCCTAGTGATACGCCTATTCGAGATCATTGCTGATGTTGCTCACGATCTTGGTGAGGAGCCAGGCCTCGTCAAAGATGGCGTGGAAGCCCACCTTCAGGCCCTTCTGGCTGAGCAAGTAGACCGCCTTGGCGGGGGTTCGCTGGTCCGGCGCGAATACCCCACACCTATCGGGCCCGTGGACCTCATGATCCGCGACGGCGAGGGAACGTACGTGGCGGTTGAGGTCAAGCGCCGCGGGGAGATCGACGGCGTAGAACAGTTAACCCGCTACCTAGAGCTTCTGGGAAGGGACCCTCTCCTGCAACCGTTGCGCGGTATCTTTGCCGCCCAAATCATTAAGCCGCAGGCCCGCGTGCTTGCCGAGGATCGTGGCATTGAGTGTGTGATACTGGACTACGACGAAATGCGCGGGATCGATCATCCGGAGGACCGTCTATTCTAGGCGTGCGCTCGTAGGTGAGGCTCCGTTGGCGTTATTCGACTCAAAGGAGATGCTCGTGGAAGTGCTACGCGGACGTGCGGTAGTTGGTTCACAGGTATGGGACGACGCCGTTGTTGCTTGGGAATCCGAGCACTTAACCTATGTAGGCCCGCCGCGCCCCGGTGATCCAGATATCCGGCAGGCAGGATACATCCTTCCGGGGCTCATTGATCTGCACTGTCACGGCGGTGGAGGAGAGTCCTTTCCCGATGCCACCATGCGCGATGAGGTTGCAGCTGCGGCCATGTACCATCGCCAGAACGGCACAACCGTATTGAGTGCAGCAACCTCAACTATGGAGTTCGGGAGGATGGAGTTTGTTCTCGGGCTTCTGGGGCAGGCGTGCGAGGAGGATCTGATTGAGGGGATCGAGATCGAGGGCCCGTTCCTCTCGCGCGAACGCTGCGGATCCCAAAACGCGAACTATCTCTTGGCCCCTGACCCGGCGTGTGCAGAGCTGCTTTTGGATGCAGCGGGTGGGTATGCGTGGGCAATGGCCGTGGCCCCCGAGTTGGAGGGTGCGGCAGACCTTGTTGAGTGTCTAGCCCGAAGGGGCGTGCTTCCTGCATGGGCCCACACGAATGCAGATTCCACAATCGCGCGTCGAATGAATGATCTGGCCTGCACGCTCCTTGCGGATCATGGAAAAGCGCCATTGGATTACCCCGTTGTTGATCACCTCTTCAACGCGATGAGGGAGATGAACCATCGCGCACCCGGTCCCGTCATGGAATACATGGCAGCGGCCCGCCTGAATCGCGCTACGGTGGAGATCATCGCCGATGGCGTGCACGTCTCCAATGAATTGGTGCGCGATGTGGTGGAGATTCTTGGTCCCGATTCCATCGCGCTCGTCACTGATGCGATGGCCGCGGCCGGCATGCCTGATGGCACCTACGAGCTGGGCGGCTTGCTGGTACATGTGACGAACGGCGTTGCTCGGTTGCGCGGGGGAAACCTCGCCGGCGGAACGCGGTGCCTGATGGACATTGTGCGCAACGTGGTGGCCTATGGAGTGGACCTAGCCACCGCCGTTGAAATGGCAACTCGTACTCCGGCGCGCGTGCTTGGCAGAACGGACGTTGGTGAGCTGCGGGAGGGCATGCGTGCGGACGTGCTCCTGGTTTCGCCAGAGCTTGAGGTGGAGCGGGTGTACCGCCGGGGTCGGATCGTGGCCTGAGGCTCTCGGGTGAGAGCAATCTTCCACTCATGTGGTGGCGATGCTGAGCTAGCCTAGATGGGTGCGCCGTTCCAAGAAGTACTCCCGTCCCGTCCGCCCTCTCAATGAGAACGCGGCATTAGGAGGAGTCCACTTCGAAGAAGGTAGCGGCGGTACCCAATACAAGGTGCACCACATTCAATCCGGCAAGAAGGAATATGTGTGCCCTGGTTGCGGCGGGATCGTCGCGATCGGAGAGTCACACGAGGTGGCTTGGACCGAGGACACCATTTGGGGCGCCCAGTACGGCCAAGAGTCCCGGCGGCATTGGCATACTTCCTGTTGGAAGCATCGCGGCCGCCGGTGACCGTCAGCTAGTCCTGAGTGGGTTCTTCGGGAGCGCCCTCCGTACCGAAAGTGGCTTCCTCAGTGTTGTCGTCAGCGGGAACTCCGTTTTCGTCGGCGTCAGGCTGGTCGGTGCCAGCCTCGCTGGGTGCTTCCTCGGCATCGGCAGCCCCGACGATCGAGGAGAGCGTCAGGCCAGAATCGCTTCCCGAGAGAAGCGAACGCATGTCTTCAACGTAGGACGAGAGAGCGGCCCTCTGCTGCTCTAGGTGCGCAAGGTGCTCATCAGCTTCCGTTGTGCGTTCCTGAGCCTCAGCCTGGGCTTCAGTGCGGAGCCGGCGTGCATCCTCACGCGCTAGGGACAAGACGCGTTCGGCCTCGTCGCGAGCGGTGTTGAGCTGCTCTGCAGCGTCCTCTTGCGAGGATGCCGTCAGGGCCTCGGCCCGCTCAATCGCTTCGGCTAGGCGCTGTTCTGCGGCGTCTGCACGCTGGTCAGCATCGGCAATCATCTCATCGATCTTGCGGCGTGCCTCCTGATCCGAGGCGCTGAGTTCTTCTGCGGACTGCTTGCGCTTGGTGGAGATCTCACGATCGGCTTCGGCGCGAAGTGATGCCACTTCCTCATTCGCCTCGGACTTTATTTGCTGAACCTCGCGTTCGGCTTCGGCGCGGAGCCGAGCCACTTCTTCCTCGGCTTGGGTCCGTAGCTCCGCGATCTCTGCATCGGCTTTGGCCCGTAGTTCCTGAGATTCATTGGCGGCTTGTGAACGCAGCGATGATGCCTCGGACTTAGCCTCCATCAGGATCCTCTCTGCCTTTCGGGTGGCCGTTGCAACAGTTTCGTCCGCCGAAATCTGGGAGTTCTTGGTGAGGCTCGCAGCATCGGCCTCGGTGCTGGTGCGTAGCTTTTCAGTAACGCTATACGCGTTGGCAAGGGTGTCCTGAGCTTCGGCCTCGGCGGACTTGGTGAGCTCATCGGCACTGCGCTGGGCGCGGGTAATGATCGCCTTCGCGTCACCGTTTGCGCGGCTCATCACCTCGAGAGCTTGTTGCTCCGTTGAGCGCAGGAGGCGCTCAACGCGAGAACCGAGTGTGGCGTAGGACGGGCGGTCCTGTTCACGCAGGCGATCCTGTGCCTCGGCTAATTCACCTGAGAGCCGAAGAATCCGCGAGTCTAGCTCAGCAACTTGAGAGCGGGTTTCCTCCAAAGCACTTTCAAGTGAATAGACGCGCTGATCAACCTGAGCGCGATCGTATCCGCGGCGAACTAGCGGGAACTGAGGATTTTCATCCACCATGATGAGCCTTTCTCAGGGTGTTCGGGGCCGAACCCTTGTCCTGACCAGAATAGTAAAGTGAGAGCATCTTCCACATCTACCGTGACTGAGCTAACCGCGAAAACACAGCTATACACGGTATCGTTATGAAACCGTTATCTGGTTAAGTATATGAGCTCAGTCCGAGTACGTGATAGTAGAAGTTTAGAGCCAAGTAAGGCTCTCGGGCTAATGAGAGGGAAATGATGCGACGAATCGTCAGCGCCGCGCTGGCCACGTTTGGAATCATCGCCATGATTATTGGCGTTGGGTTCCTAACGTTCTGGGCACCCGATGGCAGCGTTCGGGCAACGGCGGAGGCACCGAACTCCACCTTCATCAAGACGGATCCGGGCGTTATTGATCTGGTTGGTGAGGATGTCTCAATTGCCCTTGAGGCCCCCGATGATTCAGAGGTTATCGTGGCCTTTGGTGCCGCCGATGACATTGATGCTTGGGCCGAGGGAACTGACGTTTCCACTGTCAGTGGCTTAGCCGATTGGGAAACCCTGAAGGTTGCCGGCCCAGATTCAGCGGCTACACCCGAAGCCACGCCCGCGCCTTCTGGTACGCCCACAGATGAAGACGCGGATCAAAATGCAGACGAACCTGAGTTCGCGGACGTTGATCCGGAGCTCTTGGCTACTTCGGACATGTGGCTCCAGGTGGAGCAGGGAGAGAAGAAGGTTGATCTCTCCTACCGCGTTGCCGATGCTGGTGCGATCTCGCTGCTGGCAACCACAACGAGTGGAGAGGCCCCAACCCTTACACTTACCTGGAACCGCGAGGTCGGCAACGATCTAGCGGTGCCGCTCATTGCGGTTGGTGCTCTTGTAACCCTCATTGGCATCCTGCTCTATGCTCTAGACGTTCAGGAGGCCCGCCGCCGCAGGCAACGCCGGGCCGCTCGGGAAGCGAAGTTCGCTGCCCGCGCCTCCCGTTCTTCTGCATCAACGAGCGTTCTGACAGCCGTAGAGGTTGACGAACTCTTGGCACAAAACGATGAGCTCGCGGGCGAGTCCCGCGACGTCCAAAGCGAGAAGACGGCCCGTGAGTTCGGTGCCGGAATCCTTCCCGTTAGCGAGCGTGCCGAAGAGTTCCGTAACCGTGAGCTGTCCGATGATGATCGGATCGTCCTGCCAGCTGAAGAAGACGAACTCGCGGAGGATACCGGTGAGGTAAGCCCTGGCGAGGGATCTGGCGAGTCAGCGGGGAGTGCCGACCGGCCCACGGAAGCGGCCGATGAAGAGTCTGAGGCCGTTGGGGAAGCAGAGAACTCCGACGAAGCTATCGAGAACGCTGAGGATGCGTCCGAGGAAGCAGATGAGGCGGCTGAGATGCCTGCCGAGGAATTTGGTGAAACAGAAGAAACTGCCGAACCGGTTGAATACTCAGATGATGACCAAGTTTCTGAGGACGGCGAAACAACAGACGGAACCGAAACGGACAGTGAGGAGAATAAGAATGCGTAAGTATGGTGGATTTGCCCTTCTTGCGGCAGCCTCTCTGGCCCTGTCTGGGTGCGCATCAGACGAGGCTTTGCCACAGCCGTCAGCGGCACCTGAAGCCGCACGTGCTGCCGTATCTACCGAATCATTTGAGGATATTCAAGAGGAGATCTTCGCGTCAGTCGCGGATGCTGATGCAGAGCTGGATGCGGATCTGCTTACGGACCGCGCGACCGGACCTTTTGCGACGATCCGAAAGGGCGAGTACAAGCTCAAGAATGTCCTTGCGGACAGCTATGGCTTGGAGAAGCTCTCAGCGTCACCGATTCAAACGGCTGTTTCCTCTGCTCAGAATTACCCACATTCCGCGATCTCTGTGATGGAGGCCCCCAAGGGCTCCAATCTCCAGACGATCTCCGTTTTCCAGCAGCCTACTGCACGGGAGAATTGGAAGCTCTGGGGCGTACTGGACATTCTTCCAGGGGCCACATTCCCCGCGCTGTCACTCGAGGAAAGTAGCGCTAGCACGATCGCTCAGGATGAGGCTGATGGCCTTGTTGCTAGCCCATCGGGTGCTCTGGCCGGGTACGCGAAGGCCGCCCAAAGCGGTAAGAACCCGGACAACATGAAGTTCACCGACGATAAGTTGCGTGACACTTTGGCGAAGGGCAAAGAGAGCAACGCTGAAGCCATTGGGGATGCCGGAACGGTAGATATGGGCTTCAAGGTAGCCGATGTTGACCCGGTGTCCTTCGCAACGGATGATGGCGGTGCCCTCGTGGTGGGCCGATTGAACTTCACCACCAAGATCGAGGTTACTGAGGAGAATGCGACAGTCACCCTGGGTTCAACCATCGGGGCGCTTGCTAGCGGCGAAGCCGATGGCGAAATCGAGGTGAGCGGGACCCTGACAGCGAACTACACTGTCATGGTGGCAATCCATATACCGGCGGATGGCGCCGAGGATGAGGCCATAACTACCATTGGCGCCAGCGACCCGGTACTCATCAAGGTGAAGAACGGATAGTTTAATGACTCAGCCTCTGGCAAGCTCAATGTACGGAGCGGTAGACCTTTCGGGACTAGCACAGAGCGCCTCGCCCGCCCAAGCGGGGCCGGATGGCACGGTTCCCGGGCCGTATGTTCTGGACGTGAATCAGGATAATCTGCGCGGCGTACTGGAGACGTCAGGGCAACTGCCCGTTGTGCTTTCCTTCTACGCGGAGCAGTCAGAGGCATCCGTCAAACTCACTTCTCAGCTCGAGGCGCTGGCCGGGGAAGCCCGCGGCCATTTCCAGCTCGGCAAGGTTGATGTGGGTGCCAGCCCGGAGGTTGCTCAGGCATTCGGCCTGCAGGGAGTCCCGGCGGCTGTGGCGCTCATTCAAGGACAGCCCGTCCCGCTCTTCCAAGGTTCACCCGATGATAGCGAGATTGCGCCGCTCATCAATCGAGTACTCGAAACGGCCGCCCAGTATGGGATGACTGCGGTACTCAGCGGTGATGAAGAGCCAGAGGAGCCTGCGGCTCCAGCACGGCCGCCGCATCAGGCTGCGGGTTTCGACGCCGTAGACGCGGGCGATCTAGAGACGGCGAAGGCCGAATTTACTCAGGCGCTCAAGGATAATCCGGGCGATGAGGAATCTCAGAAGATGCTGGCGCAGGTAGAGCTGGTGGAGCGCGTGCGCGAAGTGACCGATCCTGTGGCACTCATGCAGCAGGCGCAAGCCGCCGGCCTTGACGATGTCCCCACCCAGCTTTCGGCCGCGGATGTTGAATGCTATAACCGTAGGCCCGAGGCCGCGTTTCAGAGGCTCATCGATGTTATCTCGGTGACCTCAGGTCAGGATCGCGAGACGGCACGCAAGCGCCTTCTGGAGCTCTTCGAGATTGTCGGCTCGGATAATCCTGCGGTTGGTCAGGCGCGCAAGGCGCTCGCGATGGCGCTCTTTTCCTAACACTGATCTTGATGCAAGGGCCTCCCGGCTAGGGGTTTACTACCCCGGCTCGGAGGCCCTTTACTTCACCTGGAGGCCAATTACTCAGCACGGGAAAGTTGCACGCGTGCCCCGAGTTTTCGAGTGGTAACCGGCGGTTACTTCGCGCATGACCCCGCAGCTACTTGGGGCAGGGCCCGGTCGATTTACGAACGATCAGTTCGGACTGGAAGGTGAGAGAGCGGGGAGATGTCCCGCTCCCATCGATCAGGCCGGAGATGGTGGAGAGCGCGGCCTCGCACATGGAGCGTACCGGCTGACGGAAGGTAGTTAGTGGCGGATTGGTGAATGCCATGAGCGGGGAATCGTCGTACCCGATGATCGAAATGTCCTCGGGTACGGACAACCCAGACGATTCGAAGTAGCGAATCGCGCCGAGCGCCATGATGTCGCTGCCACAAAGGATTGCCGTACAACCCATGTCGATGAGCTGGGCGGCGGCCGATTGGCCGCCCTCAACGGTGTAAAGCGTGTTGACGATGGGTGCGGGCTCACCCGGGTACAGGTTCTCCATGGCTTCGCTGAACCCGAGAGTCTTTTGCTGGGAGGGAATGAAGCGGTCAGGCCCCATAGCCAAGCCGACGTGGGTGTGGCCGAGCGATCCCAAGTGGCGCACTCCCTGGGCGATTGCCGCCGCATCATTCGGAGAGAAATCGGGAGCGGCAACATCGGGGCGGTTCCCGTTGAGGGTCACATACGGTATCCCGAGCTCCTCCAAGCGCTGGTAGCGATCTGCCGAGGCTTGGGTATCGGCGTGAAGACCGGACACAAAGATGATTCCGGCGGCATGCTGATCCACAAGCATCTGCACGTAGGAATCCTCGGTGATACCACCCGCCGTTTGCGTGCACAGCAGGGGAGTGTAGCCGGCGCCTGCCATCGTGGATTCGAGGTTCTGGGCGAAGATCGGGAAAATGGGGTTCGTCAGTTCTGGAACGATCATGCCGATAAGCCCGCTGGGACGCTGACGGAGGCGTTCTGGACGCTCATAGCCAAGCAAGTCCAACGCTGTCAGAACGGCCTTGCGAGTGGAAGGCGCAACAGTGTCCTTCCCGTTGAGCACGCGTGAGACCGTTGCCGTGGAGACACCAGCCTGCTGCGCCAAATCGGCGAGACGGATTCGATTCGTCATTGTTCCAACTCTTTGTCTCGATCAGTAAATGAGTAACCCACAATATATCGGGGCCGACTGGACGGCCCCTTGAAGCTAAGATATTGCACGGAACGGCTCCACAACAGCTGTGAGGCACCCCGTTGCTGCAAGAGTTTACATTAGTACAATACCTAGCGCCACTGCAGCGCCCGTCAATATTAGCTGATTTGCTAGAGCATCACGCCAAGTTCTCAATCTTGCCGCCACCTGTAGCTCACAGCACAATCTTGCAACTTCTTGCAAACTGTGATGTAACCAGCTAGTCTTACAGCAGGTTGCCGGTGCGTGGGAGCACATGCAAGCTACAACCATAATTAAACCTTTATTCTCAGGAGAAATATATGCGACGGGGCATTGCGCTCGCGGCCGTGGCAAGCATGGCCTTCACGCTGGCCGCTTGCGGTGGCAACGATGATTCAGGATCTACAGATTCAGCTACCGAGGGCGTTTCAGCCGCGCCCGCAGGGGATGGCAACCTCACCGTCTGGACGGATAGTAACCGCGAGCCAGCGCTGAAGGAAGCCGCCGCTGCCTATGAGGAAGAGACCGGCAACAAGGTAGAGCTGGTTGTTAAGGACTTTGACGGGATTCGCGCAGATTTCCTCTCGCAGGTCTCTAACGGAGAGGGCCCGGACATTACGGTGGGTGCTCACGACTGGCTCGGCGAATTCGCAGCCAACGGTGTGGTTTCCCCGATCGAGCTGGGTGATGGCGCAGCTGACTTCGCAGAAGTTTCCATCTCCGCCTTTACTTACGACGGTCAGGTTTACGGTCTGCCCTACGCCATTGAGAACACGGCCATTATCCGCAATACGGCTCTGGCCGATTCCACGCCGGAATCCTTCGATGACATGATCGCTATGGGTGAGGAAGCTGGAACGGACTACTCATTCCTAGTCCAGACCGGCGCTGAGGGCGATCCCTATACGTTCTACCCATTCCAGACCTCGTTCGGAGCTCCCGTATTTGAGCAGAATAGCGATGGCTCCTACACATCCGATCTTGCCCTCGGCGGTGAGAACGGTCAGGCCTACGCGCAGTGGCTGGCAGAGCAGGGCCAGGCTGGCGTTTTGGACACCGCGATTGATTACGATATTGCCGTGGATGCATTCAAGAACGGAGAGTCTCCCTACATTCTCGGTGGGCCGTGGATGATCGCAGACTTCGAGGATGCCGGAATTGACGTTGCAGTGGACCCGATCCCATCCGCTGGTGGGGAGACCGCGGTTCCATTCTCCGGTGTGCAGGGCTTCTACATGTCCTCCGCCTCGGATAACCAGCTCCTGGCATCCCAGTTCCTCATTGATTACGTGGGAACCAAGGACGTCCAGTTCTCCATCTACGAGACGGGTAACCGCCTCCCGGCTCTGACGGCCGCGGCTGAGGAGGCTTCGCAGGACGATGCAACCGCTGGCTTCGCCGAAGTTGCTGAAGTCGCGCAGCCGATGCCGTCCACCCCCGAGATGGGTGAGGTTTGGGCCTTCTGGGGTGTGACCGAAGCGCAGATCATCTCCGGTGATGCCTCTGACCCTGTTGCTGCGTGGGACAAGATGGTTGACGATATTCAGGCTGCAATCGACGCCTCGAACTAACGCAAGTAGGTGAAGTGACACTGGGCGTGTGACGGGGGACCGTCACACGCCCACCTGTTCGGAGGAAATATGGCAGGCAAGCACACAAGCGCTGAACCCAGCGCGAAAGCGCCACGCGTAGAACGCAAGGCCACTACGCCCCATGCACGGAGTTGGAGCGCCGGTTTCTTCGTCAAGCTGGTGCTCATGGCAGTTGTGAACGCACTGGGAATCTACGTTCTCATATCGGCGGCAACCGCTTCCCAGTGGGGAATCTTCGCTGCGATGCTCGCGCTGATTCTGGCAGCGGATTACGTGTACTTCTCCAAGCGCACGCTCGCCTTGAAGTACCTGATTCCCGGGCTCGCCTTCCTCCTAGTCTTCCAGATCTTCGTTATCGCCTACACCGGCTACGTGGCGTTCACGAACTACGGTGACCGCCACATGCTGACCAAGGAGGGAGCAACCGATGCACTCCTGCTGCGGTCAGTTGAACGCGTCCCTGATTCGCCGCAGTACCCTCTAGTTGTTGTTGAATCGGGCGATGATCTTGGGTTTGCCATCTTGGACAACGGCGTTATCCGCGCCGGCACAGAGACCCAGCCGCTTGAGGAGGTCGATGGCGTCGTCGTCGACAATAAAATAACGGAAGTCTCCGGCTACGACATTGTCAACCTCTCCGAACTCGGAACCCGTCAAAACGAGGTGACTGAACTCAGGGTGCCGCTCACGGACGATACGGAGGATGGTGCCATCGGAACTCAGACGGGCGGGACGGGCTTCGTTTTCCAAACCACAATGCATTACGACGAAGATCTGGACGCGCTTGTCTCGGATAAGACGGGTAAGGTCTACGTTGCGAACGGGGATACAGGTTTTTTTGAGGCCGACGACGGCGAGACCCTGACAACGGGCTGGCGCGTCAACGTAGGCTTCGATAACTTCAGTAAGGCATTCGCAGATCAGCGCTATTCCCAGCCATTCGTCAAGGTGTTGCTGTGGACCTTCGCGTTCGCCTTCCTCTCTGTGGCCACTACCTTCTTGCTCGGAATGTTCCTCGCACTCATCATGAACGACGAGCGCATGCGGGGGCGCAAGGTATACCGCACCTTCATGTTGCTGCCCTACGCCTTCCCAGCGTTCATGACGGCTTTCCTGTTCGCGGGCATGATGAATCCAAAATACGGCTTCATCAATCAAGTCCTGTTGGGAGGGGCAAACGTTCCATGGCTGACCGATCCGTGGCTGGCCAAATTCTCTGTGATCTTCGTGAACCTGTGGATGGGCTTCCCCTACATGTTCCTCATCTGCACGGGTGCCCTTCAGTCAATCTCTTCCGATCTTAACGAGGCAGCGGAGATCGATGGTGCCAGCGGATTTCAGGTATGGCGCTACATCACCATGCCGCAGTTGCTCACTCAGGTGACGCCGCTGCTCATCGCCTCTTTCGCCTTTAACTTCAACAACTTCAATCTCATCTACATGTTGACTCGCGGTGGGCCACGGTTCTCGGACGCCTCCGTGCCCGTTGGTGACACGGACATCCTCATTTCGATGGTGTACCAAATCTCCGGGCTCTCCGGGCAGGCTGCGAAGAATTACGGACTGGCCTCGGCCATGTCCATCCTGATCTTCCTCATCGTAGGCGCGATTTCGATGTACAGCTTCAGAAAGTCCAAGGCTATGGAAGGAGCACAGTGATGAGCGTTATTGAGCAGACTCCCCACGTTGAGGTTCCCCAAGCAGACGCGCGTGCGAACAAGATGCCCTTCGGACGCTGGTTCAAAGAGATCGGGTTCCGGCACGTCATTGGCGTGATCGCCATCATCTATTCCGTGTTCCCGATCCTCTACGTTATCTCGGCTGCGCTCAACCCTTCGGTTGGCACCACGCTGACAGTATCAAATTCGCTATTCTCAGAGATCTCGCTGGAGAATTTTGCTGAACTCGGGAATGAGACGCGGTTCTGGACGTGGTTCGGCAATAGCCTCCAGATTGGCATCATTACCTCGATCGGGACGGTCCTCATGGGCGCGGCTGCGGCCTACGCCTTCTCTCGTTTCCGCTTCAGTGGCCGCCGGGGCGGGCTGATGGCACTTATGGTGGTCCAGATGTTCCCGCAGCTTCTTGCCTTCGTTGCAATCTTCCTGCTGCTACTGGCACTGGGTGACGTTGTGCCAGCGCTCGGGCTGAACTCTAAGCTGGGCCTTATCTGCGTGTATCTGGGAGGTGCGCTAGGCGCCAACACCTTCCTCATGTATGGCACCTTCAACTCCATCCCGCTGGAGCTGGACGAGGCTGCCAAGATCGATGGAGCCTCCCACACTCAGATCTACTGGACCATCGTTCTTCCGCTAGTGACACCAATTCTGGCCGTTGTGGGCTTGCTCAGTTTCATCTCCGCGTTCAACGATTTCGTGTTGGCTAACACTGTACTGACCGGCTCTGAGAACTGGACCATGGCCATCGGCATGAACAGCTGGGTCGGTGGCATGGATAAGCACTGGGACTGGTTCACCGCCGGCGCCATCATCGCCGCTCTTCCGATCTTGCTGCTCTTCCTGTTCCTGCAGAAGTACATCGTGGCGGGGCTGACGGGTGGTTCCGTCAAGGGCTGACGGGCGTTTCGTGATCGTTCCCCGGGTTTGCGTCAAGCCCCGGAAACGAAGTCGGGTTTGCGTCAAGACTCGGGGTTGGCCAGACTCTTGCGAGGCAGCACCCCAGCCACTGCAACAACCAGCAGCGAGAGCAGTGGCACGATGAGCAGGCCGTAGCGAATACCGACGGTATCGGCGATTGCCCCAACTATCGGTGGGGCGCATAGCGAGCCGAGTTCCAGCAACCAGGTCACGATCGTGAGCCCAGTTCCTGTCCTGAGGCCCGGGATGCGGTCGGCTTCTGCCATGGCCGCGGGGATGATTGTGGCTTGGCCAAGGCCGATTGATGCGAACCCAATCAGGGTGCCGGGAACCGTGGGGAAGGCGAGCGCAAGGCCCATTCCGAGCGCCGTGATGAGCGCGCCTGTCCGGGTAACTGCTCGAACGCCAAAGCGATCGCTTAAGCGATCACCAGTGGCTCGCCCGATGAATTGGGTGCCAACGAGGGCCGTGAATCCAAGCCCGGCAAGGCTGGCCGGAGCGTCGAGTTCGGTCTTCAGGTATAGGGCAGCCCATGAGCTCCCGGAGTCTTCTCCAACCGCTCCAGCGATCCCAATGATGACGAGGGCGCCGAGTATGAGCACGGTCTTGACGGAAACCTTTGAAGTTCCGAGTTCGGCCCTAGTTGCCTCTTGAAGGTCACGTTCAGCTTCCTTGGGGATGCAAAACCGATGGGCAATGAGGGCAACAACCGCCCAAGTGATTCCCGAGATCCCGAGGTGGATGTTGATGGGGAGATGGATTGAGATGGCCCCGGCAGCCATAAGGCCACCGCCTGCGGCGCCAATGGACCAGGTGGCGTGGAAGCTATTGAAAATGGAGCGAGGATAGCGCTTTTGGACGGTGAGCGCCTGCGCATTCTGGCTCACATCGGTGACGGCGTCCATGGCACCGCCAAACAGGAGGCATGCCACGAACAGCACGTAGGTTGGGGAAACGCCGGCCCCGATGGCGGCGAGTGCGGTGCCAACTGTGCCCAGCACGGCAAGCCTCGCCGATCCCATCCGCCTGATGAGAGTGGCAGCTGCCAGCCCGGAGAGGATAGCCCCAACAGGCCAAGCGGCCACCGCAAATCCATACATGGTGTTGTCGATCCCCAGCGCGGCCTTGATCTCCGGGTAACGGGGAACGAGGTTAGCAAAGATCGCGCCGTTGGTGAAGAAAAGCGCGGAAACGGCAATGCGCGCGCGGCGATCTGCCGCGGTCAAAGTGTTGACTGGGGACTGCATGTGTACAATCGTACACATGCATGATTTCTTTCAAGGTGACTCGCGGACAAATCGTGAGCGAATGCTCGCTGGAGACCTCTATATCGCAGATGATCCCGACAATGCGAGGCTCGCGGCCCGCGGCTTTAAACTAGCCGATACCTATTACAAGTTGGAGGTGGAGGGCGATCCAGCTGCGCGTGGAGTGTTGGAGGATCTGCTCGGATCTCTGGGTGAGGAAGCCTATATAAAGCCGCCGCTCGCCGTGGACTACGGCGAGAATATCCACCTCGGCGCGCGAGCTTTCATCAACTACAACCTTGTGGCGCTAGACGTTGCCCGTATCGAGATCGGGGACGATTGCCAGATCGGCCCAAACGTTCAACTACTAACTCCTACTCATCCAGTTGATCCTGAACCGCGCCGGGCTCACCTTGAAGCCGCTCAGCCCATCACCATCGGAGCGAACGTGTGGATTGGTGGCGGCGCGATTATTTGCCCGGGCGTGACGATCGGAGACAATTCAGTGATCGGGGCCGGCTCCGTGGTGATTCGCGATATCCCGGCCAACAGCGTAGCTGTAGGGAACCCGGCGAGGGTTGTCAGGAGTATCTGATGAGCGGCTCTGGCCGGACTGGAGCGGGAGATCGCACGCCCGCAAACCCCCGATATGATCCGCAGCGGGCCGAGAAGATCGTTATGGCTACGCTCGAAGTGATCGGGGACGTGGGTATTTCTGGTACATCTATGCGGAAGGTAGCAAAGCAGGCTGGCGTCCCCTTGGGATCCGTAACGTACCATTTTGGTACGCGTGAGGAACTGCTGCAAGCGGCTATGCGCCGGCATGCTGAAACGGTTGCACTCAAACTTGAGAAACGCATGAACCACGCCGATTGCACTGAGCGGGCACAAGATGCGGTTGTAGCGCTCATCATGGAGGATATGTTTGCGAGCCAGAGCGAGCTGATCCTTAACCAAGAGCTCTACACTTTGGCCGCCCGGCTCCCGGCCTTCCGGGCGATCACCAACGAATGGATGGCACGGTCCCGTGCCTGCCTCATGCGACACTTCGATGCCGATACCGCGCGCGGCCTAGACGCACTAATCGAGGGACTCACTCTCCACGGGGCGCTTGGAACAGAACAGCTGGACCCTGAGTTTGTGGCCCGGATGGTTCGCAGGGTCAGCCGTTCTTAGCCCACGGACTCCCTACCCGCGTGCCATACGCCGCCCCCGCCCGCACACCGTACCCGCGTACTTGAGGGGTTGCACCACCGTCTAAGCGGCGATGCAACCCCTCAATCCTTACAACACTTGTTTAGTGGTCACTCAGCGGATCGTCAGCGGATACATCCTGTTCAGATACTCCATCTTCTACAAGATGCTTACCAACACGCTGCCCAGCGGGCTCTAGGAAGATCACGCCAAAGGGCGGGAGCTGCATGTTGAGCGAGTAGGGGCGCCCATTCCACGGGATGCGTTCGGCGGTCAGATCGCCGAAGTTCCCCACACCGGATCCGCCAAAGGCTAGGTCATCGGTGTTAAGGATTTCCTTCCAGCGGCCTCCGCGCGGCAGCCCAACCCGGTAATCATTCTGTGGCACTCCGGAGAAGTTGCACGCCACGGCGATGACATCAGAACCGTCCTTGGCTTTGCGAAGGTAGGTGATGACGTTCCGATCGGAATCGGAGGCATCGATCCACTCGAAGCCGTCCCCTTGGAAATCATTGGACCACAGGGCCGGAGAGGACACATAGATCTCGTTGAGCCGCTTGATGAGGGAAAGAACTCCATCATGGGATGGATCCTCGGTGAGCCACCAATCGAGTCCCCGAGATTCGTTCCACTCCTGAATCTGTCCGAATTCTTGCCCCATGAAGAGAAGCTGCTTGCCCGGGTGGGACCATTGGTAGGCAAAGAGTTCGCGAATCCCGGCGAGCTTCTGCCAATCGTCTCCTGGCATCTTCGTGTAGAGGGAACCCTTCCCGTGCACAACTTCGTCATGGGAGATGGGCAGCAGGAACTGCTCCGAGAACGCGTACACCAGAGAGAAGGTCAGTTCGCCGTGGTGCCACTTGCGGTTAATCGGCTTCTCTTCCACGTAGCGCAGAGTGTCATTCATCCACCCCATGTTCCACTTGAGGCCGAAGCCAAGCCCGCCGTCCTCGGTGAGGCCCGTCACTCCGGGCCATGAAGTGGACTCCTCGGCAATCATCATGATGCCCGGAGCGGCACGGTAGGCAGTTGCCGTGGACTCTTGGAGGAACGAGATGGCTTCCAAGTTTTCGCGCCCGCCGTAGATGTTGGGCTGCCACTGCCCGTCTTCGCGAGAATAGTCAAGGTAGAGCATCGAGGCCACAGCATCCACGCGCATACCGTCGATGTGGAACTCGTTGAGCCAGTACAGCGCATTGGCCACAAGGAAATTACGTACCTCGCGCCGTCCGAAGTTGAAGACGAGCGTGCCCCAATCAGGATGCTCACCGCGCAACGGGTTGGGATCCTCGTATAGTGGCGTTCCATCGAACCGGGCAAGTGCCCATTCGTCCTTGGGGAAGTGCGCGGGCACCCAATCCATGATCACGCCGATCCCGGCCTTATGAAGCTCATCTATCAGGTACTTGAGATCGTCGGGAGATCCGAAGCGGGCGGTGGGAGCATAGTAGCCGGTCACTTGGTATCCCCACGATGGGGTGAAGGGGTGCTCGGCCAGAGGCATGAACTCCACGTGCGTGAAACCGGCGTAGGTCAAATGGCCGATGAGCTGTTTGGCTATGGACCGGTAGTTCAGGCCGGGCCGCCAAGATCCGAGGTGCATTTCGTAAATTGATACGGGCCCATTGTGGGGATCGGTGACGGCGCGATCGGCCATCCACGTGGAATCGCCCCATTCGTAGTAGCTCTCCGCGATGATGGAGGCCGTTGAGGGAGGTTCTTCGGAACGCCGAGCCATGGGATCGGCCTTCTGGTGCCAGGACAGATCGGTGTACTGGATCTCGTACTTGTAACGCGAACCCTCGGTAGCGCCGGGGATGAACAGCTCCCAAAGCCCAGAAGATCCCATGGTGCGCATCGCGTTGAGCGATCCGTCCCATCCGTTGAAATCTCCGACCACCCGCACGGCCTTGGCGTTCGGTGCCCATACAACGAATCCGGTTCCGGTGACGGAACCGAGATCGCTCGGGTAGGTGAGAACGTGCGCCCCGAGCGCCTTCCACAGTTGCTCGTGGCGCCCCTCGCCAAATAGGTAGATATCTACTTCGCCGATCGTTGGCAGGAACCGATAGGGATCATCCCCCCGGTGCTCCACTCCGCCATAGACTGCGATGACGCGATAATCGGGAGTCTCGGTGCCCGGAAGGACTGCCCGCCAGATCCCGTTGAACTCGTGAACGGCTTCGGTGCGTCCCGATTCAGTTTCGATGTACACGGAATCCGCGAGACGGCGGATAACTCGGATCGTCACGGTGGTCTCAGAAGCATGAGGTCCAAGAATATCGTGGGGGGCGTGGTACCAGCCGTTAGATACGGCGTTGAGGACGTCTTCATTGACGTTTACGTAATCCATAGCGTTCATGCCCTTACTCTTCCATGTTGAAGTGGAGCGGTTATCTAGTTTTGTCATGTGGAAAGCCCGGCCGGTGAGTGAACCGGATTCGAACTCCTAATGTCTAGGATACGTGACTTAGGATACGTTCTAAACCAGTTACGGGCACACTCAGCCAAGTTGGGCGTTCGGCAGCTTCGTAAGAGACCTCATAAAGAGCCTTGTCAATCACCAACGCGCGCAGAAGAGCTTCCTGATCCTCGGGGAGTGGGCCATAGCCTTCGCGGAAGGCTTCTCCGGCGGCTTTCGCCCACGCGTGCACTACTTCCGGGTTGCCTCCTGCCAGTTCGGCAGAACCCGCTGCGTAATCAAAGGATCTGAGCATGCCGGCTACGTCGCGCAGGGCTAGATCCACCCCGGTGCGCTCGTTGAGCGGCCGCAGCGGCTCCCCCTCAAAGTCAAGCGCAAACCACCCGCGCCCCGGAACCTCCACCACTTGGCCGAGGTGGTAATCCCCGTGAATCCGTTGAAGATCAGGCCAAGGCGATCCGGCCGCAGCCTCGTAGGCGGCATCGATCGCGCCCCTAAGAGATTCCAGACTGGGAACCAGCTGTATTGCCGCCGCAGCCCGCGTGTGCCACGAGGAAACGATCTCAGCGCGCCTGACATCTCCTGCAGCCACGGGAGGGAAGGCGTGTGCAAGCTCGGTGTGAATGCGCCTCGTCAGTTGGCCGAGGCCCCGGATGGAATCGGCTTTGTTACCAAGAGTTCCGTCCGAAACGGCCAAGCTTTCCGTCATCACCTGCCAGGCATCGTGGGCGCCTTCGAGGAATTCTTGAGCGACGACGACGTCTGCTCGCCTCCGCCCCGGTCCCTCACATACTTTGGGCGCGGCTTGGTCCCAACCCATCGTGACGGAACCGTATTGGCCCGGTACGGTCCCTGTTCCGTCGAGGGCCTGCTGAAGCTCCACATCGGGGTTATAGCCCGGGGCAAGCACCCGGAAAACCTTGAGAATCAACTTTTTCGAATCATCCAGTTCATAGATGATCGAGGTGTTTGACTGCTCGGAGGTCAACTTGTGGGCTGACCGGATTGTAGGAGCGGTAAGGTGCAGTGACTTGCCTGTCAGCTTCCAATGTTCCTCGGGTCCAGGCGTTATCTCCGACGTGAGAAGGCTGAAGATCACCCGCTGGCCAAGCGGGTGATCGGCCGCATCAAAGATGTCATAACCGTCCACGTGCCCAACGGCGGGAGTACCAGCATCCGCTGTTCCCTGCGTCAGCACCAGCGGCACGTTGTAATCGATTGAGCCATCGCGTACCACCATCCAGATGACGATGCCATCTTGATCGGAGTGCAGGGTGGTGTAGCCGCGCGCCGTTAGATCCGTGGATTCACCCAGATGCCATCGCACTGGCCCAATCCACTCCGTGATGGCAGATGTGATGTGCTGAGGGTGAACCATGCTGGACCTCCTAGATTGACGATTCTGGATGGCTCGGGCGGGACAGGGCGAGGAAGTCAATATCTGTATCCCCCGCATCCGCGGGTAGGCCCTCAAGCGGCGCGGTCTCGGATCCGGGAGGAGTGAGGGAGAGCCAGAGGAAATCGCGTGCTCCCAGCGTCACGGTGTAGTGTTCGCTGGCCCGCGGGAACCCGGCGCCTCCCAGAACGTCGGCAGCATGCCACCCGCTATAGGCGCCCAGCTTCACCGTTCCAGACCGCGGTGTGTTTGCCATGTTTATAATGCACACCATCGTTTCGGTGGCATTCGTTCTGGTGAACGCCAAGATGGCCTCATTATCCACTTCGAGCAACTTGAAATCGCCATCGCCCAGCACTGGGTGCTGCCGGCGAACATCGAGGATGCCGTGAAGCCAGTGTAGAAGGGAGGACGGTTGGGCAAGCTGGGACTCCACGTTGACGGCTTGTGAGTTGAATACGAGTGAACTGATGACGGGAAGGTAGAGCTTTCCTGGATCGGCAGTGGAGAAGCCCGCGTTTCGGTCAGGGGTCCACTGCATCGGGGTCCGGACCCCGTCGCGGTCCGTCAGCCAAATGTTATCGCCCATGCCGATCTCGTCTCCGTAGTACAGGCATGGAGAACCAGGTAGGGAGAGCAAAAGGGCGTGAGCTAGCTCGATCTCCGATCGCGAGTTGCCAAGGAGCGAGGCAAGCCTACGCCGGATACCCACGTTGGCGCGCATCCTGGGATCTTCGGCATACCAGCCGTACATGCGGGCACGCTCCTCGGTTGTCACCATCTCGAGCGTGAGCTCATCGTGGTTGCGTAGGAATGTGCCCCACTGGGTGCCGGCCGGAATGTTCGGGGTGGCCTCCAGAATGTCACGGATGGCGGTGGATCGCTGATCCCGCAGCCCGTAATAAATACGCGGCATTACCGGGAAATGGAAGCACATGTGGCATTCGGGTTCCTCCTCGGTCCCGTAGTATGCGACCACGTCCTCAGGCCACTGATTGGCTTCGGCAAGGAGGATCGTTCCTGGGAATTCGGCGTCCAGAGTTGCCCTCATCTTGGCTAGGTACTCATGTGTTTTCGGGAGGTTTTCGCAGTTCGTCCCCTCCTCTTCGAAGAGGTAGGGTACGGCGTCCAGCCGGAAGCCATCAATGCCCCGCCGTGCCCAGAACCGCGCCACGTCCAAAATGGCCTCTTGAACCGCAGGGTTCTCGTAGTTCAGGTCAGGTTGATGAGAAAAGAAGCGGTGCCAGAAAAACTGCTTGCGGACTGGATCAAAAGTCCAGTTGCTTTCCTCGGTATCGATGAAGATGATGCGGGCGTCGCGATACTTAAGATCGTGATCCTCCCACACGTAGAAATCTCCGTAGGGGCCGGTTGGATTGGTTCGGGAGGCTTGGAACCACGGGTGCTGGTCCGAAGTGTGGTTCACTACCAGGTCGATGATGATGCGGATCCCGCGCTCGTGTGCCGCAGTGATGAGATCCTCAAACTCTTCCAGTGATCCATACTCGGGATCGATCGCGGTGAAATCGGAGATGTCGTATCCGCCATCGCGCATCGGGGATGGGTAGAACGGTGGAATCCAGAGACAATCTACCCCCAGCCACTGCAGATAATCGAGGTGGGCGATCAGTCCCTGAATGTCTCCCGTACCGCTGGCCTTGGTATCGCCAAAGGCGCGTAGGAGCACCTGATAAAACACTGCGTGCCGGAACCACTCCGGATCGGTGCTAATGCCCGGTCTGGTGGGATTCTCAGCGACAGCCGGATTCGACACTGCTGGATTGAGCCTCGTTTGATTCACCTATAACATCCTGTCAGCCTCACGATGGACATAGTCTCCCGCGCTCCGCTCGCTCGCAGGGTACGCGTTCTATAGAACCCTGACTGAAAGCACATGCGCAACCCGGGAATCCGGATCTAGCCGGACATAGGGGTGCTCATTCCACTCGAAGGATTCACCCGTTAATTCATCCGTTACCTTAAGGAGCGCCTCACCCGCCCAGCCGGGGGTTACCCCAAAGGGGCTGAGATCAAGATCGATCACTGCGTCGTGGGCGCCGTGGGGATCAAGATTGATGACGGTGATTATGGCGTCTGCCGCAAGCGCGCCTGGGGCGAGTGGGCCTGCATTGCCCCCCATTTCCTCTGGCCGGGCAAATCGAGTATAGGAGATGATCTGGTCCGATGACGTGGGGTTAATGCGGATCCCGCGCAAGCGGCCGAGGCTCGGATGATTGTGGCGAACTGAATTGAGCTGGGTGAGCAGATGCGGGATCCCGGTGTGTTCTGCTTGTTGCCAGTTACGAGGCTTAAACTCGTACTTCTCATTATTGATCTGTTCTTCGAAACCGGGCCGCGCAACGTCTTCCACAAGCTCATAGCCAGAGTAGATCCCGTACGTTGGAGCGCCGGTTGCCGCGAGCACTGCGCGAAGCTTGAAGGCGGGGGCCCCGCCATTCTGCATGAACGGCGTCAAGATATCGTGCGTGGTGGGCCAGAATGCTGGCCGGAGAAGGTGATCCGAATCGTGGGCAAGTTCCCACAAGTAATCTTCGATATCCTGCTTTTCGGTGCGCCAGGCAAAGTAGCAGTAGGACTGGTGGAAGCCCACGGCGCCAAGGCCCTGCAGCATTGGGGGCGCGGTGAACGCTTCAGCCAAAAAGATGATATCCGGGTGGTCCCGGCGGAACTGAGCCATCAACCTCTGCCAGAACTGAACGGGCTTCGTGTGCGGGTTGTCCACGCGGAAGATGGTCACGCCGTGATCAATCCACACTTGGAGCACCCGGACGATCTCCTGATATATCCCTTCCGGATCGTTATCGAAGTTCAGCGGATAGATATCCTGATATTTCTTGGGAGGATTCTCCGCATACGCAATGGTGCCATCCACTCGGGTGGTAAACCATTCGGGGTGCTCGGTGAGCCACGGATGGTCAGGCGAACATTGAAGCGCGAAATCAAGAGCTACCTCCATGCCGGAGGAGTGAGCCTTTTCCACGAAGCGATCGAAATCATCAAACGTTCCGAGCTCGGGATTGATGGCGTCATGGCCGCCATCGGCCGAGCCGATGGCATAGGGCGAACCGGGATCACCCGGAAGGGCCTCCAACGTGTTGTTGCGCCCCTTCCTGTTCGTTGTTCCGATGGGGGAGACGGGTGTCAGATACACAACGTCGAATCCCATGCCAGCGATGCGATCTAGGTCCTGAGAGGCGGTCTCGAGCGTGCCAGAAATCCAGGTTCCATCGGCATCCTGATAGGAGCCGTGCGAGCGCGGGAACATTTCATACCATGAACCGGTAAGAGCACGGGAGCGATCAACCGCCACCGGGAAGGCCGAGGATTCTGTGATCATGTCGCGGATAGGCGCGTGTTCCAGCGCTGTACGGATGGTCGGGGCCGTTGCCGCCTCAAATCTAACGGTTGGCTCCAACCGGTCCATCTGGATCACTGCCAGAGCGTCCTCTAGAGCCGTCCGATCAGCTGCGAGTTCTTCGGCGGATACCGGCGCCAGTGAGGCCGAGACGGGAACCCCGCCCGAAGCGAGCTTGCCCTGAGCCTTCCCGATCTTGTTCAGAGCCCGGTCAATCCACTCCTGTGCCTCCAAGAAGACCAGCTCAATGTCCGTGTTCGCCGTGATTCGAGCCGTGGCATTGTGCTCCCAAGTGGCGATGGGATCGGAGAAAGAGCGCACAAAGAAGCTCCATGCTCCGGGATACGTGGGCGTTAGCCATGCCTCGTAGACGCCAAGGCCTGGCCGGATGAGTTCCATCGGCGCGGCCTGAACCTCAGCCCCCGACGGATCCACCAAGACGGCCTCACACCCAAAGAGGTCATGTCCCTCCCGGAACACGGTGGCTCGCACGGGGAAGGATTCGAACTCGGTGCCTTTGGCTGCCCATGAGCCGTTTTCTACTGTGGGTTCAATATCCCGGATGGGGATTCGGCCCATTTCGGAGAACGGCGCGGGGGCAGGCGCTGGACGGCCAGTGGACAGGGGCTGGACATGCTCGTTAATGCTCACGCGAACAGCCTATGTGGTTTAGAGCTCATCTGCAGCCGAATTCCGGCCGTAGCTAGATCAATACACCATGTTCATCGCGGAGCGAACCTCCGCCAGAGTGGCATCGGCCTGTGCATTGGCGCGCGCGATGCCCTCGTGGAGAACCTCTACGATATAGTCCGGGTTAGCCTCCAGTTCGGCCCGGCGTGCCCGGAAGGGAGCTAGATGCTCGTTGAGCGCCTCGGTCAGCATCTTCTTGAGCGTGCCGCCCCCGCCATCGCCGATTTCGTCCGCAATCTCTACCTGAGGCTGGCCCGTGCACAGGCTGATGAGCGTGAGTAGGTTGGCCACCTCGGGCCGGTTCACCGGATCGAAGCTGATGTGACGGTCTGAATCTGTCACGGCCTTCTTGATTAGCTTGGCCGTCTCATCGGCGCTCATACGTAGTTCGATGGTGTTGCCCTTGGACTTACTCATCTTGGTGCCGTCTAGCCCCAGAACCATTTCTGCGTTGGAAAGCAGACCCTGCGGACGCGGGAACACGCGCTTATCGGAGCCCTTGGGCCGCCCGTAACGGGCATCGAAGCGATCGGTGATCACGCGCGCCTGCTCGAGGTGAGGGAGCTGATCCTTGCCCACCGGTACAAGGTTCGCCTTGCAGAACAGAATATCCGCAGCCTGATGGACTGGGTAGGTGAGCATGAGGCCGGACATTGGGCGTCCATCCGTGGCTTCAAGCTCAGACTTGACCGTGGGGTTGCGACGCAGCTCGGCGTCCGTCACTAGGGAAAGGAACGGAAGCATCAGCTGGTTGAGCGCGGGAACCTGGGAATGAGCAAAAATCGTTGAGCGTTTCGGATCGATTCCCAGAGCAAGGTAATCGGTCACGAGCGAGTACACGCGATCTTTGATCGGACCCACGCCGTCGCGGTCCGTGATCACCTGATAGTCCGCAACAAGTACCCACGTATCTACGCCGGCTTCCTGCAGGCGCAGCCGGTTTTGCAATGAGCCGAAGTAGTGGCCGATGTGCAGGTTGCCAGTGGGCCGATCGCCTGTAAGAACGCGGAACTGTGTCGCATCTTCCTTAATCGCCTGCTCGATCTTCTCGCTGATCTTGCGGGAGTGAGCGAGGGAGGCTTCGCTGGTTGAGTTTTCGAGGGCGTCCCCGATGTTCTGAGTCATGATTTCCTTTACACGTGTGGATCTTGGACCGGTGGGCGTGGCGCCCTCAAGTGAGTAGTAGGCCCCTAGGGCCAGACGTGCTCTGGCTGGGAAAGATACAACTGGATGGACAGCGGCTCTAGGCTGGTCATCGCATTCGGGGCGTAAACCGGGTGGGTTGAACGCGGAGACGGCCAGCTAGAATCCCACAGGAGCTCAAAGGAAGTCTCGCGCCCATTAGGAAGGCATACTTCGGTACGGTCAAGCGAGCCATTCACTACGATCAGTGCGTCTCCATCAACACCCCGGCCGCTGCGGAGCATCTGGACGATGCGCCTCTTGGAGTCAAACCACTTGTGCTCGGGCATGTTTGCGCCCTCGGCATCGAACCATTCCAGATCGCCCACGTTCTCTGCCGCGGCCAGTCCCTCCGTATAGAAATGATCGGGGCGCAGAACCTTGTGCTTGGATCGAATCTTCAGCAGGTAGGCCACCGTGTCATGCAGGTCCGTCTGCCACTGCTCAAGATCCCAGTTCACCCAAGAGATCTCATTGTCTTGGCAGTAGGAGTTGTTGTTGCCATTCTGGGTGCGGCCGATCTCATCGCCCGCCGTAATCATTGGCGTTCCCGCGGACAGAATGAGGGTGCCCATGAGATTGCGCAGGGTTTGCTGACGCCGCTCGCGAACCGCGCGCGGGGCCTGAACCTCACCCTCCTCGTGTCCGTGATCCCATGACTTGTTGTCATTGGTCCCGTCCCGATTGGATTCCAGATTGGCGTCGTTGCGTTTATTGTTGTAGGACACTAGGTCCCGCATCGTGAACCCGTCGTGGGCGGTGACGAAGTTGATTGACGACGACGGCCCGCGGCCACCCGGAATCCTGCCATGACTGAAGAGATCGGCGGATCCTGAAAGCCGCGTTGCTAGATCGCGGATATCGCCGCCGGTTCCCCCTCCCATCAAGGAACGCGGCTGAGCAACCCAGAAGGCTCGAACCGTGTCGCGGAAGTGATCGTTCCAATCCGCCGTTGGGGAGATGAATCTGCCGGTCTGCCAGCCGTTGGGGCCCAGATCCCAGGGCTCGTTAATGAGCTTGACGTTACCTAGAACCGGATCGGTGGTCAGAGCCACAAAGAACGGATGATGAGTATCGAAGTGCTTGCCGTTGCGTCCAAGCGTGACCGAGAGGTCAAACCGGAAGCCGTCCACGCCCATCTTCTGCACCCAATAGCGCAGGGAATCAAGCGCGAGCCGCACAACCTTTTGCCGCCGGAAATCCAGCGAGTTGCCGCAGCCCGTGGTGTCGAAGAACTGTGAAGGATCGTCCTGTTCAAAGAGGTAATACGACCTTTGATCGAGCCCGCGCCAGGAGACCATCGGGCCATCCGCCCCGCCCTCACACGTGTGGTTGTAAACCACATCGAGAATGACTTCCAGACCCGCCTCATGGAGATTCTTCACCATGTCGCGGACCTCGTTCAAAACGGCCGCCGGGCCGGATTCTTGCGAGGCTTTCGTTGCGTAGCTCGGTTCGGGAGCAAAGAAGGAAAGGGTGTTGTACCCCCAATAATTGGAAAGCCCCTTAGCCTGAAGGAATGGTTCGGCCATCGAGGCATGAATTGGCAGTAGCTCCACTGAAGTCACGCCAAGGTTCTTGAGGTAGGCCGCGGTAGCGGGATGCCCCATGCCCGCGTACGTTCCGCGCAGTTCCTCGGGTACGTCTGGCAGGAGCTTCGTCAGGCCCTTGAGATGAGCCTCATAAATCACGGTATCTTCCCACGCGACAAAGGGATGATCGGTGACGTCCGGAGCTTCGTCCAGCACCACGCCGCGTGCCATGGAGCCAGCAGAATCCCTCGCGTCAGGTTCTAGCGGAATCATCGTGGGGCTCAGGTCCTCGTCAACCTGATGACCGTAAAGCTCGGGGCCAAGAACGGGTGACTGAGTAATTGCTTGCGCGTATGGATCCAGCAGGAGCTTCGCCGGATTGTGCCGCAGCCCCAGCTCGGGTGCCCAGCGGCCATCCACACGGTAGCCATACTCTGTACCGGCCCGAACGCCCGGAATATGGGCACGCCAATATCCCAGCTTGCACGGGTTCATGGCATAGCGCCGTTCGATGGTCGATCCGTCGTCGTCGTTCAAAAACAAACACAACGTAACCGCGGAAGCGTGCGGAGCCAACACCGAAAAATCGGCGCCACCATCAGTGAGATGGGCTCCTAGACGCACAGGCGAATTTATGGGCATTGCGGCTGGTCCCGGTTCCTCGGCAACGTAGCGAGTTCCGGGTAGCACGTCCTGATCCATATCTGTCACTCTGGCATTATCCCAGTTTGAGAGCGCGGTGGCACACGCAACGCCCTACGTAAGACGAGCACCACATTATGGCTAGCCGCACCGAGAGCTCAAGATGTGGTTACCCTATGACGAGGAGGGTGCCGTGTTCCATGACTTAAACCTCGCACGAGGAACGATTGACCGTGACGAGCTGACCAGAAATAACCCATCAGCGCTGGCCAAAGCGCGAAATTCTCCCGATGCCCGATTCATTCTTGTGGCAGGGCAATCCGTGGCGATCGATCCCGAAGCTCCCGGGCGCATCTTGATTCTCACACGCGAGCAGGCCGCAGAATGGGGCAGCCGTAGTGCCGTCTATCTGGGTAAAGATTCGGGGCGCCACTACTTCGCCTGCGATGCTACGGGCTTGGTTACCGAGCAAGACGTCCAGGCTACCGATCATCCCACGATGCGTCCGATCCGATATTGGGCACACGAATGGGAAGATTTGGACACCACTCTGGCGGTCAGCGGCGTGGCAGTGGTTCAGTGGCGGCAAAAGGCAAAGTTCTGCCCGGACTGCGGGCAGCCCCTCGAAGTTTCTGGTAGTGGCTGGGAAATGGTCTGCCCCAATAACCACCTGCAGTTCCCACGTACGGACCCGGCCGTCATCATGGCCATTCATGATCCGCAGGACCGCCTTTTACTCGGGCGTAACTCCGCGTGGGGACCGGGCAAGTACTCCGTCCTAGCCGGATTCGTGGAGGCGGGGGAGACCCTCGAAGCGGCCGTGCGCCGCGAAGTATTCGAGGAAGCCCACCTCAAAGTAGGTGAACTGCGCTACTTCGGCTCCCAGCCGTGGCCGTTCCCACGCTCCCTCATGCTCGCCTTCGACGGCTGGACAGATGCCGAGGCCGGTGACATCGCCGTAGATGGCAAGGAGATGGCCGACGCCCGCTTCTTTACCCGCAACGAACTCAGCGATGCTCTACGCACTCAAGAGATCCAGCTGCCCAGCCCCACCTCTGTGGCGGCCAGCCTCATTCAGTCATGGCTGGGGGAGAGCTTTACCGATATCTTGGGGCGATAGGCGTAAGTTCCCGGCGCTCAGCCAAGCGCGGCCAGCTTTTCCTTGACCTGAGCTAGGCTCGGGTTGGTCAGGGCCGTTCCATCGGAGAACTCAAGGGTCGGAACCGTCTGGTTCCCGCCGTTGAAGCCCTCAACACGGGTGGCTGCGGCCGGATCTTCCTCGATGTTCACCTCGGCGAAGTCCGTAATGCCCGACTTGTCCAACTGCCGTTTGAGGTTCTTGCAGTAAGAGCACCATGTTGTGGAATACAGCGTGAAATCACTCATGGGGCCAGTCTAGGGCGGGCTGGGGCCATATAAACAGATCTCTATTCGATCAGTGAACGGCCCAGCCTAATGGAGTTGGCTGGCGCTTTGGGGTGGTGGAGGGCCGTGGGAGACTTAAGGCAGGAGGTTCGATGAAGGTAGAAGAATTGCTCGATCATCTAGATCCCGAGCAGCGTGAGGTGGCGAGGAGCTTGAACGGTCCGGTGTGCGTTCGGGCCGGAGCAGGCACTGGCAAGACCCGCGCGATTACCTACCGCATCGCTTACGGCGTGCATTCGGGGGCATTTGCTCCAGGTCATGTTCTTGCGGTTACCTTTACCTCGCGGGCAGCGGGGGAGCTGCGCTCGCGATTGCGGGATCTGGGGGTGAGCGGCGTGTCCGCTCAAACCTTCCATGCGGCGGCCCTGCGTCAGCTCTCCTTCTTCTGGGGGACCGCGGTGGGAGGGACCATCCCTCCCATTGCCGAGCACAAGGTTGCCTTGGTTTCTCAGGCGGCAAGCGAGCTGGGCATGCCCGTTGATCGGGTCGCGGTTCGGGATCTGGCGGCGGAAATCGAGTGGGCGAAGGTTTCGCTGGTCTCACCTGACAACTACGTGGAACGTGCCGCAAGCGCTGGCCACGGTGAGATCGCAGGGCATTCTCCCCATGAGATCCCGGCTCTCCTAAGGCTGTATGAGGATGTCAAGACGGAACGCCACGTTATTGATTTCGAGGATGTTCTTCTTCTTCTCGTGGGAATTATGCTGGATCGCCCCGACGTGGCGCGCCAAATCCGGGATCAGTACCGCCACTTCGTGGTGGACGAGTTCCAGGACGTTTCCCCGCTCCAGCACCGATTGCTCCAGTTGTGGTTGGGGGATCGCAAGGAACTTTGCGTGGTGGGGGACGTCTCGCAGACGATTTACTCCTTCACGGGCGCACGCTCGCACTATCTGGCACGGTTCACCGAGGAGTTTCCCAAGGCCAGAGTAATCGAACTCAATCGGGACTACCGGTCCACTCCACAGATCGTTGAGGCCGCCAATCAGGTGATCGCTGCCGACCGTTCCGAGGGGGCGGTGAGCCTGTCCTCTCAGCTACCTTCCTCCGTTCCAGTGCAGTGGAAAGAGTACCCGGACGATGAAGGCGAGGCCTCCGGCATCGTCGGCGAGATCCTGACCCTCAAAGAACAGGGCATCCCGCTTCAAGACATGGCGATTCTGTACCGCACCAACGCACAGTCTGCCCAGTTTGAGGCCGCTTTGGCTCAGGCGGGGGTTGGATACTCTGTGCGCGGCTCCGAACGCTTCTTCTCGCGGCGCGAGGTGCGCGAGGCGATGGTGGCAATGCGGGCGGCGGCCCGCTCGGGAGCCGAGGGCGATCTGCCCAACGTTGTGCGCACCGTGCTGCGGCAGATGGGATGGCGTGATGAGGCGCCGGATCAAGCCGGTGCAGCCCGTGAGCGGTGGGACGCGCTCAACGCTCTGCTCTCACTCGCCAAGGAGATGCAGGCGAAGCGCGGGGCTGGAATCACCGAGTTCGTGCAGGAGCTCGAAGAGCGAGCACTCATGCAAAACGCTCCGGAGATGGACGGCGTGACCCTCTCCTCCCTCCACGCAGCAAAGGGTTTGGAATGGGAGGCCGTGTTCTTGGCCGGGATGAGCGAGGGGCTCATGCCTATCTCGTTGGCCAAGGGTAAGGAAGGCACGGCTGAAGAGCGCCGGCTGCTTTACGTGGGGATTACCCGGGCGAAGCAGCACCTTCAGGTCTCCTATGCCAAGGGCAACGGTTCCCGCGCTAACCGCAAGGTGACACGGTTCTTGGACGGCATCTGGCCGGCACCGGAGAAGAAGGTATCACGCACTACGGACTACCGGCGCAGGAAGGCCCAAGCGCGTACCGACTTTACGAGGGACCACCCCGAAGATGTAGAACTACTGGAGCGCCTGGTCCAATGGCGCAGCGCCAAGGCAACCCAATTGGAGCGCCCGGCCTACACCGTTTTCCATGACACAACACTTAGGGCCATCGCGATTGCCAAGCCAGCCGGTATTCAGCAGCTCGGACGGATCAAGGGAATTGGCTCCACAAAACTCGAGGCATGGGGCGAGGAAGTTCTAGATATCGTCAACGGATAGCTCCGGGCCCTCAACCGCTCGAAGCTGAGACCGCTGGCCCGCAGCGGCGGGTAACGCGCTCGTCAAGGCGTTCACCATGGCCGCGTAAGACGTACACCCGCAGCGCGGGTGAGGCGGGTGAGAAGCGAGGAACGGAAACGTGGGCAGCGGCGGCACCCTCCACTGGGAATCATGGAGGGGATTACCGTGACCATCGAGCAGGCTGAGTATCGTGCGGGCCGCGATGCTGGCCGAAAGATCGCGGGTATCGCTGCTCAGATGGGGAGGAGAACCGGCCCGCGCCTGCGCCGCCAGAAAGCCCCATGCATCGTCCTGCTCAAGGCGGCTCTCGTGGAGACAACTCGCGCACACCGATCGGTGTGGTTCTACAAGTGGGCCCACACAGGTATCGATATCCTCCGTCCACGCCAGCAGGTGCGGGATGTCCTCTTCCATCCAACGTTCCGTGGCCGAGGCAAGGATGAGCCGTGAACCCGTCACCACCGCAACGTCTGGTGTGCCATCGCCTGTCACATCCACGTGGGGAGAGTACTGGCGTAGTAGCGTTGTCATTGCCCGCGTCCGTGACAAGCCATCCCATCGGGGCCACATCAGCGGGTGGTCCAGTCGCGAAACCGCAGCCCCGTCAGCGAAACTGAGATGCGAGATGCCGTTTTCTGCGAGCTTGAGCGCGATTGCGGTTCCGAGCGCGTCAAGATTATCGATGTGCACTCGCCACACGGTCCTGTCATTGGTGGCATTGTGCCGGGTAGGAGCCGGCGCATCGGTTCCTTCGAGAAGCCCGGCCCGGGCGAGCATTCCGAGAATCTCCGCCAACCGGGAAGAACTCATGCCGTACGCTTCGGCCACCGGGTGGAGCTCCGTGACGGTCCGCTCCTGAGTAAGGAGTGAGACGAATTCCTGCTCTTGGTGCGTCAGCCCCTCGATGATCGCGCCGACCCTTGGATCCAGGCCCACTTGGATCGTGTCGCGATCGCGCCAGTAGACGCCCAACTCCGGGATAATCCGCATCTGTTCCCCCACATCACGTCCTGATGATCTGAAGGCTAGACCGCTGGTGCTACCGCGAGGCAGTTTTCTCCCCAGCTGTGCATAGGTTCAGCGTCCGGCATCAATCTGTGATAGGCGCTCGCCATACAGGGCCATTCCCCAGTTTTGACGCAATCCCGGGAGCAGGTTGATCGGGGGTGGGTTGCTCGATAGCTATGAGTTGGCGGGCTGCTCGGGTGGGGTGTTGCCGTCGTCGCCCTTATCCTCGGACGTACCGGTATCCCCAAACTCGCCCTTATCCTCGGACTCGGGGGACCCTTCGCCGAAGGCGGGCTCGTGCGGGGCCTCGGAATCGGTGCCGCCCAGGAGCTCCTCCAAGAAGGCGTCCAGTTCGGCCTCAACCTCACTCGGCTCGGACTTTTCGAAAAAGGACTCAGGTTCTTCGAGATGGTCAGCAGTGGGCAGAAGATCTGGGTGAGACCACAGGTGATCCCGCTCCTCCATACCCAAACGGTCCAGCGCCATACGCCAGAACGCCGCCGCCTCACGAATCTTACGCGGCTTGAGGTCCAGCCCAACGAGTGATCCGAACACGAGATTTACCGGAGAATTCGTGGCGGAGCGGCGTGAGAACATTTCGCCAAGCGGGACGGCATGGGGGAGTTGGGCCGCTACGGCTCGCGCGGAAACGGCGCTCACCCAGCCCTCAACAAGCGAGAGTATGTGTTCGAGGCGGGCCAGAGACGCTTCCTGTGAGGGTGTATCGCTCGGAGTAAACAGGTTCCCGAGGTCCAGATTCTGCATGCTGTCCGGGGTGAAGTTCATCCCGCGCACTTGTTCCTCGATCGATTCCGTGTCGATCTCAATCTCTCTGGCGTAGGCCGCCACGGTGTCCAGTACCTGACGGCGCAACCACGGCACGCGGGAGTACAGCCGTGCCGCTGCCTGCTCGCGCACTGCAACGAAAAGGAGAACCTCGTTCTCTTCCGCGTCAAGGTCGCGGCCGAATTCGGTCACATTCGAGGGCACGAGCGCAGCAGTTTCGCCTTCAACCAGGGGAAGTCCTGCATCCGACGTACCGAAGGCCTGAGACGCCAGCTCTGCCAGCCCGGACCCAAACTGCATCCCGAGGACCGAGGAAATCATGGACTCCATCATCTGAGAGGGGTCCCCGCCCATCAGGTTCTTTAGCTCGTCCGGGGCGTGCTCCATCTGCTCGCTCATCGTGGCGATGAATGCGCGCGAAATGTTCTCACCCACCGGCTCCACGAGGCGCCTAAAGGTGGGGAGCGTGTGTGCGAGCCAATCCAGCCGATTCCACGCCTGACTCGGGCCCCCGCACGGATCGATATCCGTTGCCGGGTCCAGCCACAGATTGGCAGTTTGAAGACTTGAGCGTGCCTGATCACCCTCGGTTGCGGAAAGTGAATCGTAGTGATCGCGTTGGATCGTTTCGCGAGCCACCTGCTCTGCGATCTTCCAATTGACCGGCCCCTCGCCCGAGGAACCGAGCATTGCACGCACCTGAGAAACGACCTGATTGAAGTTGGCGGGGTCCATCATCTGCTGCATCTGCTCACCCGGATCAATGCCCTGGCTCCGCATTTGCCCGATGATCTGTTCGGCGGCTTCGTCCCCCAAGACCGCCCGGAGCATCTTCTCCCACTGATCAGAGTTTTCGCTCATGACGCCTCCTTCATTCTCCAGCCTCTAGCCTACTGGTCACGGAGAACATCGTGCACCTGATACGCCGAGGGCGTGACATCCACTGAGAACGTCTGGTGAATTCACAGTTCGATGCGGCATGATGGCACCGTGCTCAAACAACGTCGCCTCTACATCTCCGGTGGAATCTTCGGACTCGCGGCCTGTGTCTCGCTCGTGTTGCCCGGATCTTTCATGATCGAGCAGGCCGGCCCAGCCCTTGACGTAACCGGGGATGTAGATGGCGTCCAGCTCCTCGATATCTCCGGGACGGATACCTATTCTTCCGATACTCAGCTCTATATGACCACCGTGAGCGCTTTTGGAAATGCGGATTACGGGGTGTCCGGCGCGCAAGCGCTTCTTGCCCTCGGTTCGGCCGAGCAGCAGCTCATCCCCGTCCGCGCCATGTACGCCAAGGAAGAATCTGCCAGCGATGTGGACGAACGCAACGCCGCAATGATGACAAGCTCGCAGGATTCAGGAACCGTTGCGGGGCTGGAGGCCGCGGGCATGGAGGTGCCGATGACTCTCGTGGTTGCCGGCACGGACGAAGCATCGGGCGCCGCTGACAAGCTTGCCGAAAACGATGTCCTCACCAGTATCGAGGTTGACGGCACTACCACCGAGATCACCACATTTTCGGATCTTTCCGCGGTTCTCCGGGACGCCCCAGCGGGAACCGACGTGACCGTGGGGTTCACCCGGGACGGCACGGCCAAGGAGGCGACCTTCGCCACGCAGGCCTACGAAACGGACAACACCGGCTGGGATCAGCCCGGCTCACGGCTGGGTGTTTACCTCACGCCGAGCGATCTGGAATTCCCCGTGGATGTCACTTACGGAGTTGAGAACATTGGGGGGCCATCGGCCGGTACGATGTTTGCGCTCGCGATCTACGATGATCTCACGGAGGGATCGCTGGGAGGCGACTCCAAGATCGCTGGCACTGGGACCATGTCCTTCGCCGGTGAGGTCGGAGCCATCGGCGGCGTTCAGCACAAGATGGTGGGTGCCGCTTCCGAGGGCGCCGAATACTTCCTCTCTCCGGCTACGAATTGTGCGGAAACCGTTGGCTACGAGCCCGCTGGCATGGAGGTCTTCTCGATCCGGACGCTTCAGGACGCGATCGATGCCACTGAAGCGATCGGCGCGGGGGATACGAGTTCGTTGACCACCTGTGCGCAGGTCGCTGCCGATTCGCCAGAGAATTAACGCCGACGACGTTTCCTCCCGCACGCTCCAAGCGCGCTAAGCACGTACTCCTGTACGTGCTTTCCCCGAGGATTGACGCAATCTCGGGTTTTTCTCATTATCCGGTTACTCGAAGGTGTGGCGCAATGCCTCCACCAGCTCCGGCACCAAGTCCACTGACCCCAGCACCGAATCATCCGCATCAAACGATTTCATTCGCAACGCACACCACGATTCGCCACTGCGCATCACGCCAACTGCCATCCGGACGTCCTCGCGGCGCTCGTCGGTTGCCAAGAATTGTTCGGCTTCCGCCGGATCGGTCGGAATATCGGCCTCGGCCTCCGGCGGCAGCGTGATCCGCTCGCAAGTGACGGCAGCGCCGGCCACGCCCTCTGGCCATGCAAGCTGAGCGAGTAGTGACTCAACCGAATCGGCGGGTGGGAGTTCCTCCTGCTCAACGGAGAAGAGGGATTCTTCGCTTTCAGCCGCGTTGAGCGAGACATCGGCGGGCAGCTCCTCGGAAAGCTCAGGATGATCGGCCAGCGCCTCGGCGCTCCGGATCAGAGCGAATACTCTGATCGGGCCATCCCAGCCATACCCGGCAACGTAATGCTCGATCTCTCGGACTGCTTCTTTGATGGATTCTTGGCGTGTAGTCACCCAGCAATCTTCTCATGATTGCGTGAGGGTTGCGTGAGGAGATGGGTTTCGTCGTCGTCGGAAAAAATTGAGTACTTGCCCACTGTAACGGCGGTGTGGCGGCGAAAACTCTGGAACCGGCTCCTTACACGGAGTTTGGCTGCCTGTGAAATGGGCGCTGAGTCGGCTAGATTTGTCTAGAGTGGCGCAGGTTTTGTGCCCAGTACGTAACGACACCAATGAGGTAACGGCTTGTCTACATCTACCGCGCCAGATCCGCGGCGTCCACAAAGGTCGGGCAATAGCTCGGGATTTGGAAACGTCTTCATCCCCACGCTTATCGTTCTGGCGGTTCTTCTGTTCGCCATCACTATCTTCGCCAACGTGTGGACGGAGGTGAAGTGGTTTGATCAGCTTGATGCTGTGCGCGTGTTCTGGACCCAATGGGGTTGGGCGATCGCGCTTGGCGTGCTCGGGACATTGCTGGTTGGTCTCGTGGTGTATCTCAACCTTCGGCTCGCGCGGCCGAAGGGCGATATCGAGGATAGTTCCAGCGGTACCGCGCGGTATCGCCAGCAAGTAGAACAGCACCGGTGGCTGGTGCGGCTGGTTGTCCCGCTGGTGGTTGGTCTTATCTTCGGTGCCCCGCTAGCAGGGGAGTGGCGTACGTACGTTATGTGGCTCTACCGCACCTCTTTCGGGGAGGTAGATCCTGAGTTCGGCCACGATGTTTCGTTCTACGTGTTCTCGTTGCCGGTGCTGCAGTCCTTGCTTTCTCTGGCTACCACCCTCATTGTGTTGGCCCTCATCGCGGCTATCGCTATGCACTACCTGTACGGAGGAATTAGTCAGGATAACGGAAAGCTAACTTTGACGCGGCGGGCGCGAATTCACTTTGGTGTGCTCGGCGTTCTGGCGTCAGTAGTTGTTGCTGGTTTCTTCTGGTTGAGCCGATACAACATGCTGTTGGCGGATAATGACAAGTTCTCCGGTGCGTCGTTCACTGACATCAATGCCTCGCTGCCAGGCCGGACCGTACTGGCGATCGTTGCTCTGCTTGTTGGTATTCTCTTTGTCTTGGCTGCCGTCAAGGGGCTGTGGAAGCTTGCTGGCACGGGCATCGCCGTTGGGCTTGTGACGATGCTGGTTGTTTCATGGGCCTACCCGGCACTTGTTCAGAACTTCCAGGTGACGCCGAACGCGGTGGAGAAGGAATCGCCTTACATCCAGCGCAATATCGATGCAACACTGGATGCCTATGGTCTGGACGATGTTGAGACCACCACATATTCGGCGCGTACCGACGCCGAGGCTGGGCAGCTTCAAGAGGACGCGCAGGCCACGGCTCAGATCCGTTTGCTCGATCCAACCATCGTTTCCCCAACCTTTAATCAGCTCCAGCAGAATCGCCAGTACTACCAGTTTGCTGATCAGCTGGCCGTTGATCGCTACAACATCGACGATTCTGACCGCGACACGGTGATTGCCGTGCGCGAGCTGAACCTCACCGGGCTGGACGATTCCCAGCGCACCTGGGTGAACGACCACACGGTGTACACACATGGATTCGGCGTTGCGGCCGCTTACGGCAACACGTCCACCACGCGTGGCGCTCCACAGTTCTTCCAGAAGGGCATTCCGTCCACCGGCGAACTGGGGGATTACGAGCCCCGTGTGTACTTCGGACAGAACGTCCCGGAGTACTCGATCGTTGGCGCTCCAGACAATGTGGATCCGTGGGAGATTGACTACCCGGACGACGATGCTGAGAACGGCGTTGTGTATTCGACCTACTCGGGGGATGGTGGCCCCGCGATCTCCAACATGTTCGAAAAGCTGATGTTCTCCATCAAATTCCGTTCTACGGACATGTTCTTCTCAGACCGTGTGACCAGCGAATCACAGATCCTGTACACGCGTGATCCTCAGGAGCGCGTTTCTAAGGTAGCTCCATACCTGACCCTCGATTCGAAGGCATATCCGGCAGTTGTGGATATGGATAATAACGAGGAAACACCTAAGCGGCTCGTGTGGATCGTGGATGCGTACACTACCTCCAATAACTATCCGTATTCGGCTCGGGCTTCACTTGAGAGTGCCACATCCGATTCGATGACGAGCAGTTCGGATGCCTTCGGGCAGCCGGAAGAAGTCAACTACATCCGTAACTCCGTCAAGGCCGTTGTAGATGCCTATGACGGCAGCGTCACGCTATATCAGTGGGACGAGGAAGATCCCGTTCTCAAGGCATGGAGCAAGATCTTCCCAGATATGCTCACGCCGGTAGATGACATGACGGGCGATCTCATGTCCCACGTGCGTTACCCCGAGGATATGTTCAAGGTGCAGCGCACCCTGATGACTCAGTACCACGTGACTGATGCTGCCTCGTTCTACTCTGGTGGCGATTTCTGGAACGTCCCGAACGAGCCGACCGAGGGCGATACTGCTAATCCGCAGCAGCAACCGCCGTACTACCTGACGCTACAGATGCCAGAACAAGACAGTGCCGAGTTCTCGCTTTCCACTGCCTTTATTCCGGGTGGTACAACGAAGCGCAACGTCATGACAGGATTCATGGCGGCAGATGCTAATGCAGGTAACGAGGCCGGGAAGGTGCGTGATGGCTACGGCAAGCTGAGAGTGCTCGAGCTGCCTCGCGACCTCACGGTGCCGGGGCCCGGCCAGGCACAGAACAACTTCCTGACCGATTCCACCGTCTCGCGTGAACTGAACTTGTTGCGCCAAGGCGGAACAGACGTCCAGATGGGTAACCTGCTGACTTTGCCGGTTGGCGGTGGACTCCTATACGTCCAGCCCGTCTATGTGGCCGCATCTTCCGGTACCACATACCCGTTGCTGCAGTACGTTCTGACCTCCTTCGGTGACGGCAACCCGATCGGATTCGGAGCCACCCTCGAAGAGGCACTCGATCAGACCTTCGGCGGCGATTCCGGTGCCGAGGCGGGCGATGCCGGCGTATCCGGGCAGAAGGAAGACGTGACCGGCGGCGAGACTGAAGAGCCAGATGACGAGGCCACAGCAGAGCCAACCGAGGAGCCGACGGACGAATCGACCGAGGAGCCGGCAGATGATTCCACGTCCGGACCCGTTCTGGATGCCCAGCAGCAGCTTGATACCGCCCTTTCCAAGGCCGACCAGGCGATGCAGGATTCTAGCGACGCCATGGCGAACAACGATTGGGAAGCTTACGGCAAGGCTCAGGACGAGCTACAGGCTGCCATCGAGGATGCGATTGCGGCCAAGCAGGAGCTGGAAGGCTAGTCGGGTTGGCTAGCTGACCTGGTTGATCTGGATGGTTCAGCTAGCCGACTGATTGGATCTGGTGAGGGCCCCTTTACACCTTGACGGCCACGAGTAGAACTGTGGCGCTCAGGGTAGGGAGGGGCCCTCACTCTTTTTGCACCGCGCTGGCTTGGTGCCGGCTTCATGGCTACGGGTAGAGACGTGCGCTCGGGGATGACTTAAGGCGTTTCAGTTTGTTCCCGATTCTCATGTGAGAAGTGGCACGGGGCTGTGGGTTGCTGGGGAGCGGGGGCGTTTGTAGACTAGATGAGTCGCCGCGGGGTGGAGCAGTTCGGTAGCTCGCCGGGCTCATAACCCGGAGGTCG
>OMJG01000100.1_pt1 | contig 61148 bp, 54 predicted proteins | sample 1646431 | NCBI WGS metagenome assembly OMJG01 (sample SAMN03771674, study PRJEB25209) | food metagenome | isolation source: Cotija cheese | place: Mexico:Jalisco,Michoacan | collected 2011-12-12 | reverse complement strand
AGCGCCGCCGGCCCGCTGGCCGCGCGGATCGCCGAGACCGCGGGCTGGCCGCTGTTGGCAGAGCCCACCTCGGGGGCGCGCTCGGGCCCCAATGCGATCACCGACTACCAGACGATTCTGGGGACCGGTCTGGCCGATGAGATCGGGACGGTCCTGGTGCTCGGCCACCCGACCCTCTCCCGGCCGGTCTCCCGGCTGCTGACAGGGGCCAGCGCCGACATCGTGGTCATCACCGACTCGCCGCGATGGGCCGATGTGGCCGGCCGTGCATCGATCATGACGCCTCCCGGAGAGGTGGTCTGCCCCGAACCGCGGGACCCCTCCTGGCTGCGGCGGTGGAAGGACGCCGATCGCGGCGGCGGTGCCGACGGCAAGGATCGTGCGTGCGCCATGATCTGGGAGGACGCCTGCCGCGGAGCGGACGGCCCGCAGGCCCCGGCCCTGGTGATCGGGGCCTCGGCGGTGATCCGCTCCTTCGACCGCTTCGCCCGGGCCGGCGACCGGGCGCCGATCGCGGTCGCCAACCGCGGCCTGGCCGGCATCGACGGCACCGTCTCGACGGCGGTGGGCCTGGCGGCCGGACTACGGCGTCCGGTGCGGGTCGTGGTGGGTGATGTGACCGCCGCCCATGACGCCACCGGCCTGTTGACCGGTCGATGCGAGTCGGAACCCGACGTCCAGGTGATCGTTCTCAACGACGCCGGCGGCGCGATCTTCGGCGGCCTGGAGCACGCGAGCGCTCCCAGGCCGGTCCTGGAGCGCTTCTTCCTCACCCCTCAGATCCTGGATCTGGAGGATCTGGCAGGGGCGCTGGGCGCGGCCTTCCAGCGGGTCGACGCCAACGGTCTGGACGCTGTGCTGGGGGCCCCGATCCGCGGCCGCAGCATCATCGAGGTGACCCTGCCGGCTCTGTGACGAAGGGGGTTGCCCCTGGCCGGCGACGCGGACCGGTCCCGATCCGGACCTACCGCCCGGGGGATTGAAGGGGGTTGCCCAGGCCCGCGGCGCAGACCTGATCTGTGCGGTCTGACCGCCGGGGGTTCGAAGGGGGTTGCCCCCTCGTCAGCGCAGCGCAGACAGGAACGCCTCCATCTTGGCCCCTGTCTCGAGCCACTCCTTCGCCGGGTCGGAGGAGGGCATGATGCCCGCCCCGGCGTACACGGTCACGCGGCGGGAACCGGGGGCGAACTGGCCGCAGCGCAGCCCGATTCCCCACTGGCCGGAGCCGTCGGCGGTCATCCACCCGACCGGGCCGGAGAACTGGCCTCGGTCGAGTCCTTCGACCCGTTCGATGATCTGGTACGCGTCCTCGCGGGGGGTGCCGCACACGGCGGCGGTGGGGTGGAGGGCGTCCACCACCCTGGCGGCGTCGGTGCGCGAACCGACCCGGGCGGTGATGTCGGTGGCCAGGTGGGTGACATTGGGCAGCCTGAGCAGGAACGGTCCCTCGACGGTGGGGCTGACGCCGTCGGCCTCGAGCACCTGCGTCACCGATGCGACCGCCAGCTGGTGCTCGCGCTGCTCCTTGGGGTCGCTGAGCAGTTCCTCGGACCAGGCGGGCTTGCGGGTACCGGCCAGCACCCGGCTGCGGAACCGGCCGCCGCGCAGATCGACCAGCAGTTCGGGGGTGGCCCCGATCAGCCCGTCGTGGGCGTAGGTCCAGCAGCCGCTGAACCGTGCGGCGAGTGCGGTGGCCACCGCCATCTGGTCGATCGGGTGGGGGGCGAGCAGTTCGACGGTCCTGGCCAGAACCACCTTCTGCACCCGGCAGTCGTCGTCCAGGGCCGCCACGGCCGATTCCACGGCGGTGCGCCAGGCCCGCTCGGCGCCGGGCTGGGGGAGTTCGGCGAGGGAGGCCGGCTCCCGGTGGGGACGCGGCACGCGGCGGGGCATCGGCTCGCCGGGGGCCGACAGCACCTCGGTCCGGCGGCCTCTGGCGCGGCGTATCACGGTGACGGCGGGGACGACGAGGTCTCCTGCCCGGTCTCGGGCGAAGGGGAAGGAGCCGAGTGCGACGGGTTCGGCGTCGGCCCCCGCTGCCCAGGAGCGGAACTGTTCCCATGCGGTGTGCACCCCGCCCGCGCTGGTCCCGCTGAACCGGGCCGCCGTCCCCCATCCGAGGATGCAGGGGGCGTCGTCGGCGTCGGGGGCGATCCATACCCGGGGGCGTTCGGCGTCCGCCGGGAGGAGGGCCGAGACCTCCGCGAGCCAGCGGGCCCCGGACAGGTCCGCCAGGGCCGAGGAACCGGGCAGCACCCCGCCGGTGAGGGAGGCGACGTCAAGATCGGGCACGATACCCGATTCTATGGCGGTCCCGCGCAGGTCAGTCCCGATGCCAGGCCCGGCCCTCATCGCGAGCCCTGCGGGCCGCCGCGCCCGCCGATATCCGGTCGACCTTCCCGGACTCGAGCATCGGGATGTCGGCGACGGTGACGACCAGGCGCGGGGCATGGGTGCGCGGCAGCCGCTCGGCCACCGCCTCGCGAAGGGCCTCGGGGCCGTCCCAGGCCGTGGAGGGCACCACGACCGCGGTGACGACCTGACCCCAGCGCGGGTCGGGCAGCCCGACGACGGTGGCGTGCTCGACCATCCCCGTGGTGCGGACCGCCGCGGCCACCTCGGAGGCGTTGACCTTCAGGCCGCCGGTGATGATGACGTCGTCGATCCGTCCGTCGATCACCAGCCGGCCGCTCTCCAGGTGTCCCAGGTCGCTGGTGGCCAGCCACCTGGTGCTGTCGGCGACGGTGACCCCGAGTTCCCCGTCGAGGTATCCGCTCATCACCATCGGCCCGCCGAGCCACACCCGGCCCGAGGAGTCGCCCGAACCCGGGCCCTGCCCGAGGGCGACCCGGGCACCGGTCAGCGGGCTGCCGTCGTAGACGCAGCCGCCGCAGGTCTCGCTCATCCCGTAGGTGAGCAGGACCGGGATCGACGCCTCCCGGGCCCGCTCCACGAGTGCCGGGTCGGCGGCGGCCCCGCCGACCAGCACCGAGGTGCATCGGGCCAGGGAGTCGGTGGCGCGCCGGGAGGCCAGCGCGTCGAGGAGCTGGGTGGGGACCAGTGACACGTGGACCGTCCGGTCGCGGGACAGCGCCTCCTCTACGCCGTCGGCCAGATTGTCCGGCGAGAAGGAGCCGGCTAGGACCTGCGGGGTGGTGCCGGCCAGGACCGAGCGGGCCACCACCTGCAGGCCTGCGATGTGATGGGGAGGCAGCGCCAGCACCCAGGTGCCGGGGCCGCCGATCCGTTCGTCGGTGGCCTCGATGGAGGCCCGCAACTGATCGGCCGACAGCCCGACCAGCCGGCCGTGGCCGGTGGTCGAGCCGGAGGTGCGCACGACGAGCCGGACGTCGTCCAGGTCGCGGACCGCCCGCTTCTCGACGTCGGTCACCACCGCCGGGGGCATCTCCTCTCCTCCGGCCGGCACCAGGACCGACGTCGTGGCCCCCGTGAACAGGGCCTCCAGCCGGCCCATCAGCCAGGAGACGTCCTCGGTGGAGCGCTCCACCCGCACCACCCGTGCGTTCGACAGCAGATTCACGATCTCGGCCCGATCAGTAGTAGTAGGGGTAGGAGGACCAGTCGGGGGCCCGGTGCTCCAGGAAGGCGTCGCGGCCCTCCTGGGCCTCCTCGGTCATGTAGGCCAGCCGGGTGGCCTCCCCGGCGAAGGCCTGTTGGCCCGCGATGCCGTCGTCGACCATGTTGAAGGCGTACTTGAGCATCCGGATCGCCTGCGGGGAGCGGCGGGCCACCGACAGGCCGATGTCGATGGCGGTCGTCTCCAGGTCGGCGTGGGCGACGGCCCGGTTGACCACCCCCCAGCGCTCCGCCTGTTCGGCGTCGTAGGTGTCGGCCAGGAAGAAGATCTCGCGGGCGCGCTTGTCGCCGATCTGGCGGGCCAGCAGTGCCGATCCGTAGCCGGCGTCGAAGGAGCCGACGTTGGCGTCCACCTGCTTGAACCGGGCGTGTTCGCGGCTGGCCACCGCCAGGTCGGCGACCACCATGAGGGAGTGCCCGCCGCCGGTGGTCCAGCCGGGGATGGCGGCGATGATCGGCTTGGGGGTGGCGCGCATAAGGCGCTGAACCTCCAGGATGTGCAGCCGTCCCAGCCGTCCCTTGGCGAGCCTCTCGTGGCGGGAGTCGGTCGACAGGGCCTCGTCGCCGGCGGCCTCTGCGGTCTCGTACTGGTATCCGGCGGCTCCGCGGATCCGCTGGTCGCCGCCCGAGCAGAAGGAGTAGCCGCCGTCGCGGGGGGAGGGGCCGTTGCCGGTGAGGATGATCGCGGCGACGTCGGCCGTGCAGCGGGCGTGGTCGAGGGCCCGGTAGAGCTCGTCGACGGTGTGGGGGCGGAAGGCGTTGCGGATGGCGGGCCGGTCGAAGGCGATCCGCACCACCGGAAGGTCCTGCCCGGGATCGGCGCCGTCGTCGGGGCCGCGGGAGATGAGCCGGTGGTAGGTGATGTCGGTCAGGGGCTCGCCGGTCAGGTCGACGTCGCGCCAGCGGTCGGGATCGAAGGTGTCTGAGACGAAGGGCAGGCTGCTCACGCCCGCGAAGTTATCACCAGGCCTCGCCGGTGGACCGGGCGGAGATCGCCTCCTTGCGGGCCCTGCGCTCCCGCCGGTCGCGCCGGGTGAGCAGCCAGGCGGCGATCACCCCGCCGACCGCCCCGCCCAGGTGCCCCTGCCAGGAGATGCCGGTGGCGCCGGGCAGCACCCCCCACAGCACCCCGCCGTAGATGAGGAAGACGATGACGGCGAGCACGATGTCTCCGATGCTGCGGGTGAACACGCCCTTGACCAACAGGAAGGTCAGCCAGCCGAAGATGATGCCCGAGGCGCCCAGAGTCACCGTCCCCGGGCCCGATCCCAGCCAGGCCGCCAGACCGGAGCAGACGGTGATGACCAGCCCGGAGACCACCCAGGTGCGGGTGGAGTCGACCAGGACCAGCCAGCCCAGCACCAGCAGTGGGATGGTGTTGCCGGCCAGATGCGCCCAGCCGTGATGCAGCCAGGGGGCGGTGAAGATCTCCCAGAGCCCCTGCAGGCTCCAGGAGTGGATGCCGAGGCTGTCCAGGGCGCCGCCCGCGAAGGTGTCGATCACCTCGAGCAGCCACATCACCCCGACCACACCGACCATGACGACGGCCGATCGGCCGGCCGGATTGGTCGTGGTGGGGAGTCCTCGTCGACGCGGTTGCAGCTCACTCATACCGTCCAGTGTGCGCGGCCGACGGTCGCATCGTTCCCTGAACGGGCCCTGATTGTGCCGGAGCGGGGAGAAGATGTCACGCTGTCGGCGAACCTCTTTTGTGAATTACTTCACATCCGGGTGCGGACTGTGGTTTCCTCGGAGTCATCACGAGATGCCTACGTGTTCGGTCAAGGAGGACCTATGAAGACTGAGCAGCAGGAAGTGTTCGAACCGCCCGCCGAGATCATCGACGACGCCTGGGTGAAGGACTGGAGGGCCACGGAGGCCGCGGCCGCCGCGGACCCGCAGGCCTACTGGGAGGCCAGGGCCGGGGAACTGGAATGGTCTAAACCCTGGGACAAGGTGCTCGACGAGTCGGGAGCACCGTTCTACAAGTGGTTCACCGGAGCCAGGACCAATATCGTCACCAACGCCGTCGACCGTCACCTGCGCACCGCGCGGCGCAACAAGCTGGCGCTGATCTGGGTGGGGGAGGACACCTCGAAGGTCCGCACCTTCTCCTACTTCGCCCTCAACCGGGAGGTCGAGAGGTGGGCCAACATCCTGCTGGCCATGGGCGTCGAGAAGGGTGACATCGTCACTATCTACCTGCCGCGGATCCCCGAGATCGTCTTCGCGATGCTGGCCTGCGCCAAGATCGGCGCGGTGCACTCGGTGATCTTCGCCGGCTACTCCTCAGAGGCCCTCAACGCCCGGATCGACGACTCGGAGTCGAAACTCGTCATCACCGCCGACGGCTCCTGGGTCAACGGGAAGGTCTTCCCGCTCAAGGACATCGTCGACGCCGCGGTGAAGTTCTCCCCGAGCGTCGAGAACGTCGTCGTGGTGCGCAACACGGGCACCGACGTCACGATGGACACGGTGCGCGACCACTGGTTCGACGATCTGGCCAAGCTGCCCATCGCCAAGGGGCACTGCGAGACCGCGCAGCTGGACTCCGAGGATCCGCTGTTCATCCTCTACACCTCCGGGTCGACCGGGAAGCCGAAGGCCATCCTGCACACCCACGGCGGATACCAGGTCGGCACCTACACCACGTTGAAGTACTCCTTCGACATCAAGGAGTCCGACCGGTGGTGGTGCACCGCCGACCCGGGCTGGATCACCGGTCACTCCTACCTTGTCTACGGTCCGCTGCTCAACGGCGCCACCGTCTTCATGGCCGAGGGCAGCCCCACCTACCCCTATCCGGACGTCTTCTGGCAGCTCGTCGAGTACTACGGGATCACCGCCCTCTACACCGCCCCGACGGCCATCCGCACCCTGATGCGCTTCGGCGACGCCTGGGTCAACAGGCACGACCTGTCGAGCCTGCGGCTGCTCGGATCGGTGGGGGAGCCGATCAATCCGGAGGCCTGGCGCTGGTTCCATCACGTCGTCGGCAAGGACCGCTGCCCGATCATCGACACCTGGTGGCAGACCGAGACCGGCATGTTCCAGATCACCACCGTCCCCACGATGCCGCAGAAACCCGGTTCGGCGGGGCGCCCGGTCTTCGGCCAGGAGGCCGCCATCTACGACGAGTCCGGCCATGAGGTGCCCGACGGCACCGAGGGCTTCCTGGTGCTGAAGAACCCGTGGCCCGCCATGATGCGCACCCTCTACAAGGATCCCGACCGCTACGTGGAGACCTACTGGGAGAAGTACCCGGGGGTCTACCTCACCGGCGATGCGGCCAAGCGCGACGAGGACGGCTACATCTGGGTCATCGGACGTACCGACGACGTCATCAAGGTCTCGGGCCACCGGCTCGGCACCGCGGAGGTGGAGTCCGCCCTGGCCTCGCATCCGGCGGTGGCCGAGGCGGCCGCCATCGGCCTGCCGCACGAGGTCAAGGGCAACGCGATCCACTGCGCGGTGATCCTCAACACCGGCTACGAGCCCAGCAAGGAGCTCGAGGAGTCGCTGCGCCAGCATGTCGCCGAGACACTCTCGCCGATCGCCAAGCCCGACGGCTTCGACTTCCCGGAGAAGCTTCCCAAGACACGGTCCGGCAAGATCATGCGACGCGTGCTTCGGGCCCGGGCCCTCGGCCAGGACGAGGGAGACCTGTCCACCTTGGAGAACGGGTGAGCGGCCGCCGACCCGCCACCCGCCCCACCGCACCCGTACCGCCATCACCACGCATTCGCAACGAGGAGGACGCATGACCGATGAGAACGCCCTGATCCGCCCGCCCCAGGAGGTGCTGGACGAGGCCAACGTCCAGGACTGGGAGGGCCTGCTGGAGACCGCCGGAGCCGATCCGGTCGCCTTCTGGGAGCAGGAGGCCGCCGAACTGGAGTGGTCGAAGCCCTGGGAGAAGGTGCTCGACGACTCGCAGGCCCCCTTCTACCACTGGTTCACCGGCGCCAGGACCAATATCGTCACCAACGCCGTCGACCGTCATCTCACCACCGCGCGGCGCAACAAGCTGGCGCTGATCTGGGTGGGGGAGGACACCTCGAAGGTCCGCACCTTCTCCTACTTCTCGCTCAACCGCGAGGTGGAGAAGATGGCCAACATCCTGCGCTCGATGGGTGTGGAGAAGGGCGACGTCGTCACCATCTACCTGCCGCGGATCCCGGAGATCTACTTCGCGATGCTGGCCTGCGCCAAGATCGGCGCCATCCACTCGGTGGTCTTCGCCGGCTACTCCTCGGAGGCCCTCAACGCCCGCATCGACGACTCCGAGTCGAAACTGGTGATCACCGTCGACGGGTCGTGGATCAACGGGTCGGTCTTCCCGATGAAGCACATCGTCGACGACGCCGTGAAGTTCTCCCCGAGCGTCGAGAACGTCATCGTGATCCGCAACACCGGCACCGAGGTGACGATGGACCCGACCAGGGACCACTGGTACCACGAACTGGGCCGGCTGCCGATCGCCCAGGGGCACTGCGAGACGGTGCAGGTCGACGCCGAGGATCCGCTGTTCATCCTCTACACCTCCGGGTCGACCGGAAAGCCGAAGGCCGCGGTGCACACCCACGGCGGCTACCAGGTGCACCTGTCCTCGACGATGAAGAACTGTCTGGACATCCACGAGGCCGACCGGTGGTGGTGCACCGCCGATCCGGGCTGGATCACCGGGACCTCCTACGTCATCTACGCCCCGTTGCTGCGCGGGGCCACCGCGTTCATGGCCGAGGGCAGCCCCGTCTACCCCTACCCGGACGTGTGGTGGCAGCTGGTGGAGCGCTACGGCATCAACGGACTGTTCACCGCCCCGACGGCGATCCGCACCCTCATGCGGTTCGGCGACGCCTGGGTCACCAAGCACGACATCTCCAGCCTGCGGATCCTGGTGAGCGCCGGGGAGCCCCTCAACCCGGAGGCGTGGCGGTGGTTCCACGAGGTCGTCGGCGGCGGGCGGTGCGCGGTGATCGACAACTGGTGGCAGACCGAGACAGGGGCCATGCAGGTGACCAGCCTGCCCGCCATGCCGAAGAAGCCGGGATCGGCCGGGCGGCCGATCCCCGGCCAGGCGGTGGCGGTGCTCGACGAGGCGGGCAATGAGGTGCCGCCGGGCACCGACGGCTTCCTGGTGCTCAAGAACCCGTGGCCCTCGATGCTGCGCACCCTGTTCAAGGAGCCGGAGCGCTACGTGGAGACCTACTGGTCGAAGTATCCGGGCTACTACCTCACCGGGGACTCGGCCAGGGTCGACGAGGACGGCTATGTGTGGATCATCGGCCGCACCGACGACGTCATCAAGGTCTCGGGGCACCGGATCGGCACCGCGGAGGTGGAGGCGGCGGTGAACTCTCATCCGGCGGTCGCGGAGTGCGCGGCGATCGGGCTGCCGCACGAGGTCAAGGGCAATGCGATCCACGTCGTGGCCGTGCTGGCCAACGGCTACGAGGGATCCCGGGAGCTGGTGGCCGACATCCGCGCCCACGTCTCCGAGCACCTCTCGCCGATCGCCAAGCCCGAGGCCGTCGACTTCGTCGACAAGCTGCCCAAGACCCGCTCGGGCAAGATCATGCGCCGGGTGCTCCGGGCCCGGGCCCTGGGCGAGGACGAGGGAGACCTGTCGACCCTCGAGAACGACTGAGGGAAGGCCCTCGGAACGACGATTGCGGAGCGACGACGGCGCCCGGCCACGGACAGTGGCCGGGCGCCGTCGCGTCCAGGGATTCGCGGACGCCGTCAGGCCGGGATGTTGCGCCTGCGGTAGCCGATCATCCCGAGGCCCAGCAGGACGATCGCGATCCCCGTCTCCACCAGGAAGGGCGTCCAGTGCATCGGGTCGCGGGGAGGCAGCGACAGATGGCCCCAGGGCTGGAGGCGCACCATCCACCCCGGCATGTCGATGATCGCCGAGAACCAGGTGGTGAACAGCGTCCATCCGATCACCGCCCAGGCCAGTCCGTAGAGCCTGGGGGCCCAGCCCACCAGCAGCAGGGCGATCCCGCACACGAGCAGCAGGCCGGGGGCCAGGGCCAGGGCCGAGGCGGCGTACTGGCCGGGCAGAGACCAGTCGGAGCTGGACCGGGCACGGGGCAGGGCGAGCAGCCCACCCGCAGCGACCATCACGACGACCGGCGCGAGAACCGCCCAGGTGAGATGGGATCCCGAGACCCTCGCACGGGTCGTCGCCCCGGCGAGGATGGGCTCGATCCGGCCCCGGGACTCCTCGGTGCGCAGATGCCCCAGCACCGTGATCACCATGATCGCCGCGATGCCGAACAGGATGACGAGCATGGTGGCGAAGAAGGAGATGAGGAAGTTGTCGGAGCCGCCCATGTGGTCGAGGTAGGAGGTGAGCTGACGGTTGGTCGCCAGCGAGGATCCGGTCTGGGAGATGATCGAGCCGCTGCCGATCGCACCGATCAGCAGGCCCGCCGCCCATCCGATGATCCCGTTGCGCTGCAGCCGCCAGGACAGCCCGAAGGGCCCCGACAGGTAGCCGGCGGCCGAAGCCGGGCCGGGCCGGGCGGTTCTCAGCCCGGCGCCGTGGTCGCGGATCGACTCCAGGCGCAGTGCCAGCGCCGAGGTCACCAGGAACAGGGCGACGGCAAGGGCGGCGACCCACCAGCGCTCCCCGGCCCAGGGGCGGATGAGGATCCCCCACTCCAGAGGGACGGCCCACCGCAGGGCCGCGTCGGCGTCACCGGCGGCGTCGATCATCATCCGCAGCAGGAACATGCCGCCGAACAGGACGCCGAGGGTCCAGCCTCGGGCGGTGCGAGCGCTGGCGAAGACCTGGGCGATGGCCGCCCCCGGCCCGGCGACCACCAGCCCGCACACCGTCACGGCCAGGCCGCCGGCCAGGGAGCCTCGGACCCCCAGGCCGTCGCCGATGCACACGAGCGCGGTGACCAGGCCGGCGACCAGACAGCCGAGTGCCGATTCCACCAGGGCGGACATGAGAGGCGCGTGACGCCCGACCGCCCCGGCGCGGATGAGTTCGAGGCGGCCGTCCTCCTCCTCGGCGCGGGTGGCGCGGATGATCGCGAAGCCGGCCATCATCCCGGCGAACATGGCCGTGAATCCACCGACCCGCCAGAACGTGAACCCGCCCTTCGTCCAGGGGTTGAAGGCGGGCCCCAGCAGTGCGACGAGGGACGGGTTCGACGCCAGGGGGGCCAGGGCCGTGTGCGGATCGGTGCCGGCCGGCACCAGCTGGTCGTATTTGACGGCGGTGGACGGCGGCATGGCGGCCAGCACGACGATCCAGCAGATCCAGAACAGCAGGTCTCGGCGCACGGCGGTGCGCAGCAGTGTCCAGGTGCCTGCGACGGTCCTCATCGCAGGGCCTCCGCACGGGCGGAGGAGGCGCTCGAGGTGCCGTCGTAGTGACGCAGGAAGAGTTCCTCGAGGCTCGGCGGTGTCGAGGTGAGCGACCGCAGCCCGCACCGGGAGAACTCGCCCATCAGCGCCGACAGTCCGTCGGCCTCCACGTGGACGCGCACCGTCGATCCCTCGACAGAGACGTCCTGGACGCCCTTCATACCCTCCAGGCCGGAGGGGATCCGGTCGAGCTCGGCGGTGACGTCGAGCCGGTGGAGGTGGCGGATCTGCTCCAGGGTGCTGGTCTCCACGACCCTGCCGTCCTTGATGATCGACACCGAGTCGCACAGCTCCTCGACCTCCGAGAGGATGTGGCTGGAGAGCAGCACCGTGCGGCCGCGCCCGGCCTCCTCTCGGATCGCCTCGGTGAAGACCCGCTCCATGAGGGGGTCGAGGCCCGACGTCGGCTCGTCCAGCAGGAGGAGTTCCGCGTCGGAGGCCAGGGCGGCGATGAGGGTCACCTTCTGCCGGTTGCCCTTGGAGTAGGCCCGGGCCTTGCGGCGCGGGTCGAGGTCGAAGCGCTCGATGAGCTCCTTGCGGCGGGCACGGTCGAGGCCGCCCCGGGTGCGGCCCAGCAGGTCGATCGTCTGGCCTCCGGTGAGGTTCGGCCACAGGCTCACCTCCCCGGGCACGTAGGCGATCCGGCGGTGCAGCTCGGCCGCCTGCGACCACGGGTCGCCGCCGAGCAGCCGCGCGGTGCCGGAGTCGGCCCGCATCAGGCCGAGCAGCACTCTGATGGTGGTGGACTTCCCCGCCCCGTTGGGGCCGAGGAATCCCCTGACGGATCCCCGGGGGACGGTCAGGTCGAGCCCGTCGAGGGCTCGCACCTTTCCGAAGGTCTTGACGAGATCGTGGATCTCGATGACGTCGTCATTCATGTCCGACTCCTTGCCGGTCATCACGGATGGTGGTGGAGAACACCTCGGAGCAGCTCGTAGTAGCTCTCGGTGATGACGCCGTGGGTGAGCATCTCGATCGAGACGTCGCCGTAGCGGGCGATGACCTGGGGGTCGGTGAGATGCTCGCCGCCCAGTCGTCGGGCGAAGAGGTCCCCCACGATCATGAGCCCGGCGCTCCACGCGAAGGTCAGTGCGATGGCGGCCTGCCGGTCCTCGGGCAGGGTCAGGAGGCCCTTGCCCTCGGCCTCGTCGATGGTCCCCTCGGACAGTTCGCAGAACCGGTCGAAGATCGTCTGGGCCAGTTCACCGCCGTCCGACAGAACTCGTGCGAGATAGGTCAGCATCGGTTGCGCGTCGGCATGGTCGGCCATGAAACCGGCCAGGCTCGGCAACGGCCCCGAGTTCTCCAGATACACCCGCTCATCGCTGAACAGCTCCAGCACGTGGGCGTCGCACGCCTCCTTGAGCTCCTTCTTGCTGCCGAAGTGGTGAATGACAAGTCCGGGGGAGACGCCGGCGCGTGAGGCGATCTGGCGGATCGTCGTCCTGTCGAAGCCCTGCTGACCGAACAACTCCAGGGCCGCCAGGCGGATGCGCGCCCGGGGCAGGAGATCAGCAGTGTTTGAACTCACGTTCAGTATCCTGAACGTGAGTTCAGTCCCTGTCAAGAGGGACCGCCCCGAGGATCTGCGAGGCATCCGGGGCTGGCCTGGCATATGAGACGGGGGTCCGGATGGTGGCCGGTCCGGCAGACTGTGGCGACCAGAACAGCAAGGAGAACCCCATGACCACACTCGCGCCCGGGCAGGTCTCGCAGAGGAGACCCACACCGCCGGGCGAGATGCGCAGGATCGCGCTGGCCGGCGCATTCGGCACCGGGATCGAGCTCTACGACTTCCTCATCTTCGGCCTGGCCTCGGGCCTCGTCTTTCCCCACGTCTTCTTCCCCCAGGCCGACCCGCTCATGGGCACCCTGCAGTCCTTCATGGCCTTCGGCGCCGGGTTCATCTCCCGGCCTCTGGGAGGCATCATCTTCGGGCACTTCGGCGACCGCGTCTCGCGCAAGACCATGCTCGTCATCACTCTGCTCGCCACCGGAACCTGCACCGTCGCGATGGGCCTCCTGCCGACCTACGCCACCGTCGGCGCGTGGGCCCCGGTGCTCCTGGTGAGCCTGAGGGTGCTCCAGGGGGTCTTCATGGGCGGTGAGCAGAGCGGTGCCTTCATCATGGTGACCGAACACGCACCGGCCGGTCACAAGGCGGTGCTGGGCGCCGCGGTGACCGCCGGGTCCCCGATCGGCAGCCTGCTGGGCATCGGCGCCTTCCAGGTCGTCGCCCTCGCGACCGGAGACGCCTTCGCGCAGTGGGGCTGGAGGATCCCCTTCCTGGCCTCGGCGGTGCTCATCGGCATCGGGCTGTGGGTGCGCATCGGGATGAGTGAGAGCCCAGAGTTCCAGAAGATGCAGGCCGAGTCGCGTACCCGGAAGGTGCCGCTCGCCGGCGTCTTCGCCCACGCCCTGCCCTTCCTGATCGCCGGCATCCTGGTGAATCTGGGCTTCAACCAGTTCATCTTCATCGTCAACTCCTTCACCACCTCCTACGCCGCCAAGACGATCGGCTTCGCCCAGAGCGACGTGCTGCTGTCGGGCCTGGCGGGGTCGGGGGGAATGCTCATCGCGGTCTTCGTGGCCGGGCGGCTCGCCGACCGGTTCGGGCTGGTCCGGGTGATGTCGGCGGGTGCGCTGTTCCAGGTGATCTGGGCCTTCCCCTACTTCTGGCTCGTCAACACCGGCTCGGTCGGGGCGCTGTACCTGGCCGTCATCGGAGGCTACGTGGGGCTGAGCTTCGTCTTCGGGCCGATGGCCGCCTACTACGTGAACCTGTTCAACCCCGAGCACCGCTACTCCGGTGTGGCCTTCTCCTACAACCTCGGTGCGGTGCTCGGCGGCGGCCTGTCGCCCTCCATCGCCACCGCCCTGCTGCGCCACTTCGGCGACTCCTCGGGAGTCTCGGTCTATGTGGCTGTCGGTGGCCTGCTCACCCTGGTGGGGCTGCTCATCACGGCCCGGCACGTGCGGGCCCGGGAGAGGTCCCAGCTGCTCGAGGCCGGTCTGCGCCGAGGTGCCGCCCGGGCCTAACCGATGGCGCCGCCCCTGGCCGCACCGTCGAGGAGATCCTCGTCGGGCTTGCGATAGGCGGTCATCTCCCCGATGCGGTCCTCCTGGAGCTCGGTCACCCAGTCGGGATCGGTGAGCAGGGCGCGGCCGACGGCCATCAGGTCGAACTCCCCGGCGCCGATCGCGGCGGCGGCGTCGGCGACCCTCTCGGTGGGCGGCACATTCTCGGGCAGGACGGTGCCGGGGTCCTCGGGCCGCGGCGGGACGCCGACGCCCCCCACGGCGATGGTCGGTCGGCCGCTGAGGCGGCGGGTCCAGCCGGCCAGGGTGAGATCCGATCCCTCGAATCCCGGCAGCCAGAAGCGGCGGGTGGAGGGGTGGAAGGCGTCGACCCCGGCCTGGGCCAGCAGTCCGAGAATTCGCCCGAGCTCCTCGGGGGTGCGGGCGATCCGGGCGTCCCAGAAGCCGTTCTTCCACTGCGAGAAGCGGAAGATGATCGGGAAATCCGGACCGACGGCGTCGCGTACGGCTGCGACCACCGAGGCCGGGTAGCGCACCCGGGCCTCCAGGGACCCGCCGAACTCGTCGTCGCGGCGGTTCGTCGCCTCCCACAGGAACAGGTCGAGGAAGTAGCCGTGGGCCCCGTGAACCTCCACCCCGTCGAACCCGGCATCCCTGGCCGCCGCCGCGGACCGGGCGTAGGCGTCACGGATCCCGGCGAGCTGCTCGGAGGTTGCGGCCGTCCCGGCCGGTCGGCCGGCGCCGTCGATCCCTGAAGGACTCAGCGCCGGATATCCCGGGTACAGCGGCCCCTCGGGATCCCTGGCCAGCCCGACATGCCACAGCTGGGCGGCGATCCTCCCGCCGGCCTCGTGGACGGCGTCGGTCACCTGTCGCCAGCCGGCCAGCGCCCGGTCGCCGTAGAGGTGCGGCACGTCGGGATCCGACCCTGCGGAGGGATGGTCGATGAGCACCCCCTCGGTGATGATGAGGCCCACGCTGGACGCTCGTCTGGCGTAGTAGGCGGCCACATCGGGGCCGGGGACGCCGCCGGGCGAGAAGCGCCGGGTCATCGGCGCCATGACGATCCGGTTGCGCAGGTGGCGCGAGCCGTCATCGAAGGGCTTCAGGAGTGCGGTGATGTCGGCACTGGTCATGGTCCCGACTTTAGAACCTCTCCTCAGGGAGGACGGGGCCGGCCGATCAGTCGAGACCCGAGGTCGTCATCCCCTGGACGAGGTAGCGCTGGAGGAACAGGAACACCAGTACCACCGGGACGATGGCCACCAGCGCCCCGGCGAAGAGCTGGGCGTAGTCGACCCCCTGGCTGGTCATGAACCGGCTCAGCGTCAGCTGCACGGTGCGGGTGTTGTCGCGGGCCACCAGCAACGGCCACAGGAAGGCGTTCCAGGCCCCGATGAAGGTGATGGTGGACACCGCGGCGACGATGCCCATCGAGTTGGGCAGCACCACCCGCCACATCACCGTCCACGGATTGGCGCCGTCCAGCTCGGCGGCCTCCTCGAGCTCACGAGGGAAGCCGAGCAGGGACTGGCGGAACAGGTAGGTGGCGAAGGCCGAGAACATCACCGGGACGATGAGCCCGCGGTAGGAATCGATCCACCCGAACTGGCTGGTCATGATGAAGCTCGGCACGAAGGTGACCGCGGTGGGCACCATGAGCGTCAGCACGGTGAGCTTGAGCACCACCCCGGCCGCCCGGTTGCGGAACCGCGCCAGACCGTAGCCGGCCATGAAGCTCACCACCACGGTGAGCAGGGTCTGGCCCACCGACTGGATCGCCGAGTGGCCCATGGCCGACAGCAGCCCCAGGTCGGAGTCAGTGAACAGTGAACTCAGGACCGAGCCGCTGAGGTTGTCGGGCAGCCACTTCCACTGCGGGGAGACGAATCCCTGGTCGGAGGTGAAGGCGTTGCGGAAGATGACGTAGAAGGGCAGCAGGAAGATCGCCGCCAGCACGAAGAGCAGCACGAGTTTGGCGGTGTGCGCCGCCCGACCGCCGCGGCCCCGCACCATCCGTGCCGAGGAGTTCTGCTCGCTCATGCCCGGCTCCGATCCGCGCGGGTGACCCACCAGTTCTGAAGCACCCCGAAGACCACGATGATGGCGGTGAGGATCATGGTGCCCGCGCCGCCCAGCCCCAGGTCCTGCTGGGAACCGCCGACGCTGATCATGTACAGGTGGACCAGCGGCGGGCGGGCGTAGGGCGGGTAGGACCCTGCCGTCGACATCATGTTGTAGAACTCGTCGAAGGCCTGGAAGGCGCCGATGAGCAGCAGCATGAGCACCGCGGCGCTGGTGGCGCGCAGCTGGGGCAGGGTGATGTACCGCAGCCGCCGCCAGCCCGAGGCGCCGTCGATGGCGGCGGCCTCATAGGTGTCGGTGGGGATCTGGTTGAGCCCGGCGATGAGCAGGATCATGTAATAGCCCACCTGCAGCCACAGCCGAAGCGACACCAGGGCCACCCAGTACCAGTTGTTCGTCCCGCCCAGCCAGTCGACGTCATCGAGGCCGAGGCGGCGCAGCAGCGAGTTCATGAACCCGAACCGCGCCCCGTTGAAGAAGGACAGCCGCCACACCATCGAGGCCACCACGTATGAGCAGGCGGTCGGGATGAAGAAGACCGAGCGGAAGAAGGCCCGGAACCGGCCCACATTGTCCAGCATCAGCGCCAGCGCCAGGGAGCAGGCGTAGGTGAGCGGGACAATGACGATCGCGAAGACGATGAAGGTGAGCATCGAGTCGCGGAAGAGCTGGTCTCCCAGCAGGTACTGGTAATTGGCCAGGCCGACGAATCTGGTCGGCCGGATGGTCGCCCGGGCGTCGAAGAATGACAGGTAGGCGCTCCAGACGATCGGGATGTAGACGAAGACCAGCAGCCCCACCAGGAACGGTGCGACGAACAGCGCGAACCAGAGGTTGCGGCCCTGCCGGCCGCGGATCCGCTGCCACAGGGTGCGCCGGGTGCCGCTCCCGGTGAGGTCTGCCGGTGTGCTCACTTCTTGATGCGCTTCAGCTCGTTCTGGGCGGTCTTCTGCACGGAGGCGAACTCCTTCTTGGCGTCGGCCTTCTTCTTGACGACGTTGGTCACCGCCGCGTTGAAGGCGTCGCCGATGGTGGAGGTCCACAGCAGCTCGGAGGCGTGGCCCATCTTGTCGACGAAGTCGGCGGCCTCCTTGCCGGGCCCCGAGGAGATCTGGGAGGCCTTGGAGACCAGGTCGGTCCGCGAGGGGATGTGGGTGCCGTAGGAGTTGGCGAAGTCGACCTGCTTGTCGGTCTGGTCGACCCACAGCCACTTGTTGAACTTCTTGGCCCCCTCCACATTGGAACTGGCCCCCTTGGCGGCCACGCAGGAGCCGTAGGCGCCGAAGACGACGGCCTGGCGGCCCTTGTCGCCGAAGGCGGGGAAGGGCAGGACGCCGAAGTCGTCGCCCCACTTCTTCTTGATGTCGCCCAGCGCCCACAGGCCGGTCCACTGCATGGCGGTCTCGCCGTTGACGAAGGGGGATCCGTCGAACCAGTCCTTGGAGGCGCTGGTGAGCAGGCCGCCGGAGGTGGAGAAGTCGCGGTAGGCGTTGACGGCGTCGAAGAAGTTCGACTCCATGAAGCCGACGTCGGTGCCCTCGTCGTTGAGCTGCTCGAAGCCGGCGCTCCAGATGAAGAAGTTCGCCAGCACGCCCAGGCCGCCGTCATTGCCAGCGAAGAAGCCGCCCATGTCGGAGGTCTTGACGGCCTTGGCGGCCTTGACCAGATCGGCGAAGGTCTTCGGCGGGTCCACCTTGGCCTTCTCCAGCACCGACTTGCGGTAGTAGAGCAGCTGCATGTCGAGCACCTGCGGGATGGCCCAGATCTTGCCCTGATAGGTCATCCGGTCGAGCACCGGCTTGGAGAACTTGTCCTTGTCGTCGCCGATGACGTCGGTGAGATCGACCACCTGGCCCTGCTGGATCATGTCCAGGGTGGCGCCGTTCTCGGACTCGAAGACGTCGGGGATGCCGTTGCCCGACAGCAGGGTGGTGGCCAGCAGCTTCATGTAGTCGGTGCCGGGATTCCACTTCACCGTGACCGAGGCGTCCTTGTAGTCCTTGGCGTAGCGCTTCACCGCTTCCTGGACGCCCTTCTCGCCGTACTCGTGGTACCACTGGATGAGCTTTCCGGAGCCCCCGGAAGCGGCCGCGCTCGAGCTGGATCCGGTGTCCACCCCACCGGAGTTCGAGCCGCAGGCGGACAGGACGGCGGCAGCGGCGAGACTGGTCGCGGCCCCGAAGAAATGACGTCGGGAGAGGTTCATGAGGATGAGCTTAGGGCTGGGACTGTGAGATTTCACCCATCGGACGCCGTGGGTCAGCCGCTGGCGGAACGCCCGTTCAGCGTGTACATCCACGTGCCCTTCTGCGCCGCCCGGTGCGGCTACTGCGACTTCAACACCTATGTCCTCGGCTCCATGGGGGCCGACGCCGTCGCCACCTATCTGAACGCCGCCCACACCGAGATCGAGACGGCCGCCGGGCAGTTCCCGGATCGCGGCCCGGCGCGGACGCTCTTCTTCGGGGGAGGGACGCCGACCATGCTGACCCCCGAGCAGCTCGGAGGGCTCATCGACCACGTCAGGGACACCTGGGGGCTGACCGATGACGCCGAGGTGACCACCGAGGCCAATCCGGAGACCCTCGACGCCCCGGTGCTGGACGGTCTGCTGGCAGCCGGCGTCAACCGGCTGTCGATGGGCATGCAGTCGGCCGATCGCGGAGTGTTGAAGCTGCTGGACCGGGTGCACACCCCGGGCCGGGCGGTCGAGATGGCCCGGCTGGCCCGGCAGAGGGGATTCGAGGACATCTCACTGGACCTCATCTTCGGCACCCCCGGGGAGACCCTCGACTCCTGGCGACGCAGCCTTGAAACCGCCCTGGAGGCGAGCCCCGACCACATCTCGGCCTACTCGCTCATCGTCGAGGAGGGCACCCGGCTGGCCGCGCGGATCCGGCGCGGGGAGGTGCCGATGACCGACGAGGACGACCTGGCTGACAAGTATCTGGCGGCCGAGGAGATCCTCACCGGCGCCGGATTCGTCAACTACGAGGTGTCCAACTGGGCCCGGCCCACCGCCGGCCCCGACGGCCCGGACCCGCATCGCGCCGAGCACAACATGGCCTACTGGGTGGGCGACGACTGGTGGGGGATCGGTCCCGGCGCCCACTCCCATATCGGCGAGGCCCGCTGGTGGAACGTCAAGCATCCGGCGCGCTACGCGGCACTGTGCGCCGACGGGGAGCTGCCCGTCGACGACGGGGAGGTGCTGGGCCCCGAGGAGCACCACGAGGAGACCGTGCTGCTCAGACTGAGGCTGGCCGACGGGCTGCCGCTGGCCGAGCTGCGGGCCGACGAGAAACCGCGTGCGGCGAGGGTCGTCGACGACGGGCTGGGTGTCGAGTCCGACGGCGTCCTGCGGCTCAACCTGAGGGGTCGGCTGCTGGCCGACCGGATCATCACCGATCTGCTGGTGTGAGAGGCGCTGTGAGCGGCGCCGGGAATCGTCACCCCTGCCGAATAGTGTTGTTCCCATGACCGATCGTTACCGCAAGGACGTTCTGAGCCCCGGCTGGCAGCAGCAGGGGCGCAGGAAGAGCGTCGACGTGCCGCTGGAGCTCGACATGGTGGTGGAGGACCCTTCCACCGGCTACGTCGGCGCCGTGGTGGCCTGGGAGAACGGCCTGGTCATCCTCGAGGACCGCCGTGGCGCCCGGCGGGCCTTCCCGGTCGGCCCGGGATTCTGGATCGACGGCGAACCGGTCAACCTGTGCATCCCCCCTCGCCAGGGCACCGCCCGGCGCACCCACACCGCGTCGGGCTCCCTCAGCAGCCCCGAGCACGAGGCCGCGAGGGTGGCGCTGCCCAGCCGCATCTACGTCGAGGGACGCCACGACGCCGAACTGGTCGAGAAGATCTGGGGGGATGACCTTCGCCACGTCGGCGTCGTCGTGGAGTTCATGGGCGGCATGGACGATCTGGTGGGTATCGTCGCCGAGTTCCGGCCCGGCCCCGGGCACCGCCTCGGCGTGCTCGTCGACCACCTGGTGGCCGGAACCAAGGAGTCGCGGGTCGCCGCCCAGGTCGCCAAGGGCGGCTACGGCGACTACGTCATGATCACCGGCCACCGATTCATCGACGTGTGGCAGGCCATCAAGCCCGAGCGGATCGGGCGGAAGGCCTGGCCCGAGGTGCCGATGGACGAGGACTTCAAGCTCGGCACCCTGAAAAGGCTCGGGCTTCCCCACGAGGGCCAGTCCGACGTCGGCAAGGCCTGGCAGGCCATGCTGGCCCGGGTGCGCGACTGGCACGACCTGGACCCGCGCTTCAACACCGAGATGGAGCGGCTCATCGACTTCGTCACCTGCGACCACATGGAGGACGCCGGATGACCGCAGAACTCGATACAGACGAGGTGGCGCAGATCATCCGCGGAGTGGCTGAGCGCATCGTCGAGCCGCACTTCCGCCACCTGGATCCGGACCAGGTCCATGAGAAGACCCACCCCGGCGACCTCGTCACCGACTTCGACCGGCAGGCCGAGCTGGCGCTGAGCGCCGAGCTGATGGGCCGCGGCGGCGGGCTCGCGGTGGGGGAGGAGGCCGTCTTCGCCGACCCTGATGTTCTCTCGGGCCTTCCCGACGCGCCCTTGGCCTGGGTCATCGACCCTATCGACGGCACCCGCAACTTCGTCAACGGGTCCGACGACCACGCCGTCATGGTGGCCGAGGTGCGGGCCGGGGTGACGGTGCGAGGCTGGATCTATCAGCCGCGGCACGAGCACATGTACATCGCCGAGGCGGGAGCCGGTACCTGGCGCGACGGTGAGAAGGTCACTCGGCCGTCGTCCGGGGATCCTGTGATCGCGGTGACGACCCACGAGGCCTTTCAGCAGGCCCCGCAATCTGTTTCGGGACCGCGGTTGGATTGGGGATGGTCGCGGTGGTGCTGCGGGGTGGATTACCCGCGAGTGCTCACCGGGGACGTGGACGCCACCGTGTATCTGCATTCCCATCCGTGGGACCACCTGTCCGGGGCATTGATGCTGCGGGAACTCGGCGGGGTCGTGCGGACCTTGTCGGGCCACGATTTCGGAGTAAAGGAATTCCATCGCGACCCGTTGATCGTGGCCTCCGACGAGCCGGCGTACCGGGCGGTCGCCGACGCCCTGATAGGGCTCGGCGTCACGGTTCGGTAACGGTGGCCATTGTGCGACTTCCTGCCGCTGGGGACCAGCTCTACTGTTCTGACAACTCAGTTCTCAGAGAGGAGAGTCATGAGGTTTCACAAGCGGATCGTCCTACCGTTCGCCATTCTCGGACTGGTCGCTGCGGGGCTCGGCGCCGGGTCTGTGCCGGCCCAGGCTGGCCCGTCCCCGTCCCCCTCGGACAAGACATGTATTGCGAGAGATGCCGACGGGCAGGTCACCTGGACGGGCGATGCGACCATGGACATGACCGAGATGGGCGAGGATCTCGCGGCCCTGATTGCCGACCATCCGGGGAACGCGACCGGTACGGCGTTCTGTTCTCACTATGAGGGCCTCGCGGTCTACCTGTCGGATCCCACGCCGGAGCTGGCGGCGAGCATCAAGGCGATTGGCGCCCAACATCCGAAGGCTGTCATCGAGACCCATATCGTTCCGCACTCCCTGGCTGATCTCGAAGCCACGGGTCGGACACTTGCGGTCAGCCTCGGGTTGGGCGACAACATGGTCGGTTGGGGACCGGTGATCTATGACGGCTCACTTGAGGTGGACGTGAAGGAAGCGGCTCTGACACAGAGGGTTCAAGCCAAGACGTCGGTGCCGTCCTCCTCGAAGGGGACGTCGAGTCCGGTCGCTGTGTCATATCGTCCGAGTGCCGAAGGTCAGGATGCTGCGACGCGGCTCGCGGATTCGTCGCCGTGGTATATGGGCGGGCGGCTCAGCTGGAGCAATTCCTACTGCTCATCGGGGATTCCGATCACGGTCAAGGGCGTCCATACGCTGATGACGGCCGGTCATTGCACGGGGAGCAGCTTCACCAACAACGGTTCCGTGGTGGGCACGCAGTACACGACGGCCTATCCCGGCAATGCCAACCGCTATGGCGATTGGAAGCTCATCAAGGGATCGAGCTACGCCAAGCGGGTCTTCAGCGGTGGGCTGTCAAGTGGAGACAGCCATCCCATCACGGCCGCGCGGTGGGCGACCCTTCCGCTCGGCAATGGGATGTGCACGTCAGGGAGCACGTCCGGCCAGATCTGCAGGTACAAGGTCAATAGCACTGGTCGGTCCCTGACCGTGGATGGGGTGACGAGCAACCATCTCATTGAGTTGTATCACGGTACCCGTGATAAGGGTGGGTTCAGAGGCGGGGATTCAGGAGGGACCTGCTACTACGCGAACTCCAACGGTATGACTGTGGCGGGGATCGTCAAGGGGACGAAGCCTTGGCCAAAGGGAATGAGTTATTACTGCACGGACCTCATGGGTCTACGTGCCTGGAATTCTTCGGCGGCGCTGGGGTGACCGGCATGTCTCATGGCCGGAAAATAATATTGGGAGCCGTTGCCATCTTGACTGTGACGTCGGGTTGTGCCGGGACCGGCGACAAAGGGACTCCTGCTCGTCCGTCCTCGGCATCACGCTCTTCTTCTGCGAGTGCCTCGGCCCCGTCAGCGGCCTGCACGAAGGAGGCGGTGAAAGATGCGCCGAAACTGACCTTTGACAAGGCGAAGACACTCATCGGGACTCTGCCGTGGTACTGCGATATTGACACTGAGTCGGGGAGGATCGATGTCGGCAGGCCTCACGACACGTCAACGACGACTGAAGTGTGGATGAGGGCGCTCAGCACGGACGTCGCGTTGCCCAAGGGCTTCCAGGTTGACCCATCGGTGGAATCGTATGTGGACATCAATGGAAGCTGGTACCGCGTGCGCTACGCGGGCGGGCCGGGCCAGGATGCCCCTGCCCAGGTTTCCCCATCGTCCAGCAGCTCCTGAATATCAGCGTCTGCTCAACGGAAGCAGGTTCTTCCGGGTGATTCCCCGGGCCGCCAGCTGATCGGCGATCCGGGGGATCCACTCGCTGATCGTGTCCTTCGAGAACGGCCACTCGTGGGCGGCCTGGATCTTCTCGACCGGCGTCCCGGCCTCCATCGATGCCTTCACCTGGTCGACGCACCGCGCGATGTCGGCATTCTGGGCCATCACCGCGTCGGCGTCCACCGGATCCCCGTGGCCGGGCACATACCGCCCCTTGCCGTCGGTCGCGGTGATCATCGACCCGATCGCCGAGGGCCAGTTCCAGAAGTCCGTCGAGTCGTCGGCCTGCGGGTCCCCGGAGGTCTCCACCAGGTCCCCGGTGAAGGTGACGTCCTCCCCGGCCACCCGCACCACGAGATCCCCGTCGGTGTGGCCGGCCCCGGGATGGAGCACCTCGGCCCCCAGGCCGCCCAGATCCACATACGCCAGAAGCGAGATGGGATGGGCGACGGCCGGGGGATCGGCCAGATGCGCGAGCGCCGCGCGGTGCATCCACGCCTCGGCGTCGGCCACCCCGGGCAGCCCGCCGCAATGGTCCTCGTGGGAATGGGTCACGACCACCCGGTCCACCGGACGCCCGATCGCGCGCGCCGCTCCCCAGGCCAGTGCGCGGCCCTGCTCCGGCGTCGAACCCGTGTCGACCAGCAGGATGTGCTCGTCGCCGATCACCAGCCCGCAGGTCACCGCGCAGGGCTCCAGGCGGGTCGTCCACACTCTCGCCGTCAGCGGCGACCACTCGACCTCGGCTGTGATGTCCATGCCGCCAGCATGGCACGGAAGATGCGGGGCGCGAACACGACGGCCCGCCGCGATAGACTGGCACTCGCTCTGTAAGAGTGCCAGAATTCACGGGATCCGAGGTGAGGAGGGGCAGTGCTCGACGATCGCAAACTCGACGTGCTCAAGGCCATCGTCACCGACTACGTCTCGAGCAAGGAGCCGGTCGGCTCCAAGGCGCTGGTCGAGAGGCACGGCCTGAGGGTCTCCCCGGCCACCGTCCGCAACGACATGGCCGTCCTGGAGGAGGAGGGGTACATCACCCATCCCCACACCAGTGCCGGCCGCATCCCCACCGACAAGGGGTACCGCCTCTTCGTCGACCGGATCGCCACCGTCAAGCCGCTGTCGGCCCCCGAGCGCCGCGCCATCCTGTCCTTCATGAACGGGGCCGTCGATCTGGACGACATCGTCGCCCGCACCGTCCGCCTGCTCGCCCAGATCACCCACCAGGTCGCGATCATGCAGTACCCGGTGGCCTCCTCGGCGACCATCCGCCACCTCGAGCTGGTGAGCCTGTCGACCGACCGGGTGCTCATCGTCCTCATCACCTCCTCGGGCACCGTCGAGCAGCGGATCCTCGAGATCCCCGGCCACACCCAGGACTGGGTCGCCTCGGTGAAGAGGCGCCTCAACCAGCTGCTGGTCGGTCTCACCCACGCCGAGGCCTCCGACACGCTCCCGGGCTTCCTCGACGAGTTAGGGCCCGAGTCCAGGCCGGCCGCCACCACCGTCGCCGCCGGTCTGCTCGAAATCCTCGCCGACGACCCGTCGGCCCGGGTGGTCGTCGCCGGAGTGCCGAACCTGGCCGGCTTCGGGGCGACCTTCGAGACCTCGATCAGGCCCGTCCTGGAGGCCCTGGAGGAGCAGGTCGTGCTGCTGCGGCTGCTCGGCGAGGCGACCGCCTCGGGATCCGAGGGGCTGACGGTGCGCATCGGCACCGAGAACACCGATGAGAACTTCCGGTCGACGTCGCTGGTCGCCAGCACCTATGGTGACGACGGTGGCCGGGCGGGCCTGGGTGTCGTCGGCCCGACGAGAATGGACTACCCCTCGACCATGGCCGCGGTGCGGGCTATCGCCCGGTACGTGGGCCGGTTCCTGTCAGAAGGATGACCTCATCACATGAGCGATGACTACTACGAGGTGCTCGGCGTCTCCCGCGACGCCAGCGCCGACCAGATCAAGAAGGCCTACCGCAAGAAGGCCATGAAGCTCCACCCCGACGTCGCCGGGCCGGGCTCCGAGGAGGCCTTCAAGAAGGTCCAGGAGGCCTACGAGGTGCTCCAGGATCCGCAGAAGCGCGCCGTCTTCGACCGCGGAGGCGATCCCAATGCTGCCGGCGGCGGATTCGGAGACGCCGGATTCGGCGGGGGATTCGACTTCACCAACCTGGTCGACGCCATGTTCGGCGGCGGCAGCCCCTTCGGCGGCTCGGCGCGCGGCCCCAAGTCACGGGTCCGCCGCGGCCAGGACGCCCTGGTGCGGATGCGCCTCACCCTGGCCGAGGCGGCCTTCGGGATCACCAAGCCGCTGGACATCGACACCGCCGTGGTCTGCCCCCGGTGCCACGGCAAGGGTGCCGAGAAGGACTCCGAGCCCGTCACCTGCACCACCTGCGACGGGCGCGGCGAGGTGACCACCGTCGAGAGGTCCTTCCTCGGCAATATCCGCACCACCCAGCCCTGCCCCACCTGCCGCGGCTACGGCACCGTCATCCCCAACCCCTGCCCGGAGTGCTCCGGGGAGGGCCGGGTGCGCACCTCGCGCACCATCAACGTCAAGATCCCCGCCGGGGTGGCCGACGGCAACCGGATCCACCTGGACTCCCAGGGCGAGGTCGGCCCCGGCGGCGGCCCTGCCGGTGACCTCTACGTCGAACTGGTCGTCGCCCCCCACGAGGTCTTCCGCCGTGAGGGCTCCGATCTGGAGATGGCCGTCTCGGTGCCGATGACCGCCGCGGCGCTGGGCACCACCGTCGCGGTGCAGACCCTTGAGGCCGATCGCGAGGACATGGACGCCGACCAGGCCAGCGTCGACGTCGAGATCCCCGCCGGCACCCAGTCGGGCACGCGCATCGTGGTGCACGGCCGCGGCGTGCCGAAGCTGCGCGGCCAGGGCCGCGGCGACCTGGGCGTCACCCTGCTCGTCGAGACCCCCACGAAACTCAACACCAAGCAGCGCGACCTGCTGCGGCAACTGGCCGAGGCCCGCGATGAGACCGAGACCAACGCGTCGGTGCACACCACCGGCTCCAAGGGCATGTTCTCCCGCCTCAAGGAGGCCTTCGGCGGATGACCGAACCCTGCTTCATCGCCGACATCGGTGACGCCGGGCCGGGGTCGATCGTCGAGATCTCCGGGCCCGAGGGCCACCACGCGGCGGCGGTGAGGCGGATCGAGTCCGGGGAGACGGTCCTGGTGACCGACGGCGCCGGATCGGCCGTGCGGGGCCCGGCGGTCGAGATCGGCAAGAACCTGGTGCGCGTCCGGGTGGCCGAACGCCTCGTCGCCCCGGTGAAGCCTCACCGGTGGATCGCCGTGCAGGCGCTCACCAAGGGGCCCCGCGCAGACCTGGTGGTGGAGACCCTCACAGAGCTCGGCGTCGACGAGATCATCGCCTGGCAGGCCTCCCGCTCCATCTCCCGGTGGAGCGCCGAGAAGCGGGAGAAGGGGCTGGCCAAGTGGCGGGCCACCGCCCGCGAGGCCACCAAGCAGTCACGGCGGTTCACCGTGCCGCAGGTCGCATTCGCCACCACCGCCGACGTCGCGGCGCAGATCCGAGCCGGAGACGCCGCCTTCATCCTCCACGAGTCGGCCACCGATCCGATCCGGCCGGGCGACCTGCCGGCGTCCGGAGACGTCATCCTGATCGTCGGGCCCGAGGGCGGCATCAGCCCCGAGGAGCTCCAGGACTTCACCGACGCCGGCGGCCGTCCGGTCCTGGTGGCTGACGCCGTGCTGCGCGCCTCGACCGCCCCGGTGGTCGGCCTGGCCCAGCTGCAGGCCCTCGCAAGCCTGGCCTGAACGCGACGGCGCCGCGATCCGGAAGGATCGCGGCGCCGGTGTGACCATTTCGAGTCAGGGCACTCTACTCATTGCGAGTCACGGCTCGACGGTGACCTTGATCGCCTCCCCCTTGGCCACGATGTCGAAGGCCTGCAGGGCGTCCTCCAACTTGATGTGGCGGGGGATGAGGTCCTTGACCGGCAGCTGCCCGGAGGCCACGTACTGCAGCGCCCGCTTGTGCTGCTCGGGGGCCGAGCCGTTGGCGCCGTGGATGTGCAGCTGGCGGTAGTGCACCAGGTTGGAGTCGCAGGTGATGGTCGGATCGGTCTTCGGCAGGCCGCCGAAGAAGGAGATCCGGCCGTTGCGGGCCGCCATCGCCAGGGCCTGCTCCTGGGTGACATTGGCCGGGGTGGCGGTGATGATGACGTCGGCCCCGCGACCGTCGGTGAGCTCCATGACCTTCTTCACGACGTCGACGCTCGAGGAGTCGATCGTGATGTCGGGCTTGACGGCGTCGGCCGACATCTTCAGCCGCTCGGCGTTGATGTCGACCATCACCAGGGTGCCGGCCTTGTAGACCCCGCGGGCGATGCGGGTGTGCATGCAGCCGATCGGCCCGGCGCCGAAGACAACGACGAAGTCGCCCTCCTCGATGCCCAGCAGCTCCTGGGCGTTGAGGGCGCAGGCGAAGGGCTCCACCGCCGAGGCCTCGTCGTAGCCGACCCCCTCGGGGATCTTGTTGAGCCCGTCGACCTTGAGCACCTGCTGGGGCACGATCATGTACTCCGCGAACCCGCCGTCGTACTGATAGCCGACGCTGGTCTGGTTCTCACAGACCTGCATCCACCCCTTCCTGCACTCGTGGCACTCGCCGCAGGGGACCGCCGCGATGGACTGGACGCCGTCGCCGATCTTCCAGTCGCCGGCCACGTTCTTGCCGATCTCCACGATCTCGCCGGCCACCTCGTGGCCCATCGTGGTGACCCCGGTGATGTTCTGGTGGCCGTTCTTGTAGATCTTGACATCGGTGCCGCAGGTCGAGCAGTTCTTGACCTTGATCTTGATCTCGTCGTCGCCGCAGACCGGCTCGGGGATGTCCTCGAGGCGGACGTCTCCGGGTGCGTAGAAGCGCAGTGCCTTCATGTTCTCAATCCTGTTCCGGTGCCAGGAGATCCAGCACCTGTTCGGGGGTGGTGGCGGTGCGGAGCTGCTCCGCCGTGGTCGAGTCGGCGAGCACCCGGGCCAGTGAGGCCATGATCTCAAGATGCTCGTCCGAGGTGGAGGCGATCGGGATCGCCACGTAGCAGGTGTTGCCGTCCCAGTCGACGCCGTCGGGGAACTGCAGGAATCCCAGCGCAGCCCTTCTGATGTGCTCCCGGGCCTCGTTGACGCCGTGGGGGATCGCCACGCCCTCGCCCATATAGGTGGAGATCTGATCCTCCCGGGCCAGCATGCCCTCGATGTACTCGGGGGTGGCCGCGCCCAGATCGACGAGCACCTGCCCGGACTGGCGGACGGCGTCCTCCTTGTCGACGGCGCTCAGGCCGAGTCTGATGCCCTCGGCGGTGAGCACCCCGCCGCCGAAGCTGGCCTTCCTGGCGGCCGGAGCCGGGGTCGGCGCGGCGGCCGGAGCCGATGCCGCGCTGTCTCCGTGGGCGGCCTTGACGGCCTCCTCGACCCGGTCGAAGGCCGGATCCCCCATGTAATTGGTGAAGGCGACCACCTGGGCGTTGGGCACCATCTTCTGCACTCGGTCGACCAGACCGTCCTGGGTGAGCACCAGGGTGGTGTCCGGCGGAATGTCGTTGACCGGCGTGTGGCCCACCTCGACGCCATAGGGGGCCAGCTTCTTCTTCATGGAGGAGGCGACCATCACCGAGGAGCCCATCCCGGCGTCGCAGGCCACGATGACCTTGGTGATGAGGGAGCCGTCCAGGATGCCGGAGGCCGACGCCACCGGGGCGGCGCCCCCGGCCGGGACGGCCGCGGTGCCCACACCGCCCAGATCGGCGGCCTCGTCCTTCTTGCGGTCGGGCCGGATGAGCAGTGCCGCGATGACGAAGGAGACGACGGTGGCGGTGAGGAAGTCCAGGATCATCGGGACATAGCCGTTGCGCGGGCACATCGCGAACCAGGCGATGATCGAGCCGGGGGCCGGCGGGGCCACCAGTCCGGCACCGGTCCAGGTGGCGACCAGCAGGCCGCTCATGGCGCCCGCGATGGTGGCCAGGATGACCTTCGGCTTCATGAGCACATAGGGGAAGAAGATCTCGTGGATGCCGCCGAACAGGTGGATGATCAGCGCACCGGGCACTGACTCCTTGATCTTGCGGGCCCCGAAGACCAGGTAGGCCAGCAGCAGGCCGAAGCCGGGGCCGGGGTTGGACTCGACCATGAACAGGATCGACTTGCCGGCCGCCTTGGACTGCTCGATGCCCAGCGGGGTGAGGATGCCGTGGTTGATGGCGTTGTTGAGGAACAGGACCTTCGCCGGCTCGACGAAGATCGATGCCAGGGGCAGCAGGCTGTGACTGATGAGGAAGGCCACGCCGGAGGCCAGCCAGCCCATCAGCACCGAGACGATCGGGCCGATGCCGATATGGCCCAGCAGGGCCAGCAGCATGCCGAGGATGCCGATCGAGAAGGTGTCGACGAGCATCTCGAAGCCGGCCTTGATGTGGCCCTCGAGGAGCTTGTCCCACTGCTTGAGCAGCCAGGCCGCCAGCGGGCCCATGATCATGGCGCCCAGCAGCATCGGGATGTCGGCGCCCACGACGACGCCCATCACGGCGATGGCGCCGATGACGCCGCCGCGTCGCCCGTTGACGGTGGTGCCGCCGGTGTAGGCGATGAGGAGCGGTAGCAGGTAGGTGAGCATCGGATCCCCGAGCTTGGCGAGCTCCGAGTTGGGGAACCAGCCGGCGGGGATGAAGAAGGCCGTGATGAGGCCCCAGGCGATGAAGGCGCCGATGTTCGGCATGATCATGCCGGCCAGGAACCCGCCGAAGCGCTGGATCGAGGCCCTGACACCTCTGCCTTCGAGGTTCTTGTTGACGCTTGCGTCAGGTAAGGACATGTGATCTCCAGTGTGTGTGCTGCCGATGCCGACCGGTCGTCGTCGACGGGGGTCGTCGGCAGGGATCATCATCGATCTGTGCTCTAGTGTGATCGTGCCCGTTTGGGTTGTCAAGTTGTTGGAATATGTGGGTTTATGAGGCAGAGGTACGGGGAGCTGGAGTCGATTCCACAGATCCGGACGTGACGACGGCCCGCATGGACACATGGTGCCATGCGGGCCGTCGGGCCGGACGCGAACCGGCCGAAGAGACGCGAAGCGCTCAGGCCTTCTTCTTGCCCGGACCGCCCAGAGCGGTGAGCAGAAGCCCCCCGGCAAGACTCACATTCTTGAGGAAGTGGATCTGCTGGCCCTGCCTGGCCTCGTCCTCGGCCTCCCAGAAACGGTGACCGACGAAGGTCACCGGGACCAGCTGGGCCGCCAGGACGGCGGCCGCGCAACGCGGCTTGATGCCCAGCGCCAGGGCGGCGCCGGCCACCGTCATCACGGCGCCGTCGATCTTGACCAGCAGCGCCGAGTCCGCGGCGTCGGCCGCGGAGCGCACCGATCCGGGCAGCTTCTCCTTGGCGGCGTCGAGGGCCGGCGCCATATGCTCGGCATTCTTGAACTCGCCGATGCCGCCGCTGATGAACATGGCGGACAGGGCCGACCGGGCGACGAACTTCATCAAAGACATGTCTCTCCTTCTGGGGTGGCTGTTGTGATCCGTTCTCTGCATGTCGTGCACCTACGACCTTAGCCAGACCGCATGACGGGGACGTGTCATCGACTCTGACTGTTGAGCGCCGGGCGCCTCAGCCCGACAGCCCGAGGGCGAAGGGCAGGACGGCCCCGGCACCGGCACGGCGCAGCAGGCGGGCGGCCACTGCGATCGTCCAGCGGCTGGTGACCAGGTCGTCGACCAGCAGGACAGGGGCGCCCGACAGTCCCTCCAGACCGGCGGCGAGCTGCTCTCCGACCCAGAACCTGTCAGACAGGTCGCGGACCCGGAATGCCGAGTTCACCCGCGCGTCCAGCAGACCGGCTCCTGGGGCCAGATCCAGGGCTCCCAGGTATGCCAGGCGTCCGGCCCGGGCGATCCCCTCGGCCACCGAACTCACCAGGTGGGGGCGGCTCACCGAGGGGACGCAGACCACGGCGACGGGGCGCCGTGGCCAGTCCCATTCCGCCAGGACCCGCAGGCAGGCACCGGCCAGCGGGGCCGGCAGCTCGGTGTCCAGGGGGACGCCCTGCTCGTCGGAGCGGAACAGATCGCGCAGCGGGCCTCCCCACCCCAGATCCGACAGCCGGGCGACGACCCGCCCCTCCTCGGCCTGCTCACCCGGCGGGATGCGCCCCTTGAGCGCCACACCGAGGCGGTCCAGTCCGCTGGGCCAGCTGCGCCGCGGATCGATCGGCACGCCCACCCGGTCCAGGGTGTCCCGGGCCCGGGACTGCTGATCGGGATCCACATCGGTGGGGTACCACTGGCCGGCGCAGACGTCGCAGCGTCCGCAGGCGGACGCGTCCGGGTCGTCGAGCTGAGTGGTGAGGAATGCCATCCGGCAGCTGTCCAGATGCTCGTAGCGCTCCATGGCGTCCTGCTCGGCCGTTCTGGCCGCCGCGATCCTCCCGTAGCGCTCGGCGTCGTAGACCCATGGAGTCCCGGTGGCCCGCCATCCACCGCTCACCCGCTCGACGGCCCCGTCGACGGCCAGCACCTTGAGCAGCAGTTCGAGGGGGCTGCGACGGATGTCGACCCGGGCCTCCAGGGCCGGGGTGGACAGCGTGCTGCCCTCCGCCAGGGCGGCCAGGACGGCGTCGGCCCGTTCCTGGGAGGGCATCGAGGAGGTGGCGAAGTAGCGCCAGATGTCGCGGTCCTCGGGGCCGGGCAGCAGCAGGACGTCCGCCGAGTCGGTGGCGCGGCCCGCGCGACCCACCTGCTGGTAATAGGCGACCGGGGAGCTCGGCGCTCCCAGGTGGACGACGAATCCCAGATCGGGCTTGTCGAAACCCATGCCCAGGGCGCTGGTGGCCACCAGCGCCTTGACCCGGTTGTCCTTGAGCGCGCCCTCCAGCTCGGTGCGCTCATCGGGGTCGGTGCGGCCGGTGTAGGCGCGCACCTCGTGTCCGGCCTCGGTGAGTGCCCGTGCGGTGTCCTCGGCCGAGGAGATGGTGAGGCAGTAGATGATCCCCGAGCCGTTGAGTTCGCCCAGGTGCTCGCACAGCCAGGCCAGTCGCAGCTCGGGGCGCGGCAGCGTCAGCACCCCCAGGCGCAGCGAGTCGCGGGCCAGGGGGCCGCGCAGCACGAAGACGCCGTCATCGGGGGCGCCGCCCCGATCGGCCGGGGCGATCTGCTCGGCTACGTCGGTGACCACCCGCGAGTTGGCGGTGGCGGTGGTCGCCAGGACGGGTACGTCGGCCGGCAGCCCGGCCACCAGATCGCGGATCCGGCGGTAGTCGGGGCGGAAGTCGTGCCCCCAGTCGGAGATGCAGTGGGCCTCGTCGATGACGAGCATGCCCATCCTCTCCACCAGCTCGGGCAGCTGCTCGGCGGCGAACCGCGGATTGATGAGCCGCTCGGGGGAGACCAGCAGCACGTCGACGGAGTCGGAGGCCAGCCTCTCGCGGATCTCGTCCCACTCGGTGACGTTGGCGCTGGAGATCGCGGCGGCCCGCACCCCGGCACGTTCGGCGGCGGCCACCTGGTCGCGCATCAGGGCCAGCAGCGGGGAGACGATCAGGGTGGGCCCGAAGCCGGCTCGGCGCTGCAGCAGGGCCGCGACGAAGTACACCGCCGACTTGCCCCAGCCGGTGCGCTCCACCACCAGGGCCCGGCGGTGCCCGGCCACCAGGGCCTCGATCGCCTCCCACTGGCCGGGATGGAAGTCGGCGTCCCTCCGGCCGGTGAGACGGCGCAGGATATCCAGCCCCTGACTCCTCAGATCGCTCATGCCCCCACCCTGCCAGCCGCCACCGACAGCGCGGCGGTCAGCGGGAGACGGTGTCGGCGAAGGGGGCGTCGGATCCCTGGGTGAGCAGCACCGGGAGGACGTCGGCGACATTCTGCTGCTGAGTCGTGACGATCCCCGACAGCCACTGGGTGACCTCTCCGCGCTGGTCGGGGTCGAGACGGCCGACGGCGTCGAGGTATCCGGCCCCCTCATTGGCGGCAGCGCCCATGGTGCGCACCACCTCGGCCGGCGCCGGGCCGTCGACGACCTCCAGGGCCTCGGTGAGGTCGTCGAGACGGTCGATGAGCTGGGCGCGGCCCTCATCGGTGGGACGCAGCCGTCCCACCAGGGCCCGCAGCCGCTTGATGCGCTCGGCGCGGATGTCCTCCAGGTTCACCAGAGCCCCGGCAAGGATCTGCGGGCCGAACTCCTCGCGGGTCAGGAAGAGGCGGCGGATCTGCCGGTACCAGGACTCCAGGGCCGAGAGGTTGGCGACATAGGTGACGTTGCGGGCGAGGATGCGGGGGAGCCGCCGGTAGGACGCCGGGGTCACCGGCCTGTGCACCTCGCGGGGGGCGGGCGGCAGCACGAGTTGACCGTCCTCGACGACGTCGTCGCGCAGCACCGATCCGGCTCCCACCACGGTGCCGAATCCGGCGCTCACCGGCCCGACGGTTCCTCCCTGACCGCCGAGGAAGATCGGTGGACGGTCCAGCAGCACCCCGTGGGCCACGTCGCCGAACAGCGAGGCGGTGGTCTTGTCCCCGTCGGGGGTGAAGTTGAAGTGGATGTAGGAGGAGCCGACCTCGGAGTGGTCATGGCGGGAGGTGCCGCCGGCCATCAGCAGATCGCAGAAGTTGATGAGGCTGCCCAGGGTGACGAAGGGGAAGAGGATGGTCTGCTTGAGGCCGACGGTGTGGGCGCCGGAGGCCTGCTCCTCCAGGATCGTGCCGGGGCGCACATGGGCGCCTGAGGCCATCGAGGCCCCGGCCAGGAAGACGGCCCCCTGGGCGAATCCGCCGGCCAGCTCCACACCGGGGCCCAACTGGCAGTTGTCGATCGTCATCGGGGTCTCGGCGCCCAGTCGGCAGCCGGCCGAGATCACCGTCCGGGATCCGCGAATCCGGCAGCCGGGGTGGATCACGACGCCGTCGCCGCTGATCCGGTCGATGTCGACGTCGTCGTCCAGATCCACCGTCCACGGGTTGGGGATCGTCGCGCCCTTGGCGATGAGTGCCTCGATCCTGTCGAGACCGCGGGGTCTGAGTTCCATCGCGGATCCTTTCTTCCGGTGCGGTCGCGGTACCGCGCGTGCGGTCGAAGCCTAGTCGGAGGCGGCCACCGCGGCCCGGCCGGACCTGTCATGGTGCTCATGGCCCAGCACCAGGATCGAGGCGGAGATGACGCAGACCATCCCGACGATCTGCAGCGGATGGAGCCCCTGACTCAGGACGAGCAGCCCGGCCAGCGCGGCGACCGCCGGTTCACCGCCGGTGAGGATGCCGTAGGCCTTCGTCGAGAGCTTGCGCAGGGCGTACATCTCGAGGCTGTAGGGCAGCGCCGAGGACATCAGGGCCACCGCCGCGCCGACCAGCAGGTGACGGGGCCGCAGCAGCTCGGCGCCGGCGCTGGCGATCCCGAAGGGAAGGATCACCACCGAGCAGATGATCATGGCCCAGGTGAGGCCGCGCAGCGACTCCCAGCGGGCCCCGACCGCCTGGGAGGCCTTCGCGTAGAGGGCCCATGCCACCCCGGCGCCCAGCGCGAAGCCGATCCCCGGCAGGCTCACCTGGGACCAGTCGGCGTTGAGCGCCCCCGAGACGCCCACCACCCCGGCCGCCGCCAGGAGCACCGCCAGGCTGTCCCGCCAGGTCCGCGAACCCAGCGCCGCCATCGTCATCGGGCCGATGAACTCGATCGTCACCGCGACGCCGATCGGAAGGGTGCGCAGGCTGAAGTAGAAGCTGGTGTTCATCACCCCGAGGGTCACCGCGAAGGCCACCACCCGGATCCAGTCGCCGCGGGAGTGCCGGCGTCCGGTGCGGCGGTCGTGCAGGCCGGGACGGGCGAAGGGGATGAGGATGATGGTCGCGATCGTCAGACGCAGTGCGACGGTGCCCAGGGGCCCGATCTCGGGGATGAGGGTCGCGGCGAAGGCGCCGCCGAACTGGACCGAGAGCATTGCGGCGAGCATGTAGACGACACCTGGCACGGCACAGACCATATGCCCTGCCCACGGGCGGCGGGGCACGGGCGGAGGCCCGTGCACCGATGGGCGCGGCGAGGGGCGCAGGGGATGAGAGAATGTCGCCCATGCCCTTCGGTTTCGACGTCACCTCCACCCTCGACAACGGCCTGGGGAGGACGGGAACCATCCACACCCCCCACGGCGACATCGAGACCCCGGCATTCATCGTCGTCGGCACCAAGGCCAGCGTGAAGGCCGTCCTGCCCGAGTCCGTCGCCGAGCTCGGCGCCCAGGCCGTACTGGCCAACGCCTATCACCTCTTCCTGCAACCCGGGCCCGACCTGATCGACGAGGCGGGAGGCCTGGGACGGTTCATGAACTGGTCGGCGCCGACCTTCACCGACTCCGGCGGCTTCCAGGTGCTGAGCCTGGGCGCGGGATTTAAGAAGACCCTCGCGATGGACGTCTCCCAGCTCACCGAGGCCGACGTCATCGCCGCCGACGCCGACCGCAAGGCGATGGTCGATGACGACGGGGTCACCTTCCGCAGCCCACTCAACGGCGACCTGCACCGGTTCACCCCCGAGTTCTCGATGAGCATCCAGCACCGGCTGGGGGCCGACATCATGTTCGCCTTCGACGAGCTCACCACCCTGATGAACACCCGTCCCTACCAGGAGGAGGCCCTGGAGCGGACCCGGCGCTGGGCCGCCCGCTGCCTGGCAGAGCACCGTCGTCTCACCGGCGAGAGGGCGGGAAAGCCCTACCAGGCCCTGTTCGGGGTGATCCAGGGAGCCCAGTACGAGGACCTCCGCCGCAAGGCCTGCCGGGATCTGGCCGCCATGGAGTCTGAGGGGCAGGGCTTCGACGGATTCGGGATCGGCGGCGCCATCGAGAAGAAGAACCTCGGGAGGATCGTCGGCTGGTGCGCCGAGGAACTGCCCGAGGACCGGCCCCGCCACCTGCTGGGCATCTCCGAGCCCGACGACCTCTTCGCGGCCTGCCGGGCCGGCGCCGACACCTTCGACTGCGTCAACCCCTCCCGGGTGGCCCGCAACGCCGCCATCTACACCGCCGACGGACGCTACAACGTCAACACCGCCCCCTTCCGGGCCGATTTCGGGCCCCTTGAACCCGGCTGCGACTGCTACACCTGCACTCACTACTCGCGGGCCTACCTCCACCACCTCTTCAAGGCCAAGGAGCTCCTCGCCAACACCCTGGCCACCATTCACAACGAGCGCTGGACGGTGAGGCTGGTCGACGACATCCGGGCGGCCATGCGCGGCGGCGATCTGGACGCCCTGGAGGCCGAGTTCATGGGACGGTGGAACGCCCACGGCGGCAGACTGGTGAGACGCGCTCAGGTGCAGGGCTGACGACGGTCTCATCCCCGCGGCCGATGCCGGTCTCATCCCCGCGGCCGAAGCATCCTCGCCCGTCCGGCCGATAGCCTCGGGCCATGGCCTCCCTCACCGATCTGCTGGATCTGGATGACCCCTGGGAGCGGCCCGCGCCATCCCACCGGACCATCCGGGTGCCGCTCGTCGGGCGGGTCAGCGGGGCCGACATCCTCGTCGGCCTCCTCTCGGTGCCCCTGGGTCTCGGGATGATCTGGCTGCTCGACGGGCTGTCGGCCTACGATCACTCCTCGTGGTGGCGGCGGTGGATCATCCTCGCGACCCTCGCCGTGATCCTGTCCCTGCGGCGGCGGTTCCCGGCGGCGGTGGGCTGCCTGGCGGCGGCGCATCTGCTGGTGGGCGGTGCGGTGGCCCCCGAGGCGACCACCAATTACGTGGGGCAGGTGTTCTACTTCATCTGCTTCCACACCACCGTGGCCTGGGGACGCAGCCGTCGCGCCGCGTGGGGAGTCATCGCGGGCGTCGTGGTCGTCTTCCTCGGCTGGCTCGCGGTGGCCTTCTCGCGGACCAACGCGCTGGCCGGGATGCTCAGGGCGATGAATCCGCGGGCGAGCGCCGATGTCGCCGCGTACACGCGCGTCATCCTCCTCCAGATCGTCATCAATGTCGCCTTCACCCTCGGCGCCGGGGCCATGGGCCAGATCGCCTGGCGGGGCGCCCGGGATCTGGCTCGCAGCCGCGACCAGGCCCGGACCATCGCCGTCCAGAGGTCCCAGCTCGCAGACCGTGCCGTGGTGGCCGAGCGGCTGCGCATCGCCCGCGAGCTCCACGACTCCGTCGCCCACCACGTGTCGGTCATCGGCATCCAGGCGGCCGGCGCCAGGCGGGCGCTGGAGGTCGCTCCGGATCTGGCCCGTGAGGCCCTGGGCACGGTGGAGGAGGAGTCGCGGCTGGCCGTGACCGAGATGCACTCCCTCCTGGGATCGTTGCGCCCCTCCGAGGAGGCGGACCCGGCGATCCAGCCCGGCCTGGAGGATCTGGAGGAGCTGTGCGCCCAGCCGCGACGCGCCGCCGTCACACTGGATGTGGTCGGCGACCGCCGGGCCGTGCCTCCGCCGGTGGCACTCAGTGTCTACCGGATCGTCCAGGAGGCCCTCAACAATGTCGACAAGCACGGTCTGGCCGCCCACGCCCACGTCGCGGTGAGGATCACCAGCGGATGCGTCGAGGTGGAGGTCACCGATGACGGCCGGGGAGCCGCGGCCACCGGCGCGCCCCCGATCCCCGGCACCGGGGTGGGCCTGATCGGGATGAGAGAGAGGGTGGCCGCCCACGGCGGCACCCTGGAGACGGGCCCGCGGGCCACCGGGGGCTGGCGGGTGCTGGCCAGGCTGTCATCGCCGCCGGAGCTGGCGACTGATGGGAGAGAGGACCGACCATGAGAGTGCTGTTGGTCGACGACCAGAAGCTGGTGCGCACCGGATTCCGGCTCATCCTGTCGGTGGAGCCCGACATCGAGGTGGTGGGGGAGGCCGCCGACGGGCGCCAGGCCGTCGACGCCGCCGCACGGCTCCAGCCCGACCTGGTGCTCATGGACGTCCAGATGCCCGTCCTCGACGGGATCGCTGCGACCCGTGAGATCACCGCCGACAGCCCGGTGAAGGTGGTGGTGCTCACCACCTTCGACCGCGACGACTACCTCTTCGACGCGCTGGCCGCCGGGGCCAGCGGATTCATGCTCAAGAACGCCGACGCCGACTCCCTGGTCGCCGGGCTGCGGCAGGTCCACGAGGGATACGCCCTGCTGGCCCCCGAGGTCACCCGCAGGGTGATCGAGGCGCGACTGGGCGAGGGCGCTACCGGCGCCACGGCGTCCGACCCCCGCCTCGAGCTGCTCACCCCGCGGGAGGGGGAGGTCGTGGTGCAGGTGGCCCACGGGCTGTCCAACGCCGAGATCGCCGCCGCGCTGTTCGTCTCCGAGGCCACCGTCAAGACGCACATCTCCAACAGCCTCACGAAGCTCGACCTGCGCGACCGCGTGCAGCTGGTGGCCTTCGCCTACGAGGCCGGCCTCATCCGTGTGGGGGAGGGCTGATCTGGTTCCCGCGGCCGATGTGCCCACGGGCTGCGGAGGCTGCAATGGAGTCATGACTCACAACAGCGACCACACCGACGACGGCCGGGGCATCGAGGTGATCGAGCTCACCCGGCGCTATGGCGACCTGGTGGCCGCCGACGCCGTGAGCTTCTCGGTGAGACCCGGAGCCATGACCGGTTTCGTCGGGGCCAACGGCGCCGGCAAGACCACCACCATGAGGATGATCGTGGGGGTGCTGGCCCTCACCTCCGGATCCGTGAACTACAACGGCCATCCGATCACCACCGCGGACCGCCGGCGGATCGGCTACATGCCCGAGGAACGCGGTCTCTACCCCAAGCAGCCGGTCATCGACCAACTGGTCTATCTGGCCCGGATCCACGGAGTCTCGGCCGAGGTGGCACGACGCCAGGCCATGGGCTACCTCGAGAGGTTCGGCCTGGCCGAACGCGCCAAGGACCTCGTCGAGAAACTCTCCCTCGGCAATCAGCAGAGGGTCCAGGTGACCGCCTCCCTGCTCGGCAGCCCGGCGGCCCTCATCCTCGACGAGCCCTTCTCCGGCCTTGACCCGGTGGCCGTCGACGCGATGGCCGAGGTGCTGCGCGAGCAGAGCGCCGCCGGCGTCCCGGTGCTCTTCAGCTCCCACCAGCTCGACCTGGTCGAACGGCTCTGCGACAACCTCGTCATCCTCGACCACGGCAGGGTCGTGGCCGACGGCTCCACCGACGAGCTGCGCGGCGGCGGACCTGTGCGATACCGGCTCTCGGCCGGCACCGATCTCGGCTGGTTGCGCGGGACCCCCGGGGTCGACGTCGTGGATCTGGACGGCACCAGTGCGGTCCTCGAGTTCACCCGCGACGGCGTCGACCAGGAGGTCCTGTCGACGGCGCTGGGCCGCGGACCGGTGACCGAGTTCGCCCGGATCCTTCCCAGTCTGTCCGAGATCTACCGAGAGGCGGCCGCATCATGACCGGCCAGAACATCACCACCGACGACCGGACCGGGGGCCTGTGGCAGATCGTCACGGGCCGCGAGATCTCGGCGAAACTCCACGACAAGGCGTTCATCGCCTCGACCCTCTCGACCCTGGGCGTCATGATCGTCGCCCTGGCGCTCTCCGTCGTGTTCAGCGGACGTTCCGAGACCACCACCGTCGCCGTCACCGACGACCAGGGCGCCCAGGTGGTCGCCTCGGCGCAGCAACTCAACAAGAAGTCCGGGTCCGAGGACGCCATCGAGGCGCTCAAGGTGGCCTCGACCGATCAGGCCAGGCAGAAGATGGACGACGGCGACGCCGACCTGCTGCTGGAGCGCAACGGCGACGGCTGGCGGCTGGCGGGCCTGAAATCGGCCCCCTCCCAGAGCGACGGCGCCACCCGGGCGCTGGCCCAGGCGGTCTCGAGCGCCGCCATGAACGCCAACGCGAAGGCCCTCGGGGTCTCCCCGCAACGGCTGACCGCCGGTGCCACCATGACACTGGGATCACTGGGATCCAGCCAGGACTCTGAGAAAGAGGCCACCGCCACGGTGCTCGGCGTCGTCTTCGCATTCCTGTTCTACCTGTCGATGATCATCTTCGGCTACGCCATCGCCAACTCCGTGGTCGAGGAGAAGCAGTCCCGGATCGCCGAGATCCTGCTCACCGCGATCCCCTCGCGCCAGCTGCTGCTCGGCAAGATCCTCGGTAACACCGTCCTGGCCCTGGGACAGATGGTCCTCATCGTCGGCGTGGCCCTGGCCGGGCTCTCCTTCTCCCCGTGGAAGGAGTACCTCAACCTGGTGACCGCCCCGGCGCTGTGGTTCCTGGTCTACTTCGTCGTCGGATTCATGGCGCTGGCCTGCCTGTGGGCCGCCGCCGGAGCACTGGCCGGACGCTCGGAGGACGTCAGCTCGACCTCGATGCCGCTGCTCATGGTGGTGATGGTGGTCTACTTCTACGGCCTGTTCGCCTCGGGATCCTCCCAGGTGATCGCCTCCTACATCCCGGTGGCCTCGGCCATCGCGATGCCCACCAGACTGGTGAGCGGGTCCGCGGCGTGGTGGGAGCCGGTCGTCTCGATCGCCATCTCCCTGGTCTTCTCGGGCCTGACCATCTGGGCCGGCGAGCGGATCTACCGCCGGGCGATCCTGCAGACCGGCGGCAAGATCTCGATCGCCAGGGCCTGGCGCAGCACCGACGTCGTGAGGTAGGTCTATGTGAGCAGGGCGGCGCCATCGACCTGGCCGGCCAGCTTCTGGTCGAAGGTCAGCAATGGCGCCGCCCCGCCGTCACGGGCCCTCAGCGCCAGGAAGATATCGGCGACCGACACCTTCGGGTGGGCGACATAGGACTGGGCGATCTCATTCCACAGCCGGCGATCGAAATCCAGGCAGGCGGTCGAGATGAGAACCTCCAGCGAGTCACCGACCGTACGGCGGCTCAGCTTCATGACGCGTTCGAGGACGAAGACGGTCTCAATGATGGCGACGTCGTCAACCCGGAACCGCCCGCCCCGGGCGAGGAGGTCGTCAACCTGCGCGGTCTGCTCGGGAACATCCTGGATGAGCCAGCGCAGCAGGACATTGGTGTCAAGACTGGGCATCGCCGTCCCGGACCGGGCGGTCCTGGGCGCGCGCCGCCCATCCGTCTCCCGAATGCGGCACGGTGCCCCAGGTCCCGCGCCTCTCGGCCTCGGAGCGGATCCGCGCGCGGAGCGTCGAGATGTCGTCGGGGCGGTCGATGACGAGGCGGTCGTCCTCGATGTGGACGGCGACCTTCTGACCCGCATGCAGCCCCAGGGCGCGACGAGCCTCTGCGGGCAGTGTGATCTGCCCCTTCGATGTGATGGTCGAATACATCGTCGTCATGTAAGGAGTTTACCCGACTTCTTACATGACGACGGCGCTGCGGCGTCTCTCAACTGCTCGAGGCCGCCAGACGCTCCTGATAGCTCGGCTCGCGCTTCTTGATCCAGGCGATCACCCGGGTGGTCACCGGGATGAGGGCGTACTCGACCAGCGTCTTCCACAGGAAGCCGAAGAAGGCGTAGTTGGCCCACTGGCCGAAGCCGGTGATGCCCACCACGGGTGCGGCGATGGCGCAGAAGATGACGGTGTCGACGAGCTCCCCGACACCCGTGGATCCCATCAGGCGGCCCACCAGGCCGCGCTCCTGATAGCGGGCCTTGAGCCGGACCATGATGAGCGAGTTCGTCATCTGGCCGGCCAGGAATCCGCACAGCCCGGCGGCCACGATCTGCCACACCGGCCCCAGGGCCGCGGCGATCGCCGCGTCGTGGGAGGCGGAGTAGGAGTCCCCGAGGCCGGGCAGCTCGATGATCACCCAGAAGCACAGCACCGCCAGGATGGCCATGAGGAATCCCATCAGGATGCCGCGCCGGGCGGCCTTCAGCCCGTACACCTCGGTCGTGATGTCGCCCAGCACATAGGCCAGCGGGAAGAGGAAGAACCCGCCGTCAGTGGTGATGGGGCCCAGCTGGACGCCCTTCGACCCTCCGATATTGGAGATGATGACGACCACGCACATCAGGGTGAGGATGATGTCGTAGTGGCTGGAGCCTCGATCGGCGTAGACGGCTCGGCGGGAGTTCTCGGCTGCATCTGTCACGGGGCGCATGGTAGCGGCCTAGGATCGTGGAACAGCCAGGGGTCCACCGTTAGGAGATCGTGATGACCGTTGCCACGGCCGAATTCGGAATCACTCCCGATCGGGGGCTGTACCCGCCGATCGAGCCCTATGACACCCGGATGGTCGACGTCGGCGAGGGCCAGCAGATCTACGTCGAGCAGTGCGGCAACCCCGAGGGGAAGCCCGTGGTCTTCCTCCACGGCGGCCCCGGGGGAGGCGGCGGCACCACCCGGCGTCAGTTCTTCGACCCGGACCGGTACCGCATCGTGGTGCTGGACCAGCGCGGATGCGGCCTGTCGACCCCGCACATGGCACAGGCCAGGACCCCCGAGGAGATGGCCACCAACACCACCGGGAACCTGGTCGCCGACCTGGAGCGGGTGCGCCTTGAACTGGGCATCGAGACCTGGCAGGTCTTCGGCGGATCCTGGGGATCCTGCCTGGCCCTGGCCTACGCCGAAGCGCATCCCGGCCACGTCTCCGAACTCGTGCTGCGAGGCATCTTCACGCTCCGGCAGTCCGAGCTCGACTGGTACTACAACGGCGGTGCCTCGAACGTCTTCCCGGAGTTGTGGGAGCGCTTCTGCGAGCCGTTGCGCCGCGCCGGCCACGACTTCTCCCGCGACAACATCCCGGCCTACTTCGACCTGCTCTGGGACCCGGATCCGGAGGTCCACGGTCCGGCTGCGGTGGCCTGGTCCACCTGGGAGGCCGCGACCACCACGCTGGCCTTCGACGAGGAGCACATCACCGAGTTCGCCGTCCCGGACTACGCCCTGGCCTTCGCCCGCATCGAGAACCACTACTTCGTCAACCACGGCTTCATGACCGAGGGCCGGCTCATCCGCGACGCCGGACGGCTGGCGGGCATCCCGACCGTCATCGTCCAGGGCCGCTACGACATGTGCTGCCCGGCCACCACCGCCTACGACCTGGCGAAGGCCCTGCCCGGCGCCGACCTGAGGATCGTGATGGCCGGTCACTCGGCCTTCGAGCCGCTCATCACCTCGGAGCTGGTCAAGGCCTGCGACGCGTTCGCCGAGCGGTGACCCGGATCAGTCCTCGGGTCGCTGCGTCCGGGGCATGATCGCGACGCGGAGATCGTAGCGACCCACGTCGGCGTCATGGGCATCAGCGTGCTCGCGCGAGCGGGCCCGGGCCCGCTCGGACAAGCTGCTCACCGCCTCGACCAGTGCCCGGGCCTCGGCCTCGGTGAGCAGCAGCGGGCCGTCCCCGCGCAGGGCCGGCAGACCCGCCCGCTCGGCCGCCTCGGCCCGGACCATGGAGAAGACGTCGGCGAGGTCGGACGCATCGGCCGTGTCCAGCGCCGACAGCACCGCCCCGCCCCCCGGAAGGGAGCGGATCGCGCCGGGATCGATGCTCACGCCGCTCCAGTCGTCGACCACCCACCAGGTCTCCCGACGGTCGTGGGCGTCCTCGGGCTCGGTGGTGCGGGTGATGCCAGCCCTGGCGAGCTGGCGGAGATGGTACGAGACGGAATTGGCGGGCTCCTCGACGGCTGCGGCGACGTCGGACACCCGCATGGGCTCCCCGAACATCATGGTGCGAAGGATCTTCGCGCGCACGGGATGGGCGATCGCTCGCAGCAGCTCGAGCGCCCTCTCGGGAGACGGGTGCGCCGGCTCGAAGGGCCGTTTCTGCGAGTCGCTCACGGCTCCACGGTACCGATCTCCCACCGGTCCGGGGTCGGCAGTGCACGCAGCTCGCGGTGGGTGGCCATGAGGATCGCGGCCGCGGGGAAGAGGATCAGGGTGGCCGCCATGGTGGGCCCCGCTCCCAGATGCTGCAGCCCGAGCCCCGCGGCGGCGGGCATGAGCCCGGGCAGGGTCATCTGCACCAGGTGCATGGCGGCGAGCGCCCGGCCCTGCAACTCGTCGGGGATGATGGCCTGCAGATAGCCGCCCATCGCCCCGTTGACGGCGGGCACCAGCAGCCCCAGCACACCGAAGCAGGCCAGGACCACCGGCACCGACTGGGTGAGGGCGACGGGCACCAGCACGGCGGTGCAGGCGATGAAGATCGTGACGACCAGTCGGCCGGTCGGCACGCGGGAGATGAGCCGCTGGGCGAGAACCGCCCCGATCAGCATGCCGACAGCCATCACCGAGTCGATCAGCCCGATCCGCCAGGCGGGAACGCCCCGGCCGGTGAGGATGAGGGTGACGCCGGTGTACAGGGCGTTGAGCCCGGCGTTGACGAGGATGAGGGCCGGCAGGATCCGGCGCAGCAGGGGGGATCCGAGGATGGTGCGGAAACCGGCGAGCATCTCCTGGTGCCAGGTGTCCTGGCCGGGGGAGGGCCGGTCGTGCCGAGGTCGCAGATCGGCGCGGATGCGACGGGTGCACAGCATCTGGAGCAGGGAGCCGATCGACGCCGTCAGGAAGGGCAGCGCGTAGGAGGCGCCCATCAGCAGTCCGGACAGTGGGGGAGCGGCCAGGCTCACGGCTCCGTCGCGGCCCTGGTTGGAGGCGACGGCCCGCGGCAGGTCCGCGGTGCCGACCACCGACCTCAGGGCGGCGTCGGAGGCTCCGCTGAACAGGCCGGTCACCACCCCGGAGGCGACACCGACCGCGTAGAGCAGGGGAGCGGTGAGGACGCCGGCCCACCACGCCGTCGCGGCCGCGGCATACACCACCATGCGCAGGGCGCCGGAGATCATGAGCGACCGGCGGCGGTCCCAGCGGTCCACGAGCACCCCGCCGGGCACCATGACCACCATCGAGACGATGGTGGAGACGGTGGCGACGGCCCCGGCCTGGGCGTAGGAGCCCGTGACGGCGTAGCAGATGAGCGTCATCGCGAACCCGTGGACGGCGCTTCCGAACTGCCAGGAGGTGTCGGCGGCCAGCCATGCCAGGTAGTCGCGATTGCGTGTCAGGCGGGTGGGGGCCGTAGACAACGTGTGAGTCCGCATGATCAGGAGGCTAAATCCGCAAGAACGATTGCGCAAGAGAGCTTGCGTAATGGCCCTGGGTGGTGCATCGGATATTCTCCGGGCGTGGAGGACGATCAGCTCGACGCGGTGAGAAGACGGTTCGACGCACGGGCCGAGGAGTACGACTCATCGGCCATGCATGCGGCACTGGCCGGCGCCGTCGCCGCCTTCGCGGCCCCCGCCGCGGACGGCGCCGTCCTGGATGTCGGTACGGGCACCGGACTTGTGCTGCGCGCGATGGCCGATAGATTCCCCGCCGCGGGACTGGCGATGTCGGGGATCGACCTGGCGCCGCGCATGCTCGAGGTCGCCCGGCATCACCTGCCCGGTGCGGACCTGAGGACCGGGGATGCCACGAGCCTGCCCTTCGACGACCGCTCCTTCGACCTGGTCACCTGCGTGGTGGCACTGCATCTGATGTCCGACACTCAGGCAGTGGTGGGGGAGTGGACGAGGGTGCTGCGCCCGGGCGGCCGGGTGGTCACCGCCACCTTCATGACATCCGATGCCGCCGCCCACGGGGGCCCGAACCCGGATCGGGAACGCTTCGACACGATGGAAAAGGTTTCTGCGGTCATGTCCGTGGTGGGGTTGCGGCCCGGACGCCAGGAGGTCTTCCGTCACGGCGGGGACGCCGTCCTCATCGCCGAGTGGCTCGACGGGGAATGACGGGGCTCGGTGCCGCCCTCAGTCGTCGAACTCCACCCCGTCGGCGAGTGCTTGAGAGATGAGAGCGGAGACGCGATCAGGATCGGCGAGGAGAGCGTCCAGCCACGGTGCGAGTCTTTCCAGGACGGCCCGGTCCCCGGTGGCCGAGAACATGTCGGCCTCGGAATCCATCTCCAGCGCCTCGGCCCCGGGAAACGCGTACTGCACCAGGCCCTCCCAGAAGTAGCCGTTCGGCTCATGGCCAGCGGCCCTGATGGCGGCATCGGCCGGGTGGGTGCCGGCGTCGAAGTTGACGGACGAGCCGCCGTCGAAGTCGATGACAGTGATGGGATCGGTCATGGGTCATCGATACCAGAACGGGCACTCAAGGTCGTGACGCATCGCTGAAGCAGGGGTAGAACGGCAGCTGTGCCGGCCATCCCCAGTCGCGCACCGCCCTCTCCGCCGCCCGGGCGCACAGACCGGCAAGCACCGGGGCGTCGACGGCCTGCTCGCCGCACCGTCGCCACAGGCTCACCAGCCGGGCGCGGCCCCCCGAGAACCGGCCCTCATCCTCGCGGCGCCGCAGCGGCTCCAGGGTGAGTTCGGTCATCTGTAGGGCCGCCGACAGCACCGCCAGGCCCACCATCCGGTCCATGGCCGGATCGTCCAGCAGATCGACCAGGCCCTCCAGCCCCGTGCCGAAACCGGTCATCACGGCCGCCTGGAACTCATCGGGCATCCGCGCCAGCAGCCCGCTGGCAGGCCACGGAGAGACCAGCCCGGCCAGATCCACCGCGATGTGGTGGTAGGACGCCGCCTCCAGATCCAGCGCCCGCACCACCACCTCCGAGCCCTCACCCGGACCAGTCATCACCAGGTTGTCGGGCGCCGGATCGGCCTGACTCACCACCCGCCGCCCCTCGACGCCGGCCAGGGCGTCGAGGCGGTCGACCTCCTGGGCGACCTCCTCCTCGACCCCGGACTCGACTCCCAGCACCTCGGCGAGCCGCACCGCACCCCGGCGCGGCAGCCGGGGAGAGGCCGGGCCGCCGGCGCTGCGGGTACCCGGATCGGCCCGGCGCACCAGGCCCTGGAAGTCGTCGACCACCCGCCGGGAGGCGGTCAACCAGACGGCCGTGTCGCGGCCCCACACATAGCCGCCCTCCAGAGCGGCATCCGGATCAGGGCCCGCGAGCAGATCGGCCAGCGTGGGGGCCGTCCCCAGATCCTCCATGACCACCACACCGAGCTCCGGATCGGCCGCCAGCAACGCCGGCGACCCGGGCACGCAGCGCAGCCCCGCCCACTCGCGCACGAGCCCGAAGCCGCCCGAGTTGCGGGCCATCGCCCGGGACCGGAAGCACTTGGCCACCACCGTCCTGGCGCCGCGACTGGCGGCCGTCGGGCCGTCCACCCAGCAGCGGGCCACTGTGGTGCGCACCCCCTCGCGCAGCACCCGGTCCACCGACAGCTCGGTGCCCAGCGCGAACGCGGCGTCATCGATCCAGCCAAGACCCATGGCGACATTCCACCACGACTACAGTTGGTCCGGTACCTGGACGACCACGTCGACAACTCACCTGGAGAGCACCCTGACCACCAGCACCCCTACCCTGTCCGCCAGCCCCGGCACCCGCACCTTCACGGTGCCCGCATCGGTGTCGATGGTCTCCCTGGTGGGCCCCAACGACGAGTATCTGCGACGCCTCGAGGAGGCCCTGGAGGCGGGGATCCTGGTGCGTGGGAACGAGGTCCATCTCACCGGCACCGCCGCGCAGATCAGTGAGGCCACCGAGGTCTTCACCGAACTCGTGACGATCATCCGCACCGGGCACGGGCTGTCGGGCGACGACGTCGAGAGGGTCGTGGCGATGAACCGCGACGGCGAGGAGCCTGCGGCCGTGATGACCGCCGACATCGTCTCCAACCGCGGGAAGACCATCCGCCCCAAGACCCTCAATCAGAAGCGCTACGTCGACGCCATCGACGCCCATACGGTCGTCTTCGGCATCGGCCCGGCCGGCACCGGCAAGACCTACCTGGCGATGGCCAAGGCCGTCCAGGCGCTCCAGAACAAGTCCGTCAGCCGCATCATCCTCACCCGCCCCGCCATCGAGGCAGGCGAGCGGATCGGATTCCTTCCCGGCACCCTCTCGGAGAAGATCGACCCCTACCTGAGACCGCTCTACGACGCCCTCCACGACATGGTCGACCCTGACGCGGTGCCGCGCCTGCTGGCTGCCGGAACGGTGGAGGTGGCGCCGTTGGCGTATATGCGCGGACGCACCCTCAACGACGCCTTCATCATCCTCGACGAGGCCCAGAACACCTCCCCGGAGCAGATGAAGATGTTCCTCACCCGCCTCGGCTTCGGCTCGAAGGTGGTGGTGACAGGCGACGTCACCCAGGTCGACCTGCCCGGCGGTGTCACCAGCGGGCTGCGCATCGTCCAGAACATCCTCGACGGCATCGAGGACATCGCCTTCTGCAACCTCACCAGCCGCGACGTCGTCCGCCATCAGCTGGTCGGGAGGATCGTCGCCGCCTACGACCAGTACGACGCCGTCGTCGAGGAGCGCGCCGAGCATGCCGGGAACCGGGCGCAGCGACGCAACAGCACCAGGGGAGGGGACCGGCGTCCCGGCTCCCAGGAGTCCAGGAGACAACGATGATCGACATCAACAACGAGTCCGGTGTCCAGGCCGATGAGCAGGGGCTCGTGGGGCTCGCGCGCTTCGCCATGGATCGGCTGCGCATCCACCCGGAGGCGGAGCTGTCGATCCTGCTGGTCGACGAGGCGACCATGGAGTCCTACCACGAGAAGTTCATGGGGTTGCCCGGGCCCACCGATGTGCTGAGCTTCCCGATGGACGAGCTGCGCGCCCCCGCCGACGGCGAGGAGCCGCCCGAGGGCATCCTCGGCGACATCGTCCTGTGCCCCACCGTCACCGCCCGCCAGGCGGCCGAGAACGGGCGCACCCCCGACGGCGAGGCCGAGTACCTGCTCATCCACGGCCTGCTCCACCTGCTGGGCCACGACCACGCCGAGCCCGAGGAGAAGCGGGTCATGTTCGGCCTCAATGACGAGATCATCAGCGCCTGGGAGCTGGCGCGGGGGCAGGCCGCCGCCCGATGACCCAGAACCAATGGATCGAGCTGGCCGTCGCCCTGGTCCTGGCTCTGGCGGCGTCAGTCGTCGCGGCCGCCGAGACCGCCCTCCAGCACCTGTCGCGCAGCCGCGCCGAGGAACTGGCCGCCGACGGCCGGGCCGGTACCGCGCGCGTGCTGCACATGGTCGAGGAGCCCGCCCGCTACATCAACACCGCGATGCTGATCCGCATCGGCTGCGAGACATCGGTCATCGTGCTCGTCTGCCAGGCCCTCTTCCCCCACCTGGGCGGGGCCTGGCAACGGGTGCTCATCGTCGTCGCGCTCATGGTGCTGGTGAGTTTCCTGCTCTGGGGGGTTGCCCCCCGCACCCTCGGCAAGCAGCATGACGCCTCCGTCTGCCGGATCCTGTCGCGCCCCTGGGCGGCCATGCACACCCTGCTGGGGCCCCTGGCCCGGGGACTCATCATGATCGGCAACGCGCTGACACCCGGACGAGGATTCATCGACGGCCCCTTCACCACCGAGGCCGAGCTGAGAGACATGGTCGACTACGCCGAGGCCTCCGACCTCATCGAGGCCGGCGAAAGGGAGATGATCCACTCGGTCTTCGAGCTGGGCGACACCTACCTCAAAGAGGTGATGGTGCCCCGCACCGACGTGGTCTACATCGAGGCCGGCAAGACACTGCGGCAGGCCATGTCCCTGGCGCTGCGCTCCGGATTCTCCCGGATGCCGGTCGTCGGGCGCAGTCTCGACGACATCCAGGGCGTGGTCTACCTCAAGGATCTGGCCCGCAGGGTCCAGGACAACCCGGACGGGCAGCGCCACGAACTGGTCTCCAGCGTGATGCGCGATGCCGTCTTCTACCCCGACTCCAAGCCGGTCGACGACGTGCTGCGAGACATGCAGCGAGACCGCAATCACATCGTCATCGTCATCGACGAGTTCGGCGGCACCGCTGGGCTGGCCACCATCGAGGACATCGTCGAGGAGATCGTCGGCGAGATCGTCGACGAGTACGACGCCGAGCCCACGCTCACCGAGGAGGTCGAGCCCGGCCTCTATCGGGTCTCCTCCCGATTCCCGGTCGACGACCTCGGCGAGCTCTTCGACCGTAAGGTCGACGACGAGGACGTCGAGACCGTCGGCGGACTGCTCGCCAAGGAACTGTCCGTGGTCCCGCTCCCGGGCTCCCGGATCACCTGGGAGGGCATCGAGATCACCGCCGAGAAGGCCAGTGGCCGCCGCCATCTGGTCGACACATGCCTGGTGCGGCTGGCACCCGAGGAACCCACCGAGGACGAGGACGACGATGACTGACCCGACCATCCCCCCGCAGGCCGGCGACGAGGACCATGACGAGGCGATGCCCAGCCTGGCCGATCTCATGGACGGCGACGACGAGGACGTCTCCGACGCCGACTACGTGGCGGCTCGGGTCGCCGAGGCCACCCGCCCCGGTTTCCGCTCCGGCTTCGCCTGCTTCGTGGGCCGGCCCAATGCCGGCAAGTCCACCCTCACCAATGCCCTGGTGGGATCGAAGATCGCCATCACGACCGCCAAGCCGCAGACCACCAGGCATGCCGTGCGCGGAGTGGTGGCCACCGAGAACGCGCAGCTCGTCCTCATCGACACACCCGGCCTCCACAAACCCCGCACCCTGCTGGGCGAGAGGCTCAACGATCTGGTCCGCGAGACCTGGTCCCAGGTCGACGTGATCGGGATCTGCCTGCCCTGCAATCAGCGGATCGGGCCGGGAGACACCTATCTGGTGGGCGAGATCGCCAAGCTGGGGTCGGGCCCCAGGCTCGTGGCCCTGGCGACCAAGGCCGACCTCGTCTCCGGCTCCCGGCTGGCCCAGCACCTGACGGCGATCGCCTCCCTCGAGGAGCAGCTGGGCGTGCACTTCGAGGAGATCGTGCCCTGCTCGGCGGTCTCGGGCGAGCAGGTCGAGGAGGCCCGCGACGCCATCATCGGGCTGCTGCCCGAGGGGCCGGCCTACTACCCCGACGGGGAGATCACCGACGAGCCCACCGAGACCCTGGTCGCCGAACTCATCCGCGAGGCGGCCCTCGTCGACGTCCGCGACGAGCTTCCGCACTCCATCGCGGTGGAGATCGAGGAGATGGGACAGCGCGAGGGACGGCCCGAGGACAGGCCGCTGCTCGACGTCGTCGCCTCCCTCATTGTCGAACGCGACTCCCAGAAGGGCATCATGATCGGCCGCGGTGGCGCCCACATCAAGGACGTCGGCACCAGGGCACGGGCCCAGATCTCCGCGCTGCTGGGGACCCCGGTCCATCTGAACCTCCAGGTGAAGGTCCTCAAGGACTGGCAGTCCGACCCGAAGTACCTGAACAGACTGGGCTTTTAGCGGAGGGGCCGACCCCCCACGCTCGCCAGGGCTCGCCGCCTCCCCGAGCGGGTCGGGTCCGCGATCGCGCTCAGAGGAGTGTGTGGGTGACTCGGCCCCCGGCCATCGTGAGGGCCGACGTCACCCCCGCCAGATCCTCGCCGCCCAGGGCGAAGGGGTCGACGTCCAGGGCCACCAGATCGGCCGGCCCGCCCGGAGCCGTCACGGCGATCCCCCTGGTGCTGGCCAGCAGCGCCTCCGACAGCCCGATCGCCTGCTCGGGGTGCCAGGGCGGACGCCGGTCGCCGGTGCGCTCGACGGCCACCCGCACCGCCGCCCACGGATCGACCGGCGAGACCGGCGCGTCGGAACCGAAGGCCAGACGGGCCCCTGAGGCCAGAAGATCGGCGAACAGGAAGGTGCGCCCGGTCCGATCCGCCCAGACGACATCGGCGGCGTCGCGGTCGTCGACCAGGTGCAGCGGCTGCACGCTGGCCGTCACCCCCAGTGCGGCGAATCTCGGCAGGTCGGACCGGCGGAGCAGCTGGGCGTGCTCCAACGAGCCCCGCTCCCCGGTGATCTCGAAGGCGTCGAGGACCGTCGTGGCCGCACGGTCGCCGATCGCATGCACCGCCGAGAGCAGATCGGCATCGCGGGCCCGCGCCAGCAGGGATTCCAGGTCCCGGGGGCCGACGGTGTCCACCCCGGCGCCGTCGGGGCCGTCGCCGCCCGGGTAGGGCTCGTGGCACCACGCCGAATGGGTGGACATCGACCCGTCGACGATCACCTTGAGCGGCCCCATCGCCACCAGGCTGCCGGGCGCGGCCGCCCGGCCGGTCGCAAGCCCCCGGGCCACCGCCTCATCGAGACGATCCGGGTAGACGGCCACCTCGACCCGGTGATGGCAGCAGCCGGTGGCCTCCCGGCGAAGCCAGGTCTCGATATCGGAGTCGAACTCCATGTCGCGGATGCCCACCACGCCGCGGGCGGCCGTTTCCTGGCCGCAGGCCGACACCGCCAGGTCCAGAGCCTCCGGGCTCATCCTCGCCAATCGGGTCTGGGCCTCGAAGAAATCCGCCTCGGTGAGGAACCCGTCACCGCCGAATCCCAACTCCCTGGCGGCCCGGGTGCTGCACCACACCGAGTGCAGATCGGCCGAGACGAGGGCGACCGGCACCTCTCCGACGACCCGGTCCAGATCCGCCGAGCTCGGCAACCGGTCCCACTGCGAGGCCCGGAATCCGAAGCCCTGCACGATGAGGCCCGCGCCGGGGGTCGGCAGCTCGGCGAGGTGTACCGCCACATCGGCCAGGAGCACCTCGACCGAGGCCGTCTGACTCACCTCGAACCGCCGCCGGGCAAGTGCGAGCTGGCCGACGTGGACGTGCTCATCCCACAGGCCGGGGATCAGCGCACGGCCCTCCAGATCGATGACCTCGGCCTGCACCGTGGCCGGAGGCGCCGAGATCCGCCCGCCCTCGGTCAGCAGGTCGACGGGATCATGGAGGAGGCCGGTCCGCAGATCCAGCGGACGGGCGCGTTTCAGCAGCACGGGCACGGCGTCGATCCTGCCATCGGACCGGCCGACCGGCCGCCCCGCCCGGCGGCCCGCCCCGATCGAGGTCTCACAATGCGATCACTGGAGTTGAAACCGCCGCGGGACGGCGAGGCGGTGTTAGTCTGCTCGACGTGGCGCATGTTCTCCTGCTTCTGTGCCGCAGCGGGGCCCGTTGACGGGTAGCCCCCTCGCTGCGGGTACTTCGGCTGCCCATGAACAACCGGAGCTATTCAGGAGACCACAATGACCCGCCCTCAGCCCAGTCCCTGCCAGCTGACCTCACCGATGCCGATCGGGCGCTACAAGCCCTTCATCCCGCAGGCGCTGCCCGATCGCACCTGGCCCGACCGGAAACTCGACAAGGCCCCGCGCTGGCTGTCCACCGACCTGCGCGACGGCAACCAGGCCCTCATCGACCCGATGACCCCCTCCCGCAAACTGCGGATGTTCAAGCTGCTCGTCGAGATGGGTTACAAGGAGATCGAGATCGGATTCCCCTCGGCCTCGCAGACCGACTTCGACTTCGTCCGCCAGCTCATCGAGGACGACCTGGTTCCCGACGACGTCACCATCTCGGTGCTGACCCAGGCCCGCGAGGACCTCATCGAGCGCACCGCGCAGAGTCTGATCGGCGCCCATCGGGGCACCATCCATCTGTACAACGCCGTCGCCGAGCTGTTCCGCCGCGTCGTCTTCCACGTCGACGAGCAGCAGTGCATCGACCTGGCGCACAGGGGCACCGAATGGGTCGTCAAGTACGCCGAGAAGTATCTGGACGACGTCGAGTTCGGATACGAGTACTCCCCGGAGATCTTCACCCAGACCCCGACCGATTTCGCCATCGAGGTGTGCCACTCGGTGATGGACGTCTGGCAGCCCGAGGAGGGCCGCGAGATCATCCTCAACCTGCCCGCCACCGTCGAGATGAGCACCCCCAACACCTACGCCGACCAGATCGAGTACTTCTGCCGCAACATCAGGGACCGGCAGAACGTCTGCGTCTCGCTGCACCCCCACAACGACCGCGGCACCGCGGTCGCGGCCGCCGAACTGGCCCAGATGGCCGGCGCCGACCGCGTCGAGGGATGCCTGTTCGGCCACGGCGAGCGCACCGGCAATGTCGACCTCATCACCCTGGGCATGAACCTGTTCAGCCAGGGGGTCGACCCGAAGATCGACTTCTCCGACATGCCGAAGATCCGCCGCACCGTCGAGTACTGCACCGGTCTGCCGGTGCCTGCCCGTCAGCCCTATGCCGGGGACCTGGTCTTCACCGCCTTCTCGGGCTCCCACCAGGACGCCATCAAGAAGGGCCTGGAGGACCTGGAGAACAAGGCCGGGCAGCAGGGCGTCGGCCTCCACGAGGTGGACTGGGAGGCCCCCTACCTGGCGGTCGACCCGCACGATGTCGGACGCACCTATGAGGCCGTCATCCGCGTCAACAGCCAGTCCGGCAAGGGCGGCATGGCCTACCTGATGAAGACCGAGCACCAGGTGGACCTGCCCCGGCGCCTGCAGATCGAGTTCGCCAAGACGGTCCAGAGGTTCACCGACGAGGAGTCCCGCGAGGTCGCCCACGACGAGATCTGGGACCTGTTCACCCGCGAGTACCTGCAGACCACCGGACTGGAGCTCGTCTCCCGCACCACCAGCTCAGGGGAGACCGGCCACCAGATCGCCGCTGTGGTCCGGATCGACGGCCAGGAGGCCACGATCAACGGCGAGGGCAACGGCGCGGTCTCGGCCTTCGTCGACGCCCTGGACTCCCTGGGCGTCGTCGTCCACGTCCTCGACTACTCCGAGCACGCGATGACCTCGGGCGGGACGGCGAAGGCCGCGGCATACGTCGAGTGCGAGATCGGCGACGGGGACTCCACCCAGATCCTCTGGGGGGTCGGCATCGATCCCGATATCACCCAGGCTTCGCTGAAGGCGATCACCAGCGCGGTCAACCGCTCCAAGGTCGCCGTTCACCGGGCGGAGGTCGCCGCGACCCGCTGACGAGCGGTCACGGGGAAATTCCGGTTCTCGGGCGGTTCACCATTGATGGTGGACCGCCCGACCCATAGCCTGAGACAACGTTTCGGACGATGGGACGGCATTCGGGCCGCTCACCACTGTGCAGATAATTGGTCAGCTTTTTCTCAGCCATCACGAGTCTCGGGAGCAGTCATGACATCGATCCAGTTCACCCGGCGACGCCTCCTGGGTCTCGGCCTGGCGGCCGGGGCGACAGCGGCCCTGGCGGCCTGCTCGAGCGGTGAGGACGCTCCTGCGCTTCCCGGCCAGGGATCCTCCTCGGCCTCCGGCCCCAGCTTCGACTCCATCATCAAGGCCGGGCCGAAGGCCTCCGACTCCGATATCTCCGGCAACCCCTGGGCCAAGAAGATCAAGGATTCCGGCGCCCTGCGCTGGGGCGGCACCCTCACCTCCTCGCTGTTCAGCCTCAAGGACCCGACGTCGGGCAAGATCACCGGTTTCGACGCCGGCATCGTGCAGCTCCTGTCGCGCTACATCTTCGGATCCGACGACGCCATGTCGACGGTCAAGAACACCGAGGTCAGCGTCGACACCCGCGAGACCCTGCTCATCAACAAGAGCGTCGACGTCGTCGTGGCCACCTACTCGATCACCGACGAGCGCAAGAAGAAGATCTCCTTCGCCGGCCCCTACTACAAGTCCGGGGTCGGGATCGCGGTCAAGAAGGGCGACTCCTCGATCAAGACCATCGACGACCTGACCGGCAAGGTGCTGGTGACCCAGTCGAACTCCACCGGTCTGGCGGCCATCAAGGACAAGGTGAGCAAGCCCAAGCAGGTACTCACCTTCTCCGGGAACGCGGAGTGCCAGGCCGCCGTGGTCCAGGGCCGGGCCGCGGCCTATGTCAACGATCAGTCCCTGCTGCTGGCCGCGGCGGCTCAGAAGAAGCAGATCCAGGTGGTCGGCGAGCCGTTCACCGAGGATCTCTACGGCATCGGCGTCGACAAGGACGACAAGGATGCGCTGACCTTCGTCAACGGCTTCCTCAAGAAGATCGAGGACGACGGCACCTGGAAGAAGCTTTGGACCTACAGCTTCGGCACCCTCATCTCCGGAGGAGCCCCGACCCCGCCGGCCATCGCCGCCTGACCATGGGCGACCGGACATGAATTTCGCGGTCGTCGGGCAGTACTGGGGGCTCATCGCCCAGGGGATCGGCATCACCGTCGCGCTCGGGGTGCTGGGCTTCCTGGGCGCCATGGTGCTGGGCACACTCATGGCGGTCTTCCGGATCTCGCCGATCCCCCCGTTGAGGATTCTCGGTGCGATCTATGTGGAGGTCTTCCGCAACATCCCGCTGCTGAGCCTGCTCATCCTCATCGTCTTCGGCCTTCCGGACGCCGGGGTGAGCCTGTCCCTGTTCTGGAGCGCGGTGGCCGCGATCGTGCTGGCCAGCGGCGCCTTCGTGTGTGAGACGGTGCGGTCCGGGATCAACGCGGTCGGGTTCGGCCAGATCGAGGCCAGCCGGGCCATCGGGATGTCCTTCGGCCAGGTGCTGCGCCACGTCGTCCTGCCCCAGGCTCTGGCGACGATGGTGCAGCCCCTCACCAACGTGTTCATCGGCACGGTGCTGGGCTCCTCCCTGGCGGCGGCCGTGGGCGTGGCCGAGCTCACCAACGTCACCCAGCAGATCAACCTGCTGACCGCCGAGGCCGTGGTGACCTTCCTTCTCGCCGGTCTGGTCTACCTGGCCGTCTGCCTGCTGATCGGGGCCGGCGGGGGCTGGCTGGACCGGCGGCTGCGACTCGTGACGGGCACCGCATCATGAGCGCCCCCACGGATGCCGCGCTGCTCTTCGATGCGCCCGGGCCCAGGGGACGGCGCCGGATCATCGTGTGGTCGGTCATCAGCACCCTGGTGATCCTGGGCGTCATCGCGGCCGGCCTGACGGTCTTCGCCCAGCACGGTCAGCTCGACGCCGACCGCTGGGCTCCGTTCACCAGCGTCGGATACATCAACTTCCTGTGGCAGGGTCTGGAGGGCACTCTGGCGGCCACCGCGGTGGCCATGGTCGTGGCCTTCCCGCTGGCCCTCGGACTGGCCCTGCTGAGGGTCTCGCGCAACCGGGTGGCCTCGACCCTCGCGGCGGGCTGGATCGAGTTCTTCCGCGCCATCCCGATGCTGCTGATCGTCTACGCCTTCCTGCTCTTCCTGCCCCGCCAGCCCATCGGCCTGGACCTTCCGCTGTTCTGGAAGCTCGTCATCCCGATGATCATCACCTCCTCGGCCACCACCGCCGAGACCTTCCGGTCGGGCATCCTGGCGGTCGATCACGGCCAGCGGGAGGCGGGCCGGTCGATCGGCCTGACGGAGGGCCAGTCGATGCGGCTGGTGATCCTTCCGCAGGCCATCCGGCTCGTGGTGCCCTCACTCATCAACGCCCTCATCAGCCTGCTCAAGGACTCCACACTGGGTTACGTCGTCTCCTATCCGGAGCTCACCCAGCAGGGCAAGGTCATCACCACCTACACGGGCCTGATGATCCAGACCTACATCGTGGTGGCGGTGATCTACGTCGTCATCAACATGATCCTGTCGCGGGTGGCCAACCGGCTGGACCGGCGGATGCACCGGCGGGCGGCGGCCGCCGGCGCCGCCCGGGCCGAGGGGATCGATGAGCTGGAAGTCAACGACGCGGCGGGAAGGCTGACCTGAGGATGTGCAGACTGTTCGGATTCATGACCGACCGGCCCAGGGCGGTGGCCGGTGCGGCCGGGGAGGATCTCAAGACCTTCCACGATCTGGGCCGGATCCACCGCGACGGCTGGGGGATCGCCTCCTGGCAGGGCGAGGAGCCCACTGTGGTCCGCGATCCCGGTCCGGTTATGGAGTCCACCAGATTCTGGCCGATGGTCGACGCCCTGGTCACCGACCAGGCGATGTTCCACCTGCGGCTGGCCTCCGAGGGGCTGGCGGTGACCGCCGAGAACTGCCATCCCTTCCGTGCCGGGAACGTCTGCTTCGCCCACAACGGCCAGTTCGACAAGACGCCGGCGATCGTCGCGGAGGCCTCGGCCACCTCCGACTACCGGGTGCGCGGCACCACCGACTCGGAGCTGTACTTCGCACTGATCCTGGGCAATCACGAGCGCGGCGCCGACTGGCCCGAGTCGATCATGGCGGCCGCCCGCACCATCGTCGATCTGGTGCCCCAGGGGCGGGTGTGGGCGCTGGACTGCCTGTTGGGCACCCCGGAGGCCCTCTACGCCTTCAGCCTGGCCTTCCCCGAGCAGGTCCCGGAGAAGCCGGAGGGGTATTTCGATCTGCATTTCCTGCGCACCGCCGACGAGCGGGGCCGGTCGGTGAGGATCTCCTCCCAGGGGCCGGAGTCCCCGGAGTGGACGCTGCTCACCCAGCGCACCGTGCTGCGGATCGAGAGGGGCACCCTGAACCTGTCGACGACGCCGTGGCAGCGTTCGCGCCGCGCCCGCAGCCGCCTGGAGTTCACCTCCCAGCGCTCCTACCCGTGATTCAGCGGATGCTCGTCTCAGGCACCTCGTTGGGCACCGCCCCGCCGAACCGGCGGTCCCGCCGGGCGTACTCCAGCACCGCGGCCCACAGGTCCCTGCGGTCGACGTCGGGCCACAGCACGTCGGAGAACACCATCTCGGCGTAGGCCGACTGCCACAGTAGGAAGTTCGAGGTGCGCTGCTCGCCCGAGGAGCGCCAGAACAGGTCGACGTCGGGGATCTCCGGCTCGTCGAGGTGGGTGCGGAAGGTCTTCTCCGAGATGTGCTCCGGGTCGATCCGGCCGTCGGCGGCCTGGCGGGCGATCTCGCGGACGGCGTCGACGATCTCGGCCCGGCCCCCGTAGTTGACGCAGAACTGCAGAGTGAGGACGGTGTTGTCGGCGCTCTGGGCCTCGGCCTCCTCCAGCTCCCGGATGACCGAGCGCCACAGCTTCGGGCGCCTCCCGGCCCAGCGGATCCGCACCCCCATGGCGTCGAGCTGGTCGCGGCGCCGGTGGATGACGTCGCGGTTGAAGCCCATCAGCCAGTGCACCTCATCGGGGGAGCGCTTCCAGTTCTCGGTGGAGAAGGCGTAGGCCGACAGATACGGGATACCCATCTCGATGGCGCCCTCGATGACGTCGAAGAGGGCGTCCTCGCCGCGGGCGTGACCCTCGGTGCGCTTCAGCCCGCGCTGCTTGGCCCAGCGCCCGTTGCCGTCCATGACGATCGCTACATGGCGGGGGATGAGCGTGGCGGGCAGCTGCGGGGGCCGGGCCCCCGACGGGTGGGGGATCGGGCCGCGCTTGGGCGGTCGGGGACGGTTGCTGGCAGCCATGACGCCAGAGTAGCGATCCCGACGCAGGCCCCTGGTCAGGACAGGGGCTTCTCGACGAGCACCGCCCGGCGGGCGCGTCCGATCTCGGTGAAGCCGGCGGCCAGGAAGGTGCTGAGGATGCCGGTGTACAGGTCTGCTCCGGGTCGCTTGCCGTCCGTGGTGTCGATGGGCCTGGCGAACAGGCGCTGTGCCCCGCGAGCCCTGGCCTCGTCGATCGCGGCGTCGAGCAGCAGGGTGGCGATGCCGCGGCGCCGGTACCCGACGCGGATCACGAAGCAGGTGACCGCCCACAGGCCCGGGTCCTCCGGGCTCTGGTCGGCGGGGGAGCGCCACAGCCTCGGGTAGCTCGACCGGGGGCCCAGGGCGACCCAGCCGACCGGCTCGCCGTCCAGGTAGCCGATCAGCCCTGGAGGGGTGGGGTCCCGGTGGATGTGGCCGATCAGCGCCTCCCGGTTGGCGTCGACCTCCTCGAAACGCCAGTCCGGCTTCGTGAAGTACTGGCACCAGCAGTGCGCGGCGCCGCCGCGGGTGCCGTAGACGGCGGCGATATCCCCGATCCGTCCGGGATCGGCCGGGTGGATCTCCAGGGTGGTGACAGGAGTTGTGGCCATGACCCGATCCTGCCCGCCGACCGGGCCATCCGTTCAGGAGACGGGCAGCAGGGCGGCCTGGGCGCTGCCGTTCCGGTTGTCGGGGGTCACCACCATCAGCCCCAGGGGCCTCTGTCGGGTCATCTCGGCGGCCGAGACGGTCACCGGAATGCTGACCGACCGGTTGACCGGGACGGTCGCGTCGGTGGCGGCCGCCAGGGCCAGCGCCCAGGGGTTGTAGCGCGCCCAGGTGGAGCCGGTGTCGTCGCTTCCCGCGTTGCCGCCGTATCCGGCGACCGTGTAGGAGAAGCCGCCCGCCGATGCGCTGAGCCCCAGATCGGCGGCCGTCACCGGCAGCTGGATGGTGCTCGAGTCCGTGGGTGAGACGGCGAGGAAGCCCGACGCCGAGATGGCTCCGGTGGCGACGTCCTGGATGAACACCTCGCTGGTGCCGTCCTGGACGCCCCGGCGCACGACCCCGGAGTCGGTGGCGAAGACGATGCGGTCGGCGTCCCCGTCCCCGTCGGTGTCGACGGCCACGTCGTACTCGTTGGCCGCGGCGTTGGACCAGCGGTCCCACGTGTTGAGGGCGAAGACCACCACCGGTGCGCCGCCGACCTGCATGGTCTGGGCCCCTGCGGCGCGCAGGTCGTAGCCCGCACCGCCCGACAGGGTCGGGTCCCGGTGGGCATCGGCCAGACCCCAGGTGTAGACGCTGGACTGTGCGGGAATCGCGCCACCGCGGTTGGCGAGGACGAGGCTGGTCGGCGCCGTCGGCCGTGGCTTCTGCGCGGCCGCCGCGCCCCGGGTGGCGCCGCGGGTCGTGGCCGTCACGGAGGTCGCGGCGCGGGGCACCATGAGATAGGGCACCTGCAGGGTGTCGGGTCCCGAGGTCAGCGTCACGGTGCCGGAGATCTCGTGGAAGCCGGTTGCGTTGCTCAGCGAGCTGCCGATGGCGGCGGCACCGGTTCGCAGACCGACCTGGATCCGTGCGCTGGAGTGCGGCCTGACGGTGACCCGGCGGGTGCTCAGTGATACGCAGGCGGGCCGGGAGGAGGCCGAGGCGCGGCTGCTCACCGTGTAGGTCACCGGGCGAGGCCCCGCATTGGTGACTGTGATCGTGCGGTGCCCTCCCAGCATTGAGGTCGACTCCTGGAAGCCGAAGCTCAGTGACGAGGTGGTCACCCGGCCGGCGAGCACCCGGTAGGAGTCGCCCTGCGCGTAGGCCGTTGTGGTCACCGCCCGGGCGGCATTCACCAGCCCGCCGCCCAGGACGGGGTTGTATCCGGCCACGGCGTCGGGAGACGCCGTGGAGGTCAGCGCCGCGGCGATCCGCGGCCCGCTCCAGCCGGGATGCGCCTGGACCGCCAGGGCGGCCACGCCGGCCACCTGCGGGGCGGCGACCGAGGTGCCCGACATCTCGACGGAGCCGGTCCCGGTGCCGATCGCCG
>OMJG01000099.1_pt1 | contig 61258 bp, 51 predicted proteins | sample 1646431 | NCBI WGS metagenome assembly OMJG01 (sample SAMN03771674, study PRJEB25209) | food metagenome | isolation source: Cotija cheese | place: Mexico:Jalisco,Michoacan | collected 2011-12-12 | reverse complement strand
TATGGTCCCAATTTTTATTGTGATCATCGTGGGCTTGACGCTGGTTGCGCTTGTCCCAATGTTCTACACACTCTTCATGGGCTCCGGTGTGAAGACTGAACCAATCAATGCCGAACGAACCGAGCCAGCATCCACCGAACTGGATGGCAATTGGGAAGTTATCCAAGGTAACGCTCACAATTACAGCTCCGTAGGCTTTACCTTTGGCGAGGTTCTGCCAGCTGAGGTCACTGTCACTTCAGGCTCCACCAAGCATGTGAGCGGCCAGGCTGAGATTACCGACGGCACCGTTGAATCCGCAGCAATCACCGTGGATATGGCCGAGCTTTCTACCGATAAGCAAGTCCGTGACCAGAATATGAAGGACAAGCTGTTTGAGACTGATCAGTTCCCGGAGGCAACCTTTGAGCTGACCGAGCCAGTTGACTTGAGCACGTTGCCTGAGGACGGCACTCTTGGCGAGGTTGAGCTCACTGGCGACCTGGCCATCAAGGACACCACCAAGAATGTCACCGCGCCATTCCAGGCCGTGCGTGACGGCGACACCATCTTGCTGGGTGGCGATATTCAAATTAATCGTCTTGATTTCAACGTCATCACACCGGACATGATTGCGGCCAAGATCGAAGAAGAAGGTGCCGTCAACGTTCGCGTAGCACTGGGCAAGATCGAAGAATAGCTACCGCGAAAGCTGCAACCAGATAATTACCCCTAATAACGTCACGGTGACGTTATTAGGGGTTTATTCAGCCTTGCGGCTGCTTAAGGGCAATGGGGCCCTGAAGCGACTTCAGCAGCTAAAGACGGACAAATGCACCGAAACTCATCGACGGCCCGACGCGAACCCGGGTTGAACAGCCGAGCAGCAACGCACAAACAAAGCGCGGACGCGTACCTAAGCAAGAAAAGGCGCACATGCTCGACACGATTATTAGAGCAAACACAATAATAAACACAACGCACCGAATGTAGTGCAGCGATTTTTCTACAGCGAATGTTTCAAGTGCGTCAAGCGTTTATCGAAGGTAAACCGTGGACTGTGGGCATTAATAAGCAATTGCTCCTTTTGTCCGATAATGTACATTATGTCATTTTACATTTGGGTGCCGCTCTCCCCAGTTTCCAACTTGGATTGTTTATCCGCTTAGACATCCGCTCGGCTAACTAGCTCTTGGCCTGACCGTTGGCCCGCGCTTAGCGCCATTCGGTTTGCACGGACCGCCGTTCTGCAGCGAGCGCCGTGCGGATGACTGGACGCCAGGCCCGCAGGCTCGATCGCTTTAGGCCTCCGCAGCCTATTTCAGTATGACGTGCGCCATTGTGCGGTAAATGACTTTGATTTCTAATTGTTCACGCGTTAGTCTAAAAGTCTCACGGAATGGGAATGTTTCGTCCATTGAGTGAGACTTTTACTTTAATCACCAGGTTAGAGGTGTGCAATAGGTATGTTGCGGCTTCTCACCTTATGACACAGCGAATTAGAAAGCGCCAGAATATTGACTACCACTGTTTTTCAAGATGGGAATACGCCCACTGCGGGTTCGGCTGCTAAGTTGACGCCGAAAGATCGTCGTCGTGTCGCGTTTGCATCAACTATCGGCACCACGATTGAGTTCTATGACTTCTATATCTACGCCACCGCGGCCGTAGCGGTCTTCCCTCTCCTGTTCTTCCCTGCTACTGAGGATCCAACTGTAGCGTTGCTGCAGTCGTTTGCCACCTTCGGTTTGGCGTTCGTAGCTCGTCCTTTGGGCTCCATTGTCTTCGGCCACTTTGGTGACCGCGTTGGCCGCAAAGCAACTCTCGTTGGCGCGTTGCTGACCATGGGTATTGCAACGTTCATCATCGGTTTGCTGCCAACCTATGCCACCGCAGGCATTCTCGCGCCGGCACTGCTGGCACTGATGCGTTTCTGCCAGGGCTTAGGCCTGGGCGGCGAATGGTCCGGCGCTGCCCTGCTGGCATCGGAGACTGCTGAGGACGGCAAGCGTGCATCGGCAGCCATGTGGCCACAATTCGGTGCGCCATTCGGATTCTTCCTAGCTAATGGCTTGTTCCTGATTCTGGTTTCCGTATTGGGCTACACCCGCGGTGACACCACCGGCCCATTCATGGAATGGGGCTGGCGCATCCCATTCTTGGCTTCCGCAGTCATGGTTCTCATCGGTCTGTATGTCCGCCTGAAGTTGGAAGAGACCCCGGTATTCCAGAATGCTGTTGACCAAGGCAAGAAGGTTAAGGCACCCATCACTGAGGTATTCAAGGTCGCTGGCAAGCCAATGTTCATTGGCACCTTCGTCATGGTGGGCTGCTACACCTTGTTCTACTTGGTCACCACCTGGATTCTGTCTTTCGGTATTGGTGATCCTTCACAGGGCCTGGGCTTGGGCATCGAATACACCGACTTCCTGCAGCTGCAGCTGATTTCCATCTTCGCGTTTATCGCAGGTATCCCAGTATCTTCCATCCTGGCCGACAAGCGCGGACGTAAGCCAATTCTGGCAACAGTTTCCGCCCTGATCATTGTCTTCGGCTTCACCTTCACCCAGTTCCTGTCCATTGAGACAGCAACTGAAAGCTCCGTGCTGGCCTTCCTGACCATCGGCATGTTCTTGATGGGTCTTATTTTCGGCCCAATGTCAGCGGTACTGCCAGAGCTCTTCCCCACTAACGTGCGCTACACCGGTTCCGGCATTGCGTACAACGTCTCCTCCATCCTGGGCGCAGCGATTGCACCGTTTATCGCCACCTGGCTGGTTGCACAGGTCGGTGTTCACGCAGTGGGCTTCTACCTGGCCATCGTGTCTGCAATCTCCTTGATTGCAGTACTGTCCATGAAGGAACTGTCCAAGCAGGACCTCAACGACGTCTAAAGTTCGCACCTCAATAGCCACACAAAAATTCCCACCTTCCACCAGTTCGCTTTCCTGGTGTGAGGTGGGAATTTATTTTGCCATATTCCGGCAAATGCGCCTGTTCTGGTGCTGCGCTTCTGCGCAGCCTCCCTACTTGTCTTCGGGCAGGCTGTAGTGCGCGACTTGGCATGGGTAGTAGTTAGCCAGTTGAACATCCTTGACGTTGCCGCCGTCGAGGGCGATTTCCAGACGGTCTAGAATCAGTTCCCACTTTGGGGCGATAAGACTGATCTGTTCTTCAACGCCTTCCACGCTGTGGTGGAATTCCAGGTAGGTCTCATGGTTGTCTTCCTCAGTGAGGTAGAAGCGGATGTTGAGATCGTGGCCCTGGTGGTCGTTGACTGCCAAGTGCAGGTAGGTGTACGGCGTGGACTCAGCGATGGTCACGTCGTAGCTGGACTCGATTTCTTCCGAAACCATGGTCATGCGTGAAGCATCGCCCAAGGTGTGGCAGTGGCCAAACCAGCGGGAGATGCGGGCAGCGTTAGCCAGGTAGCCCCACACAACTTGTGGTGACTGCGGCAGCTCACGCGAAATTACGATCTGTCGCCCGTTGTCGGTTTCTTCGATATCACCGGTTGGCTCGAAGTTCTCAACATCGAGTGCATCCCTTGCATCCGCTAACGCCACGGTGGAACCGCCGCGCAGGTTGTGCGAAGCACGCTTTTCAGACACTTAAATAGTCTCCTTAAGTAGATACCGCATTGTAGATATAGATGAGAATAGGCACTCAGGGGCCAAGAAAGGGCCCATTAGCAATTAATAGACCCTTAAAATGATGCTTGTTTTTTAGCAAGATACAACACTAACCCTCCTTTTCGGCAAGGTGGTAACAGATCCGCCGTTCACCCCCGATTGGAGGGGGCTAAAGGTTGCCCTCACCTGCACCTATAGTCTCAGAACTGTGCCGGAAGTTACCTTCGCCCACCCCGGTGGCGGTGGGTGGCAACGAAGGCCACGGAATCAATCATACCCAGGGCCAGCAGTGCTTCACGCAGCGCAAATTGATATGTCCACAGCCGGCGAAATACTTGGTCGAAGCCGGCCGCAGCGGCCTCACGCAGACGGCCATCAAAAAAGGACCGTTCATACTGCAAGGAAGCCTTGTAGTGCGTGCCCAAATGCAGATGTTCCACAACGCGCAGCCCAGAGTGGCGTTCGAGCAACTTGTGTACGTCTTCCACGCTGGGCAGTTGCATGCCCGGCCAGATGTACGCGCGCAGGGGCTGCAGCGCAGAATAGGCAGCTTTTGACATCGTTTCGGTAGTCACCATCGATTGCAGGACCGCGCGGCCCGTGCCCACCAGCAAGCGGCTTAAGGCTTCCACAAATGCTTGACGTTGCTTGGGGCCCAGAGCTTCGAGCTTTTCGATGCTCACTATCGCCTCATAACGACTCTTCAACTCAGTACGGTTCGGAATTCCTTCATTCAGCGCAAGACAGGCCACTGAATCATCAACGCCCTCCAAGACCAATTGGTCATTGAGGAACTTCAAGTGGGCATCGTCAGCCGATGCAATATCAACCGTCGCGCGGCGAGCCGCAGCCTGAACTGCAACCTGTGCGCCAGATGCCGGGTAAATCAGCATGTGCGTGCCCACGTCTGTCTTCGTTAGGTCACACAACTCAGTTGCCCAGCGGCGCTGCGCGTCAGCGAGGTCCTCCCGGTCAACGGTGTCATCGGGCTCATGCACGGTGGTGACATCCACAAAATGCGGCTTCTTTGCACCCGCACCGCGCGTGAAGGACGGCCAAGACTCCCGCACGGTGGTGGAAACACCAGACGTAAACAGTCCGCCATGGTGGCTTAGCCCGTCACCCGAATACAGATTGACCAGATCTCCGGGCAGCTCCCCACCTAAAGACTCTGAGATCGGAACCTGGTTTGTAGCCGGGTTGTAGCCCACACCGAGCAGGCGTGTGAGAACTTTTACCAAAGTCGAAGAATCCGGCGTGGACCACTCCCCGGCCATATACGATTCCGCGACGCCCAGCCATCCACTGTGCGCAATTCGCGCGAACAACGCATCATGATGGACGACCAGATCGGGCTCAACTTCCAACGAAAGTCCAGCATTGGAGCACGCTTTGGCGAGTTCGGCTTCCGCACGACGAGCCCTAACTGCGGTGATGAGCCCGCTGGGGTACGTGGCGATTCCCGGCCATGCTTGCGCATCAATGCTAGACAAGTGTTGGTGTGCGGCCATTTCTGCCTTTCTTAACCCTTAAGGAAAATGAGGGAAACCCCCAGCGGGATCCTCATAGAAGAACTATCGTTTAACCCGAGATTCGATCTTAGTTATTAAATACACGTTTCTTTATCAGGCTTGCCGCGCGAAACGTGGGCCACAGTGTTTAGTAACTAGTCTTTCAGCCTTTTCGGATCTAGACTACTTACGTCGAAAAATTACTTATTACTACAGGAAGGGTGCTCCTTCGCAATGACTGATGCTCCATTTCGTCCAAACGGTGGCCGCCACCACGTCGTCATCATCGGTGCTGGCCTCGGTGGCCTGACTGCTGCTCGCAAGCTCAAGGGTGCCAACGTTGATGTCACCTTGATCGACATGAAGAACCACCACTTGTTCCAGCCAATGCTGTACCAGGTGGCCACCGGCATGATTTCCGCTGGCGAAATTGCCCCTTCCACCCGTCAGCTGCTGCGCAACCAGGACAACGCTAACTTCGTCAACGCAGAAGTAACTGACATTGATATCAAGGCTCAGACCGTGACCGCAGTGAATGATGAGTTCACCCGCGTCTTCGAGTATGACTCCCTCATCGTCGCTTCCGGCTCCGGCCAGTCCTACTTCGGCAACGACCACTTCGCTGAGTTCGCGCCAGGCATGAAGACTTTGGACGACGCTTTGGAGCTGCGTTCCCGCATCATCGGTGCTTTCGAGAAGGCAGAGCTTACCGATGACCCTAAGGAGCGCGAGCGCCTGTTGACCTTCATCATCGTGGGCGCTGGCCCAACCGGTGTTGAGCTCACCGGCCAGATTGCTGAGTTGGCGAACCGCACTCTGACTGATGCTTACTCCAACTACTCCACCGCGACCGCAAAGATCTACCTGCTTGATGGTGCTCCTCAGGTTCTGCCACCATTCGGTAAGCGCTTGGGCCGCAAGTCCCAGCGTGCTCTGGAGAAGCTCGGCGTTGACGTTCGCCTGAACGCAATGGTTACCGACGTGACCGAAGAGGCTGTCACCTACAAGAACATGAAGGACGAGTCCGTTCATGAGCTAACCGGTGCAACCAAGATCTGGTCCGCTGGTGTTGCTGCTTCCCCACTGGCTCGCCTTGTTGGTGAGCAGGCTGGCGTTGAGGTCGACCGCGCTGGTCGTGTATCCACCAACGAAGACCTGACTGTTGGCGAGTACTCCAACGTCTACGCGATTGGTGACCTCATGGGTCTTAACCGCCTTCCTGGCCTGGCTCAGGTTGCAATGCAGGGTGGCGCTCACGCTGCCAAGCTCATCGCCGCAAAGACCGATGAAGAGTCCACCGCTAATGAGACCGAAGCGTTCGATTACTTTGACAAGGGCACCATGGCGACCATCTCCCGCGGCTACGCCGTTGTGAAGATGGGCAAGACCGAGATCACCGGCTTTATCGGCTGGTTGGCTTGGTTGGGTCTGCACGTCAGCTACGTCACCGGTTTCCGCAACCGCCTGGTCACCATCATCAACTGGTTCCAGAACGGTTTCACCCGCTCCCGCGGCAACATCGAGATCACCAAGCAGCAGGCTTACGCCCGCAACATCATCAATGAATCCAAGAAGCAGGAAGTCAATTAAAGCTTCTTTGGTTGAAAAAAGCGCTCGCTAGCACCTCGTTCATTCGAGGGCCAGCGAGCGCTTTCGCGTTCTTAACCCAGGAGCGAGCTACCCGGGCGTGACAGTACCGCCACCAAGAAAGTCGAGTTCGCGCTAAAGGTATTCATGTCCCACGATGAGAACTTGAAGTCGATGCGGAAACCGACCTTTTCTACGAGTGCGAGGAATTCATCAAAGCTCCAGCCACGGCCTTCGCCGAAACCGACGACGAAGCGGCCGCCGGGCTCAAGTGCGTTGAAGATATTGCGCAGCGCTGCTTCGCGGCCGTCTTGGGCGAGAAAGCCCATGACATTGCCGGCGGAGATAGCTAGATCGAAGCCGTTGTCCGGGATCTCATCGTTCGTGAGGTCCCCCACTTCCCAGCGCACATCGGGGTGTTCTTCGCGCGCATAATCAATCAAGATTGGGTCAATATCCATGCCCAGCACATTGTGGCCTTGCCGCGCCAAATATCCACCGACACGGCCGGTACCACAGCCAGCGTCTAATACCTTGGACCCGCGCTCCAGCATGGCGTCTGCAGTGCGAGCCTCGCCGTGAATGTCTTTTCCTTCTGCTTCCAAGACTTTCCAGCGGCGGGCGTAGTTATGGGAGTGGGAAGGATCTGCTTCCGTGATTTCTTTCCAGGTTGCCATGACAATGAGTATAGGTGCTCTGGTTGCGGGTATGATTCCTAACCGTCACGATGACGGGGAACATCCCCGCCGCAACCACTGGGAAAAGGAGGCTGATATGCCCGCTGTACCGTCGCCGTTTAGGCCGCGCAAGCCAAAGGTTGAGCCTCCTTCACAGTCCAAGATGAACGTGCCCGTTGAGCGCGCGATCGAACACTGCCGCGTCTTTGTCGACGGTGAAGCATTGCCCGGCGAATACACGGTTAACTCAGCGCTGGAAGCCGTTGAAGAATACGGCCGTGGCTTCGTCTGGGTCGGCCTTGTTGAGCCCGTTGAGCACCAGATGACGCGCGTCGCTGAGCAATTCGGCATCCACGAACTGATTGTTGAAGACGCCGTCTTGGCGCACCAGCGCCCCAAGCTGGAGCGCTATGACGATCAGCTTTTCGTGGTCGCACGCTCAGTAAACTACCGCGACTCCGATGAGGTGACGGACCGCCGTGACGTCATCTCCACGGGTGAGGTGCAGATGCTCATGGGCAAAAACTTCCTCATCACTGTCTGCCACAAGGCGAAGCTACCCAACTTGGCGTACACCGTCGCTGATGAGCAGTCGCTTGTGGAAATCGGCCCCGTTGCTATGGTCTGGAAGATTCTGGATATGTTGGTGGACCGCTACTCAGAGATTTCCGCGCTGCTAGCAGTCGAGGTCGATGAAATTGAAGAAGAAGTCTTCGAGCCCGGCGTGAAGTTCGACGTCAACCGCATCTACCTCTATAAGCGCGAGATTCTAGAGATGAAGCACGCTATTGAGCCGCTGTCTGCTGCCTTGAAGTCGCTGGTTGAAAACAACAAGGACCTCATCGACAAGCAAATCCGCTCCTACCTCCGCGATGTCAACGACCACCAATCAGTGGTCAAAGACCACATCCAAAGCTTCGATGAACGCCTTTCTTCACTTCTCGATGTCTCCGTGGCCAAAGTCTCCATGCAGCAAAACACCGACATGCGCACCATCTCAGCCGTGGTTGGCATGGCTGCCGTGCCCACGCTCATCGCGGGTATTTACGGCATGAACTTCGACAACATGCCCGAGCTGCACTTGGAATACGGCTACTACATTTCCATTGCATTCATGGTCATCACCGTCGGCGCCATCTTCTGGTGGTTCCGCAAAAACAACTGGTTGTAGGAAACTCAAGAGTTTTCCCACAACCGAAGGTTCGCCTTCTACAACCAATTCGTATCCGGCAACCCATGTTTCGATGGAACATCGGCAAGCTGTGCTTAGCCAAGCGTCATCGTGCGCAGCTTGGACAAGGCTACAAGCTTGCCCTCGTGGCGTAGTTCAATGTTCCAAATCTGGCTGCGCCGACCCGTCTGAATTGGCGTGGCATGCGCTTCAATGATGCCGTTGGTCACTGACTTGATGAAGTCGGTGTTGTTGTTGACGCCCACGACAACCTCGCCGGCTTGAACAACACCCGCGATGGAACCCACTGATTCCGCGATCGAGCAATACACGCCGCCGTTAACCAAGCCCCACGGTTGCAGCAACGACGGGGTCACGCGGACCATGGCGCGCACCTCGCCGCGAGTTATATGCGTATAGCGAAGGCCAAGTGTTGCATCAAAACCAATTGCATTCTCATTAAGCAACGCCAACTCGGGCTGATTCAGAGGACGCTTGTGCGCGATTTTTAGCAGCTCATCCAACTTTTTGCGGATCTCCCCGCTGTGATTCGGTGGGTTCATAGGTATTCATCTTAGGCACCACTCGGTGTGCTTGTAACCACTTGGCGGCACGCGAGTCAGCAGTGTGCGTAAAATGTCGGGCATGAGTGAAACTACTGATCGTGCCCACATTGGTGTTGTCGGATTGGCAGTTATGGGAAGCAACTTAGCCCGTAACTTTGCCCGAAATGGCAACACCGTCGCCGTGTATAACCGCAGCCCTGAGCGCACCCGCGCGCTGATTGAAGATCACGGTTCCGAAGGCAATTTCATCCCTTCCGAAACCGTTGAGGACTTCGTCGCTTCCCTGGAGCGCCCACGCAAGGCCATCATCATGGTCCAGGCTGGTCCCGCGACGGATGCCGTGATCAACCAGCTGGCTGACGCTATGGATGATGGTGACATCATCATTGACGGCGGCAACGCCTTGTACACCGACACCATCCGCCGTGAGAAGGAAATGGCGGAGCGCAACCGCCACTTCGTCGGCGCTGGCATCTCTGGCGGCGAAGAGGGCGCGCTGAACGGTCCTTCCATCATGCCTGGTGGCCCGGCCGAGTCCTGGAAGACCTTGGGCCCAATCCTGGAGTCCATCGCTGCTGTGGTTGATGGCGTTCCTTGTGTGACCCACATCGGTCCTGATGGCGCCGGCCACTTTGTGAAGATGGTCCACAACGGCATTGAGTACGCTGACATGCAGGTCATCGGAGAGGCTTACCAGCTGCTGCGCTACGGCGCTGGCATGGAGCCAGCTGAAATTGCTGAGGTGTTCAAGGAATGGAACTCCGGCGACCTGGATTCCTACCTCATCGAAATCACCGCTGAGGTCCTGGCCACCACCGATCCGGACACTGGCAAACCACTTGTCGATGTCATCGTGGACGCCGCCGGCCAAAAGGGCACCGGCCGCTGGACCGCTATCGGCGGCCTCGAGTTCGGCATCCCAATCACCGCTATCGCAGAAGCTGTCTTTGCGCGCGCACTGTCCTCTTCCGCTGACCAGCGCACCGCTGCGCAGGAAGGCGAGCTGCCAGCTGGCACCGCTGTTGATCTCGAGGGTCTGGGCACCAGCCGCGAGGACTTCATCGAGGACGTTCGCCGTGCGCTCTACGCCTCCAAGCTGATTGCATACTCCCAGGGCTTCGACCTGATCAAGGCTGGCTCCGATGAGCACAACTGGGACGTTGACCCACGCGACTTGGCCACCATCTGGCGCGGCGGCTGCATCATCCGCGCAAAGTTCCTGGATCGCATCCGCGAGGCATATGACACTAACCCAGCGTTGCCAGCACTGATTTTGGATCCTTACTTCAAGGGTGAGTTGTCCGACCTCATCGATCCATGGCGACGCGTGGTCATCGCCGCAACCCAGCTGGGTCTGCCAGCACCAGTCTTTGCGTCTTCGCTCTCCTACTACGACTCCCTGCGCGCATCCCGCCTGCCAGCGGCATTGGTTCAGGGTCAGCGTGACTACTTCGGTGCACACACCTTCAAGCGTATGGATAAGGAAGGCACCTATCACATCGAGTGGTCCGATGACCGCTCCATTACCAAGATGGATTAACTTCCGCTGTGGCGCGGCGGCTAAGCTGAGAGGCAATGACTAGTTTTGCCGATCTTGGCTTGCCCCGCCCCATTGTTTCTGTCCTAGCTAAGCAGGGCATCACCTCGCCGTTTCCTATCCAGGAGGCGGCGATTCCTGATGCTCTCGCCGGAAAGGACATCCTCGGCCGCGGCCCCACAGGTTCCGGTAAGACCTTCACATTTGGCTTGCCGATGATCTCCCGGCTCGCCAGCTCCGGCGCCTCCAAGCCAGGCCGCCCCCGTGGCTTGGTGCTGGCGCCAACCCGCGAGCTAGCTATTCAAATCCAGGAACGCCTGGATGAGCCCGCTAATGCGATGGGCCTACGCGTTCTTTCTGTGGTTGGTGGTGTCAACATCAACAACCACATCCGCCAGCTTGCTCGTCCAGTGGACATTCTGGTGGCCACCCCGGGCCGTGCCCAGGATCTAGTGAATCAGCGCAAGCTTTCCTTGGCTGATGTTTCGCTCACCGCCCTTGATGAGGCGGATCAGATGGCTGACATGGGCTTTTTGCCACAAGTGAAGAAGCTTCTGGATCTCACCCCCAACGATGGCCAGCGTCTGCTGTTTTCCGCCACGCTTGATGGAGACGTAAACAAGCTGGTCAACCGCTTCATGCACGATCCAATCACGCACTCGACCGCGCCAGTTCAGGCCGCCGTGGATACTATGAAGCACTACCTGTTTTTCGTCGGTGAGCGCGATGACCGCAACAAGGTTGTCACGCGCATTGGCGCACGCGATGGCAAGACCATCATGTTCATGCGCACCAAGCACGGCGTCGACCGCCAGGCAAAGAAGCTGCGCCGCGCCGGCATCCCAGCGATGGGCTTGCATGGCGACAAGGGCCAAAACACCCGTACCACTACCCTGCAAGGCTTTGCTGACGGCAGCGTCTCCGTTCTAGTCGCCACCGATATTGCCGCGCGCGGCATCGACGTCCACGACGTCTCTCTGGTTGTTCACGTAGACCCACCAGCAGAGCACAAAGCATATTTGCACCGCGCCGGCCGCACCGCCCGCGCAGGCGAGGCAGGTACCGTGGTCACCTTGGTCATGGACGCCCAGCGCGACGAGGTGGACAAGCTCATCGCCAAGGCCGGCGTGGATGCCCAAAGCATCGACCTGACCAATGACGCCAGCCCAGCCCACAACCGCACCCTCGCCGCGATTACGGGCGCGCAGGCTCCCACCGGCGTGGCACTGCCGGAGCCAGGCCAGCAACAGCAGAAGAAGTCTTCCAAGCCCAAGGCTGCAAAACCCCGCAGCGGCGGAGGCCGAGGCAGCGGAGGCCGAGGCAGCGAAGGCCGGGGTGGCGAAGGCCGAGGCGGCACTTCGCGTGGCGGTTCTTCCCGCGGCGGTGCAACACTCTCCGGCAAGCGCGGCAATACCCCGCGAGGAAAGGGCTCGAAGGCGGGCGGAGGGGCATCGTCAAGCAATAAGCCTTCCCGCAGTAACAACTCGAGGCGACGCAGCTGGTAGAAATGGATGTCCTCGACCCTTCCGAATGGCGTGCGCGAATGGCTGCGCACGAAACCCGCGCGGATGAGTTGCTGGCCACCTACCGGCACCCCGGCACGAAGCATCCCATCTTCGATTTTTTATTCAACTACTACCCGGTCCGGCCCAAGCACCTGCGGCAGTGGCACCCCGGGGTGGGCACTTCGCTTGCCGACGCTCCCTCCGCACCCCACACGACCTGGCGCGACTATGCAACCCACGGCGACGTTGTTGCCCTTGACCTCTCTGCCTTTTGGGCACGGCGCGGTGAATCGATGGAGCATATCCAACGGTTGCTGATTAACTCTGAAGCCAACCCTTCGCGCTTTGAATGTTTCGGGCTGCACGAGTGGGCGATGCTGTATAAATCTGAAGAATCCCGCCATGACTTGCCGCTCAGACTCGGACAAACTGGCACCGATGAAGTCGTGGAAACCCACCGTATCCGCTGCTCACACTATGATGCCTTCCGGTTCTTTACTCCCCCTGCGCGTCCTTTGAACCTGACTGTGCTGGAGCGCAAAGACCAAGTCCATACTGAACAGGCCGGTTGCGTACATGCGACGATGGACCTGTACAAATGGGCCTGGAAAATGGGGCCGCTGGTGCCCGGTGAGCTCTTCCTCAACACCCTCGAACTAGCCGTCGACGCCCGTATTTTAGACATGGAGGCTAGCCCCTATGACTGTCGTAAGCTAGGGTTTTCCGTGGTGGCCATCGAGACGCCGGATGGCAAGGCAGAATATGTGCGCCGGCAACGAAACTTGGCCGCGCGCGCAAAGCCACTGCGCAGTCGGCTTGTCGTACTCATTGAGGAAGCTAAACGCGCTAATCTGAACTCCTGAAATACTGTGGCGTAGGAAATGAAAGGCACTGCAGAATGGCTCGGCACTCAAACGGAAAAGACAATTACAAGGTCGCAGGCTGGGTCATTGCTGTGGCCATTGCCGTGGTAGTCGCCATAATTGCGCTTATCATCTTCCTTCTCAGCCGCGGCGGCGACGACGTCGATAACGCTGCTGATTCCGCCATTACTTCTGAGGCACCCGCGGAGACTCAAGAAGACGACGCCGCCACAGAGCGCACCTATGAGGAAGTCACTTCCGAAGAGAACAAGGCTGAGGCAACGTCCGAGGCGCCTGAGACTTCCGAGACTGAGACTCCGTCTGAAGAGCCCGCTGCGCCTTCCGCCACCGCTTCTGACACTCTGATCCTGCTGGATACTTCCGACGGCCTAGCTGGGCAATTTGAGCCTGTTACCGGCGCTCTTGCCAACACCGCGCGGGCCCTAGCTGCCGATGGCCAATCCGTCGCCCTGTGGAACTACTCGTCGCCGCTTAACCCTGGTGTGACGGTGGGCTTCCGCGACAACCTGGGCTTTGGCAGCGGCGAGGATGCCGCCAACACCATCACCGCTTTCGGCACTGGCGGTGCGCCGCAGTCCCGCTCCGCAGTCGTGGCAGCGGTCGATACGGCAACCGATCAGGCGGCGAACACCAATGCGCCAGTACGCGTCCTGCTAGTCACCACCGGAACCGACGCTGACATGGATGACGCTTCCTTCGCCCAGGCTTACGGGCAGGCAGCCGGCAATAATGTGGAGCTCTCCGTCGTGCACGTCGGACCTGGTGAACCAGATAGCGCAATTGAGGGTGTTGCTTCCTCCTTCACAGCTGTCGATGGCAACGATTCCACCGCCGTCGCTGATGCTCTGAAGGCAGCCGCCGGCGCCTAATTTACCCCCGTTATGGGGCACTTCTAGGGCCCAAACCTGACTGGTTTGGGCCCTCTTTTTCATGCCCATTTCTGGGCCGTTGCGCCAGTTCGCAAGAGTGTATTTCAAGGTTTAAGTCATAATGTTTTCCTGTCGGGCTTCGAAAATAGGGGGTTTATTTGTCGAACAGAGTGGCTAGGCTGAAATTCAACAAAAGCAAGCCACAAGGGACACTCTCAACTGCGAAAGGAGGTAGAAATCATGACCGGATATAACCCGACATCCCGCACTCAAGACCCTCATTCCGCTAACGCTATCATTCGCGATTCCATCGAACACATTCGCATCGGACTCATCAATCTGCAGGCAGCAATGCACTCCGTTGACACCTTGAAATTCCATGACATCTACCTCCAGTTCGAGGAATTGGAAGAGCTTTTTGGCAAAAAGACATTCATCGACGCAGCCTTCGCCTTCCTTGCCGAGCGCGATGATGCAGGCCGCATGGTCTCCTCCTCCCACGCCACCGAGTACCTCATCAAACGCTTGGGGCTTTCTTATGGCACCGCCATGGACCGTCTTCGCAATGCACAGACCATTTTCGGCGAGGATGTTAAGCCCGACCCAGGTCCGGAGCCAACGCCGCAGCAGGATCCGGAAGAGCCTGCTGTTGATGAGGCTGTTGACGAAGCAGCTGATAATGCGGCGGATGAAGCTGCGCGAGAACAAGCTGAACAGGCAGCGTGTGAGGAACGCGAAGAACGCGAGGCACGCCAGCGTGAGGCCGACGAGCGCGCCGAACGAGAGAATGACGCCAAGGCCCGCAACCGCGAAAAGATTGGAACCGGCTCCATTCCCGCCGATGTCTTGAGCATGATTGATTACGAGCTCAAGCAACTCGACCGTTACGCCCAGCCAGGAACACATGAACTGCGCGCCATAGCCATCGATAAGGCAAAGAAACTATCAAAGACCCAGCTGAAGAACTGGCTGCGTTCCGCAGTCCGCAAGGCTAACGCCAACGCAGTTATGCCCAACGGCGAGAAAGACCACACTGCGCTGACGAAAAAGCGCGAGTTCATCATCTCCAAGCCTGATGCCGAAGGCATGGTGTCTTTCCGCGGCAAGCTCGACCCAACCTCCGCCGCAATACTCATGAAGGCCATGTCCCCTGCGGCCCGTCCCGGCTTCGATAAGGAAGAGACAGGGTTCGAAGACAACCGCAGCCTGACTCAGCGCCGCGCGGACCAGCTCACCCAGCTGTGCTCCAACTTCATGACCAGCCGTCATCCTGACTCTGGACTGTCCAGCATCGTGGTCTCTGCAACGCGCCAAGAATTGGAAAACCTCTCCCCTAATACACTGCTGCCAACCGACACCGGAATCTTCCTCACCCCGCTGGACTTGGTCCGCTTGGGCACTGCTGGCAGCGATTTCCTGTGCATCATGGATGACACAGACTTCCAGCCGCTGGCATTCGGACGCAGCAAGCGCACCGCTACGCTGGCGCAAAAGATTGCACTAATTGCCTCCGAAATGGTGTGCTCCCACGATGGCTGTGAGACCGCCGCAATGAACTGCGACGTCCACCATATCGTCGCCTGGAGCTTCCAAGGCGTCACGGACTTAAAGAACCTGACGCTACGATGCAGAAGGCACCACGGGGATAACAATGACGCCCAGGACTTCCGGCGCAACATGGCCCATGCAGCCCGCTGCCCCGATACCGGGCGGGCTGGAACGCAATATCCGCGCACTGACGGCCTTAAATTCAATGACTCAACGGCCGCGCAACAATCAGCGCACCACAAGCTCAAACATCAGGACCCTGCTGAGCCAGAACATCCAGCTAGTAGCGCACACGCCGAGTCCCCTCCTCCGGGAGGAGTACCTGGAGGTCCGCCGGGGAGTTCGCCGCCGGCTAGTCGAGCAACGAGCACACCGCCTGAACCTGGTGAAGAGCAGACCAGTCTCTTCACAACCGCCTAAAAACAAGTCAACCACCCGACCCCCGGGCACAACCGTGCCTTGGGGACCGTGGTGGTTTTGCCGTCTAGCGGAAGCGCTTCGGGACGTCCGGCTCGCCGAGGGTGAGCATCAGCCGGTTAGCCCAGTTAAAGAAGGACGAAGAATTGATGACATCGATGATGCTGAGGTCATCAAGGCCTACCTCCCGCAATTTCGCCACGTGAGTGTCGTTGAAGGCGAAGGGAGTGCTGGTTAACGCAACCGCGGCGTCGCGGATAGCTGACCACTGCGCGGATCCGAGGTCGGCCTGAATACCTTCATCAAGCAGGCGGTGGATGGCATCGGCATCGCCCCCTTCTTCCTTCGCACGAGCCTGATGCACGGAGGCGCAATACTCGCAGCCGTTGTAGCGGGAGGCGACCGTTGCGGCTAGCTCGCGCTCGGCACGGCCCAGACCGCCCTCGGTGTTGTAGAAGATGTCAAGGTCAGTGACCGTACGGGCCCTCAGCGCGGCTGGGTCGCGGGCTAGTAGGCGGAAGTAAGGCATATCGATACGCTCAGGCTTGATCAGCGAATCCAGGTGAGCCTCGGTGAAATCCGCCTTTTCCATGGGAGCCACCCAAGGCTGCCAGCCGAGGGAATGGTTGACGAACTTACCTGGCTTGACCACCTCCGGCGTCAGAGTGTTCTGCCCTGGTTTCCAGCCAGTATTTGTAACGGTCTTGACAATGGAGCCCGCCGCGTTGGAAGGCTCCTTGTCTGTGGAGACTGTGGACACCGAGGAACCGGCAAGAACTCGAAGTCCATGCACCACGCGTTGCTGAAACGCGAGGAAGGAGATGAGCTGCGCCAGGGAGACGATGTCGTCGGCGGACCAGCCTGCTGCATCCAGGTGGCCTACCGCGGAGGGGTCGGCATCCTTTGGGTGAAATGTCAACAGATGCGCGAAGTCTAGCGCTGCGGCGAGACGTGCACCCAAGTCAGATTCAGGGGCAAAGATAGTGAACTCGCCCTGGTGGAAAGGACCGGCCGTGGTGCCAGCCGCGATGGCTTCGCGGACGGCAGCGACAAGGGCGTCGTCGGATTCATCGGCGAGAAGGTCGAGGTAGAACTTTGCGGCCTCGCCCGACTGGGAAATGCCCGTGACAAAAGCGGCCACTGTGTAACGTTCCGCGTAGCTGAAGTCGCCAGGATTTTCTGGCTCTAAAAGGGCCTCGAAGCTGGTCTGAGCATTGGCAACGGCGTCGGCGCGGCGCTCACGCAAGGCGATGAAGTCGGCGTCGATTCTGGAAAGTTCATTAATAATATCGGTCATGGTGTCCCCTTTCTACAGGCCCAAGTTTAGGTCGCCGGCGCGGTAACGCTGGCCAGGAATGGCACCGATCAGGTCGCGGGTGAAATCGGATTGTGGGTGGCGGAAGACGTCTTCAGTCACGCCGTGCTCTACCTGTTCACCGCGGCGGAGCACGCTTACGGTGTCAGAAATCTGGCGCACCACGGCTAGGTCGTGGGAAATGAAGATGTAGGTCAGACTCAGGTCTTTCTGCAGCTTGTCCAGCAGCCGGATGATTTGTGCCTGCACGGTGACATCCAGTGCGGAGACAGCTTCGTCGAGGATGACCAGCTCCGGCTCCACGATCAGTGCCCTTGCAATGGCTACACGCTGGCGCTGCCCGCCGGACAGTTCGCGGGGGCGCCGGGAGTACATATCGGCATCCAGAGCTACCAGTTCCAGGTATTCCTTGGCGCGGGCTTGAGCCTTGCTTTTCGATGCCTTTGTGAAGTTCCGGTACGGCTCCGCAATGATGTCGCCAATGCGCATGCGCGGGTCCAAAGAGGAATACGGGTTTTGGTAAACCAGCTGGATGTTGCTGCGCAGCTCCTTGCGTTCGGAGGCTTTGGCGCCCAGGATATCCACACCGCCTACGGTCACGCTGCCGGAGGTTGGGGTCTCAAACAGTGACACCATGCGTCCGGTTGTGGTTTTACCGGAGCCGGACTCCCCAACCAGCGCATGGGTGGAACCGGGGCGGACCTCGAAGGAGATGTTATTGACGGCAGTAAAGTCGCCGTAGGTCTTTGTCAGCCCTGACACCTTGACCAATGGCTCGGTGGCAAATTCTTTGGTTCCGGAGTCTTTCGCGGTGACCTCCCGGCGGATGGTGGGGGCGGCGAGTGAGGGGGCATCGGCAAGCAAGCGCTTGGAGTAGTTGTCCTGCGGGTCTGTCAGCACGGTGGCTGCCCAGCCCTCCTCACGCACCTGGCCTTTTTCCATGACCACAATGCGGTCGGCACGGTCGCCGGCCACCGCCAAGTCGTGGGTAATAAACAGAATGCCTAGGCCAAGCTCTTCGCGCATGCGGTCCAATAGGTCCAGGATGACCTTTTGGACCGTAACATCCAGCGCAGAAGTTGGTTCATCCGCGATGATGAGCTCGGGCTCCAGGGACAAAGCCGCCGCAATGAGCACACGCTGCTTCATGCCGCCCGATAGCTCGTGCGGGTACTGCGCATAGCGCCGCTCCGGGTCATCGATTCCGACCGTGCCAAGCAGTTCAATGGCGCGCTTCCTGCGCTCGGCGGCACTGCCGTAGTTGTGGATCACCATGGCTTCCTCAACGGAGGCACCAATGGTCTTGACTGGGTTGAGCGAGTTGTTCGGGTCCTGCGGGATCAGCGCGATCTGCTGGCCGCGCAGCGGGCGCCATTCGCCACCCGACAAATTCGTGATGTCGCGGCCTTTAAAGTGCACCTCGCCGGTATCAATGCTGGCGTTGCGCGGCAACAGACCGATGGCGGCCATCGCAGAAGTGGACTTGCCGGAGCCGGACTCGCCCACAATCGCGGTGATTTCACCCGGGTGGACCTCCAGGCTCACGCCGGAGACTGCCGCCACGTCTCCCCTGCGGGTCTGGTAGCTCACAGCCAGATTGTCAATCTTCAATAGTGCAGATGACATGGTTCTTAAGCCTCCGTGTGGATGTTGTGGGACAGGTGGTTGGCGGCCATCACGACGGCGATAATGGCTAGGCCCGGGAAGGTAATCACCCACCAGGCGGTGGCGATGAAGTCGCGGCCGTCGGCGATGATCAGGCCCCATTCTGGGATTGGAGGCGGTGCACCGTAGCCCAAGAATCCGAGGATGGCCAGCTGCAGTATCGCACTACCAAACTGCAAGGTGGCCAGTGCGATGACTGGAGTCAGCGAGTTGGGCAGGATGTGCTTGAACAGCACCTGCACACCAGATGCACCAGAGCCGTAGGCGGCCTCAATGAAGTCGGCCTTGGCCACAGTCATCACCTGCGAGCGCGACAGTCGCGCGAAGGTCGCCACGGAGGTCATACCCACAGCGAACGCGGCGTTGGTGGAGCCGAAGCCCAAGATAATGATGATAGAAAGCGACAGCAGGATACCCGGGATGGATAAAAGGACATCCACGATGCGCATGATCACGGAGTCGACCCAGCCGCCGCGGGTGCCAGCTACAAGGCCGAGCAGGGTGCCGAGCACGAGGCCAACCGCGACCGCGATCAGTGCGCCGAACAGTGACTGTTGGGCGCCGTAGACGATTCGGCTGTAGACATCGCGGCCCACCGCATCAGTGCCCATCCAGTGCTCGCCGTTTGGTGCCTGCAGCGCGACGTCCGTGCCGGCATAAGGGTCGGCGCTGGTAAACAGGCTCGGGAACAGTGCCCAAGCAAAGGCGATAACAAGAACGATGATCGCAATAATTGAACCCGGTGAGGTCCACGGATTGCTGCCCTTATGGCGCCGGTTTGTGGACCGCAGGCGGGATTGCACGTGTTCTTGTGAAGACGTTTGATTGGTCATTTACTTAGCCTTCCTACGCAAACGCACGTCCAGGACCGGATACAACAGGTCCACGATGAGGTTGATAATGATGTACGCGGTGGCCGCGATGACCACGACGGCCAGCAGCACCGGGGTGTCGCGGTTAGACACCGCCTGCACAGTCATGTTGCCAAGGCCGGCGCGGCCAAAGACGGTTTCAGTCACCACGGCGCCGCCAACCAGTTCGCCGAACAGCAGGCCGACCATGGTCAACGCCGGCAGGATGGCGTTGCGCAGCACATTGCGCCAAAAGATCCAGCTTTCCGATGCACCCTTCGCGCGCGCCACTTGAACAAAGGACTGTTGGTTGACTTCGTCGATGGAGCGAATCAGCACCTGAATCAATGGCGCAGCCATGGGCACCACCAGCGTCAGGGTCGGCAGAATGAGCCCTTCCAGGGTGCCGGGGTTAATGGCGCCGACCCAGCCGAAGCGGAAGGAGAAGACCTGCAGCAAGATAATCGCTAGCCAAAAGCCTGGCAAAGATACCAGTAGCGAAGGCAGGCTGCGGAAGAAGTTGCCGATGAAGCCCATTCCCGGCACGGTGGCTAGGAATGCAACGATGAGCGCGATGATGATTGCCAGCCCCACCGAGGTGGTCGCAAGCGCCAGGGTGTGTGGCAGATTTTCAGCCACCATCGTCGACACCGAGGTGCCGGTTTGGACGGAGGTGCCAAAATTACCGGTGAGAAAGCCGCCCAGGGTGGTAATGAATTGCACCAAGATTGGCTTGTCGATGCCCATCTCTTCGCGAATTCCCGCGATCTCCGCCTGTGACAACCCGAGTGCGGGAGCACCGTAGCGGGCCATGACGCCATCGGAAGGCAATGCGGAGAGTAGGAAGAATGCCACGGTGAACGTGATAAACAGCACCAGGACTGATTGCCCGATGCGTCGAGCTAATACTCCGGTAGTCATTTACTGTGCCTCCTCGTGGTCAATCCACGCGCCGTAGAAACTGGGTCGGCCAATCGCCTCTGGGTTAAAACCCTTGAGATATGGCTGCACCGCATAGACCACTGGTTCTTCAAACAGCGGCAATGCGTATGCCTGCTCGGTGACATAATGCTGAACTTCTGCCGTGGCGGCCGCACGGCGCTCATCACCCGCGGTGGAGACGACCTTGCTCAGCAGGTCTTCGAGGTGCTGGTCCAAGACATTGCCGTCCTCGTCCTGGTTAATGAAGGAGTCACGGTTGTTGACCGAATAAAGCGACTTGATCACGTCATAGTCCGCGCGGCCGACCATGGTGTGGTCCAGCTGAATCTTGTTAGGGTCCTTGGAGTCTGCGTCCTGGGTGGCTTGGTCGCCGGAGTTCAGGCGCACCTCCACGCCGATCTCGCTGAGCTGTTCCTGCACCATGGTGATGACCTCGCGGGAGCGCGGCTGCGGCATCGCCAGCTTGGCGGTAACACTCAGCTGCTTACCGTCTTTCACGCGGATGCCGTCGGAGCCGACTTCCCACCCGGCGTCATCGAGAAGCCGCTTCGACAGCTCCGGATCGAATGTGTACGCCGCACTTTGGTCCTTGTAGCCCAAAGCCGTCGCTGCCATGGTGGACGTGGCCAGCGGGTAGGACTCAGAGAAGAGCACGTGAATGATCTGCTCGCGGTCCACGCCGTGGATAACAGCCTCGCGCACTGCCTTTTCATTGAAAGGCCAGTGGTTGAAGCGGAACGCCAGCTGGTTATTCATGCCGTTGGTGCCACGGGAGATGACGTTGAGGCCCGCCGCTTCCAAGTGTGGCTCCTGCGGTGCCGACACCTGACGCACAATTTGCACCTGATCCGACGTGATCGCGCCGGTACGCATGGATTCCTCCGCGGCAAGGACATAGTTGATGCCGTCGAGACGCGCTCGTCCCTGGTGTTCGTGTGCTGGCGGCGCCCAGTCATAATCCTCGCGCGCCGACAAGTGCAGGTCGGTACCTAGGCGCTCCCCGTCGATAACGAACGGACCGGAGCCAATCACTGCCTCCGCGTTGCCCGGCGCAAAACCCTCATTGTCCAAGTCAAGCGTGGAATCCGCCAAAAGGCCCGCGTTGAAAGAGGACACCGCCTGCTCAAAACCAGGCGAAGGCACTGAGAAGTAGAACTTCACGGTGTCTTCATCGACTACTTCCCCGCGGTCGTAATTAGAGATCTGCTCAGACACGTTGAGCAGGCGCTCATCATCCCCCTGTCCATAGAGATCAATGTTGCGCACCACGTTCTCCGCCGTCAGCGGCGTGCCATCAGAGTAGGTAACATCGGTGCGAATATCGAAGGTGAACTCGGTGGCGTCCTCGTTAATCTCCGGCAGGTCGGTAGCAATCCATGGCGAAAGCTCCAGTGTCTCCGGGTCCTGATAAAGCAGGCGGTCCGTAATCTGGTTTACCACCGCACCATTGGGATAAAAGCCCGCCGCCGGTGGATAAAGCGTGCGGAAGAACTGCGGCTCGAGGTAGGTAATCTCGTTCGCTTCGAGTCCGCGCTCACCCCCGAGGCTTTCTTCACTATCTTCACTATCGGCGCTCGACGTGCATGCGGCGACCAGGCTGGTGGCCATCAGCACGGCGATAACGCCCAGGGCCTTTCCGCCCCGCACGCGTTGAATGCGTTTCACTATTCCGCGTCACTTTCTTATAGCTAATGTTAATGGGTTGTTATTATTCAATGAAGAAAACCTAACAGATTTCAGACTAGACTGTTCCTTTCAAACAGACTACACTGTCTATAGTCTATTAAATTAGCTGTTCACCAGGCAAAATCTCAAGAAAGCTGAGCGAATTTTTTTCCATGTCTTCCACCCCCACTCGCGGCAATACGCAACCAGCTACTCCTTCAATTGCCATTGTGGGTGCAGGACCACGCGGAATCTCCATCATTGAGCGCATCGCCGCCTACCTTCGTTCAGCACACACTTCGCAAGGCCTGCGCATCCACCTCATCGATGACGCCCAGCACGGCGCCGGCCGCATCTGGGAAACCACGCAGACTCATACCCTGTGCATGAACACCCTCGCCGGCGCCGTCACGCTTTTTACCGAGCCTGACTCAAGCGTCGGCGCACCCGTTCTGGAAGGCCCCATCCAGTACGAGTGGATCAAGTTGTTGCGCGGGGAGCGCGAAGGCATCGACAAGAAGAAGCTTGAGCTTTTCGATTCCTTCCCGACCGACCCCTCCATCGCCCGCGACTTTGCCGCCGAGATTGCTGCGACCGTCCCCGAATCCAACCCTTCCCGTGCGTTGTACGGCGCCTACCTGCGCTGGGCCCTCGAGGTTGCCATCGCCCAGCTGCCCGCCGGCACCGAGGTAATAAACCACCCGGCCCGCGCGGTGAGCATCACCGAAACCCGCACCTTTGATGTCATTGAGCTCTCCACTGGCGACACGGTTGACTCCCACGCCACCGTCCTGGCCTCCGGCTGGGTTCAGCCTGCGCCGAACGCCGAAGAAGAAATTTTCGCCAACTCGGGCCTGACCTGGGTCAAACCCGGCAACCCGCTGGAACAAGACCTTTCCGTCGTGCCGGACAAAGCCGACGTCATCGTGCGCGGTCTCGGCATGGGCTTTTTCGACGTCATGGCGCTGCTCACCATCGACCGCGGCGGCAAATTTGTCGAAGACACCACCGCGCGCGCCGGGCTGCGCTATGAGCCAACCGGCCGCGAGCCACACCTGTATGTAGGCTCTGGCCGCGGCTACCCCTATCTGCCTAAATCGGAGTATCATTCGCTCCCGCCGAAGGCTAACCTCGCGCGGCTGAAAGCCGTCATCGCCGAGCACCACGACGCGCCCGAACAGTCCATCGACTTCACACAAACGGTCTGGCCCGCCATCGTGCGCGACGCTTATTCCGAGTACTACACCACCCTGGCCCGGGTTCGCCCCGCGAGCTTGGAGCAGCCGCTGGAGGACATTCTCGCAGCCATCGATTCCACTCCCGTGCCGAGCAGCAACGATGCCAGTGCCATGCCGGCAGCACTCACGGCCGTGCTGGAAGGCTTCTCCACTGAGCCTTTCGAACTCAACGACTGGATCGCGCCGCTTTCAAAGAAGGGTGTCGGAGTGGCTGGCTTTACCAACCGCGAGCTGACCACCCGGATTGCCAGCCGCCTGGACCGGGACATCCGCGAGGCCGTCGCTGCCCGCAACTCGCCGCTGAAGGCCGGTCTGTGGGCGGTGTCGGCGGCACGCAAGCCGTCATCGATTCTCGGCTCCAACGGCCGCTTCATCTGGGAGACCCGCACCGGCGCCTACAAGACATTTATGACTCTTGGGCAGATGGCAGGTTCTGGCCCGCCACTGTTCCGCACCCGCCAGCTCCTAGCCCTGGTGGACGCTGGCTTGGTTACCTTTGTTGGGGATCGCACCTCGGTGGCCATCGGCACGCCGGAGGGCAGAAGCAAGCAGGAGTTCATCATGACCTCCGGATCGCGGGCTGTGCATTCGCCAGTGTTGATTGATGCCTGGATGCACCAGCCCGATGTCCGCCGCCCCGGCGACAGCCTCTCAAAGTCCATCACCGAGCGCGTCACGCCATTTATTGACGGCGGCAATGAGACCGGCTCGCCCGCGACCGACGCCGAGACTCGCCGCACCATTCACGCCGATGGCACCGTGGATGCCCGACTGCATGTGGCCGGCATCCCAACTTATTCGCAGTGGCCAGACACCACAATTTCGCCGATGCCGGGCACAAATCCCCTGATGTTGCAGGAAACCGACAAGGTTGCCAAGTCCTTGCTGGCAACCGCCGGCGTTGAAATTTAAGCTGCGAACTGCATAAATCCGGTTTATGCCCGAAGTGTGGCAAAATAATTAGACTCTCATCAGAATCTGCCGCCTTTATGGTCTGATGCCCTTTTCCGCACGCCCAACTACCATCGGGGTGTGCATATTGGGTACGCAGATTAGAGCTCTAACAATGCGTTCTACTTCAGGATTATAGGTTTTTGACTACTTCACAGAATTCAGTTTCGTCCCCTGCTCCTCACGTCGCGGATTTCATTATCGCCGCGCAGCGTTTTCCGGATACCAACCAGCGTTTAGCCTCCGCCGAGGCTGCCCTGGCGTCCGCTGCGCAGCTGGAGCTCACGCAGCCCCAGCTGGATTGGTGTTCCACAGAGTTGGGCCACGCCTTGTCTGCGTCTGTGGAAGCGAAGAGTTCTGTCGAGGAAGTGTTCGCGCAGTTCCCTACATTGGCCGCCGTCGTCCGCTTTAACGGCGCGGCGCATTCGCGCAACAAAACCACGCTGAAGACCGCCTTGGCGCAGCAAACCGCTTGCCGTAACAAGGACGCCATCGCATTGCTTGCCGATGTCACCGCCGCCGAAGCCACCCTCCTTCCCACCAGCCCAGCCCTTCCGGAGGTTCCTCACCTGAAGCTGGAGCCGGACACGGGCAAGCTGTATCTCATTCTTCCGGCAATCATGCCCAGTGATGATGAGCAGATTGAGTGGCTCATCGACGCCGGCTTCGACAGCTTCCGCATCCCTGCTGCATTAGATGACGAAGGCCGGCCTCTGAGCCAGCGCGTCAGCATTGTTCAGCCCACCGCGCGCATTACCGTCACCAACTCTGAGACAGGCGACAAGCATCGCTTGCCAGTCATTGACGCTGGATTTCCTTCCGTGCTGTTTGCCCCGGATCTTAGCCGCGCGGCGGATCAGAATCGGATTACTACCTCGACCGCGTTGTTCCTGGCTCCAACCGGCACCAAATTCCAGTTGCCGGCAGATGTCGTGGAAGCACCAGAGGCGACCGAGGACGTTGAAACTCCCGAAGAGCCTCAAGAAGTCGTCTTCCCCACCCGCGCTGCCGTTCCCACCGATGAGCTCAAGTTCAGTTCCTGGCCCGAATGGTCCCTCTTTGAGTTCAGCAACCTGGACGTCACCGGTGTCCTGCTGATGAGCTACGGCGCAGCAAACTCTACCTCGAAGTCGCAGACCACCAAGCAGGTGGCTCTCGGCGGGAAGCTCGCTCCGCGCTGGTACTACGCTGCTGGCCGCATCAACGACGCCGAAGGTATCGATGGCAAGCCCATCTACACCGTCTCCCCGAAGCTGCAGTTGCCAAAGGATGACGGCGCCGAATGGACGGTGGAGCTGTACTACATCGACACCACGGCTGAGGGTTTCGCTGAGGGCGAGCTGCCGGAGCGCGAACTGGTTGAAGAAATGATCGAGCTCGATCAGCATGAGGGCGAGCCTTTCGCGCTGTTCGATGATGTCTTTGAAGACGCCTGGATCGGTCACTATGACATCGATGTCTTGCGCGACGGCGAGCTCGTGGAGCGCCGCACCTACAATCTCGCAGAAGGCTTTGACCTGCGCGTGTCTTATACCGGTGATTCGGCCGCGAACTTCCGCCACCCGGACCAGACGGGTGACGCCAATGCCTATACGAAGGCCTATTTCGCGCAGCGCTCCACCTCGGAAAAGTACATCGAGGTGCCTTTTGAACGCGCGCAGCCGATTGATCGCGACGAGCGCTCCAAGTCCTTTGTCATCTCCAATCCAGCCGAGTATCGCCTGGATGTTGTTGTCGTGCCCAAGGCACTGGCCTATTCCGTGGATCAGCGCGGCGAGCAGCCGGACTGGGACTATTTCCCGAACACCATCGCCTTAGATTCTTTGTCAAAGAACGGCGAATTCCGCGTCCACTTCCCTGGCACCATCGGCGGCACCGCTTCCCTGTTGTTGACCCACGAGGTCTCGCGCAAGGTGAAGGTCATCCAGCTCAAGCGCAAGCGCGGCGGCGCAGTATTTACCACCACGAATGCCTCAATTCGTGCCGCTTTCAAGGACGCCCACGCCTCCATCCTGGCAACCCTCGCGTGGCATCCCAAAAATGCGCAAGATACCTGGAGCGAACTCCAGACTGCTGGCCAATCCAAGGCTTTTGAATCCGAGATCGAGTATGAAAAGGCTTATGCCGCGCATGCCACGCCCGATGTCATCATCGCTACCACCGCGCGCTTTACTGAGGCGCTGCCCGAGGTCGCAGGCCACATCGTCGGCGATACCCTGCGCCTGAGCGGACTTACCAGCGATAAGCCGCTGACCGGCTTCTTGTGGCCTGCCACCCGCCCCGATATTGAACCTTGGCGCGTTCACTTCGATGCCCGTCTGAGCTGCACCGTGCCCGAAGAGCTCCAGGATGCCGGCCCGCTGGTCCTTGATGTCGCAGAAACCCATCCGGGCTACATTGCCAAGGCACCGAACCGCCCTACTTTCAATGCGGTCGTCATCGGTCAAGAGGGCCACTTCGACACCGCTGACGGGGCCAAGCTGGCGTGGCAGTTGTCGAAGGGCAATGAGAAGGAGAGCATCGAAAAGCAACTGCAACCAGCGTTGTGGCGCCACCTATATGCGCTGCGCAACCTGGATGACCCGCTGTTGAACCCCATGCGTGCGGTCATTCGCCGCACCGTCAACTCCGACCCGCGCCACATGCTGGAAGCCCTGGGCCGCTCCAATGTTCGCGTGGGTGATCAGCCGGCGCTGACTATCATTCATGGCCTGGTGAATTTTGACTTCCACTCCAACGGCGAGCGCATGGTAGATTTCCGCGCCACCGCATGGGTTTATGCCTTGGAGCTGCTCAACGAGCTCATCGACGGCAACCTCACCGGCGAAGCGCGCGCGGAGGCGCTGGACTTCCTCCGCACCGAGGGCGGCGAGTTCATCGCCGGGCTTATCGATGGCTCCTTGCCCGCTGAGCTCGCCCCGAAGACCGCCGATGCCACCTCTCCGATTCTTGCGCCGCTGCGTGATACCCAGCAGATCATGAAAGAGGTTGTCGCCGCCGCACAAGCCAACGCGCTGTCGGACGCGGTGGAAGCGCTCAATGACATTGCCGGCGACCGCGGAATCGTGGACGCCAAGGCGCTGCGCCACGGTTGGTTTGAGTTGCTGCGCCGCCGCCGCAAGTTTGAGGACATCGAAGGTTTCCTCGAACTGCGCCAAGAGATGTTTGACCAGGAAGCCAACATCATTGGTGATGACGTGCGTCGCCATCTGCTCCTGCTGCGCAAGTTCGGCACCACCTACGGCCAGCGTCAGAAGAATTGGTGGGCGTGGGGACCTTATATCTCCGTCGCTGCAGCGCATGTCTCCCGCGCAGCTGCCGCTGAGCAAAAGGGCGTGGCCAAGTTCTTCACCCCAATCAAGTCCCAGCACTTGCGCGCCTGGGCTGACATCGCCCAGCTCGCGCCGACCATGACCACCTATTATTTGGTCATGGAAGAAGCTCGCCAACTAGTGCGCGCCCACGGCTCCATCTAAGACAAAAATCTCCGCTGCCTCATTTGGAGGACAGCGGAGATTTTTCGGAGTATTACGCGCGCGGGTTTTAAGAAGTCTTGCGCTGACGCAGCTGCGCCAGTTCATCAATACCGACGACGGTTGCCTCGCCCTCATCAAAGTCAACGCGCTCTGATGGGAAGGAAGAAATGGTGCCCGACAATTCCTTCATGATGCCTGGAACTGCGATGCCGAACACACCCTGGCCGCCGGCCAGAAGGTCAATAACTTCATCATTGGAGCGGCACTCGTACACCGTGGTGCCATCGGAAACCAAGGTCAGCTCCGCAATGTCGTTAACACCCAGGTCGCGCAGGGAGTCGACGGCCAGACGAATGTTCTGCAGGGAGATGCCGGTGTCCAGAAGACGCTTCACAATCTTCAGAACAAGGACGTCCTTGAAGGAGTACAGGCGCTGGGAACCAGAACCACGCGCGGTGCGGATGGATGGGTTAACCAGGCCAGTGCGTGCCCAGTAGTCCAGCTGACGGTAAGTAATACCTGCTACCTGGCATGCGATTGGCACGCGGTAACCGACCTGCTCATCAGGCCCCACGTCGAAGAGGGACTCTTGGTAAGGCTGGGTAGCCTGCTCGGTTGCTTCTTGTGCAGCCTGTTCGATGTGGGTGTTGTCGCCCGTGATGAGGGCGTCTTCGTTCTTAGACACGTAACTACTCCAATGGTGTTTAGCTCAAAGGCTATAGGTTCATTATTTGCCATGGATTGACATACGTCAACCCCGCACGCTTCGCAGTTTCTGCAAAGTCTCAATCTCTACTTCAACCTTAACCCGAGCAGATCTCGAATTCACCATTAGTCACAAGCGTGTCATTCTTTCAGGGTAATTATTTTCCATAACACCCCCATACCTACCCCCGACAGGTGTAAATGCCGTGCTTAGCGCTGGTTTTCACTGCCGTCGGAGTCATCCTCGTCCTCTGCATCCAGGAAATCATCAATGCTTGTCTGCCCATCATCGGCTGCTTCGTCGTCAGCCGAATCGTCCACATCAGCATCAAGGCGCAGCTCGTCCTCGCTCAAGCCCATGGACTTCATCAGCTCGCTAAAGTCTGCATCGGCCTGCGCGTCGCCGGAGGCAGAAGTGGACTCGGAGTCCTCATCATCAGGACGCGAGCTTTCACCAGGAACAAACGTGGTCGCTTCATAATCAATGTGGAAGTACTGGTCCAGGTCATCCTCGGTCACGTAGAGACCAACCTTGCCCAGCAATTCTTCATCGATAGTTAGCGGCACATTGAAGTGCATCGACAGCACCAGCGCATCCGAGACGCGGGCATCCAGGTTCTTCTCCGCGCCGGTGGTGACCTCAACATAGAAAGCGCCCTCATGGACATTGTTGACAACAATGCTTGTGACCCCGCCCTGTGCCTCAAGCAACTCAAGCAACAAGTCATGAGTATCTGGGCGGGAAGGATTGTAGCCGTCTGCGCGGGAGCTTAAGCGTGCACCATCGGAAAGAGACATCCATACCGGCACAATCTTGTGCGAATCCGGGTGTGCCAGAAGTGCACACAGGAAGTCTTCCGGCTCCATCATGTGTACGCCGAGGAATTCTAACTCCACCGATTTCATGGTCATCGCTATCTTGTACAGCCTTCCCTTAAAGTATGAAACCACCCTAACCCCTGGGCATGGCTAGCGCAGGATGATGAGGGTGGAATTAATTAAATTGCGCGCCTAGAACTCGTTGCGCAGGTCAGTCTTGACCAAGGTTGCGTGCAAGGAGACAACCAATGCTGCCATCTGGGAAGACAGCTCCTCTGCTTGCTGGCGCGCGGTGTCTGACTTGGAGGTTGCAACTGGTGTTGCCACCTGAGCAATCAGGTCAGCCTGGCGGCGCGCATTATTGCGCAGGGACTTCAGGCGACGCTCATCAAAGCCAAAGGCCTTCAGTGCTTCCGCCGCGGAGACTACAGAGACATCATCAGCGGTGAAGAACCCGGAAGAATCTGGGCTAATCAGACCAACCTTGACCAAAGCCATCACAGACTTCTCAGTGCTGCCGGCCTGCTCTGCCACGTCCTCCCCCGTCAAACGGGTAACAACTGGTGCGCGGAACTTGTCTGCAGAGACCAACGTGGAGGTCTGGCCCGCACCAACAATCGCGGTGACCTGGCCGGAATCCATGGCGTCTAGCTGCTCACGGATGACTTTTAGCGGCGTGTAGTTGTCACGCTGCTGGGTCAAAATGTAGCGCAAACGCTCCACATCGTCTTCGGTGAAACGACGGTAACCAGAGGCAGTACGCGAAGGCGTGATCAGCTTCTCGGACTCCAAAAAGCGGATCTTGGACACAGTGACATCGGGAAACTGCTGCTGCAGGTTCTCCAAAACCACGCCAATGGACATGGTCTTTTTCTTCGGTGCGGGGCTTACTGCCGCTGCCTGTTGCTTCGCTGCACTCACGATGTTGTTGTTCTCTCCAGAACTCGCCAGCAAATTGCATTGCCAACGAATTTCATAGGTATCGCTTGGAATACCAGCCATCCGGTCCAAAGCCGAAGCTCAAGCCCGTTTAGCTGTAAACCACAGTTGTGTCATTTACTAAGAAACAGTCTCTCACAAAAAGAGACTGTTTTGTTCAAGAACTAGAATCCTACTTCTTATTAGCAATGAAGACTAGTCGGAATTTACCGATCTGAATCTCATCGCCGACTTCCAAGACCTGGGAGTTGCGTGGCTCGCGGTTTACGTAGGTGCCGTTGAGGGATCCCACGTCTACTACCTCGAACTTCTCACCATCGATGCGGAACTCCGCGTGACGGCGAGACACGGTGACATCATCAAGGAAAATGTCTGCCTCAGGGTGGCGGCCAGCGGTGGTGGTTGGCTGGTCAAGCAAGAAACGTGCACCCGCATTTGGTCCACGCTTAACAACGAGGAGGGCCTGGCCGTCAGGCAGGTTGTCTGCGCCCGCGGTGGAGGTCTCAGTGCTCGATGCAGCAGAGTTCTCCATTTCTTTGAGCAGGTCCGCGCGGAAAACCGAAGTGGTTTCAACCTGCGGCTCTGGAGTGCCAGTGTTCTCGGCCATAATGTTTACCTCCGAAGTATTGGGCAAAGTCGTGGATATTGATTTACTGATTTCATAATAGCGACTTTCTCACGGTCTGCGGGCAGTCGCGTGAGATTTCACTTACCTAAATAGATTACCAATCCCTCCAATAACCGAGTTGCCAGACCCAGCCAGAGGGTTATCGGACACCATATAAGTCCATGTTGCAGATGGTCGCGCAAGCCCGGAATCATCCAGATGAGCACCGTTTTCGTTGATTTGGACTGTGTTAAATGTCTCGACGGAGTCATCGACTGCGCGCTGCGCCAGCTCTTTAAATTCCCTTACGGCAATCCGGTGATATTCGTCGATGGGGGTCTCTCGCGCAATCGCGCGGAGGTGAATGGATTCCCGCACATCGTCCATCAGCTCGAGGTGATCAGCCCATGACAGGTCCAGATGGAAGAGCATGATTTCGCGCGCGGCGGCCACTTTGGCGGCCTCGGGGACATCGGCAAGCTCTGCGGCACGCTGCGGGGCGCGCTGGGCAAGTTCCTTCCAGGCTTGGTCGGTGTCCAGGAGGTTCGCACGACGCTTGTCGATGATTATTCGCTGATCTGCCAACAACTGATTGTATTTCCAGGTCTGGGCATGGATTTCCAGCAGCTGGCCTTCAGTCACGCGCTGGCAGTGGGCAACAAAGGCATTGACGCGCTTAGATTCGATGCGCCCGTCTTCACCGGGGTTAAACACCAGCGAGTCATCTTCCCCACCTTGGACCACGAGGTCGTCTTCCAGTGAAACGAAAAACAGTGACAGCCCTGGGTCTCCCTGGCGTCCTGAACGCCCGCGCAGCTGGTTGTCTAGGCGCGCGGTGCGATGCCGCGAGGTACCCAGCACCGCCAACCCGCCGCGTTCCACGACTGCTGCGCGGTCAGATTCATCCGCACCGCCGAGTTTGATGTCGGTACCGCGGCCGGCCATCTGGGTGGAGACGGTCACTCGCCCCTCATCGCCAGCCTCGGCAATGATCCGCGCTTCTTCTTCGTCATTCTTCGCGTTGAGCACGTTGACCTCAATGCCCAGCTCGGCAAGAGCTTCGGCCAGGTCTTCTGATTCCGCCACGTCTTGGGTGCCCACCAACACCGGCTGTCCGGTGGCGTTCAGGGCCTGAATTTCGGCAACAATCGCTTTATTCTTCTCCGCCATGGTGGCGTAGACGCGGTCTTGTTCATCAAAGCGCTGGAGCGGGTTATTCCGGTCAATCACCGAAACATGCAGGTCGTAGAACTGACGCAACTGGTCAGTTGCCTCAACCGCGGTGCCGGTCATGCCGCACACCGTTGGGTAGCGGCGCATCAGTTCCTGCAAGGTGATGGTGTCCAGGATGCGCCCGCCCTCGGATACTTCCAGGCCTTCTTTGGCTTCTACGGCTGCTTGCAATCCGTCTGGCCAGCGCTGTAAATCTGCAACGCGGCCCTTGGAAGCATCGATAAGCTGCAGCTCGCCTTCGTTAACGATGTAGTGGATATCGCGAATCAACAGCGCCTTGGCGTGCAACGCCAGGTTGACCTTGACCAGCACGGTGCCAATGTTGTCCTCGGAATACAGCGAATCAATACCGAGTTCATGTTCTACCCGATGCGCGCCGGCATCGGTCAGTGTTACCGTGCGTCCGTCCTGGCTAATGGTGTAATCAAGCTCCTCGCGCAGGCGCGAGACCACATTCGTGATGTGCCCCGTGGGCGCGTCACCCTTGCGGGAACCAGCCAGCACGAGCGGCACCAGGGCTTCATCGACAAGCACTGAGTCTGCCTCGTCAACCAGTGCCACGTCGGCTGGTGCCTGCACGGTCTGCTCGCGGGAGATGATCTGGTTATCGCGCAAGACGTCGAAGCCCAGCTCATTGACCGGCGCGTAGATAATGTCGCTGCGATATGCCTCGCGTCGCTTATCAGCGCTGAGTTTCTCCGTCACGCTGGCAACGCTAAGCCCAAAGGTTTCAACCAGCGGGCGCATCCACTCGGCGTCACGCTGGGCGAGATAATTATTCACTGTAACCACGTGCACGCGCTTGCCCGTTAGCGCGAAACCGGTGGCGGCCATTGCGCCCACCAGCGTCTTGCCTTCGCCGGTGGCCATTTGAATAACATCGCCTTCCAGCAGTCGAAGTACCGCCTGGGATTGGACATGAAACGGTGCTAAGCCCAGCTTGCGCTCTGCCGCAACCGCTAAGCATGCGAGGAACGTGGACTTGTCTTTAAGTTCCCCACCTGCGGCGCAGGACCGGGCGCGGGCGGCTAGGTCGGCATCATTGAGCGCGCTAAGTTCTGCGACCAGCTCGCCTGCGCCAGTCGCAATAGACTTGGATTTCTTATCGTTGCGCTCGGACGATGATCCCATCGCCTTCCAAAACCAGTCTAATGCTCCCATGAATGTTATTCCATCTCCCTATAGCGGTTCTTGTGATTTATATTGACTGTAGTAGGCCAAGCTAACCCCACAGACACCTATCCCGTTATTGTATGTGTCATGCAATCCGTGAATGTCACGTTTCCATCGTCGACCGGTATCAACATCGCCGGCACCATTGACTTTCCTGACTCTCCGCCCAAAGCGTACGCAATCTTTGCGCACTGTTTTGCTGGCCACCGCCACACTCCCGGTGCGGCGCGTGTCTGTAAACAGCTGACGAATTTTGGCATTGCCGCTTTGCGCTTTGATTTTCCGGGCCTAGGCCAGTCCGAGGGGGACTTTGCCGAGACCTCGTTTAGTGAGAACGTCGCTGACCTCAAGGCGGCCGCGGACTGGTTGGGCCAGGAGTACAACGCCCCGCAGTTGCTCATTGGGCATTCGCTCGGCGGCGCGGCGGCCTTAGCTGCCGCAGGCTCCATTGATTCGGTCAATGCTGTCGCAACCATCGGCGCTCCTTTTGATCCCGCGCACTCGGTGCTGCACTATGCCGACAAGATTGGCGAAGTGGACAAGCACGGCTCGGTAGAGGTTGTCCTGGGCGGGCGCCGTCTGACCATCTCTCGCCACTTCCTGGAGGACCTCGCGGATACTAATCCGGAGGATTACCTGCACCATATGCGCAAACCGTTGATGCTGGTGCACTCCCCAATTGATCAGACCGTGGGCATTGACAATGCGCAGAGCATCTTCCGCGTTACCCGCTACCCCAAGTCATTGGTGGCACTGGACAACGCTGATCACTTGGTGACCAAGCAGGGTGCCGCGCAGCGCGCCGCCGATCTGATTGGCGCGTGGGCTGAGCAGTACATCGAGCCAGACCACACTCCTGAGGCGGTCGGTCCGGAAGCCGCCGTATCGCATCTGGCAACCGGCACCCGCTACGGCGTGGTGGTGCGCAACAATGACCGCTCCATTTCCACGGACCGTTCCAAGGCCGATGGTGGCCGCGGCAAGGGCCACACGGCGGAGGGGTTGCTCATGTCAGCACTGGCTTCAGGCACGGCACAAGCGGTCAAGGCTGCAGCCAAGGGCATGAAGCTTGACGATGTCAACGTCACCGTAACCCACATCCACGAAGCCACTTTCGAGCGCCGCGTCGACCTAGTGGGTCAACTCAGCGCCAGTGAAAAGTCCACCCTTCTTGCAGCGGGCAAGGACGCGGAGATTGTCTCCTTGATTTCTTCCGCACACATCGTGGATGTGTTTTAGCTCCATGGATATTCTCAACCCACTTCCTGCCGATGTCCGTTGCCCGTGCGGCACCGGGCTGACGTTTGGCGAGTGCTGCAAGAAGTACCATGACGGCGCGCCCGCCCCCACGGCGGAAACACTCATGCGCTCACGCTTTAGTGCCTTTGTCACCGGCGATGAGGCTTACTTGCTAGGCACCTGGGATCCTGACACTCGGCCGGGTTCGCTCAATCTTGCTGAGTCCTTCGCCGCCGATTCCGGCATCCGTTTCTACCGCTTGGATATCATTGACACCGCTGCCGGCTCGCCGCTCGATGACACCGGCATGGTCGAGTTTGAAGCCTTCTACAAGGGCGCCGCTAAAGGCTCTCAGCGTGAGCGTTCAAGCTTCCGCCGCATGCAGCTTCGCGATGACCACCCGCGTGAATGGGTCTACTCCACCGGCGACGTCAGCTAAGATTTTCCCAAACTCCAGCCCTATTTTTCGGTTCCAAATACCAATGATGTAACCTATCTTCATCGGCCACAACGAGCCGATGGCGGACTATGGCGCAGCTTGGTAGCGCACTACACTGGGGGTGTAGGGGTCGCAGGTTCAAATCCTGTTAGTCCGACAGAACTCCGCAGTCGATTCGTAGCTAACACTATGAGTCGACTGTCTGCTTTGACGCCAGAATTTCCCGTTCGAGTGCAGTGAGTTCGAAAACGGGGATCGCTCCCCGCTTCCTAGTCATGCGCAGTTGTTTAGAGCTAATTTCTAGCTCATGAAGACCCTTACTATCGCTATCATTTCCACGGTCGCAATCGCCGCAGTGGCCATCACCATTACGATATTCGCACTAGGAAAAGCCCCCTTCGTTATCTCCTTCGTTCAAGAACAGGAAGCTCAAGCTCATGTCTCCGAGCAAACAAAGCCTGAAGAATCCAAGTTCGACCGACTCAAACGGCTAGATTCCTTATCGAGAGAATTGCAAATAAATTCTGGGGTTCTACATGAACCAGAGCTTGACAAAGCTGCACACAAGCACTTGGAGAGAGCAATGTCTGGGCAAGTAGATTGGCACACCGCTCCCGATAATGAAACCGACGAAGGTCAAGCAGCTGCGATAGGCCACGAAGGACAAAGTCATGTCGGCTACAGCCGAAACTATTTGTCAGAGTTAGATGGCAACATCGAGCACCTTGAGAAAACAAAGGATGGAATTCCCAGTGAAATTATCGATTTCGGACTCGCGGTCGGCGCAGACTCTGAATACTATTATGTCGTAAACATTTACACCTTTGACCTTGAACAACTACGTAAGTAGTACTCAAGTACTGCACAGACGCACCGTCACGATTATTAGCAGACACAATGCGAATCGCCCGATCAGAACACCTCTCACTCACACAGTGGATTACCCCGATTGGTTAACAGCAGGTTAAATTATTCTCTCCACGAATTCCCGTCCGCGGCCAATTCCCGCAGGTAAACAATACAAATATTCTTTGTATACAAATTAACCTGTCCGGAACCTTGGGGTTGCCTGAATACAACCTGGCCGAAACCTGTTACTTTCGTCTTGCTTATTGATCATGAGAAAACTCACTACTGCCCTCGTGTCCATGCCACGGCCGCTGCCCTGGCCCTATCCATCGCTCCAACCGCAGGCGCACAGTCCGCATTCTCCCTGTCCTCCAGCGGCAGCAAGCCTGCCCCATCTAGCCCAAAGAACCCAACCCCTAAGCCTGGCAATTCGACTGAAGGAAAGCGACAGTTACTTGAAAACTTCGTCGCCAGCAACATCAAAAAGGCAGGCGCAGAACGGTCAGCAGCGTATGACAAGATAGCAAGAGTGCACATCAAGTTGGCGCAGGAGGGGAAACTCGAATGGATTGACGTATCTGTTGACGACTATGAGAGCGCAATTGCTGGCGCACAGGTAGACGACCTATTTGTAACTGTTATCCGTTACGGCATTTCCTCACTTGATGGACTGGGCGAGGAATTCGATCCATCCGCTGAAGTCGAGCCAGCTCCTGCAGGAACAAAAGCAGGTGTCGCCACCGATGCTGATGACAGGTATGTTTGCCTAGCGATGGCAGCCACAATCATTCAGGACCAGCCAGAAGATTACTAATCAGTGGTCCCCGGAATCCCACTTCCGGGATTAGTGATTGAAAAAAGAGGCTGTGCCCCGCTCCGGTTATGGAGTGGGGCACAGCCTCTTTGGTGTGAAGCCGGAAGAGCTTGGTTTAGCTCTTAGCGGTCTTCTTCTTTGTTGTCGTCGTTGTTGGAGCCGAGGGCGCCGTCAATCTTGTCGCGCGCACCGTCTACCTTGTCGTGGTGCTCTTCGCCGACCTTGTCCTTGGCAAAGTCTTCTGCCTTGTCTAGGTGGTCATCAAGCTTGCCGTCCTGTGCAGCCTCGGCAGCCTTGTTCTTTGCATCGTCAAAAATACCCATGAATAACGCTCCTTAATACAAGTTTCGTTTAGCGCCCAAGGAATAGCCCTGTAGCTAATTGCCGCAGCAGCTTCATGCCTTGGCGTCTCGTGCACTTCCCCACGATAGAGACGTCAGAGGCATCGCGCCATGAAAAGTCGAGCAAAAATTGCTGAAAATTGCCTAAATCAGACACCCGTAATCTTTTTGTGACCTGCGTCCTATTTGCAAGATGGTGGCAATAGTTACCCTCGTAAAACCCCGATTGCAGTGGATCGATACCCAAGGTCTGCCATTGGCGGTGGTAGGGTCAACTAATCACGTTCAGTGGCCAGATATTACGAATTAATTTCATTGCAAATTAATCCAAAAATCAGACGGATCTTCACTGTGGCGGGCGCTCCCCAAACCTGCCGTGGTCGAAAATGAAGTCAGTCTGCTGGATCTTGAGAAGCACGTAGAAGAAAACTTCAAGGAGCACCCCACCCTCATGACGCAACCCGCGACTCAGCAGCAAAAGCCGTCTTCTGTCAATACCAACTGGGTGATATCCCTCTTCGGTACCGCTGTTGGCGCCGGCATCTTGTTCCTGCCCATCAACGCGGGCGGATTTGGTTTCTGGCCGCTGCTGATTGCCACGGTGCTCATCGGGCCCATGACATATCTCTCGCACCGGGCGCTATCGCGCATCATGTGTGCATCGCCAGTCGCAGGTGCGGACATCACAGGAGTGGTCACCAACTACTTTGGTGAGCGCGCCGGCACAGTAATTTCTGTGCTCTACTTCTTTGCCATCTACCCCATCGTGTTGATTTACGGTGTCTCAATTACCAACACGGTGGATAGCTTCATCGTCAATCAGCTTAATGGCCCGGAAATCTCACGCTGGCTGCTATCGCTGATTCTGGTCGGCGGCATGACTTTAGTCTTTGTGTTCAGCCAACGCCTGATGCTGATCATCACCCAAATTATTGTCTACCCACTCATCGTCTTCCTTGCAGCGGTGTCGCTGTACCTGATTCCACAGTGGGACTTTGAAAGCTTCTATAACGCAGAACTGAATACCGCTGGCATCTGGGCCATCGTCATGATTTTGCCGGTTCTGGTATTTTCCTTTAACCACTCTCCAGCGATTTCGCAGTTCTCTTTGGCCATGCAGCGCACCTGGGGCCGTCGCTCGACGGAGAATGCATCCAAGGTCTTGGCCATTACCGCCATCTTGCTCACCGTCTTCACCATGTTCTTCGTCTGGTCTTGCGCCCTGGCAGTCGGCGGCGACGGCCTAGCGGAAGCTCGCGAGCAAAACATCCCGGTCATGTCCTATATTGCGAACACCACTGGTGTGCCAATCATGGCGCTGTTGTCGCCGATCGTTGCCATCCTGGCCATTGTGTCTTCTTACTTCGGCCACGTGCTGGGGGCATCGGAAGGCGCGCGCTTTATCGTCGGCAAGATTGCACCAGGCTTTGCCAAGCGATCATCCTCCGCCACCATCACCAACCTGGTGTTCGCGTTTATCTTCCTCACCACGTGGGTGGCGGCCATCGCCAATCCATCGATTCTGTCGCTGATTGAATCCATCGGTGGTCCATTTATCGCTATGATTCTCTACATCATGCCGATGTACGCAATCTACAAAGTTCCAGCGCTTAAGCGTTTCCGCAACACCTGGACTGATTTGTTTGTCATCATTACTGGTATTGCCGCGATTTCCGCAACGATTGTAGGACTCTTTCTGTGACATCAAGCTTCGGGCTTCACTGGCCGGGCAAGCAAGAAGCGCTCGCCCTGGCTCATTCGCCCGCCCAAGCTACCGTTACACCTACCGCCGGCAACGTGCTGTATGCCGGTGACAATCTAGACGTGCTGAAAGTCCTGCGTGAGCACGCGCCCGGCAGCGTGGATGTCATCTACATTGACCCGCCGTACAACACTGGCCGAGATTTTGTTTACCGCGATAATTACCGCAACCGCCGCGAGCACAAGTCCACAGACCATGGCCAGTGGCATACGCAATGGCTGTCGATGATGGCGCCGCGCCTGCAATTGGCGTGGGACCTGCTGGCGCCGACGGGCCATATCTTTATCTCCATCGGCGAGGATGAAGCTGCGCATCTTCGCATGCTTGCCGATGAGCTCTTTGGCCAAGCCAATTTCGCCAACCAGTTCATCTGGAAGAAGGGCGGCACGGGTAAAAATGACTCGCGCTTCGCGGTCGCAGAGCATGAGTATGTGCTGGCTTATGCCAGATCGCCCGAGTCGCCGGGGTTTAATCTAGACCCACAGGGACATACCAGCACGAAATATAACTTCCGGGATGAGCACGGCGCCTATTCCCTGGTCCGGTTGGACTCAAAGACCTTGGGCTACCTGCCTTCGCTGGACTTCGCCATCACTAATGCCGATGGCAGACAGTACTGGCCGCACCAGCCCGAAGGTCAGACGCAGGTGGCGCGCTGGCGCTGGAGCCGCGAAAAGGTTGCTGAGAACTTTGACCAGCTCGTGTTTCGCCGTGGGTTTGTGTACACCAAGAACTATCGAAAAGCTGGTGCGCGGCCGCGCAGTATTCTCGACGGCGAGCGCTTTGGGGTCACCCGTGCGGGTCGCCGCGACGCCGAAACTGCGCTGGGAGTGGCTGGCATCTTCGATTTTCCCAAGCCGGTGCGGCTGGTGGAATACCTCATTGGCATTGGTGGGCCCAAAGATGGCCTAGTGTTGGACTTCTTTGCCGGTTCTGGCACGACGGCGCAGGCAGTCGCACAGCTAAATGCTGCCGATGGTGGAACGCGCCAAGTGCAGCTGATTCAGATTCCGGAGCCGACCATGGAAGACAGCGCCGCGTTTAAGGCAGGTTTTGAAACCATTGCTGACATCTGTTGGGCACGCATGCAGGCGGCTGGACTAGATGCCACCCGGGTTGATGCGAGCTAGCTTTCGCTGAGCTCGTTTTCTTCCATCGTGCCGGTTTCAACGGTTGCGGCCTCCTCCATGCCTGCTGGACGGCCCGGGATGCCAAAGAAGTCTAGAACCTTATCGGTGGCAAAGCCGTCGCCGACTTCGCTGTCTTTGTCATAGGTGCCGCCCGGCCACACGTGCTGACCGCCGCCAATCCGGATGTGCTGAACGGGGCGTTGGCACTGTTCCCACTGCACCAGCAAGGCGTTATTGGCTAGACGTTCGGTGCGCAGATTGCCCTCGCAGAGGTTGCGCTGAGCATCCATTGCCGCTACTTCCTGGACAGCAACATAGCGTTCCTTGTGGCGGGTTCCGCCGTAGTAGTCAACGACTGGGTCAAGGGTGCCGTGCATGTCCAGGCGTCCCACTGGCTCGCCCTTGCAGGAAGCGTGGATGGCTTGGTAATAAGCCGCGGAGACAGTGGCAACGGACTTGAAGATATTCGGAAGCTGACAACCCAAATAAGCCGCAAAGCCACCACCGTTGGACATGCCAGTGGCGAAGATGCGGTCATCATCCACGGCGTAGGTAGCACGCAGCGAGTCGACGATATCGCTAGCAAACTGCGTATCTTCTTCGCCCGTGGTTTTCGCGTAAGGCGCAGGCGCCCAAGCGCGTTCGACGCCAGAGGGATAGACCATGATGGCATCGGCAGCATTGAGCTCCGTGTAGCGCTGCATCATGCCAGCGGTTTCTTTCCATCCGTGGAAAGCTAGTACGACCGGCCACTTCTTACCAGGCTCGTAGTTTTCAGGCACGTGCAGGATAAAGCTGCGACCCGATGCAAGATTGGTGGTCTTAGACTCGCCCGGCTCAGGACCAACGAGTGGTGCCGACTTTGGCAGACCAAGGTTGCGGGTTTCGGAGGCGGCGTTTGCTTCGCTGGTTGGTGTGATGGTGTCTTCTCCCGACAGCGACGTGGTCTCCCCTTGAGAGGGAAGCTCAGAGCACGACACCAGCGCGGCGCCCATCAGAACCGCAGTTGCGCCGGCAACGAGGCGTTTGCCAAGACCCTGCGGGATAAAACTCCGTGCAACACGCCCGATGTAGCTGGTTGTGTGCACGTGCGTTCCTCGCATTCTCTTCTCAGTTATCTGTGTGGATTACCTGTTGGGGTCTATTCTCTACCACGCTGCCACGCAGTCCAAAGATGCCGGTAACGCCCTTCGGATTCTAGCAATTGCTCATGGGTTCCTCGCTCCACGACGCGACCATTGTCCATGACCAGGATCTCATCTGCGCGTGATGCTTGGTCCAGGCGGTGAGCCACCACCAATGCTGCGCGACCTCGGGTGAGTTCTTCAGCCGCATCCTGCAGCGCCTGCGCGCCTTGGGAACCGGCCTCGGCGGTGGCTTCATCCATCACCACGACCTTCGGGTCAAGAAGCAACATGCGGGCCAATGCCAACTGCTGTGCGGCCACAGGATCAAGCTGCAAGCCTTGTGCGCCGACTACGGTGTCGAGCCCGTCAACGAGGTGATCAAACCAGTCTGCATGCACGCGCTTGAGTACTGCGAGCATCTCCTCATCGGTCGCGTCCGGTTTGGCCAAGCTCAAGTCTTCACGCAGAGTTCCGGAAAAGACATGGACCTCTTGTGAGACTAGAGCGAGGCGAGCAACGCGTTCGGCATCGGATAGCGTGGTGACTTCTACACCGTCGACGGTGACGCTGCCCGAATCTGGAACACGAAGACCTGCCAGCAAAGCAGCGACTGTAGTCTTGCCAGCGCCAGACGCGCCCACCACGGCAACGGTTTCACCCGGTTTGATGGTGACAGAAACGTCTTCTACTGCCCAGCCCTCGCCATAGGAGAAGGAGACTTCACTAACCTCAACGTGTCCTTCCTTCGGTGGAGCACCTGCCGGTTTGGTGGGCTGCGGCGGGTTGATGACCACGCCCACGATACGAGCCAAGGAAGCATAGCCGGACTGAACGGTATCGAGAACGCGCATCAAACCCATCAGCGGGCCGCGCAGGCGAATAAGCATGAGCATCGCGGCGGTGACTGCACCCACAGTGAGCGATCCGGTCTGTACGGTAATGAAGCCGACGATCAGACCAACGGTAAGGAGCACGAACTCCACCGATGTCATCCACAGCTGCAGCACGAACATGGTGCGGCGAGCCGAATAACCGTGTTCAACTACGTCCCAGGACGCGGCATGGATGCGGTTGTGCATGTCTTTTTCCATGCCGAAGGCACGCACAGTGGCGCGCCCGCGGATAGCCTCCAGAACGCGTCGCGCACGGTCTGCCATGGAGGCGCGTTCCGCAGCATAACGGCCAGGTGCGACGCGAAGATAGCGTCTCGCGGCGATGACATAGATGGGTAGCGCTGCCACGACAACGAGCAGGAACTGCCAGTCCAGGGCAATGAGCGCCAGCGCGGTTGTGACGATGGCAAACCCGGAGTTCGCCAAAATCGGCACTGTTTCGGTGACTGCCGCGGAAAGCTCTGCGACATCATCGGTAGAACGCGACACCAGGTCGCCTGTGCCGGCGTCCTCCACGCGGTGCACGGGCAGGCCGAGGGCGGTGCCGACCATGTTTTCACGCAAATTGGCAATGACCCGCTCTGTTAGCCGCGACAGGACGAAGAAGCCCCAGGCGGAGAAGATCGCTGCCACCAGTGCCGCGATGACCAGCTCAATACTTATGCGGACAAGGCTTGTGCTGGCCTCAGAAATCACCACGTCCACGATGCGGCCCAACTGGATGGGGATCCAAATATTGGCTACCGCGCCAACGCCCAATAAAACGATAGAGAAAATGAACTGGCTTAAAGCGCCTGGAACCTGGCGCAGATGCCGGCCCAAAACCTTGCGGGTTTCTGGCCACGTGGCGGTTGGGAAACGCATGCTCATATTTACTTCGCCTCCATTTCCACGGCCTGCCAGGCGGGCGCATTGGTGTACACGATGGTTGGTTTATCCGCGCGCGCTGCCGCGACGCGTGTTGCAATCGTCTGCTCAGTAACCGAGTCCACCGCTGTGGTGGGGTCTTGCAAAATCAGAATGTCGGCATCGGCAGCAATCGCGCGCGCCAGTGCAACGCGTTGGCGCTGCCCACCAGAGAGGTGTCCACCGTTCTCCCCGACCTCGCGCTCGGGGCCACCGGGGATATCTTCCGCCGAAGCCACTTCCAGTGCCCACAACGCACGTTCACGATCTGGGTGCACGTTATCGAGCACTGAGCCTTCAAAAATATCCGCGTCGTGTGGAGCAACAATGCATTTATCCCGCGGCAAGTTCACCAGCTCTGCCGGTGGCGTCGAGGTCACCACGGTGATGCCGGGACGAAGAGCAGGCAGCGAAGGATGATCGTCGGTAAAGGAGGCATCGGCAAGCAAAAGCTCCTGGATACGCCGGCCAGATGCCTGCGCGGTTGCCCACCGCGAAGCGATATTCTTGCCCAACATTGTCATCGGCGTGATGATGAACTGCGTCAGACCCACCACCGTAATGAGCTCACCCACCGTCATCGTGCCATTGATAGCCATGAGACCCGACACGACGCTGACGATGATCACATAGAAAGCACCAGCCGTCTCCGTCACCGCGTTTAGCCGTGCCTGCGCGCCGTTGGCATCCACGGTCTTGTTATAAGCCGTATCGGAGACCAACTGGTAGCGCGAGCGCACCGTATCCACTGCTCCCAAACCTTTGAGAATACGCAAACCCTGAACCACATCTGTTGCTGTAGCTGAGGCCGCCGCCAACGCCCGTTGCCGCCTGCTAGACCGCTTGCGCAGCGGCGTTGCGGACTTGAGTGAAATCATGACCACAATCGGGCCACCGATAAGAACACCAATGCCCAGCGGAACATTGACCAAGGACACCATGATGGCGACATAAGTAATGGAGGTAATCTCCGCGACGGGGAAGACCGTCATCATCACCGCGTCGGAAACACGCTGCGTATCGGATGATGCAATGGAGAGCATCTCCCCCGCTGTGCGCTGCTTGCCAGCCATCCCTTTGGGATGCTGAATACGATCCGTAACCGTCATGCGCAAATCATGGCCGATCTCCAACGCGGCCCGGGTAAACATCGAGCGCGCGAACCAGCCCGCGGCAGCGTTGACGCAGAATGTCACCAGCAAAATAGCGACCCACAGCCACAGCGCCGACAAGCTTCCGATGGCAATCGCCCTGTCAATAGCTTTGCCAACGATGACCGGGGAGAGACCGTTACACACAAAACCGACGGACATTAAGATAGCGGCAGGCACAGTCAGCTTTTTGCGGGAAAATAGAGTCTTTATCAACCACCGAGGATCGCTTGCTTGTGGAAGAGCAGCCACGACCATCACCTCACGCACTATCTGTATTGTTCTTATTACTTATGACTTCCGAACCAACCCATCCTAGCCCAGGACATTATCCCAGCTACCGCCCGCCGTCGCGCCGGCAAGCACCGCGCTTTGCCACCATGGCGCACAAGGCGGCTGCGGCGGAAGCATTTCGCGATGGCGCGGATGTTTATGATGAAATTCGCCCCGAGTACCCACGTCTTATTGGGCATCTTGCACCCGGCAAAACTGCCGTTGATATTGGTGCCGGAACCGGCAAGCTTACTCTTAGTTTGCCGCATGACACAGTTTTAGCGTGTGATCCTTCCCCCGATATGGTACGTGTTCTCCAAGCGCACGGCATAAAATGCTGGCGGGCAACGGCTGAGCGTTTGAGTCTTGCCGATTCTTGCGTGGACGCTGCCTTTTGTGCCCAAGCTTGGCACTGGGTCGACGCCAAGGCTGCATGCCAGGAACTCGACCGCGTGGTACGTGCCGATGGCTCGGTGGTGTTGGTGTGGAACACCATCGACGTCCATTCCAATCCCTGGGTGCTGCGGCTAACCCGCATCATGCACTCAGGTGATATCTTGCGCCCCGACTTCACACCAGAAGTGCATTCACCCTGGACAATTGCCGAAGAACACCACGAGCACTGGAATCAGACGCTTCGCGTGGAACAACTTCATACTTTGATGCACTCGCGTTCCTATTGGCTGCGAGCTACTGAGAAGAACCGCTCACGTATGACCGGCAACCTAAATTGGTACCTTTTTGAGCACATGGGCTTTCAACCTGGGCAAAAGATAGAAATCCCCTACCGAACGGACGCATTTGTGCTGAGCCGTTATGCTGGGTAGAGCGAAAATAATCAACAATAATCATAAGGACTGATGAAGTGAGCTCCGAAGAACCTAATATCGTTCCGGATACACCAGTCGAGGACGTCACTCTTGCACGAGTAGCCGAAATCTTTGACGACAAGCAGCTGGTCTACCGCCTCGAAGAGGTGGACACCCCCGACGGCGAGCAGGGCACCATCTTGCGCACCGGATTCTCCAACGCTGCAATCGCGATGCAGATCCGCGACAACACTTTGGTCATTGACTCCTTGTGGCGCGGCGCATTCCCAACCACTCAGGGTCCGCAGGTTCTGATGCTGACTAACCAGTGGAACCAAGACAACTTTGCACCAACGCTGCGTTTCTTTGACAGCAATGCAGAGGAGCTTGCGGTGTCAGCTTTCCGTGAGCTGCACGTCGGCGCTGGGGCTTCGCGCAACCAGCTTGATGCCTTCGTGATGACGACCATTGATGCCATCTTGGGTTCCTTTGAATGGATCGAACAAAAGCACCCTGAACTCGTGACCTGGGAGGGCGACCACAGCCATGACTAATTCTGACAACGCTAATACCGCAAATACCTTGCCACCTGTTGATATTGACCGTGTCATCAACGCGATGACCCAGTTTGATATCACGCTGGAGAAGGCTCAGGGCGCAGATTCTGTCGCTAGTGCCAACCTGAATGGCTTGGGCATCATGTTCGCAGTGCTGCCGTCCGTCATCATCGTGCGTGCCGATGTTGGCACCGATGCATCGTTTGCCAATGCTGATGCTGGCCTCTTCTTGGCTGCCGGCCAGATCAACACTGTGTCTTTCGGTGCCCGCGCAGTTATTACTGAGCACGAAGACCAGCTCATTGTTCGCACTGAGCGCGAATTCATGCACTTGGCCGGTATGAATGATGATCAGCTTGCGCAGTCCCTCAAGGTCGCCGTCGACGGCGTCTTGGCTGCCCAGGATGCTCTTGTTGCCGCCGCTGAGGAAATGGCGAAGCTTGGCTCCGAAACCGCCCAGGACGAAACCTCGCAGAACTAACTTTCTCGCTGATACAAAAGCACCCATCTCCTACCGCTACACGGCGGTCAGTGAGACGGGTGCTTTTTCTTACTTAGAGTCCAGAATCCTTTGGCGCTCTACCTCTGGATCGAACTTGGCTTCAGGCCAGGACAGGTCCATCTCCCGCAGCGCGCTGAGGATTAAGAACTTCAACGCCATGCGCGCGTACTTCTTATTATCCGATGGCAGGATGTACCACGGAGCGTAGTCTTCATCCGTGCGGTTGAAAGCATCAGCATAAGCCTTGGAATATTCATCCCAATGGGCGCGCTCGGTCACATCACCGTCATCATACTTCCAGAACTTCTTCGGATCCTCGACGCGCTCCAGCAGGTTTTCCACCTGGAAGTCCTTGGAGATGTGCAAGAAGACTTTGATGATCCGCACGTTGCGATCTGCTAATTCCTTTTCATACTCACGGATCGCTTCAAAGCGCCGATCAATCTCGTCCTCATCAACCCAGCTATGTACCCGCTGGATCACGACGTCTTCATAATGAGAGCGATCAAAAGCCACAATCTGGCCTGGCAACGGATCGTGTTTGCGGATACGCCACAGGAAGTCATGCTCCATTTCTTCCTCCGTCGGCTTGCCAAATCCAACCGTGGTGGTGCCCTGCGGATCAAAGATTGAGAATACCGAGCGAACCGCGCCACCCTTGCCAGAGGTATCCATTCCCTGCAAAATTACCAGGATAGAAGGCGCATCCTTGCCCAGCGAGCGGCCATTGGCAAACAGCAGCTCCTGCAGGTCACTGATCTCATCATCATAGCGCTCAGCCTGCTTCTTCAAATCATCCTTGTCACCGTCAAACCCTGGGGTTGCCGTGGGATCATCATCCTCAAATTCGAACGGCTTCTGGATTCGCAGTTTCAGGGCATCTTTGACTTTGAATTTGCTCATTCTCCCCACTTTACTAATAAACAAAGACCGCCTGCCCGAAATCCACTAATGGATTAAGGCTAGGCGGTCAATACCGCGCGCGAGGCACTAGTGAATCTACTGATTCTCCCCTGGCTTCTCAGACATCTCAGACAACTCAGTCTTCTCTGCCTCAGGAGCTGCCTCTGCGACTGTTTCCTCAGCTACATCAGCAGCCTGGTCATCAGTCGAGTCTTCAATCGCGTCGACGTCAGATTCGGCTTCATCTTCGCTGTCTTCAGCACTGATGTCCGCGTTCATCGGGTTGTCCTCTGAACGGAAATGTGCGACGTCGTCGAGGACAGCGTTGATGTACGGTGCGGCGGCATCAGTCGAGTATTCGCTGGCCAGTTCAACACCTTCGGTCACAGCCGTGGCTAGATCGATCTCTTCAGGGTTGAATAGCAGCTCCCAGACGGCGACGCGCATGATGGCACGGTCGACGGCAGGAATGCGGTGCAACTCCCAGTCCTCGGACAAGAAACGCTCAATGGTGGTGTCGATGGTGTCCAGCTCTTCAGCGACACCGGTGACAAGGACCTTGGTGTACTCCGCAATCGGAGCCACATCATGCTCATTTTCACGAGCCAGCTTGATGCGATCCTCAACGATGGCTACCGGGTCCACATCGCGGTTTTCTGCCTCATACATGATGTCGGCAGCGCGACGACGCGCACGGTACCGGGCACCGTGACGACGCGACTTCGGCACACGATTCGATGTTGCTTTGCCTTCAGCCTGTGCCACAGGCTCGGCGTTAGTGTTTTCTTCAGACACGATTAGTTGCTCACGCGGGACTGGTACTCGCCGGTGCGGGTATCAATCTTCAAAACGTTTCCGATTTCAATGAACAATGGAACCTGGATTTCAGCACCGGTCTCCAAAGTTGCTGGCTTGGTGCCACCGGAAGAACGGTCGCCCTGCAGACCTGGCTCGGTGTGCTCAACCTTGAGCTCCACAGAGATAGGAAGCTCTGCGAACAGTGCGTCACCCTCGTGGAAGGAAACCTGAACGCGCATATTTTCCTGCAGGAACTTCGCAGCCGGACCGAACTTGTCTGCAGACAGTTCAACCTGCTCGTAGTTGGTGTCATCCATGACGACATAAGAGGTGCCATCGTTGTACAGGTAGGTCATGTCACGACGATCAACGGTTGCGGTCTCAACCTTGGTGCCCGCACTCCAGGTCTTATCCGTGGTCTTGCCGGAAACAACATCCTTGAGCTTGCTGCGAACGAAAGCTGGGCCCTTGCCCGGCTTTACGTGCTGGAACTCAATAATCTGCTGGAGCTTGTTGTCAATTTTAAGAACAAGCCCGTTCTTGAAGTCGCTGGTATCTGCCACGAGATTCTCCTGTGATGGGTCGTGTAAAAGTACGGTCTATCATCCTACTACAGCCCCGTGTCCACACGTTACTGGACCGAGCCGGGCGCTTTAGAAATTAGAAGGTGCAATCTAGCCCACGGCTAGATAACACGCAATTCCTTAGAGGATGGGGTGATGACTTTTGGTGCGCCGGAAGTGATGATCAACGTGTCTTCAATGCGTACACCGCCCTTGCCAGGGATATAGATTCCAGGCTCGATGGTCAAGGTCATGTTTTCTTCCAAGTGGCCCTTGCCCGTGGATGCTGCAGATGGTCCTTCATGGACGTGCAGACCAATACCATGACCAGTGGAGTGCACGAAGTACTCGCCATAACCTGCATCTTCAATGACCTCGCGGCAAGCACGGTCGACGTCAACCAGCGCGGTGCCGGGCGTTGCAGCGGCCACGCCAGCAAGCTGCGACTTGAGCACCACGTTGTAGATTTCCTCAGCGAAATCGGTCAGCTCACCCATGACGAAAGTACGCGTCATATCGGAGTTGAAGCCGCGTAGGTGTGCGCCAAAGTCGATGGTGACTAGGTCGCCGGATTCGATAACGCGGTCATCGGCACCGTGGTGTGGCATTGCAGAGTTCGGGCCCGAAGCCACGATGGTGTCGAAGCTAACGCGCTCAGAGCCTGCCTTGCGCATACGGTATTCCAAATCAGCTGCAACCTGGCGCTCGGTACGCCCGATAGAAAGCTCCCCTGCCTCCAACATGTCTTCCAGGGCGTTATTTGCCAGCAGCGCAACATTCTCGAGCTGCTCCAGCTCGAAAGAGTCCTTAGTCTCACGCTGCTTTTCAATCACTCCTGAGACAGGAACCAACGTGACATCTTCGGGGCAAGCTTCCTCGAGCTTCTTAAACTGCTCAACGGAGACAAAAGAAGACTCGAAACCAACGCGCTGTGGCCCTTCAAGGTTCTCGAGCAAGTCTGCGCCGACATTGCGCTGGATAACAGCCTTGATGTCTGGAACTTCCTCAGCAATCTGGGTGACATAGCGACCATCGGTGGTCACAACGGCAGAAAGATCCTTGCGCAGCAACAACGCACCATTCGAGCCAGAAAAGCCAGTCAAGTAGCGCATGTGAGTCAAGTCAGTCACCAAAATTGCGTCGATACGCTGCGCGGCCAAGGTTGCCGCCAGTGCGCGGCGTCGATTGCTAAAGCGAGTATCTGCCAAACCCATACTTACTACTTATGTCCTTTACTCTCATGCCGCTACCTTCCGGGGTACGGAAAATAGCGGCGTGACCAAAATGTTTCTAGATGCGAATACTGTCCAAGCTTACCAGCCTAGGCGTTCTTTGGTGCCAAGTCTTGAGTGAAATATCCCAGCGCCGCAATGTAGCCATAAACACCCAGGCCAGCGACAACACCGATGGCCTTGTCAGAAAGGAAAGAGTGCTGGCGGAACTCCTCGCGCGCGTGCACATTGGAGATGTGAACTTCCACAAATCCCTTGCCGTCGGCGATTTCCGCCAGCGCATCACGCAGGGCAACTGAAGTGTGTGTAAAGGCGCCAGGGTTGATAATAACGGCGACGCCTTCATCGGCAGCAGCATGCACGGTATCGAGCAGCACGCCCTCGTGATTGGACTGCACGAAATCTAGCTCGATACCTGCCGCGTCCGCGTGGCTGCGCACCAGCTTCTCAATATCGGCAAGCGTGGTGGTGCCATAGATTTCTGGCTGGCGCTTACCCAGTCGGTTCAAGTTTGGTCCATTGACTACAACAATCTTCATGCTTGTTTAAACCTTTCGCTTCTTAATGTGTGGAAATCGCGTCATAAGCCACACGCAGTTCATCCATGCTTGGGCCTTCCAGGCGCGTGGTGCTTCCCACACCGGTCAACGCCACAAACCGGATGGTGCCGTGGCGGTTTTTCTTATCGCGAGTCATGGCTTGGTACAGCTCATCGAAATGGCCTGGCTCATAGGTTGTGGGCAGACCAATATTCGCCAAGATTCGCTCATGGCGCGCAACCAGCTCCGCGTCAATTAGGCCACGCGCGTGCGACAGCTGCGCGATAAACATCATGCCGACCGCGACTGCCTTGCCATGGCGCCAGCGGTAGTTTTCGCGCAGCTCCACAGCATGACCAAAAGTATGGCCGTAGTTCAGGGTTTCGCGCAGGCCCGCCTCTTTGAGGTCCTCGCCCACCACGGCTGCTTTGACCGCTACCGAACGCGCGATGAGCTCTGGCAAGAACCCGTCTGGGTCCACGCACGCCGCTGGGCCTTGCTCATAGCGCTCAATAATGACTGGGTCATGGATGAAGCCGGTCTTGATGATTTCGGCGGAGCCGGCAACGATTTCATCGGCAGGCAAGGTGCGAAGTCGCTCCAAGTCGATGAACACTGCCGAGGGCTCATGGAACGCGCCCACCAGGTTCTTACCCGCTGCGGTGTTAATACCAGTCTTGCCGCCAACGGCAGCATCAACCATGGCGAGCAACGTGGTGGGAACCTGAATGACCTTGATGCCACGCATCCAAGTGGCGGCCACAAAGCCCGCCATATCAGTCACTGCCCCGCCGCCAAGGCCAACAATGGCATCGGTGCGGGAGAAGTTCTCCTCGCCCAAACGATCCCACAGTGCGATCGGTGTTGCTACCTGCTTGCCGCCCTCTGCATCGGGGACTTCTTCAACGAAGACCTCCAACCCCTCTTCCCTGATGCGCGCAGCGAGCTGTGCTGCCGGTTCGGCGATGCTTGGCTGGTGCACCACCATAACCTTGTCAGCGCCGGTAGCTTTCGCATGCTTAGCGATGCCGACGTCAAGACCCTTGTCAATGACTACCTCATAGGGAGCTGGTCCATTGACTGCGATTGTGGTCCTTGAATTGCTTGCGGCTCCGGAGGTTGTGGAAGTCACTGACTGTGCCTTTCTCTAAATATGATGCGTTGGGCAGGCGTGGTTTCTTAAATCAACAATGGGGTTGTATCAGCACACCGTGTCGAGGAAGCCCAGGATATCCGCAACTACTTGTTGGGGGCTACGGCCATCGGTGCGAGCCCGGAAGTTGGCTACCTCACGGTAGTAAGGCTTGCGTGTTTCGATGAGGTCCCGGTAGTGCTCCACTGGATTATCCGCGGCGAGCACCGGGCGGGTGGACTCACGCGCAGTACGTCGTGCGCCTTCCTCAGCGGAGACATCAATGAGCACCACCACGTGATTTTCTAGCAACTGGCGCGTTGACTCAGTCAACACAGCACCACCACCAAGGGAAACCACGCCGTCAGATTGCAGCGCCTCTGCAACATGCTGGGCTTCAATATCACGGAATTTTGGCTCACCAAGGTCTGCGAAAACTTCACCGCAGGATTTACCTTCAGCTGCTTCAATGAGCTGATCAGAATCCACCAGTCCCACGTTCAGAGCACGCGATAGGCGCCTGCCGATGGTGGATTTACCAGCACCAGGAGGTCCCACGAGCACCACATGCGGGCGAGTCGCAGCAGTAGGCTGCGGAATAGAAGGAAGGGTCATGGTCACTAGTCCTGGTTAAATTCCATACGCTGTGCAACGTAGTCCTGGTAGGCAGCAATATTGCGCTTAGTTTCTTCAACGCTGTCGCCACCGAACTTATCCAGAACGGAACGGGCAAGCACCAAAGCAACCATTGCTTCGGCCACAACACCTGCTGCCGGCACAGCACAGACATCGGAGCGCTGGTGAATACCAGTCGCTGCTTCGCCAGTCGCCATGTCAACGGTTTTCAGGGCGCGCGGCACGGTGGAAATTGGCTTCATTGCCGCGCGAACGCGCAGCTGCTGACCATTGGTCATGCCGCCTTCCAAACCGCCAGCGCGGTTGGTCAGGCGATCCACGCCGTCTTCGGTGCGAACCATTTCATCATGAGCTTCTGATCCGCGGCGACGTGCTTCTTCAAAGCCATCACCGATCTCCACGCCCTTGATGGCCTGAATGCCCATCAACGCGGAGGCCAACTGTGCATCCAAACGGTCATCACCAGAGATGTGGGAGCCCAGGCCAATAGGCAGGCCATCAACCACAACTTCAACGATTCCGCCGAGGGTATCGCCCTGCTTCTTTGCCTTCTCAATCTCTGAGATCATGGATTCCTCAGCTGCCTTGTCAAAGGAGCGCACTGGGGATTCATCGATCGCGGTGATGTCTTCAAAGTGTGGGGCCGTGCCCTCATAGGTTTCAGATGGACCGATGGACAAAACGTGGGATAGGACCTCCACGCCAAGAGTCTCACGCAGGAAGCTACGCGCTACGGTTGCGGCTGCAACTCGCGCGGCGGTCTCACGGGCAGAAGAACGCTCCAGGATTGGGCGTGCTTCCGTGTGCCCGTACTTGATCATGCCAGCGAAGTCTGCGTGACCTGGACGTGGACGAGTCAGCGGTGCACCGCGACCCGATTCCATAGCTTTAACGTTTTCTGGATCATCCATGTCCAGCTTTTCTGCGGACATGATGGTGGTCCACTTTGGCCACTCAGTGTTGCCAATCATGATGGCGATTGGGCTGCCCAAGGTATAGCCATGACGAATACCGGTGAGTAGCGTCAACTCATCCGCCTCAAACTTCATGCGCGCACCGCGGCCATAGCCGAGTCGGCGACGAGCGAGCTGGAATGAAATTTCATCACGGTCAACGGGTACACCGGCCGGCATATGCTCAAGCATCGCAATGAGCGCCTGGCCGTGGGATTCCCCTGCAGTAGTCCAACGAAGCATGCCAACCATTATCACACGTGGGTAGGTGCAATGAACCATTTGCCTCCGGGTTTGATTCAGCACTCCCCCTACAGTGGTGTAAAAGTCACCATTGCCGTCGCCAAAAGCATGGCTGGCCCATTGGGTGGATCCGCAAACTTCTGTGGACTTTTTCGATTTCGCAGCCGCAACGGTATCCCCCAGACCAACGCGAGCAGTGCTGTAATCACCATGGCGACAAATATGTAGACGGCCCCAGAGACTAAGGCGATGGCGATGCCGAGTGGCAACGCAAGCTTGATGTCCCCGCCTCCAATGCCGTTGCCTTTGCTGAGCAAAGCGAGCAAGAAATACAGCAGCGGCCACGCAAATCCCCACAACCCGGAGAAATCCATGGACAGAATCGTCCAAGTCAGCATCACCGCACCGGCGGGAAGCGTCAGTGCATCAGGTAGTCGGCGCTGGCGGATATCAAAGTAAATCAGCGCTGCGGCCCATGCCACCGCCACGCCCGCGATGACGGTCAACAACCAAATATTCATGGACACACTCCCCCAAGTATGTTTTCAATTTCACGATGCGGCGCGAAACAGGCTTCCGACTTTAATGTCCATTTCTGGACTAGTACAGACGGTTAACGTTCTTGTCGCGCATGTAAATATTCAATGCCTCAAACATAGCCTCGCGTGGTGCTTCCTGGCCAGTGTATTGCTCAAACTGGCTGAAAGACTGGTACGCCAGCATGCGGTGTCCACCCACGGTTGGGTAGCCATCGGCTGCAGCATGCACGGTCAACGGGGTTGGCCATGGGTCATAAATGACGTCCAAGACAGGTGCATGCGCAAGCGCAAAGCTATGGTCTGCAATCGCCTCTGAGGGCACGGTGGAAATAATTACCTCACTGCGTTGTGCAATAGCTTCGATGTTGTCATCGTAAGTCACTGGCTCAATGGTCAGGCCAAGCTTTTCTGTCAGATGCTGAAGCTCACCACGGCGATCCGAGCGGTTGAGTAGGTCAATGTGCTTGATGCCACGCTGGGCCAGTGCCCACAAAGCAGGACGGGCCGTGCCGCCCGCACCAATAAGTAGTGCGCGGGGCTCAGTTTTCGAGGAATCCGTAATCCGCAATCCATCGGCGCGGCCCAGAAGCTCATTCAACGCACCTTGCACGCCTTCAGTGTCGGTGTTGTCTGCTTGCCAGCCTTCCTCGGTGCGTACCAAGGTATTTGCCGAGCCCATCAATCGTGCGCGCTCCGTCACTGTAGTGGCAAAGTTCAGAGCTGCGAATTTGCCCGGCATGGTCACTGAAAATCCACGGTAGTCCTCCTCGGCATCGGCAACAATGCTCGGCAAGGTGTCCGCATTGGCTTCAATCCGGGAATAGGACCAATCATCCAGACCTAGGGCCTTGTAGCCCGCAGAGTGCAGAATTGGGGACATTGAATGGGCAATCGGCTGACCCAAAACTGCGGCGCGTGGCATGGACTTTTAATGCTCCTTTGAGATGTGAGGAATACCCCGTGAAAGGTCTTCCTCATGCTTTCTTTAATTGCTTAGGACTACCCTACTGACGCTGGGTATCCAGGATGCCGGAATCAATAGCGCGGTCAACCTGCTCGAGGTGCTCCTCGAAGGTGTTGGTAAACACGGTAGTGCCTTGGTCATCAATGGTGACGAAGAACAGCCACTCACCATCCGCAGGGTTTTCCATTGCCTTGATTGCATCCTCCGAAGGAGATGCAATTGGAGTCTCTGGCAGACCATCCATGGCGTAGGTATTCCATGGAGTGACGTTGCCACGGTCTTCATCGGTAGTAGCAAGCTCAACATCTTCCAAGCCGTAGTTCACGGTGGAGTCGAACTCCAGACGCATCGGCGCATCCAGACGGTTAAGGATGACGCGAGCAACCTTATCGAACTCCCCAGCCGGAGCTTCACGTTCCACCAAAGACGCAGAAGTAAGCAGCTCATATGGAGTAATGCCGATTGCCGCTGCGCGATCCACAATGCCGGTCTCGTTGTACATGGAGGTAGAACGAGTAATCAGGTCAGTCAGAATTTCCTGCGCGCTCATGTTCGGGTCCAGGACGTACTGACCTGGAGCAATCAGACCTTCGATACGCTTCGGGTCATCACCGCGGGCACGGATTTCTTCCAATGCCCACTCCGGTGCACCAAGTTCTGCTGGGTCAACGGTCGCAGCGGTGTTTTCCAGATCCGCCTTGTTCACGCATTCGCCGTCGTTACAGGTCACGCCCTCAATCAATGAGTACACGCCATATCGGACATCACCGCCGAGGACATTAATGTCCATCAATGTGGAGCCGCCTTGAACTTCTAACATGTCCACGCGGTTTTCAGCGTCCAAGAGCGCTTCAACAGCGGAGCTAGCGCTCATCTGCCGCTGCAGACGGTAGAAACCCGGCTGGATATTGCCGGCATCAGAATTGCTTGCGGCGGCGGTCTGGAATGCGGCATCGGATTTCACAATATCGCGCTCTTCCAGTTCTGGTCCCAACTGAGAAATAGAGGAACCTTCTGGAATCTGGACTAGCTCGACAGTGCCGTTGCCTTCGCCCTCATAGTCATTGCCGTCTACTTCTCCGCCGCTGTTGCTGAGCACTCGCATGGCGATATAGATAACCGCACCAATGATCAGAACGAAGGAAGCGATGAGTACCGCGATACCGCGTTGGCGGCGCTTTACATGGACTGGTTCCATTGACTTGGCCAGTCGAGGTTCTTTGTGGCTCACTAAGGTCACGGCTCCTTGGGGGTCATTTCCACTTTGGCGTCCCTTTTGGTCACCAAAATGTTGCCATCAACATGTATTAACGCCACCACACTAGTCGCTGTATTCATGGTTAGCGAGCAGGCATACCGGTAAAACGTTACCTTTCTGAGATACCCCAGTTGTGAACCTGAAATTTATCTGAGAAATACCGGTATTTATTCGCCCGGTTCTTCGCCCGATTCGTTGCCCGTTTCATCGGCCAAGGCAGCGCTGCGCCCATCGATCCAGGACTGCAGAATCTCTACGGCCGCAGCCTGGTCAATAACAGAACGGCCCTTCTTCTCACTCACACCAGAGGCACGCAGCGCTGTGGTGGCAGCAACTGTGGTGAGCCGTTCATCGCCCATCCGGATAACGGGGGTGGGCTGCGGCGGAGTTGGGTCAGTTGCAAATGGTTTGGCCAAGCGACGCTTGAGGCGGAAAGCGATTTCCTTGGCGTGTTTGACGCTGGCGGAGCCATTGCCCTGCAAATCGCGCGGGAAACCCACGACGATTTCGATGATGCCGTATTCGGCAATAATTGCCAGCAGCCTATCGATGTCGCCCTGGTCCGCGTCTTTCAGACCGGTTTCGCGCGGCACGGTTTCCACTGGAGTGGCCAGACGGCCATCGCGGTCAGAGACCGCTACGCCAATGCGGACGGTGCCCACGTCCAAGCCGAGTCGACGGCCGGGACCTGGGTCATCCACGCCCGGAGTATCCGGTGAAACCTTTGCCATGATGTATCTGCTCTTTAGAATCTGGACTAGAGCTTGGCAGCGAAGTCTTTAACAGCGGCAAAGCCCTGCTCCACACCAGCAGCAGTGTTGCCCGCGCCCTGCGCCATGTCAGGCTTTCCGCCGCCACGGCCATCGACATATTCGCCGAAGGTCTTAACCAGGTCGCCGGACTTCACACCACGTGCGACAGCCGACTTCGTTGCAGCCGCGATAAATGGCAGCTTGCCGTCATTGTCGGATGCCAGAACGATGATCGCGTCGTCATTGTTCATGCGGTTGCGCAGGTCGGTAGCCAGGGTACGCAGGTCACCAGCAGCAACTCCTGCTGGTAGGTTCACGGTCAAAACCTTGAAGCCATTGATGTCTTCAGCTTGAGCCACGAACTCTGCCGCGTTTGCCTGCAGCTGTGCCTGGTGCAGTTTCTGGATTTCCTTCTCAGCTTGCTTCAGCTTCTCCGTCAAAGCAGCAATGCGGCCTGGCAAATCATCCGATGGGACCTTCAGATCCTTCGAAACGGCATCAATAAGTGCTGCTTCCTTGGAGTAGTACTTGAAGGCATCCATGCCGGAAAAAGCCTCAATACGACGGGCGCCTGAACCAACCGAAGACTCACCCAGGACAGAAACTAGGCCAATCTGGGAGGAATGCGCCACGTGCGTACCACCACAGAGCTCGATGGAGAAAGGTCCACCGATTTCTACGACGCGTACATTGTTGCCGTAGTTCTCGCCGAACAATGCCATCGCGCCCATTGCCTTTGCTTCTTCCAAAGAGGTCTCAATGGTGTTGACAGCGAAGTCAGAGTCCACAGCCTGGTTGGCAATCAGAGCGATTTCATCCATCTGCGCTTGCGTCAGCTGCTCGGTGTAGTTGAAGTCAAAGCGCAGGTAACCCGGACGGTTCAAGGAACCAGCCTGGACTGCTGTTGGGCCAAGAACCTGGCGCAATGCAGCGTGAATCAAGTGAGTAGCGGTGTGCGCCTGTGTTGCGCCGTGACGCCACTGCTGGTCAACCTCAGCGGTGACGTTAGAGCCCAAGTCCAAGCCACCGGAAGCCACGGTAGCCTTGTGTACCCACAGCTTCTTGCCGATCTTCTGCACGTCTTGGACGTCCAGGACTGTGTCACCGGTGAAAATGCGGCCGCGGTCGGCCATCTGTCCACCAGATTCCGCGTACAGCGGGCTATGGTCCAAGATGACTTCAATTTCCTCGCCGGCACCAGCGGAGGTGATCTTTTCGCTGTCGCGAACCAGGCCGATCACCTTGGCGTCGGAAGAAATCTCTTCATAACCAGTGAAGATGGTTGGCTGGTTGTCCACCCACTCGCGGTACAAAGACTCATCAGCGTGGCCGTGCTTCTTAGCGCGGTTATCCGCCTTGGCACGCTCACGCTGCTGGGTCATTGCAGCGTTGAAGGATTCCATGTCCACTTCGAGACCAGCTTCTGCAGCCATCTCCAAAGTCAGGTCAATTGGGAAACCATAGGTGTCATGCAGTTCGAAAGCCTCATCGCCCTGAACCGTGGACTTGCCAGCAGTTTTAGCCGCCGATGCCACCTCATCAAAGCGATGGGTACCGGATTCCAGGGTCTTCAAGAAAGCCTTTTCCTCATTGAGGGAAACGCGCAGGATGCGCTCACGGTTTTCTGTGATCTCTGGGTAAGAAAGCTCCATAGTGTCCATGATGGTGTTCATGAAACGCTCGAGGACCTCAGCCTGCGCACCAAGTAGACGTGCGGAGCGAATAATGCGGCGCACCAGACGGCGCAGGATGTAGCCACGGCCTTCGTTGGATGGGGTTACGCCATCCAGGATGAGCATCATCGCGGTACGGGAGTGGTCTGCAATCACGCGGAAGCGCACATCATTGATGCGCCCATCCTTAGGGTCTTCATAGGTTGCGCCGGTGACCTTTTCAGCCTCAGCAATAACTGGTGCCAGAAGGTCGGTTTCATAGACATTGTCTACGCCCTGCAGGATACAAGCAACGCGCTCAATGCCCATGCCGGTATCAATATTCTTCTTTGGCAGCTCGCCGAGGATTTCAAAGTTTCCCTTGCCGGTGCCTTCGCCGCGGATGTTCTGCATGAAGACCAAGTTCCAGATCTCCATGTAGCGGTTATCATCAGCCTCTGGCCCGCCTTCGTTGCCATATTCTGGGCCACGGTCGTAATAGATCTCAGAACAAGGACCACAAGGACCAGGCACACCCATGGACCAGTAGTTGTCTTCCATGCCCATGCGCTGGATGCGTTCTTTAGACACGCCGATAACGGTGTTCCAAATCTCTGCTGCCTCATCATCGTCCAAGTAGACGGTGACCCACAAGCGCTCTGGGTCTAGGCCAAAGCCTCCTTCTTCAACAGAATTAGTCAGGAGCGCCCAGGCATTCTTGATAGCGCCTTCCTTGAAGTACTGACCGAAGGAGAAGTTGCCGGCCATCTGGAAGAAGGTGTTGTGGCGGGTGGTGATGCCAACTTCTTCGATATCCAAGGTGCGCACGCACTTTTGGATAGAAGTTGCTAGACCGTTCGGAAACGGTGGGTTCTGCTGGCCCAGGAAGTAAGGCTTGAAAGGAACCATGCCAGCGTTGACGAACAGCAGGTTTGGGTCATCAAGAATCAACGAGGCGCTCGGTACCGCTTCGTGTCCACTATTAACGAAGTGTTGGGTAAACCGTTCGCGAATCTCATGAGTCTTCACTGTGCAGTGTCCTTTTGCATCTATCGGCGGCATCTATCGGGATTGATAAATGCAGCATCTGGCGGGTTAAATCTCTCGTCCGCACTCTATCAATGCCATCAATGCAGTGGCATCACATGCATGAGGGAGCAACACTGACCACGAGTGCGGACTTAACACCACAAGACTTTACCCGTCTTGCGTGTGAGCATGGAATCTAGGGCGGTATTTTTGAGGCGCACAAACGATTATTTGCGCTTGCCACTCTTAGGTTCCTGCCGGACAATTCCCCGCAGGCGTGGCAGGTATTCATTAATCCGCTTTTCGGCGCCATGATCCGTTGGGTGATAGTACTGTGCATCTGCGAGCTCATCAGGCAGGTATTGCTGTGCAACCACACCGCGTGGATCATCATGCGGGAACTGATACCCCACCGCGCTTCCCAGTCGCTTCGCGCCTTCATAGTGCCCATCACGCAAATGCGGCGGTACGTGACCAATCTTTCCCCGCCCGATGTCTTCTTGGGCTGCGGCAATGGCCTGCATGACGGAATTAGATTTCGGCGCGGTAGCCAAGTGAATTACTGCCTGCGCAAGCGGAATACGTGCCTCGGGCAAACCAATGAGCTGTGCTGCCTGTGCTGCGGCAACAGCTGTTGGCAACGCCGTTGGATCCGCCATGCCGATATCCTCTGAGGCGTGCACAATCAAGCGCCGCGCAATAAACCGCGGGTCCTCGCCAGCTTCAATCATCCGCGCCAAGTAGTGCAAGGCTGCATCCACGTCTGAGCCACGAATGGACTTAATAAACGCTGACACCACGTCATAATGCTGATCACCATCGCGGTCATAGCGCACCACCGCGCGGTTCACACTGGCATTAAGAATTTCTGAGGTCAACACCGGCTTCCCCGCAACCGCTTCATCAGCGCTGGATTCATCAGCCCCAGAATCATCGGCCGCAGAATCGTCGACGCTTGCTTCAGCGGATTTGGCTTCAACTGCGTTGGCTTCTGTGGTCTCAGCAGCAGCTTCCAGGTAGGTCAATACCCGTCGAGCATCGCCGCCAGCAAGCATTGTCAATTGTTCGCGGGCGTCATCGGCAATGGTGATCCTGCCCTGCAGACCCCGTTCAGATGCAATTGCTCGGTCAATTAACTGCCCAATGTGCTCGGGCTCCAAGGAGTTCAATTGCAGCAGAAGCGAGCGTGATAGCAGCGGCGCCACAACGGAGAATGAAGGGTTTTCCGTGGTTGCGGCAACAAGTAGGACCGTCCGGTTTTCCACTGCGGCAAGAAGCGCGTCTTGCTGGGTTTTAGAAAAGCGGTGAACCTCATCAATAAACAACACGGTGCGCACGCCGCGGATGGCTTCCTGCCGTGCATGAGTGATAACTTCACGGACTTGCTTTACGCCAGAATCAAGTGCTGAGAGCCCCACGAAGTTTTGTCCCATTGCCGAGGCAATCAAAGACGCAATCGTGGTCTTGCCCGTGCCTGGTGGGCCGTACAAGATAACAGAGGCCTCACCGGAGCCCTCCACCAAACGTCGTAGCGGTTTGCCGGGAGCTAACAAATGATCTTGGCCCAGGACTTCATCCAAGGTTTGCGGGCGCATGCGTGCAGCCAGCGGCGATCCGCTGTGCGTGGCAAACATGGAGTTACCGCGGCCAGCTATCCCCGTCGCACTATCAGAATCGGTGCTGGCAGATGGCGTGGTGGGAAATAGCGAGTCTTGCGACATATCAACCTTCCAACCCTCAAACGGAGAGTGAATCCAAGCAGGTATCTCAAGCGAGACCTAGATCTGGTGGTTCGATCCTAAACGGTTCTC